>Ga0326727_10001813_pt1 | contig 76699 bp, 65 predicted proteins | sample MB2enrmetagenome_FD_207643 | JGI IMG/M metagenome (GOLD analysis project Ga0326727, IMG submission 207643) | Lab enriched peat soil microbial communities from McLean, Ithaca, NY, United States - MB29MY | ecosystem: Environmental > Terrestrial > Soil > Wetlands > Peat | place: USA: New York... | reverse complement strand
GCCGCCATCCGGGAATACCTCGAACACAACAACCAAGAACCTAGGCCGTTCGTTTGGAAGGCAAGCGCGAAACACATACTGGAAAAAGTGGCTCGTTGTAAAGCTATCTACGAGACACTACACTAGGATGATTGCCAGCGGAAATTGCGACGATAGAGAGGTCGCTAGCGCGATTCGCGAACTCGGGCCGCAAGAGGGATCGCCTGAGTTTGAGAGGCTGTGGAACATCTGGCTTCAATTTCGGGGGCACAGGAGCTGAGAACACTTTTCCCGAAGGCTTCGATCCTGGCATCGCGCTCGCCCGGAGGCAGGGATTCCAAGTACTTCATGGCTTCACCAGTGAACTTGCGTACGAACTCCGCTTTTGAGATCTTCTTTTTTCGTCTGGCCATACCTTCACCCCTGTAGCTTCGGGACTGGACCACACCACTCAGGCATACTCGCGCATACTCATGCATACCCAGTATGACACAGCTCTGGAGCTAGTCAAGGCGAAAGAAATTCAAACATGCCCGCAGTTGAACTCGCAGAGGTGGGAGCTTTCCCTGCCACGGATTATAGATACCCAGAAGGCCTTCTATCTTCAGAGGTTGCCCTCGTTATGCAAGTTTTCTGTATTATGATATAGAAAATCAGCAGATCTGAGGGGAGATCATGCGCGCTCGTCCAAAGATAATGGGGGTCATCCCGGCAAGGTTGGGCTCGACGCGCCTGCCGGGAAAAGTACTTCGAGAAATCGCGGGCAAGCCGATGATTTACTGGGTTTATCACCATTCCCGGCGTTCACCGCTGCTGGCCGATCTGGTGGTGGCAACGGAAGACGAGGAAGTAAAACAGTTCTGTGAATCGCAGGGCATTCCCGTCACCCTGACCGGACGCCACCCCTCTCCCACCGACCGCGTGCATGAAGTCATGACGCGGACGGATGCGGAGGTCTATGCGAACATCCAGGGAGACGAGCCGATGCTGCGCCCGGCGCATTTCGATTTGCTGCTCACCCCCTTTTTGCGGACGGACGTCCAAGTTACCACCCTCAAGGTCGCCATGGACGCGTTGGCGGCGCAGGATCCGAGTAATGTCAAAGTCGTGACCGACCAATCCGCCCGCGCGCTTTACTTCTCCCGCTACCCCATCCCTTACGACCGTGATGCTCAAGGCGGAATTCAGTACTACAAGCACCTGGGCATTTACGCTTACACGCGGGCGGCTCTGTCCCTGTTTCACTCCTTGCCGCAATCCTCGCTCGAGTTGGCGGAGAAGCTGGACCAACTGCGCTTCCTCCAGAATGGCGTGCCCATCATGGTGGCCGAGACGCCCTATGACACGATCGGCGTAGATACCGAGGCTGACCTACAGCGGGTCAATGCCTTGTTCGTCGCCGGAGCCTTCGAGTAGCTGGCTTACAGCCGAACAGCGCGGTCAGCCTGTGCGCCGTGTCACCCCCGCGAAAGCGGGGTCCATCTGCCCCGGCTTGGATTCCCGCTTGCGCGGGGTTGGCGTGCTGATGTGCGATAGAAGCTCCGATTCGCTTTCGCTGGTGAGAGACGGACATGAAGCGAGTGAAGAAACCCTGCACGGCGCGCGAGATGGAGATTGCGGCAGCGGCTGACCGTCGGCCGAGGGCTCAAGGTGTGCCGCTCCGTTGTGGAGAAGCGCTGGCTATGCTGGCCCGCCGGGGCTTTCAGCCGACGCAGGCTCAGCTCGACGTGCCCTTCCCGGAAAATCTGCAGGAGGAGACCGCCGAGCGGCTTTCGCAACAGCTTGGCCATTATGCTTTCCGTCTCTTTCTGCGCGGGGCGATCCAGAAGGCGGAAGGGTTTGCGCCCGAGGAGGCGACGCAATACCTTGAGCGGACCCAGGCGAAGGCGTGCGCAGAATCCCTTGTCGGCCTGCGCTTGGCCGAACGGCTAGCGGGCGGCCTCTATCGGCTGATCTGGCCCGCAAAGAGTTTTGGTGGAACGCTCGAGTGGTACGTGGCGCGGGAGCTCAATCGCAGGCTCGGCTTCGACGTGGCCTCGGGCGTGAGATTGCACGCGCGGGGCGTGGGGGGCGACTTGGACGTGGTAGCGGCGGCGGAAGGCAAGCTGGCCTATCTCGAGCTGAAGTCCTCTCCCCCCAAAAACCTTTCCGAGCGGGAAGTGGCGGCCTTTTTCGACCGCGTGCACTTGCTTCGGCCCGACTTGACGCTCTTCGTGGTGGACACCGCGCTTCGCCTCAGCGATAAGGTTTTGCCCATGCTTGTGGCGGAACTCGAGGCTCGCCGGGGTGAGACCAAACTCGCCCCGCGCCGCCTCGTGCGGGAACTTTGGGCGCTAACACCCCATCTCTATGCGGTGAATTCGAGGCCGGACCTCATGGCCAACATCGGGCGCGCCATTGCCCAAGGGCTGCTCGCGCTTTCTCCGGCGCCCTGACCGCGCCGCGCGCGCGGGGGGGGCGAAGACCCGCTGCGATGGCTCTGCGCCACCCGCGGATTCGCTCGAAGTTCCCCCTGCTCCTCGAACCCCACATTGAAGATTTCGCTTGCGCAGCATATTTACATTGTGCTTTATTCGGACAAAGAAGATGACGAAAGACGCATCATCTCGGCGTGGCGAGCGGAACCACATGAGAGACGCCACTACTGGCAAAACGTCGAATGCTAAGCACGGCACGGGCACGGACTGGAACAGGCTGCGCCGCGTGAGCGATGCCGAAATACGCAAGGGCATCGAATCCGACCCCGACGCGCGCCCCACCGATGAAGAATTCTGGAAGCATGCCAGGGTCGTATGGCCCAGCCGGAAAGCAGTCGTGACCATGCGTCTTGATTTGGATCTGCTGGAATGGTTCCGCCAGCAGCGGGGTTACCAGACGCGGATTAACGCCATTCTGCGCGCTTATATGAATGCGCATGCGCCCGGTCGTCACCCATAAGCAGAGTGCTTGTCTCTCCATCCGTCAGGGTTGATGAGCAAGCAGCGCCTGCGTTTCCCGCCTTTCCTGTCCTGATCTTACGCCATCCGCTTCATCGCCACCCGAAGCTCGGCTTCCGGGACGGTCTGAGATCGTCTTTCGAACGCATGCAGTAACACAGGCGATCAGTCTCGCGCGCGGCCTCGGGCGCCGCCCGTGATTTCCAAGTCGACGTCGTAATAGAGCGCCGACATCGGCCTGCCGGACACCGGCTCGATATTGTCGGCACGGACGAGGGCGTGATAGAAGCCCTTCTTCAGCCCCGCCGTGGAGACTGTGTTGGTCAGTGTCTGGCTCTTGCCGTTCCGCGTCACGGCCACGGACAACCAGGGCGGCAGCGCCGGCCGCACTTTCCACAGGGGCAGTTCGTCGCTTCCGTTAGTCTTAACGGTGACCGCTCCGGTGAGCTTCTGAGCGCCGCGACCGGCCGCGCGCAGAGACACCAGGTAGGAATCGACGATAACGATCGCGGGCACCGGGAACGGGTTTGTCTTGGAGACGCGGAGCAGGGCCACGTCCTTTGGAGCTACCGTGACGGAGATGCCGCCGCGGTGCGGCCCAGCCGTTTGATGCGTCCAAAGATCCCGCACATACAACGCCTCAGATTCCGCGAGCCCGATATCCTGCCATGCCACCTGCACTTGAGCCGGGCCGGCTCCCTGGTTGAAAACGAGCACGGCTTGGCTGCCGTCAAACAGGCGCTTGCCCGCCCAGATTTCGACTTTGCCGTCCCTCCGCACGATGCGCCCCTGAATGCCCAAGGGATCCTGGTTGATCCCGATCGCTTCCAGGTTGGTCAAGATCTGGACCGTTGCGGTCGTCATCTTCCGCAGGTCGTTCCCGGCCATGAGGGGTGCAGCCATCATGCACCAAAGGCTGAAAAAGCTGCGGTTCTGGGCTTCGCTCAGCCCGTCCATGCCGGCGATCATCATGTCGGGATCGTTCCAGTGACCGGGGCCGGCCGCCTCGTAGAGTTTCTCGTTGGCCGCAGCGACCTTCATCGCGTTGCCCCAATCGGCCCGCCCTGGGGAGCAGATGTCACCGGTCGTTCGCCAAAGATTCCCAACGGAGGCGGCCCACTTCCACGGCTCCCCTTCGCCCCAAGAGCACAGGCTGTAGACGATGGGCCGACCTGCGGCATGCAAAGCATCCCGGAGCTTCGTGTAGGACTCGACGACGTCCTGGCCCTCGGTATTGCACCAATCGACCTTTAGGTAATCCGCGCGCCACTGGGCGAAGGCCTCCATGTCTTCGAACTCGTGGTCTTTGGCGCCCGGCATGGCCTTGCTACAGGTGCGGGTTCCGGCGTCCGTGTACAGTGCGTATTTCAGCCCTCTCCTGTGGATATAGTCGCCAAGCCCGCGCAGGCCGCTGGGATAGCGTTCGAGGTTCGAGGTGAGCTTGCCGCGCGCGTCGCGGGAGAAACAGATTCCCTCGTCGGGGCCGATGTAGGCATAGCCCGCTTCTTTCAGGCCGCTGCTGACCAGGGCGTCCACGATCTCCTTGATCAGTTTCTCGTTCTGGGGCTCCTGGCCGAATTCATTCCAGGGATACCAGCCCATGGGCGGGGTAAGCGCCAGGGCGTCGTCCGCAGCATGGACCCTAGGGGCCGGGTTTTGCGCCCTTGACAGATGGGCGACGATTAAGACGGCGATCACGATACCCAGGACGACCAGTGGCCATTTTCTCAAGGGCATGCTCCTCTGCTGAAATACCGAGAATTACGTGGCATATCAATTAATTCATCCGCGATTTCCCTTTGCATTTCCTGGCGGAGCGGTAACATACACCTGACTGGCTCCCCATGCAATGTTCCAGTTCTGGTTGTTTTCGTTAGCATCTGTTAAGATGCTTTTGAGGTGCTCGCATGATTGACGTTACGAAAGACATTCATCGGCTCACTGCCTTCAAGCGGCAAACAGCCAGGTTCGCCCGTCTGCTCAAGAGGAGCCACAGGCCCTTGGTGCTGACCGTGGAAGGGAAAGCCCGTTTCGTAGTTTTCGACGCCGCAGCCTATGAGGAATGGAATGATCGGATCGAGACCATCGAAGCGGTGAATGAGGCCTTAGCGGAAGAGGGCGAAGGCCGCCCAGCGGCAGAAGTCCATACTGAGTTGAGGAAGAGATACCTTACCATCCGCCATGGCCACCGCCGACCCCTCGTGCGGTGAGGTTCTCGTTGGCGACTTCGCCGGCAGCCAGCGACTCGGCAAATCTCAGATTTATTGGACCCGCCGTGGGCGTCCGCTCCAGTACTTCTCGCGAAGCACCCTTTTGAGGATTTTCCCCGTGCCACCTTTGGGAAGACTCTCCACAAACTCCACCGATTTGGGGGCCTTGAAGCCTGCCAGGTGCTGGCGGCAGAGCGCGATGATTTCAGCGTCGGTAGCTTGCTGGCCGGATTTCAATGTGACCATGGCTTTGGGCACTTCGCCCCAAGTGTCGTCCGGAACGGCGATGACTGCGCATTCCATGACCGCCGGATGGCCATAGATGATCCGTTCGATCTCCGCCGAGGCAATGTTTTCGCCGCCACTCAGGATCATGTCCTTGCCGCGGTCCACGATGAGGATGTACCCCTCGTCTTCGACCGTCGCCAGGTCGCCTGTATGAAACCAGCCATCGCGGATGACGTTGGCGGTGGCCTCCGGCTGCCGCCAATAGCCCTCCATTACCACGTCGCCGCGTATCACCACTTCCCCAACCTCCAGGCCGTCCGGCTTGACCTCGCGGCCCTCCGGCGTCACCACACGGATTTCCGAGCCCGCCAGTGGGTATCCCGCGGTCGCTTGGCGGCGCAAGTGCAATTCCTCCGGATCCCCTGCGCGGTGCCCCTTCCGATGCGCCAGGGTGACGACCGGCGAAGTTTCGGTCAGGCCATAACCACCGAACGCCCGGCAACCTGGCATCCTCCGCTCGATCTCGCGGACGAGCGCAATGCTGGTAGGCGCGCCGCCCATCATGACCTCCTTCACGCTGCTCAAATCGTACTTCGCGAAATCCGGGTGATTGAGCATGGCGACGATCGTCGTTGCCACAACCAGGAGGCGAGTGACTCGCTCCTGTTGGATCAGCTCCATCACCAGGGCCGGGTCAAACTTCTTGATCATGACGTGCCGGCCGCCGGCGAGGGTGATGATATGCGGGGCGCCCCAACTGTTCACGTGGAACAGCGGCACCGTGTAGAGGTGGACGTCGCGGTCATCCCCGCGCAATCCCACGGCCGTATAGAAGGCGTGCAAATAGAGATTGCGATGCGTCAGCATTACCCCCTTGGGATGGGCGGTCGTGCCGCTGGTGTAAAAGAGTTCGGCCACGGAGTTCTCATCTATGTCGCGGTAATCAATTTCCAGAGGTTCCGCCTCCGCCAGCAGCTCGTCGTAAAACTTGGGGAAAGCCCAGGCCGGCTTGGTGTCCCGCAAGGGGACGTAATACTCGACGGCCTTCACCTGCGGCCTCAGCGCTTCCACCAAGGGAATGAATTCAGGATCGAAGAAGAGAACACGTGGCTCCGCATCATTCAGGATGTACACAAATTCTTCCGGGCTTAGCCTGATGTTCAGGGGCAGGAGAATGGCCCCAAGCTGCGGCACGCCGAAGTACGCCTCCAGCAACCGATGACAGTTGAAGCTCAGGTAGGCGAGGCGATCACCCTTTTGGATTCCGAGCTTCACGAGGGCGTTCGAGAGCCGGTCACAACGTTCGTTGAATTGCCGATATGTAAACCGTTGCTGATCGCATACCACGCCGTCTTTGCTGCCGTAAACCTGCGCCGCATGCCGCTTCAGCCGCACGGGGGTGAGTGGAAGAACCATGGAAACCTCACGGGGGGATGCTAGGATAAGCCCTTCAAGGCGACGTTCACGTATGTTAATCCCATTTGATATACCCTCTCTATGATAGGGCTGAACCGTTGGCAAGGCAAGCAGTGAGCGGCCTGGACTTGCGGCAGCGCGTGGGTGGTTTTCCCAGGCAGGAGCGGACAAGCGGCAGGCCTGCTACCCGGCGTTTGACAAACCATACGCTCTCTGACACTATAAAACATATGAGCAAAGCTACGAGGTCCTCCAGGAGCTTTACCGTTGATCGTGCTATTCTCGACTATCTTCAGCGCACGCGTTCCACTCGTTCACGGAGCGAACGCGTGAACGAATTGCTCCGCCGGGCAATCCTCGAGGAGCAGTACGAAGCTCTGGAGAAGGAGGCCGCCGAGTTTTTCGCTGCCGCCGGAAAGACGGAACGGGATGAGTCCAAGGCTTTTGCCGCGGCGAGCCAAAGGTCGATCACGCGGGAGGGTGAATGATGGCTCGCACGCCCCCCAGCGGCTGGTTTCCCCGGCGCGGCGAAATTTATCTGGTCCAGCTGGACAAGGAGCGTCCGGCGCTAGTGATTTCTGCCGACGCCCTCAACCGGTACGCCCTGGACGTTTGCGTCGTACCCATGACCACCGTCGCGCGTGGGGAATTTTCGCTGCGAGTTGAAGTGAAAGCCGGCGAAACCGGCCTCAACCGCGCTTCCTGGGCAAAGTGCGACCAAGTGACCACGCTTGAAAAGGACCTTCTGTATTACCCTCCGTTGGGTCGGCTGACGGACGAGACGCTGAAAACCATTGAACAAGGTATCAAGCTGGCGCTCGGACTTCCGTAACGTAGGCCCGGGTTGGGCTAAACGAATTTCCGTATTGAGCAGTACAATTAACGAGCAGCGATCTGAATTTGCATAGGAGGTCCAATGGCAACGAATCCCCCTAATGTTCCCACGCCCCGCTTGAAGCTGGATGTCCAAACGACGGAAGATGTTACGGTAGTACGACTGAGCGGCAACTTGACTCGCGACGATACCGCGACTTTCAAGGAAAAAGTTAAAGGCCTGATTCCGCAAGCCAAACGCGTGGTCCTGGACCTCAGCGAGGTCGTTTACATGGATAGTTCGGGGCTGGGCGGGGTGGTGAGCGTGTACGTCACTGCCAAGCGAGCAGGCTGCGAGCTTCAGTTGATCAACTTGAGCAAGCGCGTCAGGGAACTGCTGGGATTGACCCACATGCTCTCCGTCTTCGAAACCACGGGGCAGTATTTTGTCAAGATGGGCTAGGGGGAGAAGGGGAGCAGTAGGCAGGGAACAGGGGACGCTGTCCGTTGTCCGTCGTCCATTGTCAGTTGCTGAACACTACTCCACTACATCCGATTTCCATTTAAGGGATGCGCCGGGCTGGGACAACGGACCACGGACGACGGACCACTGACAACGGACCACTGACAACGGACCCCAGACAACTGGTCTCCCGGCGCCGAAGGAGTGATAGAGATGTCCACCGACAAAAGCTACCACATGACGATTGAGGAGTTCCGCCGGAATGGCCGGGCCGTGATCGACTGGATCGCCGATTATTATGAGCGCATCGAATCATTCCCAGTCTTGGCTCAAGTCCAGCCGGGTGAAATCCGAGCCTCGCTTCCGCCGGAAGCTCCCACCAGCGGGGAGGCCTTCGAGGTGCTGCTGCGCGATGTCGAACAGTTGATCCTGCCGGGTATAACGCACTGGCAGTCGCCCAATTTCTTTGCCTTCTTCCCCTGTAACGCTTCCGCTCCTGCCATTCTTGGCGACTTGGTGTCGTCCGGGCTTGGGATTCAGGGGATGCTGTGGGCCACCAGTCCGGCCTGCACCGAGCTCGAAACACACGTGCTCGACTGGCTCGTTCGGATGCTGGGCTTGCCGGAGAAATTCCTTTCCACCTCGAGCGGGGGAGGGGTTATTCAGGACAGCGCCTCCAGCGCCTCACTGTGTGCGATTCTGGCTGCCCGCGAGCGCTCGACGGGCTACGCCAGCAATAAGCGTGGGTGCAAGGGCGAACTGATCGCCTATGCATCTCCCCAGGCTCACTCCTCCATCGAAAAAGCCGTGAGGATCGCCGGGCTCGGCGACGAGAATCTGCGCCTTATTGATGTTGACGCTCGATGGGCGATGCGCCCGGATGCCTTGGCCGCGCAAATCGCTCGCGATCGTCAAGCGGGGAAGGTCCCCTGCATCGTCTGCGCCACCGTGGGGACCACCTCCTCGAACGCCCTCGACCCATTGCCGGCTATTGGGCGCATCTGCGAGGAACAAGGCATCTGGCTGCACGTTGATTCTGCCATGGCCGGCACCGCCGCGCTCTGCCCTGAGTTCCGGTACATCAATGAGGGGGTGGAGATGGCGGATAGTTACTGTTTCAACCCGCACAAGTGGATGTTCACCAATTTCGATTGCGACTGCTTCTACGTCGCTAACCGCAAGGCGCTGATCGATGCCCTCTCAATTCTTCCGGATTACCTCCGCAACAAGGCCACTGAGTCGGGCGCGGTGATCGACTATCGAGACTGGCAGGTGCCCCTGGGCAGACGTTTTCGCTCCTTGAAGCTCTGGTTCGTGATTCGGCACTACGGGGTGGAGGGTTTGCGTCACCACATCCGCCGCCACGTGGCCTTAGCCCAGGAGTTTGCCTCTTGGGTGCAACAAGATGGGCGATTTGAGCTGGCCGCTCCCGCTCCCTTGAACCTGGTCTGCTTTCGCCACCGCGCGGGGAACGCGTTCAACGAAGCGTTGCTGGATTCCCTCAATCGAAGCGGCGATCTCTATTTGACCCACACCAAGCTGAATGGGCGTTATATCATCCGCTTCTGCGTCGGCCAGACCTATACCGAATCTCGTCACGTGCAACGAGCCTGGGAACGGATTGGCGAAGAAACCGCCAAGCTGGAGTCGCGCGGGGGGTGGTAGCGGCCCTTCCAAGGCAGAAGGCAGAAAGTAGAAAGCAGAAGGCAGAAGGCGGAAAGCAGAAGGCGGTAGGCAGTGGGGGGTGGCGCATATCCGCCACGGCGGATCTTGTATGTATGCGCCCGGCTCTTGGCATCGGCGCCGCAACACCCTACGAGGCGGCGATCCCGCAGGCGCGGGATCGCCGCCACCCAGCGGCTTCCCAGCACACACGTCGTTGACAAGCCTTCTCCGAACTGTACAATGAAACGAGTCCTTTGGTTGGGGCGTATCATCCAGACCAATGGAGAGTCTTTTGGCTCAGCGCCAAAGGAACGGAGGGCAGAGGATGAGATCGTACGTCTTTCCTGTGGTTATCGAGCCCGATGAGGATGTTTGGCGTGCCTACGTACCGGACCTCGAATCGAGGGGTGCCGCAACCTGGGGCCACACCAAAGAGGAGGCACTCAAGAATATCCAAGAGGTGGCCCAGATGGTGATCGAGGCACTGCTGGAGGACGGCGAGCCTCTCCCTGCGAGCGTAACCCCCTCTGACCAACCGGTCGTCGCGGTTACCGTATGAGCGTCGAGCGCCTCAGATTGCTTCCCAAATTCTGAGTCCACTTCCGTGGGCTCAGGTGCCAGTGTCCTGTCCCATGTAATTGTTGACAATGTGCAGCTTGCCAGGAACCCCCTCACCCGGCCCGCCCCGGCTGAAGGAAGCGCCGGCGGCGGTCCTCTCCCCCAGGGGGGAGAGGGGCAGGGGAGTGAGGGGGTACTGTCAGTAATTAGGCGGGACAGGACTGTAGACCGCAAGTCAGAATTCCGAAGAGCCGGATCTTCACTCCTGCTTTCCGACTCACGCGCTGCCCCAGGAACTCGTGGCGTGGAGCAGGGGACGTGGCATGAGGCGGAGCAGGAGTACGATGAACTTGTAGCGCCAGCCGGGCACCACGAACAGCTTGTCGTGCTTGAGGCCCTCGAGGGAAGCGTCCACGACCTGCTCGGCGGAAGTCCACATGCTTGCGGGAACACGTTTGCGGTCGAACTTGATGACGTCGTGAAACTCCGTCACCGTGTATCCGGGGCAGAGCGCTTGCACGCGCACCGGCGAGCGGGCTTGCTTCAATTCGAGGTAGAGCCCTTCGGTGAAGCAGTTGATCCAGGCTTTGGTGGAGTAGTAGCTGGTGTAGCCAGGCCGGCAGACGAACCCCGCTACCGAGGCCACGTTGACCACCGCGCCTTTCCCGCGCGCCGTCATCTTGCGGAGGGCCGCGTGGGAGAGGCGCAGGATGGCCATCACGTGCAGTCGGTGCATGGCGTCCTGAGCGTCCAGCGGGGCTTCGTAGAACCGTCCGCTGACGCCAAAGCCGGCGTTGTTGAGCAGGAATTCGAGATGCTCCTCGCGCGCGATGCGGTCTTCGACCGATTTCAGGTCTGTGTCGCTCGTGAGGTCGGCGGGCAACGGCTCGGCCCGCACGCCGTGGCGGAGAGCGAGTTCTGCGGCCAATTTGTGCAGGCGGTCCGCGCGCCGCGCCACCAGAAGCAGGTCGTAGCCTTGCGCGGCCAGCCGACGAGCATAAGCAGCGCCGATGCCGGCCGAGGCTCCGGTCACCAGCGCGACAGGTCTTGTAGTTGTCATCCGGTTCTCCTCCCCCCAACCACCCCCTGGCCCCCTCCTTAACTAAGGAGGGGGAACAGATCATCGAGGACTACGGCTTCTTCTTCAAGAGCCCGGATATGCCTTTCGCAGCCTTCACAGGTTGCTGAGCCGCAGCGGCCGTTCCACCCGCCACCGCCCCTGCGGTCCCGCCCAACCGGCTGCCGGCGCCGCCTGACTTCAGCGTGAACTTGGGGTTTTGTAATGTCCCTGCCAGATTGAAGGGAAAAGCCATCTTGCCGTTCGCAAGAGTTGCGCCTGCAATGCTTCCCACAAGGGAGGTGAGGGCGTTCTGGCTAGCGGCGACTTTCGCCACACCTTGGAAATCGAGGCTGCCTTCCCCGGCCAAGCCAAGGCTCCCGGAGGCGTCCACGTCAATTCCGTTGCCAACGATAGTAGCTTTGGTGGTGTTAATCCGGTTGTTTGCGATGGTGAAATCCATAGCGACAGAGGAGAAAGAAGAAGCGTCGCCGGAGGCCGGACCCATCTTGGCAACCCGGGCCAGTTGCATCAGGTTCTTGCTCAACTGCAAACTGGGCAACCGCCCGTTGCGGATGGTCATCTGTCCGGAGCCGCCAATTCCTGCCAGAGGGTCGGGCGAGTGGCTCACCTCGCCATCAAGTTTCACTGTTCCGTCGAGCGTGCCGGTCATTTTCCCGCGGGATTCCGGAAATGCATCCAGCAACTTCGCCACATTCACGCCGCTCAGTTTCGTATCGGTGTTGTAATGGGGGTTCTGGCCCGCCAAGGAGAAGGAAAGGTCCCCGACAGCGTGGCCGTCATAACACTTAAAGTCGAGGCCGTCGAAGAAAACTTGCTTGGGGAAAAGACGGAGGTTGGATTTAACATTGGTTACGACCAGATTCATGACATGCAGAGAGTCCATCTTGAGCGTTCCCTCCGCCACGAGCTTGCCACTCTGGTCGGCGGCGTAAGCCACAGACCCGAGCCAACTGTCTTCAGAAACCGCCACGGATTCAGCAGGGGCAGCCGCAGGGTGGGTGGAAGCAGATTCCGTGAAGGCGTTGAGGTCGACCTGCCGCAGTTGGCTCGAAAAGCCGTCCGCTTCAAAGATCACCGGGCCCGAACCCCCGGAAGGCAATAGGGTCGCGACACTGAGCTTGCCCTTGCTGATCTTGACGTTGGAAATGACTCCCAGGGTAAACAAGGGCTTTTCCCCTGGCGGGTCAGGGGTGGCTGGGGTGGAGGAAGGCTTATTCCCGAAATTCCACTTGCCCTTAACGTCGGAAAGCAGGCTGAGGTCAGGCGTGTCCAGTTCCAGCGACTTGATGACGACCTGGTGGGACCAGAGCCCACCGGCGTCAACCACGGCATAAACTCTTTGAGCTTTCACGATATAACCTTGGGGGAATCCCGCGGGGTTTTTTAGGGCGAAATCATCCACGCGGATGGAAAGGCTTGGAAAGACGGTAAGCGCGAGATGCCCAATCTCAGCGGGCTTGCCCGTCTGCTTTTCGATTAGCGTTGCGACTTGCGGGCGATAGCGGTCCACATCGAAGAGCAGAGGAACTATGACCACCAGGGCAACAATTATGACGACCAGTGAGATCAGGATGCCAAGAATGACCTTTCTGCGTTTTGACATGGAATCTGCTCCTCTATTGCCGAGATGAATGTACCCGCCGGCACTTCTTCAATTTCCATCGGCTGTGTCATTCTGAGCGAAGCGAAGAATCTCTTCAGTTGATACCTTCCGGAACTTCCGAGATTCTTCTCCGTCGGCTGACGGATCAGAATGACAGCTTGGAAGCGTTTTTCCGCAGCCTGTGATCTTACACCAATCTATTGGGGTGGGATTGGAGATGTCTTCGTCTTCTCCTCGGCCGCTACGCGGCTCAACTTGGCGGTGTAATAATCAAAAAAAGCCTTGTTCGGCGGCGCAGCCTGAACCGTCTCGACAATCTCCTCCGGGTCGATGCGCTTGATGACCGTGCGAAAGAGCCATCCCGGCGGAGGCTGCTCGCCTCCTTCCGGGTTGATGTAGGTTTCCGGCCCCTCCACGGTCACTCGATATTGTGTAATGAAACCAGTGCTGGAAAACGTGCGCAGCAAGAAGCCGCCTGCTCCCCGGTCCGAGGTGAGGACGCCCAGCCACGATTCTTTCGTCGCCGGGGAAGTCTTGGTCGCCTGGAAAGACGCTTCCCCGCGTAAGAGTATGACCTGATTATCCAGTTCATAGCTGACGGACAAGCGGATTTCGCCCTGGGCTTTCCGGTCAGTGGTCTTTCCGGCCCATTCCCCTACCAGCCAGTCCACGGCTGTGAAATCCTGCTTGGGCGGCAGAGGGATTTGGTAAACAGCCGGCGCTTTCTCCTTGGCGACAAGGGGTGCGGCCGCAAGCAAGCTAGCGAGTGCAAGAATTATAGTGGTCATCGGCTTTTGGCAATTATAGTGGAATATAATTCCTCGCGTGACACAAGTTTGTTGAAGTAGCGCGGGCCCCCGGGTGTGGGGGGCGCGGGTGGGTGCGAGTACAACACCGGACAAAAGCCGCGGAACCCAGAACCGGGGGTCCGCGCTACTTCCTTCCCACCAAGCGAAGGCGTCCGGTAAGAGCTCTGTGCTGGCCTCCTGCGAAAGCGAAGGGACTGACAACCGTGTTGACCGCATTGGGATTGTCGTAGTTGGTGGCATTGATGGAGCTGACGCGGAAAGCCCACACCTGGCCACGGAAGTGGAACCGCTTCTCGAGGCCAACATCCAACTCGAAATAGTTGGGGAAGCGGTACTGGCCGGGCGTGCCCACAAGTTGCTGTTGTTCATTCAGATCGTTGAACGGATAACCCGAGCGATATTCCACCCGATAAGTGAAGAACAACCCCCAAAGCGGAACAGGCGTCTTCCCCCAGGAGATCACCCGATTGGGAGTATCCCACAGGAGCGGCCCCGGGGCTTGGGGAACGAAATAGGGACTTGTGAGAGAGTAATCCAGGGCTTCGTTGCTGCGGGCGCTGGAGCGGATATAATCGCCGTATATCTCGGCCTTGTTTTTAAAGACCCGGCGCGCCCAAACCTCACCGGAACGGTAGCGGTCGCTCCGCTGGTCCTGAAACTGAAACACTCCTCCCAGGGAAGCGGGTTGGATGTCTTGATAAGCGAATCCATCGCCTTCTACGCGGCGCAGGAAAGTAACGCCCGTGAAGGTACTGGACCCCAGCTTTTGTTCCCACTCGAGGCTTGTAGTGTTGAAGCGCGGCTGCTGAAGGCCGCCTGAGGGCAACATGAACTGCGTAATGAAAGTCGGCAACGGCGGCATCGGGGTCTGGAAGAGTGTGTCCTTTCGCTCTTGATCGAGCCCTTCACCCCAAAGGGCCATGTTGATCGGCCGGTAGTAGATTCCCCAGCCTACTGAGATTTTGGTCCGATCGTCACGGAAGGGCAGGAGATTGGCGGCCAGCCGCGGGCCGAGCACTGTCTTTCCCACTAAGGTATCCCAATCCGCTCTTCCTCCGATCGTTACGACCAGAGGGCGAAAGGCTCTCCAGGAATCTTGCAGGTAATATCCCAACTGTGTGTTGGTAAGGTGATAATAGGGCTTTCCGCTGAACGTAGTGCTAACCAGCAGGGTGTTGTCTGCGGTTTCCGTCTCGATCGGATTGCGCACTGCCCCTTGAGAAAAAGCCAGCCCGGCGGCGTTGAAGCCCGCTTTCACTTCGTGCGTGCCGTGCCAGTGAAGGGAGGAAAGATTCAGTTGACCGATAAATTGCAAGCGGTGGCTGTGCTCTTGCAATGTCTCGAAGTAATTACCTGAAGCGGTGAGAGGCTGGATGACGTACGGCTCGGTGCCCAGCGGGACGAGATGGCCCGTGTTATCGTCTATGGCCGCGCCCAGCTCAAACATGTTCCTGCCGAAGAAGACCTGGTCCTTGGCGGAGACAAAGGCGCGCTGGGCGTGCCAATCGGTGGTCGTGGAAAGGGGAGTAAACACGCTGAGACCCAGATGGGAATCCCCCGTCACGTTGTACAGGAAGTTCCCTTGAAGAATGTTGGTGGGCGTAAGGTTCATCTGGACCCGGAAGAGATTGTCCGCTAACCACTGTTGTTGCGTGTCGGCGTTGCGGGGCAGTCCTTGAATCAAGGAGAAGGTGTGCTGAGCGCTGATGCCGTCGGAGAACCAGGCCCGGCCCTTGCGCAACGGGCCAGAGAAGTTGAATCGCGGGTACCAATTTCCCAGATGCAGGCCTTGCTGGAGGTTGACGGCCGGGAAGAAATCTGTGGTCCCGAATCTCCATCGGTCGTCGCCGACATAGGTGTTGAGTTCCATCACTCCACCGGCGGCGTGGGCATACTGCGCGCCATAGCGGCCGCTCGCCACCTGGACTTCGCGCACGCTGTCGATATCTAACCGGCTGGTCAATTCGCCCGTCACCGGATCACCGATTTCGAAACCATCCAGCAAGTACTCGGCATCCCCTGATCGCCCTCCGGCCACGTGGATGCCGCCGGAGTTGTCTCGGACGACACCCGCAATCGCGGGTAAGTAAGCAGTCAGATCATGGGTGCTGTAGGCGGGAATATCCAGAATGTCCTGGGCGTCCATAGTCTCCTGGTGCTCGGCCTGCAAAGGTTCGATCTGCTTCGTCGAGGAAACGACTTCGACACTTTCGTGCACCTCGAATTCGTGGCTGAGGGTAAAGGAGACTTCGTTGGTCCCTTCCTGCAATGGCACGGGCTGGTCAGTAAGGCGGAAATAATCAGGCTTACTGAGGCTCACCAGGACCTCGCCGGGCGCCGGAACCACAACCTCGAAATGGCCGGTGTCGTCCGAATAGGCCTGCTGAGCACTTCCGGTCGGAGACTTCACCGTAATTTGGACGCCGCTTACCGGGACTCCATTCTCGTCGACAATACTCCCGCTCAGTTGTACAGCCGCTGTTGCTTTGGCTGCCGCGAGCGCCAACATGAGTATGGCGAAACGTAAACTAGCATTGCCCAGAGACATTGCGAATGCTCTTTCTTCGCCTGTTCCTGCGCCGCACATGACCTCCGTCGACCATCGGCAACCAGCCATCGGGAATGAAGGCCGAGTCTTCGGTTGCGGCAGATGGCCGCGCTACCCAGCTCATCTGGTATTCTATTCGACGCCAACTTCAGAGTGTAGTGGAATCCGCTCGTCCCTGATGCGTCGATAACGACGGGCGGGCTGGTATGGCCGCACGGCGATGGCCCCTACGCGCCATCCGGTTTCAGCCGGAGGGTGCTGCCTGTACGGGCGAGGCGCCGCCTCGCCCCTACCTCCTCGTTGCCTACCCGCACGTTATCGGCGGATTGGGGGCTCGTCACGTGTGGAGAATGAAAGGGGTCCGTCGCGCCATGTCCAACCCGACGGTGAGACCTAACGCCCCCGTGGGACAAGCATGAGCGCATTGCTGGCATAGGATGCAGTCACCCGAGGTGATGCGACGGCCGAGCGCGCCAAACTGCGCCACATCAATGTCCATCGGGCAGACTTGGGAACACGCCCCGCAGGCGTTGCACAGCTCCCAGTTCGCATTCATCTTAAGGAGGGAAAACCGACTGGTCACTCGCAGGATTGCCGAATTGGGGCACAGATACTTGCAGAACGCCCGCTGATCCTTCAAAGCAAAGGCAAGGCCGACGGAGGCTGCATAGTAGACCCCAAACCCGATGGCTATCGACTCTATGCCGGCGGCGCGCAGCGCTCCAGAGCCACCGCTCGCCCGGCGACCAGGCATAAAGACAGATAATGCCCCGACGCCGGCGGTCGCTGCCAAGCCGACGAAGGCTAGCAGAGTCCACCCGCCCCGGCGTCGGCCCGTGCTACGGCCGATCGGCAGTAGTTCCAGGACCATCGAGCGCCAGCAGCCCCACCCGCAAACCAGACGACCGAAGAGTAAGGGGCCAACGAGCACCGTCACCAAATTGTGGCCTATTGCGGCGCCCATCGCCCCGGCAAAAACGAGCATGAAAAAGCCTTCTATGTCCAGGTTGGCGGCGCCTAGGAGAGAGAAGGCCAAGATGCTGAGCCCGCCTGTGAATAGAACCACACGACGTGCCCTCTGCTTTTGCACTCTGGGGACGATGGCGTAGGCAGCCAGACAAGGTCCGAGCGACAGACCCAGACCAAACAGTGAAATGCCCAAGGCCTTTTCGCCGAGGCGGAACCACAGCACAGCAGCCAATGGCCACATCAGGCAGGTGACCGCACCTGCAAAGACGAGAAGCACGCCGTTCGGTTTGTCGGACCTCATCGCGGGGCCAAGTTCCCTGGTTTTCTGTGACGCTCAAATGAACAGCGCCGTCAAGCTCGATCGCCAGTCGAACTGCGAAGCAGTATACACCGACAACCCAGCTCTCGATGCGGTATGGGCGGCCAAACTTCGCGTCCAGCTTTCGACTGGCCGACATAGACGATGGCGCTCTTCAGCTTCAGTTTGGTTGCGCCGCACCTTGCGGGCGCGTAGGAATGGCAAGCGCACGGGGAAAGTGTAACAGTCTTGCGAAGAAATAGCCGGGTTCTACAGCTTCGCTTGGCGACGGAAGTAACCCCTCACCCGGCCCGCGACGGCTGGTGAAAGCGCCGTCGCGGTCCACCCTCTTCCCCTGGGAGAGGGCAGGCCCACTCTGTGGGAAGGGTGGGCCCGCTTTACGATGCGTTCCGTCTCTGACATCACGGATAGCGGTCTTCAGCTATCCTCGCTCAGAATGACAGGGGGGCGGGCCGTGTTGCAAGGCTGCGGCTGGCGGCGGGATAAGGAGAGGACGGTGCAGTGAGCAGCAGAATTTGTTTTACAATGATATGGGTACAGCCAGCAGAAGGGAACCATGACAGCTACGCGGGAAGCCCTTCAATTCGCGCTCTTATTTGTGATAACTTCCGTGCCGCTCTATGGGCAAGGCAACTACGAGATTCAGGTCTACGGAGCCGACACGGTTCCGCCCGGGCGGACGATGGTCGAGCTTCATAGCAATTTCACGTTTGAAGGTTTCAAGACGATGGTCAACGGCGTTCTCCCGGATGAACATCAATTGCATGAAACGGTCGAGATCACACAAGGCTGGAATGATTGGTTTGAGACAGGACTCTATATCTTCACGAGTGCTGGGCCGGGTCAGGGATATAAATGGGTTGGCGATCACATCCGTCCCCGTATTCGCGTTCCGGACAAGTGGCAATGGCCGGTAGGAGTGAGCCTTTCCACTGAAATTGGCTACCAGCGCCCTATCTTCTCGAGTGATACCTGGACCTGGGAAATCCGGCCGATCGTCGATAAACAATGGCACGCCTGGTATCTTTCATTTAACCCGGCCCTGGAGCGGTCGTTTCATGGGCCCAGTGTGCATGAAGGCATTGGTTTTTCTCCGAGTTTTAAGGCGGCCTATTCGGTTACCCGCAAGCTCAGCGCGGGCCTCGAATACTACGGATCGTTGGGGTCCATCACCGGTTTTGATCCTCTATATCTGCAGCAGCACCAAATCGTCCCGACCATCGATTATGATTTCGGGCCGAACTGGGAGTTTAACCTGGGGGTATGTGTAGGCGTGACGCGCAGCACCGACCATCTTCTGGTAAAGATGATCATCGGACGGCGTTTTCGTTTCATCACGCCGCGTCTGCCTCACTTTCTCAAGCCGAGTCCGACAGAAATGGATCGCTGATCGCTTCCATGTCGAATCGTGTTGCGTTCACAACCTTCCTTCTCTTGGCCTCCCTGCTCCCGGCCTTGCTGGCCGATCGCCAGGCTCAGCCGTCGGCGCCCGAATGGCCACTTCCTTTGGGCCTTCACGCCATCCCATGGCCTGATGACAATCCTTACTCGCCGGCCCGCGCCGAACTTGGCAGGATATTATTCTTCGATGGCCGTCTTTCTTCGAACGGCATCATCTCGTGTGCCTTCTGTCACGAACCGGGCCATGCATTCTCGGGCAGTACCGCATTCTCAAAGGGTGTGACTGGAGAGCCGGATCCGCGCCATACACCTACGTTGATCAACCGTGCGTGGGGCAAGTCGCAATTCTGGGATGGCCGTGCGCCCACGCTGGAATCGCAGGTCATTGTTCCGGTGACGAATCCCATTGAGATGGGCATGACGGTTGACCGGGTAGTCCAAACGGTCCAGGGGATCAAAGGCTACTCCCCGCTGTTTGCCGCCGCGTTCGGGGACAGCACGATCAACTTCGATCGCATGGCGAAGGCGATAGCCACTTTCGAACGCACCTTAGTGTCCGGAAACTCCCCCTACGATCGCTACCTTGCCGGCGACAGGTCCGCTCTCACCAAATCCCAGAAGGCAGGTCTGGACTTCTTCAACCGCAAAGGCGAATGCGCCGAATGCCACACCGGCCCGAACTTCACTACGGAAAAGTTCGCCAACCTGGGAATTGGCATGGATCTGGAGAATCCCGATCCTGGACGCGAAGTGCTCACGAAGAGGCGGGGGGATTTTGGGAGATTCAAAATACCCACCTTGCGCGATCTGGCCCACCGAGGACCGTATATGCACGACGGCCGCTTCAAAACGCTCGGTGAGGTTTTGGATCTCTATGCCAAGGGAGGGTTGCCGAACCCTCACCTTGATACACGGCTCACACCGTTTTATCTGGATGAACAAACGAAGCAGGATCTGCTGGCGTTTCTGGATTCATTAAACGGAGAAGGGTGGGAAAGAATCAGGCCTCCCTCCGCCTTCCCGCAATGATCTTTGGCAATCTCCAAGAGCGAATGATAGGATAGGTGGGTTCCTAACCCTGGATCGGCGGAGTTGCAAAACGGATGTTTCTGCTCAAGAAAATTGTCTCCCGATTTCTTTTCCCTATCCCCCTGTGCCTGGAAGTTCTCCTGATCGGTTTGCTGCTGCTTTGGTTCACGAGAAAACAGAAGGCCGGGAGAATAGCGGTTACACTCGCCGGATTGCTGCTCTTCCTTTTCAGCAGCCACTTCTTTTCCAACCTGCTTCTAACACCGTTGGAGAGCAGATATCCCCCGCTTGTCATTACCTCCGGAGCACCTGCCCCCGTGGGATTGAGCGAGGTGAAGTTCATTGTTGTCCTTGCGACGGGTATTTCCCATGAGCCCGGCCGCCCCCTTGAATTCGAACTCGATGAGACTTCGACCCCGCGCCTCGTCGAAGGCGTCAGGATGAGCAAACTGTTGAAGGGTTGCAAGCTCGTCCTTTCCGGGGGGCCGGCGGGGCCCGACAGCGTCTCATCTGCTGCTCAAATCACGGCCGAACTCGCCGAGTACCTTGGTGTTGGCCGTCAGGATATGATTCTGGAGACACAATCGCGAGACACGGATGATGAGGCGAGGCTTGTCGCGCCCATCGTAGGGAAACAGCCCTTCATCCTGGTGACGGAAGCTTCCCACATGCCTCGCGCCATGGCCCTGTTCAGAAAACGCGGAGCACACCCGATTGCAGATCCTGTGGACTTTCGAACCCACCCTGGCCAGGAAATCGTGCCGGACGAGGTCTTTCCGAGCGCCGGGGATCTCAGCGGCTCGGAAAGAGCGGTTTATGAGTATTTGGGCTTGGCGTGGGCAAAAATCCGGGGCGAAATATAGAAAAGCGGAGATATGATACAAGGCATTCGGCGGCTAGGGTTTGCTTATCGTGAAAGGCTGCTCGAAGTTGAAGTCCGCGTTGGCAATCTTATCGTGCAACACGACTTGAAACTTGTAATCCCCCGGCGGCGTCCCTGAGCTCACATTCAGGTGGTCGTTAAAAGGGACGAAGAGCGGCGGATAAACGAACTGTCCGTTGACAATGGTGTCGGTTTGTTGAAAGGCGGGTTTGCCGTCCGGCCCCAGAACCGCCCAATCCTCCGTCAAGGAGAGTTGACCTTTTTCATCCGCCTTCATTCCCAGGACGCGGAAGCGCAGCCAGATGCTCTGTCCGGCGGGGAAGGCCGGCGGGTTGAGGGCGGGCCCGTCCGCGCTGGTCGAGATTTCGAGATTCCTGGCCACCAGGGTTGGGCTTGTCTCGACCGGCGGGGCGTTCACGGTAAACTGAAAAGCGGCGGACTGCGTCTTGTGCGCGACTTGGTCCTCGGCCTGAATGTTGACCGTGTATTTCCCCGGCGGCGCCCAAACGGGCAGGGCTGCGTGGAAGTTGCAATTGACGGGGCCGCCGCTCGAATCAGTCTTCTGCCGCACCTCGACCGTCTGGGTTTCAAAGAAGGGTTTTCCGTCGGGCGCCAGGAGTTGGTTGTGGGTTACGACTTGGACGTAGGAATGCTCGTCCAGCGTGTACCCGGGCACTTCGTAGAACATGCGGACTTCCTCTTCCGGCTTGTACTCCGCGCTGGCGCGCGCCGGGGCAGCGTCCGAGTCGGCGAAGCGAAAATTGGTGATGGCGAAAGTGACCCGTGGGACTCGCGGATGCCGGCGCACATAGACCGACCCCATCACTGTGCCCGCGAGGCACACCACCAGGAAAGCCGCGGCCCCGACCCGTTGCAGGTTTCCGAAAGGTTTCGCCAAAACAATGGTGTGCGCCGCAAGGTCGCCCACGCGCTGCTTCTTCCTCGTTGCCAGCGTGGTGATGAGGCCCGCCACGTAAAGGATAGGAAGACCGTCGACGAGGCGCAGCAGGTTCCGCACCAGGGCTTGCCCGAAGCTGCATCGGCTGCCATCGACGTTTTCAACGCGTAAACCGAGGAAGAGCTTGCCCACCGTCGTGCCGAATAACCCCTCGAACAGGACCAGGTAGAGAAAGAAGGCGACGCCCACCAATAGAATAGCGAGCAGGCCGGGCAGGCCGTTGACGTTAAACCCGCTATCGGTGAGGCCGCCGCTTATCGAGCCGACGATGTTCCCCATCAGCCAGAAGGCCATAATCAGGAACACAAGGTCGATCAACTGGGCAACGATGCGAGCCGGCACTGAACCCAACTTGGGGCCTGTCGCCGGAGCCGCTCCAATGCCCGGCGGCGCTGGGGCGACGCTCTCCGCCGGCGGGGCGACGGTGGCGCTCTCCGCCAACTGCTCGACCTTCGTCACCAACGCGGACGCGCATTGCGAGCAGAACCTGAAATCCTCCGGGTAGTCGATCTGGCACTGCGTGCAGTACATCATGAGGTCGCCCTCGCCCTCCCCTCATCGGAATGCCCTTTTCAGCTTTTCTTCACCACAATCTCGACGCGGCGATTCTTTTGTCGCCCCTCCGGGTTGTCACGCCCATTGGGGAACGTATTGGGCGCCACAGGCTTTGTCGCCCCCCACCCTCGAATCGTCATTCGGCTGGAAACACCATGCGCAAGCAACCAATTCTTGACAGCATCCGCCCGGCGCTCAGAGAGCTTTTGGTTGTATTCGTTCAACCCTTTGTTGTCCGTGTGGCCCTCAATGGAACAGAAGGCATTCGGATAGGATTTGAGGACTGTGCTTACTTTTTCAAGCTCGGGAATGGCTTGGGGAAGAAGCTCGGCCTTATCAAAATCGAATAAGACATCACTGGAGAGTTCAATGCGAATCTCAGTCTCCGTGGTTTTGGCCCCTAGGTCTTTGAGCGCCGCATTCAAGTCTTGCGCCTTGCCCGCCACGCCCAGGGACAGCTCTTGGATTTCCGAAACCTTGCCCTGAACAGTCAGCACCTTCCCCTTCGCGCCTGGAGGAACAGGATCGTCAGGCTGGTACTTTTGGGCCAAGGCAATTTGTGACCCTAAAAGTACACCCAAGAGACAAAGAAGCGAAGAAGTGTACCCACGTACGCTTGGACGGCTCAAAATCGCCCCCTCACTGCGATATAGGAACATCTTCAAACGGAGGGAAATCCGGGATGTTCACGCTGATTTTGCTCGAGCTGGCCGGTGGCGCTGGAAACTTCGCCCAGTTTCCACGCTGCTCCCCAGCCGGAAGATCTCCCTGGAAGACATCGAGAATCCCGTGCCCTTCGGTGTCGGAAAGATAAGAATACTTCTTGTTTTCAGCAGGATCGATGAAGTAGAGGGCGGCATAGTTGTAGGAAACGTTCCAGCCACTGTAGTAGTGTACAGTTTTTACTTGCGGGGCGGCGTTGACGAGTCGCCACTTGACCAGTAACGCACCGCCACTGACACGCCGCACTTCCATCAGATCACACCGCAGGTCAGCGTCCTTAGAGGACTGGCCATTGGCGATGCCACCGGGTGGAACCGCGGGCGGAGCCGGTTGGGCCGGTGCAGCCGCGGGCTGGGCGCTGGGCGGAGCTGCCGGTTGAGCCGAGGACTGAGCGGGCGTGCTAGCCTGCTCGGCTGGCTTTGAAGTGGTTCCGTTGGAACACGACGTGGCCAAAGCCACACATATAAGGGTCGAAGTCCATACCAAACATACCCCAAGTCTATTCATGAGGAATACCTCTCCCTGAGGGCCTGGCCTCAATTTTTATTCTAGGATCTCCCTGATGCCAACAATCATATATGCTTCACCGTCCGTTTGCAAGCTCTATTTACAAGGTGTCTGGAAACTTATGGGGAAGGGGGGAGTTGGGTCTAGGAACCCTGGCCAAGCGGGTCACTCAAGGTATGTATGAAGCCTGAACATCTGCTAGGAGGTCTGGCCGAGTTTCTCCATCAGCATCATGCCCATCGCATCCAGGGTGACGAGCAGGCTTTCCAATGGTGTTCAGTGTTTTTCCCAATGCAGAACGTTGGCAAGGGGCCGCTTGGGCACTTTAGGGTTTTCCGCCGCATAGCCGATGGGAATCAAGCTGACCAACCTGAAGTTTTGTGGTGCTCCCACCAAGCGGCAGATGTCCGCAGCATAGGCCTTCTTGTCGCCAGCGATCCAGCACGAACCCAGGCCGTGCGCGCGGGCGGCCAGCATAATATTCTCCGTGGCGGCGCTGCCGTCTTCGAGGTAATACTTCGTGTCTTCGCACAAAACGACCACGCACACCGGAGCGTTGGAAATGAACTTCCCGTGGTCGGTGGTCTCGGCAATTCTGCGCAGCATCTCGGGCCCCGTCACCACGACGAATTCACAAGGCTGAATGTTATTGGCTGTGGGTGCCAAGCGCCCGCAGTCAATTATGTCCTCGATGATCTCTCTGGGCACCGGCGCGTTTCTGTACGCGCGGACCGAGCGCCGTGTCTTCAACACCTCAATTGCGTCCATGGCTGTTTGTCCTCCGACCAGGCGCTGGCTATAGGCAGTGGCACATCCCGCGGGAGAGAGAGCGGAATCAGCACCCGGGCAATCGCCATTTTAGCAGCGTGAAAGAACTTATGCTCTACAAAACCACAGCAATTCCGCATTCCGCGGGGGCTGGCGCAGACCCCTGTTCTGCGGGGTCTGCGATTTCCCGACTGGGACCTACTCTACAGTGAGGGCGACTGTGCCCGTTGCCACGATCGTACCCGAAGTGCCGGTCACGGTCACGGTGTAGTTCCCCGCCGTGGTGGCGGGGGGGCAATTACGACCAGAGCTTCCACCGCCGCACGCCAGCATACCACAGGCAAGAGCGGCGAGAAGAGCCAGCATGGCGGGCACCCTCCGCCAACTGCGCCGCCGTCCCGGGATGACAAAGAGCAGCAGGCAGGCCAGAGCCGCGCCGCCCGCGGGGTACCAGGGAACTCTGAGGCCAATGACATTACCCGGAGCGCAGTTGCCGGGTGTGGTGTCGATCATGAGAGTGGCCGTCCCAGCGCTGGCGCCGGTAATGCTCACCGGGCTGGTCCCTCCGAAGCCCAGGGTGGGCAGGCTCTGTGCGCCGTTCGGGCTGGAGGTGATGGCGGCCGTCAGCGCTACGCTGCCCGTGAAACCTCCAGCCGGTGTCACGGTAATAGTGGACATCGCGACTAGGCCGGCGCCGACAGTGACCGCTGTACCAGTGATTGTGAAGCCGGGAGTTCCGGCCGTAACTGTGACAGAGGCGTAGCCGCTGGCCCCAGCGTAGTTGCCGTCGCCGTAGCTGACGTTCAGCGGGTCAACACCAACGGGAAGCGAACCAGCGGGAATGGTGATGGTGGCGCTACCCGACGTCAAGGGTGTGGTCGCTGAGGAGTAGTTTGCGCTGAGCAGCGTCACCATGCCGGTCGGTATCGGATTGCCACTTCCAGCGCTGACGGTGATGGCTACCGACAGAGCCTGCGCCGTGGTGATGCTCGATGAGGATGGCACGACCGATACCGTGACTGAGCCCACAGTGACTAGGGCGCTACCGGCGATGCCGACCGCAGCGTAGTTGCTGTCGCCGGAGTAGCTGACGTAGAGTATGTTAAACCCTGTCGTCAGCGTTCCGGCGGGAATGCTGACCGTCGCGCTGCCGCCAGACAGCGCGGTTGCTCCGGAGCTGTAACTGCCGGTGGTGAGCGTCACCGTGCCGGTCGGCGTCGGATTGCCGGTTCCACCGGTGGCGACCATCGCCACCGAAAGGGCCTGTGACTGAGACTGCGCCCAAGTGAGGGTCGAGGAGGATGGCGTCACCGAAATGTTGGGCGAGACCACGTTCACCGATCCCTGTCCCGTAGAAAAGTTGTACGTAGAGGAGCTTGCCGCGTCCGGCACATACTTGGCTATCAGCACATCCGGGGCGGAGTAGCCGGCGGGCTCGGCAAGCAACGATCCCGCAGGAATATCGAACGTCGCGCTGCCGTCGCTGAGAGTTGTTGCCGCAGAGGTGTAGGTGCCGCTGGCCAGCGTCACCGTGCCGGTTGGCGTCGGACTGTCGCTTCCACCGCTGGCGGAAACCGTTACCGTGAGCGGCCGCCCCGAGGTGATGGTCGAGGAAGCCGGCGTCACCGTCACCGTCGGCGTGATTGCAGTCGAGGTCGCGCCCATATTCAGCTTGGTGACAAAGGCGTTTCCGTTCCGGGAGTTGACCGTCGTCTGGAAGGCCCCCGCAGTCACGGGAAAATCGAACGATACGGCCAATCCCGTCACGTACACGTTGCCGGAGTTGTCCAGAGCCAACGCGCTCGCCTGGTCCCCATTTCCGAAGACTATGACTCCGACAAAGTCCAACAGGTTGAAGCCGTTACCGCCCAGGTAGGTGGAGTAGACCAGCGCGCTGCCCGTGGAGTTCAGCTCGGTGATGAACGCGTTGTAACCGCCGATACAGCCGGCCCCGCAAGGTGGTTGATCCTGATTCGTCGTCTGGTAGGCACCCTCGGTGACCGGAAAATTGTTGGACGGGGTCATCCCGGTTACATAGGCATTGCCGGAGCTGTCCACAGCCAGCCCGCTCGCCTGGTCTCCGGCGCCAAGCTCGAGGGTGGGCATGAGGTTTATGACACCCCCACTCCCACCCAGGTAGGTAGAGTAGACCAGCGCCGTGCCGGTCGGGTTCAGCTTGGTGACGAATGCGTTGGAAACCTCCATCGCCGCGCCATGATTCGTCGTCTGGAAGGCCCCGGTGGTCACCGGAAAGTCGGTGGATCCGGTGGCTCCCGTTACGTATACATTGCCGGAACTGTCGAGCGCCACACCGTAGGCCATGTCGCCACCGCAACATGCACCGGTGCCGCTTCCGCCCAGGTATGTGGAGTACACCAGTGCCGTGCCGGTCGGGTCGAGCTTGGTGACGAACACGTTGTTAAAACGATTCGCCGCGGCATGATTCGTCGTCTGGAAGGCCCCCGCAGTTACCGGAAAGTCGGTTGAGGAGGTCGCTCCCGCGATGTAGGCATTGCCGGAGCCGTCCACAGCCAACAGGGTCGTGCTGGCCGAGGAGTACACGTCGCCGCTCCCACCCAGGTAGGTGGAGTAGACCAGCGCCGTGCCGGTCGGGTTCAGCTTGGTGATGAAGGCGTTGCTCTTATCGCTCGCCGCGCCGTGGTTCGTTGTCTGGTAGGCCCCCGAGGTTACCGGAAAGTCGACGGAGAACGTCTCGCCGGACACATACGCATCGCCGGTGGCATCCACAGCGATCGCACGGCCTTCATCGCCGGAAAGGGGAGTGTTCACAGAGAGGCCGCTCCCGCCCACGTAGGTGGAGTAGACTAGCGCCGTGCCGGTCGGATTCAGCTTGGTGACGAAGGCGTTGGCATCACCGTTCGCCGCGGCGCGGTTCGTTGTCTGGAAGGCCCCTTGCGTCACCGGAAAGTCAGTGGAGTACGTCTGGCCAGCCACATACACGTTGCCGGCGGTATCCACGGCAATCGCATTGACAGTGTCACCACCTGAAGAGGTACCGCTCCCGCCCAGGTAGGTGGAGTAGACCAGCGCCGTGCCGGTCGGATTCAGCTTGGTGACGAATGCGGTGAAAGTACTATTCGCTGCAGCTTCATTCTTCGTCTGGAAGGCCCCTGGGCTTACGGGAAAGTCAGTTGAGGACGTCCTGCCGGCTACATACGCATTGCCGGCAGTATCCACGGTAATAGCGGTGGCCGCATCCCCGCCGCTCCCCCCCAGAAAGGTGGAATACACCAGCGCGGGATCAATCACCAGCGGCCGGGTGTGGTCGTAAGCACCGAGGCCGAAGTGAACGCGGTTCTGGGCGTCGAGGAGGAAGCGACCCTCAACGGATTCGCGATTTGTGATTGGTGATTTGCGATTGCTCGCTGCGGATTGTTGTAGATTCTTCGCCCCTGAATCCCGAATCCTGAATCCTGAATCCTGCCCTTGATACACCACCGGCTTGCGGAAGCGAATTTCGCCGGCGTCAGTTCTGATCACGAGGTCGCCATCGCGGGCAATTTGGAGCGACGCATGATCCGCCGAGTTTCGGTTTTCGAGTTTCGAATTTCGCTCTTGCCCCTGCGCCCCCACCGCCAGGGTAATGACACCTGGGTCGGCGCCGGGAGCGACCACGAAGTCGTACTCGAGCTGTCCGCCGGCCGACGGATTGCCGTAGTAGACCAGATCGATGCCTGGGTAGATGCCCGCGTAGCGCACCTTGGCATAAGTGGGAACGCTCGTGTGCCACTTGGCCGGATCGTTGCCGAGGAAGTAGTTGACCTTGCCAGGCAGCTCGTCGGCGCCAGTGACGGCGGCATCTTGATTGGCATTGACGATTTTCATTCGCAAGAAAGAGTCCGTGGTCCGTAGTCCGTGGTCCGTGGTCCGTTGCCACCCGCTCACGGCTCCAAGGGGCTTGGCCCTAGGCCCTGAATCCTGAATCCTGACTCCTGAATCCTGCAGTTCGAGCACCGCTTCGTTTCCGGTCAGATACAGTCCGTAACCGCTGCCCCGCGAAAGGAACTTCACGCTCTTGTCCGCCTGCCCTATGTTGGCCTCAAAGCTCAGCGGAAGCTTTCCGTAGTTTTCGACAATCTGCGCCTTTCGTGCAGGCAAGGTCTTTTGCGATGGGGATGCTGGGCCTGGCGAGGCAGGAGTTAACGATGATGCCGCAATGAGTCCCGACACAAACAGGACCCGCAGATATGAAGCCTGCGCGGTCGCAAACATAAATACCCCCTGACCACTCGATGCGGTTAACTCGGAAAGTGTCAACCGCAGGCTTCTAATTATTTTCAACATTATATGACTAATCAGCCCACCCTCGGCCTTTTATTTTCCCAGGGCGTGGCAGTTCTGTCATTTGTGAGAGAAGGGCGCTCCAAGCCGGAGTCATTCCCGCGAAGGCGGGAATCCACTCCGCAAACCTTCAGCAATGCGCTGTCGATGCGCTGGATTCCCGCCTTCGCGGGAATGACCTGTGTTTCGAAGTCGATTCTATTCCAAATGACACCAGCACCTCGCGCGAAGGTTGATTTTTTGTCGCATATCGGCCATGCTGGTGATTCTGTTGGCAATTGTCACTGAATTCGAACGCACAGGGCAGTATTCCAAGGCCAACTGTTCAAGTGAAATCATGAAAAAGATCCAGATTTACGACACCACTTTGCGTGACGGTTCGCAAGGCGAGGACATCTCATTCTCTTTGGAAGACAAGCTTCACATTGTGAAGAAGCTTGACGACCTGGGGGTGGACTACGTGGAAGGCGGCTGGCCCGGGTCGAACAGCAAGGACATTGCTTTCTTCCATCGGGCCCAGGAACTGAAACTGAAGCATGCCAAGCTGGCGGCGTTTGGCAGCACTCGCCACCCGCGTCACAGCTTGGCCCACGACCGAAACCTTCACGCGCTTCTGGAAGCCAACACCCCGGTGGTGACCATCTTTGGGAAGACTTGGGATTTGCACGTGAAAGTGGCTTTAGGCATCTCTCTGGAGGAAAACCTCGAGCTGATTCGCGAGTCTGTCGCGTTCCTGAAATCCGAAGGGAAGGAAGTGATCTACGACGCGGAGCATTTCTTTGACGGCTTCAAAGCCGACTCGAGTTATGCGCTGGCTACGCTCGAGGTTGCCGAGGAGGCAGGCGCCGACACGATCGTGTTATGCGACACCAACGGCGGCACTCTGACCGGCGACATTGGCGAGCGCTTCCAGGTGGCTGCGAAGAAAGTCAAGAGGCCCCTGGGGATTCACACCCATAACGATTGCGAAATGGCGGTCGCCAACGCCATTGCGGCCGTGCAGCTCGGGGCCATCCAGGTGCAGGGTACGATCAACGGGTATGGAGAACGCTGCGGCAATGCCAACCTCTGTTCTGTGATCCCCAATGTCGAGCTGAAGTTGGGCCTGCACTGCATCGGCCGGGAAAGCCTCAAGCGCCTCACGGAGGTGTCCCACTATGTCAGCGAGCTGGCCAACCTGCACCATCGCCAGGACCTGCCCTATGTGGGCAAGAGCGCCTTTGCCCACAAAGGTGGCATTCATGTGAGCGCGGTGGTGAAAGAGGCATCTTCTTACGAGCACGTGGCTCCGGAAGCGGTGGGCAACGAACGCCGGGTCTTGGTCTCGGAACTTTCCGGAAAGAGCAACGTGATTTACAAGGCGGCGGAGCGGGGTCTGGAGATCGACAAGTCCTCTCCCGACGCCAAGCTGGTGGTGGACAAACTCAAAGAGATGGAGCACTACGGTTATCAGTTTGAAGGCGCCGAAGGCTCGTTTGAAATCCTCTTTGACAAACTCGTGCACCACGCCAAAGAGTTTTTCGAGTTGGATGGCTTTCGCGTCATCACCGAGAAGAAAGGAGCCCACCAGCCCTACTCCGAGGCGGTCATCAAGTTGCGCGTGGACGGCACCGAAGAACACACCGCCGCGGAGGGGGTAGGCCCGGTGAGCGCCTTGGACAGGGCACTAAGGAAATCGCTCACCACTTTTTTCCCGTGCATCCGCAACATCCGCTTGACCGACTACAAAGTCCGCGTGCTGGACGCCAAAGCCGCCACCGACGCCAAGGTTCGGGTGCTGATCGAAACCACCGACGGCCACGAGACCTGGGGAACGGTGGGGGTTTCCGAAAACCTCATCGAGGCGAGCTGGCGCGCGCTGGTGGACAGCATCACTTACAAGCTGAAAAAGGAATACGGTTACAGGCGGCAGGCCAGCGGAGCCCGCGCGACCTAGGCTGGAATTGCCGATTGTCGATTGCCGATTGCCGATTGACAGCGGAGCGATTCCCCACCGCGCTTCTTCAATCGACAATCGGCAATCAACAATCGGCAATCAACAATCCTCATCAGGGCTTAGTGGCCAGTATCAGAGGGGAGGGCCCGGGGGCCTCGAGCGTGCGCGGGTTTACGAAGCCTGCCTCGCCCAGCCACCCGCTGATTTCGCGAAACGAATAGGTGTCGCCGTGATCGGTATTCACCAGCATGTTCACCGCGAAGAGCAGGCCAACCAGCGGCTCCGTTCTTTCGTCATTCACCAGGAACTCGGCCACCGCGATGGTGCCGCCGGAGGCCAGCGCTTCGAAGGTCCTGAGGAGCAAGGCTCGGCTGCGCTCCTCACCTTCGCTGTGGAGAATGTGGCCCAGGGTGGCGACGGCGTGGTTGCGCCCAAAGTCAGCGCTGAGCAGGTCGCCGGCGACAAACTGAAAGCGCTTCATCAGTCCGTAGCGGGCCACGGTTTTGCGGGTGACCGGGATCACCTCGGGCCAGTCTACAGCCGTCACACGGACGCGCTGCGATTTCTGCGCCAGAGCGATGCCCCACACCCCGGAACCTGCCGCCAGGTCCAGCACGCTGAGTGCTTGCCCGGAGCCATCCAGGTCGAGCGTGGCGGCCAACTTTTGGGCCGAGGCGTAACTCATGGGGAAGATGTCCTCCACAAACTTATGGAAGAAATCGCCTCCCGCGCGCTCCTGATTGACCGCCTCCGCCGGCCTGCCGGTGGCCACAATTTCGTTGAGGCGCAGCCATTTCGGAATCAATTGCTCGCTAGAGTGGAGAATCATGCCGCCCTGGAAGTTTGGCTTGGTGCTGACCAGAAAGGCGGCGCTTTCCGCAGTGAGCGCGTAACGCCCTGGCGCATCTTTGGTGAGGAAACCCAATCCCACCAGCGCGTTCATCACCGCCGTCAATCCGCGGGCAGAGGCTCCGGTCGCCTCCTCGACTTCCTCCGCGGTCTTCGCGCCGCCGTCCAAAAGGTCGAAAATGCGGTGGCGGATCGCGGCCTCCAGTATCAGCGGCGGTGCGTAGCCCCACATTAACTGTCTCAGCCGGTCGGGTGTAACTTGCGCTTGAACGGAAGTACTCATAGTTCCCCCCCGCGAAATTCGATTTCCCATTTCGTGCCCTGATTAGGCTTAATATATATCGTCACTGCTCCATTCGGCAACCCCCAAAAAAGGGCTTGCAATTCATCTTGCGGAGGAGTAAGAAGAAAGCATGCGTACGGAAGGAGACATGACTCCGCCGGGCACGCATATGAAAGTCAAATAATCACACCGCTTTTGCGGTGCGCACTGCTGGCGACGCCCCGCGGACGTTGCCACGGCGCAAAAACAAAGTAAACGAACGAGGCGGGGGACCAGAAATGGTTCCCCGTTCTCATTTTGGTCTCGCAAGATCGAGAAGCTCAGCTCACTGCAACCATGAGAACGCCCTTTTCACCCCGGGTTCAGGCTTAACGCTGAGTTGACACTCCCGTAACTTTGCTTTGACACATCCTGGCTAAGATCGTCGGGAGTGTCCTAGTTCCGGCTGCGGGGCCGGCGCTTGCCCCGGCCAGGCTGTCCCGCGACGGCGGGACGCGGCCCTACAGTCGAATTCGGACACCGCCAGATCGTCACTTCGCTTCCAGTTCTAGTGCGTGGTAGGATTACATGCAGCGCCGGCGGACCTGTGTCCGCCGGCGCCGCTTATTAAGGTTGCGGAGATTCATCCCGGATGGAAAAGCCCAAACTCCTCTTTACGCCCGGCCCGCTCACCACCAGCGAAAGCGTCAAGCAAGCCATGATGCGGGACTTGGGCTCGCGGGACACGGAGTTCCTCGAAGTGGTGCGGGAAATCCGCCGCCGTCTGCTCGAGCTGGGGGCTGTTGCCGACGGCTCCTACGAGGCCGTTCTGATGCAGGGCTCCGGCACCTTCGCGATTGAGTCCGTCATCTCTTCGGTGCTGCCGCGCGAGGGCAAGCTGCTGGTTTTAGTCAACGGCGCCTACGGACACCGCATGGCGAAGATCGCGCGTACGTTGCGTATCGCCACTGAGACACTTGTCTTCCCCGAATCGCATCCGGTCGATCCCGCTGAAACCCGCCAGGCTCTCCGGCGTGATCCGGCTATCACGCACGTCGGAACGATTCATTGCGAGACCTCCACGGGGATCATGAATCCGGTGCGAGAAATTGGGGAAGTGGTGAAGGAGCAGGGCCGCGCATTCATCGTGGACGCGATGAGCAGCTTTGCAGGAATGCCCATGGGGGTGGGAAACTGGGGAATCGACTTCCTCGTTTCCTCGGCGAACAAGTGCATCCAGGGTGTGCCGGGATTCGCTTTTGCGCTGGCTCGGCGGGAGTTGCTGCTCGAAGCCGAAGGCCGGGCGCGCAGTGTGAGCCTGGATCTCGTCTCGCAGTGGAAAGGGTTCGAAGCCGACGGCCAGTTCCGCTTCACGCCTCCAACGCACGTTCTCCTGGCCTTCCGGCAGGCGCTGCAAGAGTTGGACCGGGAAGGAGGAATTGCCGGACGCGCCGCTCGATATGCTGCGAACCAGAAGGTCTTGGTCGAAGGCATGAAGGAGTTGGGCTTTGACGCCTATCTTGCGCCAGAGCACCAAAGCCACATCATTACCTCATTCCGTTATCCGAAACACCCGAACTTCGATTTCAGCCGGTTCTATCAGCTTCTTAGCCAAAAGGGCTTTGTGATTTACCCCGGGAAGGTCAGCGACGCGGACTGTTTCCGGATTGGCACCATCGGCCACATCTTCCCTGAAGATTTGAAGGCGCTGGTCGCCGCAGTTGGGCAGACGCTCATTGATATGCAAATCGAGAGGGATGACCTCGTCACTAGCTAGCGTCCGAGTTCGAATGTAGGGCCGCCGTGAGCGGCGCGCTCGACACAAGGGGCGGAAGTCAGAAACCTCGCCCTCTCCCGTGAGGAGAGGGTGTCCCGCTCCGGCGTTTTCACCAGCCGGAGCGGGACGGGTGAGGGGTCACTTCGACGGCGCCGCCCAAGTCTTCTCAGCTGTTCACTGGACGCCAAGTTTCGCCGCCTATGCCGCAACCGGCCCTACATCTCAGCAAGGGAGTATGAAATGAATGATTTCAGTCGGACGCATAAGAGGTACCGCGGCAAACTCCAGGCCGCCATTCTTGACTGGGCCGGCACTACCGTCGACTACGGAAGCTTTTCGCCTATCCGGGCCATGCAGCAGGTGTTTCGACAAAAGGGCATAGCTGTCTCCGACGACGAAGTTCGCCGCGATATGGGCCTGCTGAAGAAGGACCACATTCGCTCACTGCTTCGTAGTCCGCGTGTCGCGGAAGAGTGGCGCCAGCATTTCGCCCGGCCGGCAACGGAACCCGACGTCGAAGAGTTATACCGCGACTTTCAGCCGGTACAGTTGGCTCGCCTGGAAAAGGACTCGGACCTCATTCCCGGGGTCGCGGAGGCTATCGAACGCATGCGTCGGCGCGGCCTGAAGATCGGCAGTACGACAGGCTACACACGGCCGATGTTGGAGATTCTGCTCAAGAAAGCTGCCACGCAAGGTTATGAACCGGATTGTTCTCTCGTCCCCGATGACGTCGGCGGCGGCCGCCCTCTGCCCTGGATGTGTTACGAAATCGCCGTACGGCTGAGGGTTTTTCCACTCGAATCCTTCGTGAAAGTCGGTGACACCGTGGCCGACACCGAAGAAGGCCTTAACGCCGGCATGTGGACGGTGGGAGTGGTTCGAACGGGTAATATGGTTGGCCTGACACAAGCGGAATTCGATGCGCTTTCGCCGGCAGAACGGGAAATGCGCCTTCAGTCTGGCCGCGAACGTTTGAGGGATGCCGGCACTCATTACGTCATCGACAGCGTTTCTGATTTCGATCCGGTCTTCGACGAAATCGATGCGCGCCTTCAGCGCGGGGAGCGTCCGTAAGGCGCCGTCACGTAACAACCGTTCTATACCTGGGGTCGGTTGTTCCACGACCACTGCGCTGGCAGATTCTTGGCGAACTCGCGGATTACTGACTTGTTGTGCGACACAGCTTGCATTTGCGGGCGGCTTCTCTACAATCTTTCTTCGGAAAGCAAAAGAGCGGCACTCATGATCAGAAGTATCGTAGGGAAAGTCTACGAATCAGTCCTTGGACCGCTTCCGGACTATGCGGCCGTTAACCTGATGTATTTTGCCCGCTTTGGAAGACTGCCCAATCTAAGGCATCCAAGAACACTTAATGAAAAAATCGCTTGGCGAAAACTGTACCAGCATGACCCACGATTCGCTATCTTTGCCGATAAAATTGCCGTTAAGGCAGAAATCGCAAAACTTATAGGCGAGCAGCACATCATAGAGACCTTATGGGTAGGGAGCAATCCGGAGGATATTCCCTTCGATAGTCTCAAACCGCCCTACGTGATCAAGGTCAATCACAGTTGTGGCGGAAATGTATTCATCCGTACAGCGCGAGACATCAAGAGAGACGAGATTATAGCCACGATGCGCGAACAACTTCGATTCTCGCATGCGCATAGGTTTCGAGAATGGGGCTATTCAGGAATCTCCCCTAAGGTGATGGTTGAGCGCATGATCGAAATGCCAGACGGTGACGTTCCGGAAGACTACAAGTTCTTTGTTTATTACGGGCGTGTCCATTTCATCGAGCTCGATTGCGACCGATTCAGGGGGCACAAGGAAAACTTATATGATCGTGAATGGAATCTCCTTCCTGCGAGGTATGAACGTCCTCCAATATCAAAACCTGTTTCCAAGCCAGTGAACCTGGGTGAAATGATCAATCTGGCGGAGAAAATTGGCGCCCAATTCGACTTCGTTCGGGTGGATTTATACTCGCCACCTCAAGGCATCTTCTTTGGAGAAGTCACTTTCTACCCTGGAGCAGGAATCTCGCGGTTTTTTCCAAAAGATGGCGATAATACATTTGGAGACCCTTGGAAGATTTGACTGAATGCACTCCTCCCTCTCCCCCTTGGGGGAGAGGGGCAGGGGTGAGGGGGTTGTTCAACGACCACTGCAACGGTTATTTCGTGGCCGCCCCTAAGAGATCAGGACCCGCGGATGAGCATGGGACCACAGATTACAAATCGCCGATTGCTGCGCTGGCAGATTCTGATCGTGTCTCTGCTGATGACCGGCTACGCCGGCTTCTATATTTGTCGCTCCAATTTCTCCGTGACCCTCCCGCTGATCATTAACGATTTGGTGGCGCGCGGCATTCCGGCGGCGGAGGCGCGCGTCCGTCTCGGCCAGATTGTTTCTTTGGGCGTGTTGGCGTATGCCCTCGGCAAATTCTTTCTGGGCGGGCTCGCAGATTTCTGGGGAGGCAAACGCCAGTTTCTCACCGCGATGGGCGGAGCGGTTCTGTTTACATTGATGGCCGCCGCCGGCGGGGGGCTGTCCGTGTTCGCGGCGGCTTGGATCGGCAACCGGCTCGTCCAGTCCGCAGGCTGGGCGGGAATGGTCAAGATCACCTCGCGCTGGTTTTCTTATGCCGCCTACGGCACGGCGATGGGCGCCATAAGCCTAAGCTACCTGTTTGGCGATGCCCTCGGCAGGCAATTCATGGGCGTCCTGATCGCGCACGGTCTGGGCTGGCGCAGCGTCTTCGTGGTCGCTGCTATCAGCCTCGCTGCGCTCTTCCTGGCCAATCTCCTGCTTCTCAAGGAATCGAGCGCCGAGATCGGAGAACCGGAAACGACGGCGAATCCCGACAACCTCTTCGCCAGCCGCAGCGACAAGCCGCGGAGGGGAGGTCTGGCTGCGCACCTCGGCCCGCTATTCCGCAGCCCTGCCTTCTGGATTGTCTGTGTCTTATCCCTGGGCACCACGTTTGTTCGTGAGACCTTCAATACCTGGACGCCAACCTACTTTTATGAAGTGGTGGGATTCAGCACCGCCAAAGCTGCCAAGTTCAGCGCCCTCTTTCCGCTGTTCGGCGGAGCTTCCGTGCTGCTCGTGGGCTATCTCAGCGACCGGTTGGGGCGCGGGGGACGGGCGATCATCACCTTCGTTGGACTCTTCATTGCCACCCTCGCTCTTTTCTTGCTTGCTTCCCTTCGAGCCAGCGCCCCTCACGGCCTGCCCGTGGGGCTGGTGGCCTTAGTCGGATTCGCCATTATCGGTCCTTACTCCTATCTGGCCGGCGCCATGGCGCTGGACTTTGGCGGCAAGCGGGCAGCGGCCACCTCCTCCGGCATTATTGATGGCGTCGGCTACCTCGGTGGAGTTCTGTCGGGCGACGCGGTGGCGCGCATCTCGCTTGCTGCCGGCTGGCAAGGCGCCTTCCTGGTTCTGGGAGTCGTCACCGCTTTCTCCACCTTGGCCGCTGCCTTCTTCTACGTGCTTCAACGTCGCCCCCCAACTCCGGCCACCAACTCCTTGGCCGCTTTATGACCCGTAGGGTATTCCTTCCGACCCGACTACGAAGCTGTCTGCAAGGTCCGAAGTTTGGCTAAGGGCCTGAGACCACCCCTTAATCCCCTCCTCAGTGAGGAGGGGACTAGGGGGTGGGGATGATGGGCAGTATCACGTGCGACGGATGCTCCCGGTCGTGATAGACCGTGTTGGTGGCGACTGACAGCCGCCGGTTCGCATTCAGCGCTTCGCCGGTGTTCGGGTTGACATCGAAGCGGGGGAAGTTGCTGCTGGAAATGTCCAGCCGTATTCGATGGCCTTTGCGGAAGAGATTCGAGGTCGGGTAGAGATGGACGGTCAGCGCGTAAATTCGGCCAGGTTGCATGAGTTCGGGTTGCTCGAGCGAATCGCGGAAGCGGGCGCGAAGGATGCCATCCTCGAGGTTCATGTCCATTCCGCCCGGCAAGTCGGAACTGGGAGGGTGTACATCGATGAGCTTGGCGGTGAAATCGGTGTCGGGCGCCGAAGACGACGCCCACAGCTTCACGTCGATGGGGCCTGTCACTTCCACATCCTGTTCGAGCGGTGGCGTTATGAACACCAGCACATCGCGCCGCGCGGAAAGCGGGAGGTCGTTGCGACAGTTCCACACGGCCTCACTACAGCGCTGGTCCCAGGCGCCCTGAAGTAACACACCCGAGCCGGACGAAATGTTTCCGCCGATGGTGGGGACGGGGTTGCGCGGATCGAAATCATAGCTCGAGTTGCTGCCGGATTCGGCCGGCTTTTCCGGGGAGAGCGTGTCATCGGCGTGGAGATAGTACGGAGTCCAGCGCGTCCGCGCCAGCGGCCACTCCTGCTCATCGCGCCACACGCCACCGTGCAGGTGAAAGCCCTCTGCGGTCCTGCGCTCGCTGCCGCCCCCCATTACGAAAATCCTCACCGGAGCGTCGCGCTCCACGCCATTGTCCGCTGCTTGAAGCCAGTGGTCGTACCAGCGCAAGTGAAAGGCCTCGCTGTCGATGGCCGCCTGGGGGCCGAAATCCGTCTGCCCGTGTGCGTGAAGCATGTGCTCGCCGTGGATCCACGGTCCCAGGATCATCTTCACCGGTCCGCGCTTGGTGCGCGCCAGAGCCATGTAGCTCATGGTCGTTTGTAGCGCCCAGGAATCGTACCAGCCGCCGATGAGGTAGACGGGAACGTCCTTGTATCGGCTCGTCTGATCGACGACGTCAAAGCCCGGCTGCTTCCAATAGCTGTCGTTCGCGCCGTGACTCATGGCGAAAACCAGCCAGTCCTCATATTCGGGGGCAAGCCTGAGCGGGGTCGTACCCTTGCGCAAGGGGAGCTCGGCTAAGTATTCACGAACATGCTTGGCAGCCTCTTCAAGAGCCGAGCGTGTGGCCGGATCGCGCGCTTCGCGGCTGCCTTCGGGCGCGCCGTAAGTAAAGATCCAGTTCATGAAGCGCAGCTCGAACGCTCCCCCGTTGCGCATGCCAAAGTAGCCGGCGTTCGACACCGCGTCCACCGGAATCAAGGCCTTCAACCCGGGCGGATTGCTTTCGGCCATGGCGTGCTGCGTGCCGCCCACGTAGGAAGTGCCCAGCATGCCGAATCCGCCGTCGCTCCAAGGCTGATGCACGAGCCACTGGGCAGTGTCGTATCCGTCGTTCACATCGTCGATCATCATGTGCCAGACGCCTTCCGAGGCATAGCGGCCGCGCGTGTCCTGGACAACGACCACATAGCCGTGATTCACGAAGGGGAGGAGGTATCCGCTGGACTCATCCTTATTGTAGGGAGTTCGCTCTAGAATGGCCGGGAATTTGCCCTCCAGTCGAACCCCGTCCCTGGCGGGGAAATAGATGTCGGTCGCCAGCCGTACGCCGTCGCGCATGGGCACCATCGCGTTCTTAGCGACGATATAGGAGGCAGTATCGGACGCCCGCACGCGCTGTCCTGCCACAAGCGTGAACGCCGTGAAAGCAAGCAGCCAGACTGCGAACAGCCTGAAGCCGCGCCGTGCTGAGAGTTTCATGAAGAGCCTCCAGAGTTCCTTGATCAGGTCATGTACAAATTGTCCCTGTCCCAGCCTTGTCTCGATCTGGCGAGTATTAACCGCCTTTATTTTCAATGACATTCCTGCTTTTACGGGTTAAGTGCCTGTTTTTTCATAGATATTCCCGCTTCGTTCCCGTTCGTGGAAGGCCGACCCTTTGTTTTCATAGACATTCCCGGTTCGTTCCGAAAAAGAATTCTTTTCAGGTTGGGTGGGCTCTCTTGAGCCGCTGAACAAATTGGGCCAGCGATGCTGGAAGGCCCCGGCGACAGGCAGACCTTTTTCCGCCAGTGCCCAGCACCCAGTCCCCAGTCCCCAGCCCCTTCCATCCATACGCTATGAGTCTAGCTTACAAACCGGAGCGTGTCAAGCCCTAATTTTGGAGGGCCGCTCAACCCCCTTGCCACCGCCCCGTGCTTGTGGTAACAATCTCCCAGCGATGACGTCACTCGAAACTTACCTCCGGGAACTGCGCGACATTCGCTCCACGGGCGCGGGAGTTGAGGAAGAATCCTACTACCATCCTCTTGCTGCCCTGTTGAACGAAGTCGGCAAGAAACTCAAGCCGAAGGTCAAGTGCGTCCTGCAACTGGCGAACCGGGGCGCGGGGAAGCCAGACGGCGGCCTATTCACGGCTGAGCAGTTCGAGCACGGTTCCGACGCCGAGCCCCTTCCAGGCCAGCTTCCGGCACGGGGCGCGATAGAAGTGAAGCCTACCAAAGACGACGCCTGGGTGACCGCCGAGGCCAGACAGGTCACCAGATACTGGAACCGCTACCGCCAAGTCCTCGTCACCAACTATCGCGACTTCGTCCTGGTGGGCCAAGATGCCGAGAGCAACCCGGCGATTCTGGAAACTTACCGGCTGGCGGAAAGCGACAAAGCCTTTTGGCAGGCAGCGGCCGCGCCGCGCTCGACGGCGGAGAAACAGAATGACCGCTTCGTCGAGTACCTCCAGCGCGTCATGCGCCATGGCGCGCCCATCGCCGCGCCCAAGGATGTGGCTTGGTTCCTTGCCTCCTACGCCCGCGATGCCCTGGCCAGCATCGCTGATGTGGAGCTTTCGGCCTTGGCGGCGGTCCGCGCCGCGCTCGAAGAAGCCCTGGGCCTGAAATTTGAGGGCGACAAAGGCGAGCACTTCTTCCGCTCCAGCCTCGTCCAGACCCTTTTCTATGGCATTTTCTCTGCCTGGGTGCTCTGGTCGCGCCACAATCCGCCCACATCTCGAAAGCGGTTCGACTGGCGGCTCACGGCCTGGTCGCTCCGCGTTCCCATGATCTCGCGCCTGTTCTCGCTGGTCGCCGATCCCCACCAGCTTGACGCCCTCAAGCTCTCCCAGGTGCTCGATTGGACGGGCGCCGTGCTCAACCGCGTGGACCGCGCCTCCTTTTTCAACAATTTCGAGGAAAGCCACGCCGTGCAGTACTTTTACGAGCCTTTCCTGGAGGCCTTTGACCCCGAATTGCGCAAGCAACTTGGCGTCTGGTACACGCCGGCCGAGATCGTGAAGTATATGGTGGAGCGCGTGGACACCGTGCTGCGCCAGGAATTGGGCTTGCCGCTCGGCCTTGCCGACAAGAACGTCTACGTGCTCGACCCTTGCTGCGGCACGGGCTCCTATCTGGTTGAAGTTCTGGACCGCATTCATCGGACACTCAAGGACCGTGGTGAAAACGGCTTCACCGCCAGCGACCTGAAAGAAGCGGCGCAGAAGCGCGTTTTCGGGTTCGAGATTCTTCCCGCGCCTTTTGTGGTGTCCCACCTTCAACTGGGCCTGCTTTTGCAGAAGCTCGGCGTGCCACTTTCTGATGTAGCGCCGGCTTCCAGCCGGCAGGGCCCCCAAGATGGTGCCGCTGCGCATGGCCCCGAACGGGTTGGGGTCTACCTCACCAACTCTCTAACCGGCTGGGAGCCGCCCAAGGGCCCCAAACAACACCTGATCTTCCCGGAAATGGAGCAGGAACGCGACGCCGCTGAATACGTCAAGCAGCAGGCGAAGATCCTCGTGGTCCTCGGCAATCCGCCGTACAACGGATTCGCAGGCGTCGCCGTGGCGGAAGAGCGCGACCTGACGAACGCCTACCGCACCACGAACCGTGCGCCCGCTCCCCAGGGGCAGGGCTTGAACGACCTGTACGTGCGCTTTTACCGCATGGCGGAGCGCCGCATTGTAGAGATGTCCGGTAGAGGCGTCGTCTGCTTCATTTCGAACTATTCCTGGCTCGACGGGCTGTCCTTTACCGGGATGCGCGAACGGTATCAGGGTGCCTTCGACCGCATTTGGATTGATTGCCTTAATGGCGATAAGTACAAGACAGGAAAGCTCACGCCCGAAGGTGAGCCGGACCCGAGCGTGTTTTCCACCGAATTCAACCCCGAAGGCATTCAGGTCGGAACCGCAATCGCGCTGCTAGTTCGTAGCGGCGGCGTCTCGCCGGCAAAGGAGGCCAAAAGCCGGGAAGACGCTCGCGCGACAGAACCCTTCTTTTCCTACGACGACGTCGCCATTCGCAGCCGCGGACACCTGCCACATTGGGAAATCGAAGGCGGCACCTACTCTGTCACTTTCCGATTAGCGGATTCGCTGCCCCAGTCTATTCTCGACTCCATCGAATTCGAGCGCCGGGACATCGTGGAAACTGCCAAGCAGCAAGGGCGCGAGGTGACTGCTGCGGAGGAGAGGAAGCTGGCCAGACTCTATTCGGAGCACGTCGAGGCAGCCCTCGACGCAGGGAGCGGGGCCTGCCACTTGGCGAACCCGAAAGTTGCCGATGTGGTTGCCGGAGCTTTGCGATATTTCGATGGACAGCGTTACCAGCTTATTGCCTGGAGTGTAATGCCCAATCATGTGCACGTGGTTTTTCGGCCGGCTTCGGGTTACTCGCTGGAAAAGATTCTGCATTCCTGGAAATCATTCACTTCCAAAGAGGCCAACAGGATCCTCGGTAAGTCAGGAGAATTCTGGGAGCGGGAGTCCTACGATCACCTGGTCCGCGACGCACAGGAGCTGGAACGGATCGTCCGCTATGTCCTCGAGAATCCGGTCAAAGCCAATCTTAAGAATTGGAAATGGGTGTGGTGTAGCGCTGCCTTCTCGCCTCCGGGTAGCGCTGGCGTCTCGCCGGCAGGTTTGGCGTCCCGGCCAGGGCGTGAAGACAGAAAGAGCCAGCGGGACGCTGGCGCTACGCCGGTGCGGTTCCGCCATCTATGGGGCAAGACCAAGCGCCAGCAATTGCTCGAAACCGCCACGCAGGGCGGCGAGAGCCTTTACGAGCAACTCAGGCCCCCGCTGGAGCTTGGTTTGCCTTTCGCGCCCGCACAAGTGGGCGGTGGCTACCTAGCGTGGCCGCTGCTGCCGGACCTTTTTCCTATTTCCTTTCCCGGCGTCAAGACCAGCCGCGACGACGTGGTAGTGGACATCGACCGCGAGCGGCTGATCGAGCGTATGAAGCTGTACTTCGATCCAACAGTGAGCCACGAGGAAATGCGGCGGGTAAGTCCCTCAGCGATGACCAGCACAGCGCGTTTCAAGGCCGAGGCTGTGCGTGATTACCTTCGCAAACGCGGCTTCTTGGCTCAAAACGTGGTTCGGTTTTGTTACAGGCCATTTGACGTGGTCTGGCTTTATTGGGAACCGGAGACGAAGCTGCTCGATGAAAAGAGGGAGGACCTGTTCGCTGCTTTTAGATCGGGCAACAGATTTCTTACGTCCCGTCAAAAGGGAGAGCGCCAGAAAGAAGGAACCCCCTTTTTGGTAACGCGTAGCCTGCCCGACTGGCACCTAACGAGGCCCGGAAGCATGTGCTTCCCGGTGACATCGAATGAGTACCAACAAGAGCAGCTCAGTCAATCCAAGTCCGAAGCCCAAGGCGGCGTCGCGAACATTTCTGCCGAGGCTCTCAGCTATCTGGCCAAAATCCAAATCAGTAAGCCAGACGCGAACCCCGAGACTGTAGATGCGATTTGGTCGCACGTGCTTGCGGTTGGCTGGTCACCAGCGTATCTCACCCAAAACGCCGACGGCATCCGCCAGGACTGGCCGCGCATTCCGCTGCCGGACTCGAAAGAACTGCTGCTGGCTTCGGCGGCGCTGGGGCGGAGGATCGCCGCGCTGCTCGACACGGAGACGGCGTTCGACGTAGCGCCGGCGTCCCGCCGGCATGAGATGAAAGCCATCGAGACTTCGGCGATAGTGCAAGAGCCGCCAGGATGGTGGCGGTACATCGGCGTGCCCACGCGCGTGGACGGCAAGCCGCTCGACGAGACCAAGGACCTCGCCGTGACTGCCGGCTGGGGCCACGCGGGCAAGGGCGGCGTCACCATGCCGGGGAAGGGCAGACTCATCGAGCGCGACTACACACCCGAGGAGCTTGCAGGTAGCGCCGCCGTCTCGGCGGCAAAAGAAGAAAAAAGCCAGCAAGATGCTGGCGCTACAGGCGGCGTTATGCTGCTCGGCGACCGCACCTGCGACGTCTACCTGAATGACGTGGCCTACTGGAAGAACATCCCGCTGCGGGTATGGGAATACACAATCGGCGGCTATCAGGTCATCAAGAAATGGCTCTCCTACCGCGAGCAAAAGTTGCTGGCCCGCCCTCTAACCAAAGCTGAGGTCCGCTGGGTGCAGGAGATGGCCCGCCGCATCGCCGCCATCCTGCTCCTGGAACCCGCCCTGGACGAGAATTACCGCGCCGTAAAGGCTCATACCTACGAATGGCCGAAGAGCGCCCAAGAGCAAGCGTAGCGCGGACATGCTTCTCAAGGTCCGCGGCTTTTAAGTGTGGTTGCCGAGAAAAACCGCAGAGCTCGGGGGCACGTACGAACTAGGCCAGCCGTGGAAAGCGAGGAGGCCACGTCCGCCGCTCTATGAAAACCTATTCCTACAAACCGTTCAAGGACGAGCTGTCTACTCTCAAGGGCCCCGAGCTCGCGACACTGAAACACGTGAGCGAGGGCTGGTTCGTGGATTATAAAGTGGAGCCTCCGAAGGCTAAGGATCTTGCAAGGCACCTGGCAGCCTTCGCCAACCAGCATGGAGGCTGGCTGTTCATTGGAATCCAAGAGGACGACCGCGGCGGCATGACGGCGGGCTCGTTTCCGGGCATTCCCTCTGGCTCAGTCGATTCCGCGCTGGTGCAACTGCGTGAGGCGAGCTCTGCCCACGTTTCCCCAGAGGTGTTTTTCGAGCAAAAGGTGATCCACGGCCCTGTCAGCGAGATCGGCTTGCCATCCGATCGGGCAGTCATCATCGTGGGCATCCCAGAGGGAACTAACCCACCGTACGTTCATTCCTCGGGGCGAATTTATCGCAGGGTCGGCGATCAGTCCGCCCCTAAGGAAGAGACCGACCGTGGGGTTCTCGACCTCCTTTGGCGGCGCGGCGAGAGGACACGAGACCTCCTCAGAGACTTTCTCACAGGCCTTCCACAGCTTTCGGAGGCGGAGAAGACCGGCCCGGCACGGGCCTACGTCTATTTCCTGCACTCCCCTGACTTTTCCGGAGATCTCCTGAGTCTGGCTTTCCGCGACTTTGCCGAGGTTATGAGCTCGGGCTGGTCGGGCGGAGGGTTCTCTGCTCCTTTCGAGAACGTCTTCACGACGACCGACGGCTTTCTTGCTCGCCAGGTCAGGGATAACGACCCACTTTTGGCCGGGCTCTCTTTTCGCTGGTGGTCCGATGGAAGGGCAGTGGTCCATATTCCAATCAACGTGTACGACTTCAGCCATGTAGGTCTGCAGCTTGACCCGATGCAGAAAGAGTTTCTTCAGATACTCCGCGGGCACGGCTTTCAGAAGGGGAGAGTTGCGGAGATGTCGGTATTCGCGGCTGCGCTCGCGGCTGCCATGGACAAGTACCTTCTGCTCCGAGAGAAGGCTGGAGTAACGGGTGCATTCTTTGGCAAGGTACGACTCTGCGGAACCTGGAGGCTCATACCGTTCATAAACTTGAGGCCATACCTGGAAGCTACCAAAAAGTACGGCTTCCCTGTGATCCAGGACGGGAGCATGTATTGTCCTCCGGGCACCTCGAAGGAGTCCCTAGTCGAACTAGGCGAACAATGGCAGGGCGACCCGAAGCTTAAATCTCTGGGCCTGGCTGTCTGGATGCTCGGTCCGGTACTTCAAGGGGCCGGGATTCCGATCGGCCACTTCTGGTCCGAGCTTGGAAATCAGGTTTATATACAGCTCGTCCAGTCAATGCAGGAATCGCTCAAAGAGAAGCCCGTTCGCTAGTGTGGGTTGGCGCACCCGCCAAAGACCGGCCTTGGAAAAAACCAGGGGGCAAGCGGGCGTGGCGCGGGCCTGCTCCTCAAGGTCCGCAGCTTTTGACGGTGACTGTTCTTCGAGCCGCAGACCTACAAATCAGGTCTGCGTTACCTCGCGCGAGACAAGATAATGGAAGGACGCATCTACATTTCGGGTGTGTTCACTACGGTGAGCCGCAGCAAGTGCGGCGGCGGTGTGGGATGGCTGGACAATGACCCCCACTTCTGGAGGTGGCCCCCGACTTGGGGCATTTGCCGCACAGATTTCAGGCGGGTAATCAAGGTCGGCGATTACATTTTCTTCGTCTTACCGAAAGCCTCAGAATTGCCGCAGATGGTCTATGGCTATTTCAAGGTGCGGGAGAAAATCTGCCACATGCAGGCGTTCCGCCGCCCTGACCTTCGCCAGAAACGCATGGGGGACAAGGTTCCCAACGGGAATATCATTGTCAACGCAAACGGGCGTTATAACCGATTTGACTGGGACTACCACAAGAACAGATTCGATGAGATTAGGCCCTACTACGTCATCGGCGACACAAAAGAAAGCGAGTTTTTTTCTGAAGAAAGGATTCTGGAGTTGGCTCCTGGGTTCGTCGCGATTTTGAAAAGAGTATTCGGAACGCGGAAAAACTCGGTTTTCGGAATAATCGGGCGCAAGGGCAGAACAATGTCGGAAGAGCAGGTCAGGCGCTTGCTGGCATGGCTACGGCGTTGACACTCGCGGATGCCGCACGTCCGCCGCGGCGGACCTTTCATCTGTGCTGCGCCACGCGAACCAGCAGAGGCAAAACTCATGTTGTGCTAAGCTGGTAGCTGCGGGGGAACCCATGATCCGGAATCTACACGTCCAGAACTTCAAGTCCTTCAAGGATGTTTCGATCGACCTGGGGCGGGTCAACGTCGTGGTGGGGCCAAACATGTCGGGGAAGAGCAACCTTATCGACGTGTTTCGTCTGCTTTCCCGTACGGTTGCTCCGCCTGGGGGAACCTACGGCCTGCCTAATGCGATGCTCAGTTTCGGCTTCGGCTTTGAAGATCTGACTTGGAAGGGCGCCGATTCGAAGCTGATTTCGATTGCGCTCGAAGGTGTGGGCTGGCCCCCCTTGCGTCCGGGAGGAGATGCAAAGTGGAGCTACCGAATCGAGATTCTCGGTGATCGCTACGGACGGACCGCAGTACAAGGGGAGTTTCTAACGCTTTGCACGGCCGAGGGCGAACATAATCTAATAAACAATGCCGGGGGACAGAGGCAGTTCGCCAATTTGAAAGGCGCCAGCCTCGGCGAGGTAGGCTACCAGGACAGGTCGGCGCTTGAATTTGAGAGGACCGATTGGGAGGGTAATGCCCTACGCGAGTACATCCTCAAGTGGCGGTTTTACAGCCTGATCCCAAGCAGCATGAGGGGCCAAAATCAGAGCGCGGCCGCACCCTTTCTCCTGGAGCATGGCGAGAATTTCTCTTCCTGGCTGATGACTCTCCAAACGCGACATGATGACGAATTCGAAAGAATCGCAAGGGTAGCAAGAGACCTTTTCCCTGAACTGGAAAAGCTCTTTACGCAGCCGACGCAACAGGGAAATGTCTTTGCTGCCACGCGTGAGAAATATTTGAAGCGCACAACCTCCATCAACCAAATGTCAGACGGCGAGCTGGTTTTCATCGCCTTGCTCTCGCTCATTTACAGTCCGCCTGAACTCGCTTCTCCATTGCTGCTGATTGAAGAAGCCGAGAACCATCTACACCTCCGGCTGCTTGTGAGCTTCGTCGAACTGCTCAAACAAGTCCAACAAGAATTGCCTTCCGGACGTTGTCCCCAGGTAATCATGACAACGCACTCACCACACTTGGTCGATCAATTCAATCTCGATGAGTTGATCGTGCTTGGAAAGCGTGAGGGCGCCACGACCATAACACGTCCAGGTGACAGGGAGGACTTGCGAAAGCTCCTCGAGGAAGAGGAAATCGGCCTGGGAAGCCTATACTACTCCGGGGCGCTTGGTAGTGCCAGCTAACACTTACGGAATTGTCGTCGAAGGGCCATATGACGTGGCGGTATTGTATCAACTGATCCCGCGAATATTGGACCGACACGTGCCGGTGATTCCCCGTCCGTGTTATGGCAAAGACAATCTCCGGAAGGATCTGTTGATACATCTGGAAACCTTGGAATTTGCAGCGGAGGGCGCGCGGTCGAGAAGGCTCTGGTTATTCGGGACTCAGGAGGCAAGGATCCCAAAATTATAGAAGAAGGGCTGACCCGGAAGGTTCAGGAGCGACGTTGGGTGTTCTCTCACGGGGTTCATGTATGTATCATCCGTCGAGAATTGGAAACTTGGCTGCTCGCGGATGTGGCGGAAGGGGTCAACGCCGTCGCCGAAAAAAGAGGAGGCCGGGCAGTTGCTGAAGTGCAAGGGATGCTCGAAGAGATCGAACACCCAAAGGAAAGGCTGAGGCAATTGCTCTCAGAGGCAAAACTCGAATACACAGACCAAGTCGCCGCCGAGATTGCTCGGTTGTTAAGACTCGACACCTTGAGTTATCGCTGCCCGTCATTCCGCGCCTTCAAGCAGCGGGTCGTGGATTGCTAAGGCACGGATGCGCCACCCGCGAATCCTGGATTAACGGACCTAAAAAGCTCTCACTGTAGCTTCACGTACTCCGCTCTGGCCTTCTTCAGGATTGGGATGTCCGGGTCGGCGTCCTTCCAGAACGTGAGGAAATCCTGATAGGCGGCGCGGGCTTTGGCGAGGGCGTCCTGCTGTAGGGGCGCCCCTTGTGGGTGCTCCCGCCCTGGCGGGACGGGCAGGAGGGCACCCACAAGGGGTGCCCCTACACCCGCTTCGAGCGCGTAGGCCCGGCCCAAGCCCAGGCGAGCCAGCGCGCCCCAGGGAAAGTTCACCACTATTCCTCGGTGGTCGATGAATTTCTGAAACTCTGCTGCCGCCGCGCTGCCGTCGTGGAGCATGAGATAGGCTTCTCCACGCAAATAAACCGGGCACAGGAATATCGTGAAGTTCGCTGCTGGGCGAAGTTCGATCGTGCTCGCCACCTTCAATAGTTCGATTGCCCGGTTCGCGTCTCTGCGCTCCAGGGCGACCCCCGCCCGGATGGTGGGCAGCCAATACCTCTGGGCCAGCGTATCCAGCGGGAAGGTCTTGTCGAGTTCGGCCGCCAGCTGCTCCGCCCCTGCCGTATCCCCTGCCCGCGCCAGGGTCAGCGCCGCTATCGCCCGCACATCGCGGTTTGGGGCCAGCTTCACTGCCGCCTTGGCCTCGGCACGCGCCTGCTCCTGGTTTCCCGATTCCACCTCGCGCAGTGCTGCCGCTGCTTGGTATCCTGCGGCAGTTTCTTTGGCGTCGCTGCGCTGGGCTGAATCCATAGCCCTCCCGGTCAGCTCGCGCGCGTTCTTCAGCTTGCCGTACCAGCCTTCCGTGTCTGCCTGCGTGGCCAGCAACAGGTCTTCCGAGCCCGGCTTTCCCATGGCCGCTGAGACCAACTGCGCCATCTGCGCCGCATCGCCCTTCAGAAAAGCCAACCAGTAGCGGGTCTGGAGCAGAGCCTCGTTCTCCAGCTTGCGCTCCTCCGCCTGCTTGCACACCGCCTCCGCTTCATCCAGCCGGTTGAGGGTCATGTAGGCCTGGCTGAGGTTATTATAGTTAGCCACATTGTTCGGCTCCAGGCGCAGCGCCTCTCGAAACTCCTCCAATGCCCTTTCCCAGTTTTCCAGGCCGATGGAAATGTCCCCCAGCGCTCTGTAAGCCCGGCCGTCTCTTGGGTAGGTCTGCTGCCACAGCTCGTAGGTCTCCGCCCCCTTCTCTAACTCTCCCGTCGCGTCAAGGTAGTACATCCCCTCGATGGTGAATCGCTCCCGTTCGCTTACCTTCTCCCGCAGCTCGTAAGCCTTGCGTGCATTTTCCGCCCCCCGCCCCACTTCGTTGAGGTTGAAGTAGCCACTCGACATCGCGGCGTAGGCCATGGCAAAATTCGGGTCAAGCTCCACCGCCCGTTTGTAGAAGGGCAACGCGGCTGTGTCCCCTTTCGCAGATTGCGTCTTTACTCCCAGGCTGTAGGCTTTCAGCGCCTCGAGCGACGGCGTGGTCGCTTCCTCCACCGGCGTGGCGTATTTCTGCACCGTGCTGAGCGACTCGCCCAGCTTGCCGCGCAAACTGACCGCCGCAGCATCCAGAGCCTTGAGCACCGCTTCCTTGCCCGCCGCTTGCTCCTGCGCCTCGGCCAGCACATCCCCCGTGTCGCAGTTCACTGCCTTCAGGCCAATCACGTACTGGCTGCCCAGCCCCGCAATCGACCCATTCAGCATGGCCTTGCTGCCCGTGCGCTGGCAGACCTCGCGGGTGACCTCCGGCGTCAGCCGGTCACCGGCGGGACGGCCCATCAGCTTCAATGTCTCGTTCACCCTGCGGTCGGAAACCAGGGCGAGAAAGGGCGACTGCTCAAGCTGCACCGAGAGTCCCTGCTTCAGCGCATCGTCAAAGACGGCATCGCCAGTGGTGTTGGTGAAATCCGCGAGGACGATGGAATCTTTTTCCGTGAGCTTCGGCGGGCGGTGGAAATAAAAGATGGCTGCGGCAACCAGAATAACGATTGCAGAGAACACGATGATCTTGGCCCCGGCGGTCTTTGTGTGCCAGCGGGCTACAAGCGTCGGAGAAAGAGGTGAGGCCGGAACGCGAATCTCGTGAATGGAACCGACTTCTGCGCCGTCGCCGGCGGCCACCCCCGACTCAGCTCCAGATGCGGGCGCAGGAACAGAAGGAATAGCCTGTTTCGTTGGGTCGATAAGAGTGATGGGAGCGATAAAACGATATCCGCGACGTGGAAGCGTCTGAATATACCGAGGATTTTCCGCATCGTCTGCGAGCGCGGCGCGGATTTGCCTCATGCAGAAGTTGATGCCTCCCTCGAAGTCCACAAACGTGTTATCGCCCCAGAGGCAGCGCTGAATCTCTTCTCGGGTCACGATTTGTCCGGGCCGTTCTGCAAGCAGCAGGAGGACGCGGAAGGGCTGGGGATGTATCTTGAGCGGGAGTCCGGCTTTGCGCAACTCACCGCTTGCGGCGCTCAATTCGAATGCGCCGAAACGTATCACCGAGGGCGGATGGGGCGGTGAAGCCATAAACACCCCGGCGGGAATTGTACCACCTGTTTGACCCGCAGGCGGCAAGAATCCACCCTGCGGCGGTATAAGCGACGAGGATTCAGGAAGATGGGCTCTAAGATGTCTCTCAGAAGAATCTAAGCCTTCCTATCATTGACGTTCCCGAATCGGGCAGCTAGAGTTCGACGCGGCTGCCAGCCCGTACCTCCTCCAACGATTGTGCATGCTGCTCTGAGGGCTCACAGCTACATTTCCAAGGCTGATAAAGGGAGGAGAAACATGAAACTCAGTTGCCATGAAAACCAAACGCAACGTCCGGAAAGGAGACTGCAATGAAAACGCTAAGCATTATCGCAATCACAGCATTGGCATTTCTGGCCTTGGCGAATTTCGCGTCCGCCGAGGATCCGCAAGACGATCATTTCGTACTGAGCAGCACAACATTCGAGAACGGCGCCACGCTGCCGCTAAGCGCGATTTACAACTACGGCACGCCCAACGCCTGTTCCCCTAATGGAAGTGCCGGTTTAGATGAATCACCACAGCTATCGTGGAGGAACGCCCCGCGCCGGACGCGCAGTTTCGTCGTAGTAGCGTTCGACGTCACGGGAGGTTATATGCACTGGGGCATGTACAACATCTCTTCCAAGACCACCGAGCTTCCCGAGAATGCCGGTGTTGCCGGAAGCCGCTACGGACCACAGGTCATCAACGCCTACGGCGATCTTAGCTACGATGGGCCATGTCCCCCCGCTGATACTCCCCCAAATGCCCACGAATACGTTTTCACGGTCTACGCACTCGACACGGACCTCACATTGCCCTCGTATCCGAATTTCCCCACAGAGGCCCTTACGCTGTTTCGCGCGCTAATCTGGGCTGGAAGGTCAGGCCATATCTTGGCAAGCGCAAGCCTCTCCAGCTTTTACTCGGCCACACCCTAGCGGGGCGCTGTTCAAATTGCCGCCGTCTCCAACGCCGTGCGCCGCCATGGAGGCGGCGGCAGCGGGGGACGGCCTTGAAACGTCTTCCCGCAATTCTTAGCGTCAGTTTTGCTGTCGTGCCTACCGAGTCTGGCGCATTTCCGAAGGTTTGGGGACTGGATTCCCGCCTTCGCGGGAATGACCTGCGTATCGAAAGGGATCCCAGCAAGCAGAAGCACGCAAACCTGAACAGTTAGGCTGGCAACGCCTCAGTGTCGGGCGCAGACCCCTGGGAGCGCGGCCATCCTTGGCCGCACTCTGTGCGGGCTGGAAGCCCGCGCTCCTGACGAACGATGAGCACTTAGGCTTGACTTTGAGGGTTGCCTGGCATACCTTTCACGTGGTAGCCAGAAGTTGATTCAGCGGCGAGATTCGGCGATTGTGTCGCTCTGGGTGAAACCATGGAAAACCCGACGAGTAAGAAGTGGTACAACTACTTTCTTTCGGTAGACCAGCCCGGTGAAGGCAAGGGCGAACAGGAGGCACCCGGGGAAGGCGAGCCGGGGTCCGGAGGGCCGCGCAGCGCGGCGCGAACCGTGGCCGACATCGCTTCCGGCGTCACCTCCGAGCCCAAGTTCACCGGACCGGTGGGCGCTGCGATGTCCTTCGATGAAATCTATGGCGCGGCGGAAATCACCTCTCCCCAGCACGGATACACCATTTTAAAAATCATCGAGCTGCTCCACAGCGAGCACATCCGCAACCTTTCACGCGACGTAAAGAGGAGCTCGCTCCTGCTGGCCCTGGAGGCGGCGGGAGTGAAGGCCGAGGAGATTGTGCAAGACGCGGTACGGCGCGACAAAGCCCTGGACACTTACGAGCACGTGCAACAGAAGGCATTGCAGGATTTGGAGGCGGGCAAGACCAAAGAGAACCAGGAACTCCAGGCGGAGATAGAGAAGCGGATTAACGAGCTGCAAACCCGGGTGCAGGCCAACAATGACGAAGTGACGAAAGCCAAAGAGCAATTTTACGGCTGGCAGCTCAAGAAGCAGCAGGAGGAGCAGAAGATCGGCGACGCCGTTTCGTATTTCACGTCCGAAAAGCCCGGCACTGCCGGCGGCGAGGCTGGTGCGCCACCGGCTCCGGGAGGCAAGAAACCCTAGCCGGCGACAAAGAAGGAGGAAGTATGTGGAGACGCTTGCAACGCATGGTGCGCTCGTTCTTCGGCTTTTTTATTTCCGTGGCCGAGGATCCGGAGCTGATCCTGGAGCAGAACATTCGCGACATGAACGACCAGGTGCCACGCATGAACGAAAGCATCGCCATGGTCAAAGCGAACGTGACGCTGCTCGAGAAGGAAGAAGCGAAATACAAGTACGACCTTAATGATTTGACTGCCAAGGTGAAAGCCGCCATCCAGGCCGGACGCGACGACTTGGCCGGCAGCTTTGCGACGCAGTTGGAGCAACTGCGCGGGGCGCTGGCCCGCACGCAGGGCCAGTTGACCACGGCGCGCGCGGCCTTTGACAAGGCCATGATGGTCAAGCAGGCCTTCCTGCGCGAGAAGGATCGCAAGACGCAGGAGGCCCTCGGCGCCATCCGCGACTACCGGCGCGCCCAATGGCAGAAGAAGGTGGCCGACGCCATGGAACAGTTCGAGGTGGCGGGTATCAGTCAGACCCACGACGAGATGGTGCGCAAGATCGAGGAGATGACCGCCGTTAACGAGGCACGGATGGACATGGCCTTGGGCAACGTGGACGAGCAGAAGGTGAAGATCGAGGAAGAAGCAGATAAATTGCGTGCCAACGAATTAGTGAAGCAATTCAAAGTGGAGATGGGGTTAATAGCTCCGGAACCCGCAACGGGGGCGGCGGAAAAAACTATTGGCGTAAAAGAAGGGCAGAAGACTTCCTAAAAAAGGAAAGACGAGGCGAAGGTGTGAAGAAATTACGTTGTAGGGGCGGCCCTCGTGGCTGCCCTGGGGCAACCACAAGGGTTGCCCCTACACCTTCGAGGAGGGAATCATGGCGGTCAAGATCGAAAAGGGTGGCTGGTTTCTTATCTTCCTGATTGGGCTGGTGCTGGTCGGCTACAGTCTGAACAGGTACGGGGTGTTGGATTTCAGCAAGTGGGTCGGTTCGCGCGCCGGACGGTCTGCGGGCGCGGTGGATACCTCGAAGCCCCTGGCGCTGCCAGCTACAAGCACGGCGCAGTCGAACGAGGTCCGACTTCGCGTCAACATCTGGGTGGGATGCGCGGGAGGGCTGGTGGCGAATGGCGGGCTGGATACCGCACCCGACTCCATTTACGACAAGAAGGGGCTCAAGGTTTCCTTCAAGATCATTGATGACTGGACAGAGGGGGCGGCCGCGCTGGCCACCAACAATGTTGATGTGATGCTGACCACCGCGGACGTCTGGGCGAAGGATTTCGGCCAGTTCCAAGAGAAAGGCTTCGGGGCACACGCCTTTTACATGGTGGACTGGTCGCGCGGCGCGGACGGACTGATCGGGCGGCAGGGCATCAACAGCCTGGAGGACCTGGCCGGGCAGGTGGTGGCCTTCGCTCCATATACTCCCTCGCACTTCCTGCTGTGGAACGGGCTGAAAGGCTCAGGCTTGAGCACCGAACAGCAGAATGAGATCTTCGCCAAAGCCGTGCACACCAAGGATGGCATCGAGCCGGCCACCCTGTTCGCGCAGCAGAAAGTGGATGCGGCCGTGGCGTGGGATCCCGATATGAGTGATGCGGTGAGCAAGCGGCCGGGAGCCAAGAAGGTTTATGACACTCGCGTGGCTAACCGCTTGATTGCGGATATCCTGGTGGTCAGCGACCGCTTTGCCGCCCAGAATCCGCAGACGGTCATCAAGTTGGCCGAGGGCTGGTTGGAAGGCGTGCAGTTTATCAAGGAGCAGCCCACGCGCGCTTATACGTTGATCGGCACCATCAAGGACTTCAACATTCCCACCGACTTGGCCAAGACCATGCTGGGCGGCGTGAGGTTGTCCGACTACGCCGACAATGTGGCTTTCTTTGGCGCCCCGAACTCCGAGTCCGACTACGCCAACATCTTCAAGATGGCACAGGAAATGTATCGGGAGGAGCGGTTGATCAAGCACATCGCGGAGCCTGAGACTTCCGTGGACCGGCGATACATTGCGGCGTTGAGCGGGGAATTCTCAACCACTTCCACCGAAGCGCCGATCGAGTACAAGACGCCGGCGAAGGGCGCGGTCCCCATTGCCACCCAGCACCGCTCCATCTACTTCGATACCAACTCGGCGAACATGAGCCTGGATTCCCGCGCGGTCGTGGATGAAATCGCCGGCTTCATGCGGGCCTACGAGAACACGGTTGTCGACATTGAAGGCAACACCGATTCCACCGGCTCGAGGGAGTACAACATGCAGCTCTCCCGCGAGCGTGCCGAAGCCGTCAAGAGCTATCTGATCGATAAGCACGGTTTTCCCGCGAGCCGCATGCGCACGGCCGGGAATGGCCCCGACCACCCCCTCGATACCAACGCTACGCCGGAAGGTCGGGAGAAGAATCGGCGCACGGACATCAAGGTTTATCCCAACCCTGGGGCGTGACGCGCAACATGCAGAAGGTGAATTATATTCACCTGAACCCGGTACGGGCAGGGCTGGTGGAGCGGGCGGAGGACTATCGCTGGTCGAGTGCGCGGTGTTGGTTGAGGCGGATGGCTGAAGATGAACCGCTCCGTATGGACAATGAGGATGACTAAACTTTTCCAAATACGCCGTGAGGTCTCTCCCCGTATGCGGTTGGCTCTGGCTTTTGTGGCCTGGGGTCTAATCGTCGCGGCATGGTTTGTGCTCACCCACTGGGATCTTCTGCCGCCTTTTGCTCTGCCGCGGCCCGCGGGAGTGATTCAGGCCTTCGGGCGGCTGTGGGTGGATTATAACCTGCTGGGCAATGTCGTCCAGAGCTGGTGGCGCATCGCCCAGGCCTTCTTCTGGTGCGCGTGCATCGCGATCCCGCTGGGAGTGTTGATGGCCAGCTTTCGCTGGATCCATGGTCTGGTCAACCCGGTGGCGGCGCCCATGCGCGCCATGCCGATCACCGCTTTCTTGCCGGCCTTCATTGCGCTGTTTGGCATGGAAGAAACCATGAAGGTGGCCTTCCTCTGGTTTGGAATGTTCTTCTACCTGCTGGCGGTAGTCGTCGAGGAAGCGGACCGGGTAGACGACACCCTGGTGGAGACGGCATATACGCTTGGTGCGAACCGTCGGCAAGTGCTCTGGCTGATTTTCCGGGCCTCCTTTCCCGGCATCTTCGGGTCGTTCCGGATCCTCTACGACATTGGGTGGACCTACGTGATTCTGGCTGAGATGGTCAACGCGCGGCGAGGGGTGGGGTACATGGTGGAGGCGGCGCGTAAAGTGCTGGATTTCGAGAGGGTCTATGCCGGCATCATAGCCATTGGATTTGCCGCCTTTATTTTTCGCTGGTTTTTGACGTTTTTGGAGGGCCGCCTGTTTCCCTGGCGCCGGGTCGTGCGGTCTCCCACGGAGCATCTTGCTGCGGTGGGCGCGGGAGCCACTGCGAAGAACAGTCGGCAGTCGGCGGTAAGCAGTAAACAGTAGGCAGTCGGCGGTGTGCGGTAGGCAGTCGGCAGTAAGCAGTCGGCAGCAGGGGGTAGGGGGAAATGGCGGCGCCCGTCGGCTTGAGGGGCTTGAGAGTCTATCAATTGGCTTACAGGCTCGCGATGCAGATTTTCAATGAGACGAAGACTTTCCCCCACGATGAACGGTACTCGATGACGAGTCAAATCCGGCGGTCCTCCCGCAGCGTCGCCGCGAATCCGGCAGAGGGATACCGCAAGCGGCAATATCGGAACATGTTCGTGAGTAAACTGGCTGACTGTGATGCCGAAGCAACCGAAACGCAGGTTTGGCTGGACTTTGCGCGGGACTGCGGTTATTTGTCAGAAGAGCGGCACAAGGAAGTGGCGGCTGGCTATGATGAACTCGGCAGAATGTTAAGCAGCATGATCAAGGACCCGGAAAAATTCATGCCTGCCTAAATGCGGACTGCTTACTGGCTTTGAAGAACCGCAGGGCCGGAGTGCGGGCCCTGCGCTACTCCTGCTTTCTGCCGACTGCCTACTGCCTACTGCCAACGAGGGGTTTCCGAGCATGCCAAACAAAGTGAGGGTTAATCTGGAGAAAGTCTGCCGGACTTTCCTCAGCCCTATGGGGGAGAGAATCGAGGCCCTGCGAGATGTAAGCCTCGAGGTGGAAGAAGCATACTCTCCCGAGGGGCGGGACCTGGGGGAATTCCGGGTACTGTTGGGCCCCTCCGGCTGCGGCAAATCCACCATTCTGCGATTGATTGCGGGGCTGGATTTTCCTGACAGTGGGAAGGTGGAGGTGAACGGCAAGCCGGTGGAAGGGCCAGGTCGCGATCGGGGCATGGTGTTCCAGAAATACACCTCTTTCCCATGGCTTACCGTTGCAGACAACATAGCTTACGGCCTGAAAATCCAAGGCGCCCCAGCCGCCGAAACACGGGAGGTTGTGGCGCGGCTGGTGGAGGCGGTGGGCCTATCGGGGTTCGAGAAATCTTATCCCGAGCGGCTTTCGGGTGGAATGCAGCAGCGGGTAGCCATCGCGCGCACCCTGGCCGTTCGCCCCGAGGTGATTTTGATGGACGAGCCCTTCGGCGCGCTGGACGCCCAAACGCGCGGTGACATGCAGCACCTGTTGTTGGGAATCTGGGACGAGACAGCGTGTACCGTCCTTTTTGTGACCCATGACGTGGAAGAAGCGGTCTACCTGGCCGATCGGGTCTTTATACTCAGCGCCCGCCCCGGTACAATAGTGGAGGATGTTCCGGTTCCGCTGGGGCGACCACGCGATCCAGCTATGAAGCAGAAGAAGGAGTTTCACGATCTTCAGGACTACGTGCTGTCTTGCCTCCGTCGCGCTCCGGGGAGAGGCCAAGTGCGGGTAGGTGTTTGATGGTGGAGGAGAACGTGCCCCAGCAGGGTGGGAGTGGGAAGTCCAGCTCTCTGCTGGGTGGGGCTGTCGAGCGGGGTGTCGAGGAATTCGGCCTGGATCAGACCGACTTCGTCAAGGCGGCGCTGAAGTGGCAGTACAACTGGATCGGGCTGGCGGGGGCGGCGCTTTTTGCGTTAGTTTCGGGCACCGGCATGCCTCTGGTGCTGGCGGCGGGCCTGGAGCTGATTTATCTGAGTGTGGCGCCGCGCAGCAGCCGGTTCCGGCGGCTGGTCCGGTCCTGGAAGTACGCCGAACAGAAGCTCCAGCGCGAGAAGAAGCTGAGCGTGATGTTCAATGAAATGCCGCCGGAGTTGCGCACTCGCTACGTTGCCCTGGACTCGATGTGCAACGGCATCCGCACCAACTACAGCCGCTTGTCGTCCACCTCGCAGATGTTCCTGGAGCAGATGGAACAGAGACTGCGAGGGCTGCTCGAGGCCTACCTGCGTTTGCTCTACGCCGACTTCCAGCATAGCGACTACTTGCAGACTACCGACCTTGGCCCCATCAAACAGAACCTGGCCAAATTGCAAAAGTCGCTGGGTTCCGATCCGCCCCAGGTGCAGGAGATCAACCGCAAGCGAATCGAAATCCTGGGCAAGCGGCTGGAAAAGTACCAGAAGGTCACCGAGAACCAGAAGGTGGTGCAGGCGCAGTGCTCGGCGATTGAGGACGTGCTGCAACTGATCAACGACCAGTCCGTGACCATGCGCGACCCGCAGCAAGTGAGCGATCAACTCGATAGCCTGGTGCACGACGTCGAGCAGACCGAGGAAACCGTGCGACAGGTAGAGGCTGTCTTCGCGATGGCCACGCCGGACATGGATGAAACGCTGCCGCCCTTGCCCACGGACTCGTCGGTCGCGAGTTCCAGCCCAGGGCCGGGCACGCGGGTGCGGAATTGATGAGTTATCCAGAAGACTTGCGAGCTGTAGCCAGGCGGGTGATCTGGTTCGAAGAACCGGAAGAAGCGCTCAAGTACCCGAAACGGTTTCTGACGTACCTGATGACATATGGAACGCCGGAGGACGTGGAGGTGGTGCGGCGGTATTATACTGACGCCGACTTCCAGGCGGCGCTCGACGACCCGGCGCCAGGCATCTTCGACGCGCGCTCGTGGCAAGAGTGGAACACGCGCTACCACCGCTTTCCTCTTCCGCCCCTGCCCAAGCGAGTGCTTCCCGGAGAGGTGGCGGCTGAAGTTCGTGAGAGCTTATTTGGCCCTCGAGGGTCGTAGAACAATGGTGCCGGAGACGATGCGGGTGGCCTTACCTCGACGTCGGAAGTTGTTGGGAAAAGCGATCAACGGACTGCTCAACTCTTTGCTGTGAATCTGTTTTAGGATGGGTGCTATGGCGACCTCGAGTCCCGACCGTCTGGAAGGGCTGCCCCCTTGGGCCCGGCAGCTTTCCGAGAAGTACTATTCGCGCACCCTGGCCATGTTCGTGCTCTATGGCAACGTGCGCGACTTTGTACCTGTGAAACGCGCCGGCTCGACTCAATTCCTCAGCTTGTCACGCTTCCTCAATGAGGCCCTTTTCGGACAACGCGATCTGATCTTGAGTTACGATCGGGGCGGCGGCCTGGCTTTTACCCAGCCCGAGGCACAAGCGGATTTCGTCCGCGCCCTGTCCGGCTATGACTCCTACCATGGCACCAACTACGCCGCAGGCCTGCCGCGCAACCCGGATGGCGTGCTCAACCTGCTGGATAACTACCTGCGGCTGCGCATCGCGGAGGGCAAGAAGATCGCCCTCGTCATTGACTACGCTGAGACCATCGCCCCCGCCGGCGATGTCTCGGGCATGCCCGCCGAGGACCGCAACGCGCTGGTGATTCTGAAGCGCTGGGCCTCGAACCCCGCCTTCTTGCAGGCTGATGTCACCCTCTGCCTGATTGCCGAGAATCAGACCGACTTGAACCAGGGCATCGTTCAGAACCCCAGCGTGGCCTCAATTGCCATCCCTCTGCCCGACGAAGACGAGCGGTTGGAGTTCATCCGTTGGCAGTTGGCCGGCGCCCCGCTGCCTCCCGGTTCCGAAGTGAGTGACGCCACGCTGGCCAAGCTGACGGCGGGTCTGAAACGCGTGCAGTTGCAGACTCTCATCTCCCACGTGGTGCAGAATCGCCAACCGCTGACCCTCAAGTTCCTTACGCAACGGAAGAAGGAATTGATCGAGGCGGAATCGGGAGGCCTGCTGGAATTCATTCAGAGCCGCTTCGACCTGTCACTGGTGGCAGGGAACGACCAGGCCAAAAAGAAGCTGCAAAATGCGGCGAGCGCGATTCGCGCCGGAAAGACCGACGTCCTCCCCATGGGGTACGTCATTTGCGGGCCGGTGGGGACCGGAAAGACCTTCCTGACTACTTGTTTTGCGGGCGAGGTAGGGATACCCGCCGTGGTCCTGAAAAACTTCCGCAGCATGTGGCAAGGTGTCACCGAGGGAAACCTCGAGCGGGTGCTCAACTTGCTCGAGGCCATGAGCCCGATTGCGGTCATTGTGGACGAAGCGGACGCTCAGTTGGGGAATCGCTCTGCTTCCGGTGACAGCGGGGTTTCAAACCGTGTTTTCGCCCAAATCGCCCAATTCATGGGCAACACCGAGCTGCGCGGAAAGGTAATCTGGTTCCTCCTGACCTGTCGGCCCGACCTGCTGCCCGTGGACCTTAAACGACAGGGGCGAGCCGAGGAACACATTGCGCTCTTCTACCCTGGTACGAACGAGGAGCGCCTGGCACTGCTGCGCGCCATGCAAAAGAAGACCGGCATCGAAATCCGTTCAGCGGAGGTCGAGAAGTTCTTCCTGGAGCATGCCGGAACAATGTCAGGCGCTGATATCGAGGCGGTCCTGACCCGGGCTCGCATGAGGAGCGCGCTGGAGAATGAGGCAGCCGTAAATGTGGATGACTTGAAAGCAGCCTTGGAGGACTTTGTCCCCCCTTCTTACCCCACCGAAATCGAGTTGCAGAATCTGGTGGCAGTTTTGGAATGCACGAGCAAGAGCCTCCTGCCTGAGAAATACAAGAGCATGGAGCGCGCCGAGTTGATCCGCCGGGCCAACGAATTGGCCGCACTCGCACGGCAATAGAACCAAACCAAGCGCGATTTGTAGGGGCAGGCCTCGTGCCTGCCCTCCGCCAGGGCACCCACGAGGGGTGCCCCTACAAGTTCACGGTTTGGAATCCAAGAGGCAACCGGCGAACGATGAGCATCGTTTGGTCGTCGGATTGAGTTCCGTGCTGGCGAGCCGTGCGTTGCAGGCTGAGCGAGATTTGTTCCAGAGGCTCGGCGGCGGATTCCCGGAGGGCGCGCTTCAAAGGCTCCAGGCCCAGTTCCGTCCCATTTCGGTCAAAGACTTCGGTGAGGCCGTCTGTCAAAACCACTAGAACGTCGCCCGGGGAACACTGAATCTCCGAGGTTGCGAATTCCCTTTGGGGAAATAGGGCTAACGGAAAGTTGAGGACGGAGTGTTCAACCACCGTTCCGCTGGCGGCTTGGAAGTGGAGTATGGGCAGGTGGCCAGCCAGGGAAAAACGGAGGGTAGTCCCGCCGTCAGACTGGAGGTAAGCGCAAGTGACAAACATATCCTGCGGCCTCACAGCTCTGAGCACGGAGTTCAAGGGTTCCATCAGGCTTGATGCGCTTTGACCTTGAATCCAATGCATTCGGACAGCGCTTTTCACCATGGCCATCATGACGCCGGCTGGAACTCCATGACCTGAGACGTCGGCCACGTAACCGAACCAGCGGTTTCCCTCCTGGATGACGTCCACCAAATCCCCGCCCACCTCTCCGCTGGGCTGGGAGACGCCGTGCAATTCAAATTCTCCGATCTGCAACACAAAGGAAGGCACCAGTGCCCGGTGGATTTCACTGGCCAGCCTGATTTCGGTGTGGGCCTTGAAGTACCGAATTCCCTCCCGCTGAAAGAAGATCATGAACAGAATATATCCCCCTAAGACGAGTACCATGGCTCCAATGTTGTCCAGCAAGATCCTGTGTTTCAAGGCCAACGGGATATTGAAACTCGCGGCAGCGCGATGACCCAGCTTGGGCACCAAGGAGATGGCAACGATGTGGGCGGGGATAAGAAAGAAGAGAGCTCTTGGCTTATGCCGGGTGCCGACAAGGACGTAGCCGATGGCGAAACCCCCCGTAATTAGAACCACTAGAGCTTTCTGGAGCGGCGTTACCAGGGCTGGGTTCATGCCCACGCTTAGAAGACCGATGCTGCCGACTACGCAGAACACAGCCGCCAGGAGTACGGCAGTCGAAAGTGGTGGAATAGTTCGCCAGAACTTGGCCTGCTGCTCCCATTGGTTCAAGAGTTCACTCCTCGCCGGCCCTTTACCGTTGAGTCGAATGTAAGAGTACGCTTCCGGTCAGGGCAGCATTTCAGTTTTGTCGACCGACCGGCAATATACATCTGAGTGCCTTCGCATGCAACGGTCATTAGAACGGATATCGTTAGAACAGAGCATGAGACCACTACCTAGGGCCTTGTTTCTCTGGCTAGGATGGAATAAGCTGCATCTATGAACGAAATTGTCTTCGAAGTGAGTCAAGAATCCGACGGCGGCTTCGTCGCTGAATGCCTCACGGAAGGCATTTTTACACAGGCTGACAATTGGGTAGACCTGCGCCGGAACGTAAAGGAAGCCGTGGCGGCCTATTACTTTGACCACCCGGAACAGCCTGCGGCGATCCGCCTGCATTTGGTCCGGGACGAAGTTCTCGCCAACTCATGAAGATCCCACGCAACTTGAGCGGGCACGACCTTGTCGAGACTCTTTGCCGCAATTGGGGCTATCGCATCATCCACCAAGAAGGCAGCCACCTCGTGCTGGAGACTCAAGAACCTTCTCACCAACGTCTCGCTGTGCCTGCCCACAAAAACCTTCGCATCGGAACGCTGAATGCCATTCTCCGCGCCGTGGCGAAACATAAGGGAGTGGAACGCCAAGCGATTCTCGAGTCTCTCTGAACCCCTCCACGAGAGCAAGCGTAACGCAGACCTCTGGTTAGCCGCCTACCGGAGAGACTTGCCGGCCCCTGCGGGTTGGGCGTTCAAGCGTTTACCGGCATCTTCATCGGCATAGGCCGCCACAATCTCCCCAAAGAAGACGCGGTGGAAATCTCCGCCGGCATAGAATTCCTCGCGCACCGCCTGCGCCAGCGCCTCGGGCGCCAGATCCTTGCGGTGCAGCGTCCGGCACTCGTAGTGAACCACGCACTCCTCGATAATGGGTGAACGCACCTCGCGGCTTGGAATCGGGGTCAAATGCGCCTCTTGAAACTTGTCGTGATCTCTCCCCGAAACCGACCCGCAAAGGCTCGCGGCTGCTGCAAGTTCTCGCGGAGGCACGTTCACCGTGAAATCATTGACCTGCTCGAGTCGGCCGTAAGTGTAGCGCGAGGGCCTCACCAGCACGATGAAGACAGGGCGCGACCAAATGCAGCCCATCGTCCCCCAGCCAATGGTCATGACGTTTGCTTTCCCGTCTGCGCCCGTGCTCACCAGCAACAGTCCGTCCTCCCGCATCCGCTGGATCGTCTGGGCAAAGTAATCCGTAAACCGTACCTGTACCTTGGTCATTCTCGTTTCACCTCGGAAAGAAGATATTTGAAGTTCTCAGTCTGGCGCGACAAGTCGGTATTCAAAGGTGGAGAGTCAAAAGCATACAAAATGACCGGTGCACGACCGACCGAGCCATGCTGAGCATACCACACCGCCTTCCTCGGATGTCCTCGCTCCAGCGTGCGAGGCGCCGGCACTCCAGCGTGCCTGCGGTTAAGCGGGCAGGATGCCCGCGCTCCAGTGGCCTCGCTTTCATGTCGCGCACCCGGCCCAGATTTTGGCCTTGACATTTTCGATAATGGGGGTATAAATGTGGATGTCGTAACCCAAGTTCTGCTTCATTTTCAGAGGGGGCATGATGTCACGCGGGAAGTTCTCCCGCCACGCGCCCGTTCGGTACCCCATTCAGGCGGACTGTGTGCGGAATAGGTTATCTTCGCCAGGCACGGTGCGTGATTCCTCCTCGCTCCTCGACGGCATTGCTCGCGAGTTCACCGCGATGCTGCCCGCCGGCATTACACCCCCGGAGATGTGCAGTGCTGTTTCTGAGAACCTGTGATGGCACGCGGGTCTGGGTTGAAGTACGGAGAGATTGAGCGGCTGTAAATTCAAGATGGCTTGACCGTCTTGGCAGAGGTAGTGGAAAAGAAGATCAAGTCTTATTGGCCATGAACACCCAACGCTTGGTGATTGGACCCAAGCAGCACGGAGGAAAATCATGAAAAGTTATAAGCGAATGGCATTGATTTCGGCAGTCATTCTGGTTGGCTTAGGCTGTCTCGGTGCGGGCGCCTGGCTCGTTTCGGAGCGCCCGGTTACTCATCAACTCCTTGCAACAACAATGTCGAGCGCGCTCGGTACCACAGGACCAAGCGCCGCTGCGCCCGCTCCGGTCCGCCACGATTCTCGCGTTAGCGCCGCCGACCGCATGAAAATTCAGGAAAGCTACGCGAGGATCCCTCTGAGCTTCGAAGCTAACGCAGGCCAGACGGATTCGCGGGTCAAGTTCCTCTCGCGCGGCCACGGCTACACCCTTTTTCTAACGGGCAATGACGCAGTGCTGAATCTGAGAAGCCCGTTGTCGTCCCGAAGGGGAAAGCATAACGTGTCCGAGCGGACACCGAGCTCTGAGCCGCGAGCCCCGGACACACTGGTGCGAATGAGCGTGTTGGGCGCGGACGCGAGCGCTGCGGTTAGCGGCGTGGACGAACTCCCCGGCAAGGCCAATTACTTCATTGGTAACGACCCCAAGAAGTGGCGCACCGACGTGCCTACCTACTCCCAGGTCAGATACCGGAACGTTTATCCCGGTATCGACTTGGTATATCACGGCAACCAGGGGGGACAACTGCAATATGACTTTATCGTGGCGCCGGGCGCCAAGCCGCAAGCCATCGCGCTAGCGGTAGGGGTGGTGGGTGAGCCCCGCCGGACGCGTGGCGATGCGCCCGTACGAATCGCCCGCAATGGCGACTTGGTGATCCCTTCCAAGAGCGGTGATTTGCGCTTCCGCAAGCCGGTGGCGTATCAAGAGGCGACGAAAATCGAGAATCGCCGCTTGGTCGAGGCTCACTTCACTCTCGACGCTCAGAATCGCGTCCACTTCGCGCTAGGTCCCTTCGACCACACCCAACCCCTGGTAATCGACCCCACCCTGCTTTGGGCCACCTACCTGGGCGGGAGCGCTGAGGAGAGCGGCTTCGGCATCGCCGTGGATTCCTCCGCGAATGTTTACGTGACCGGGTACACTGCTTCCCCCAACTTTCCCACTGTCCCCTCAAAGGGGTCCAGCTTGACAGGGAGCCAAAACGCCTTCGTGGCCAAACTGAGCTGGAGCGGTTCCGCCCTCACCCTGGTCTATTCCACCTACCTGGGCGGCAGCGATGCGGACAGCGGCAACGGCATCGCGGTGGACTCCGCCGGCAACGCCTACGTGACGGGTTCGACTTCTTCTCCTGATTTCCCGCAAGTGGACTCGCTTCAGGCATTCGGTGGAACATATGGATGCAAGGTTACCACGTCGCCGTGCCCAAGCGGCGAGTCAGTATATACTCCCAACGCGTTCGTTACACAACTGAACTCGACGGGCTCCACCCTGGTTTTTTCCACCTACCTGGGCGGCCAAGGGACGGGAGTCTGCACCAGCCCGGCAAATACATGTACTTATTATGGCGATTCGGGCCAGGGCATCGCCGTGCTTTCCGGCAACCCCTCCACCTACGCCGGGGTTTACATTGTCGGGTACACTTATTCCAGCAACTTCCCCAACAACGGCACTTCTTGTTTGCCCCTGAACCCAGGCTGTACCCTCATTAATAACGAGGTCCAGGCGTCCTTGAACGGTACCGAGAACGCATTCACGGCCGAGCTGTACCGGTACAACTCCAATCTGTATCTCATCTATTCCACTTTCTTGGGTGGCTCCTATATGGACGCCGGCTATGCCATTGCCGTGGATCAATCCGACAACGCCTACGTGACTGGAATGACTAGTTCGGTTGACTTCCCCACCGTCAACCCCCTCACCGGTCAATCGGTCCTGACGAACGGGGTGGCCGGAACCTACACCGGTGGGGCCTTGTTAGGTTCCCAGAACGCGTTCGTGGCCGCAGTGAACTGGAACTCCGGTGGCAACACTCTGAGTTGGGTCTATTCCACCTATCTGGGCGGCACCAGTGGGGACGCCGGCTACGGCATTGCCCTCGATTCCTTCGGGAACGCTGTCGTGACCGGGGTCACTCAATCCACCGACTTCCCCATTCTCCACCCGGTCCAGACCAAAATAGGAGGTAGCGGGGACGCGTTCGTGACCTCACTGAAATGGGCCTCCGGCGTTCTGAACCTGGTCTATTCCACCTATCTGGGCGGGAGCAATTGGGACCAGGGCTACGGCATTGCCACGGATTCCTCCGGGGATGCTTACGTTTCCGGGTACACTTTTTCCAGCAATTTCCCTACTTACTCGCCGGTCCAGAGCTTTCTAGGTACCACGACCGCGTTCGTGACCGAGCTCAACTGGGCCAACACGACCTCCACTCTCAGCACGGTCTATTCCACCTTCCTGGGCGGTGGTTATGACTACGGCTACGGCATCGCCCTGGATCCCTCCAAGAACGTTTACGTGACCGGGCGCACGTCTTCCACCACGTGGGGCCTGCACTCGCTGCAGGCCTATGGTGGTGGGAGTACGGACGCGTTTGTCGCTGAAATCTCGGCCGCCAGCGCCACCACCGCGGGGGTAACTCTCGGCGGCACCGCTTGCACCTCTAGTAACCCGTGTGCAACCCTTGCCTTCGGAAGCGTGACGAAAAGCAGTAGTTCCACCAAGAGCGTAACGCTTAAGAGCAGCGGCGCGAGTTCACTGATCATCAGCGATATTACCATTAGCGGCACCGGCTTTGCGTTTGCCACTACGACGCCCTCCTGCACCTATAACGCCGGGAGCACGCTGACCACTGGATCCACCTGCACCATTTACGTCACCTTCACGCCGCCGGGGACCACTGCGTACACTGGCACGGTCACCATTACAGACAATGCTGCCACCGGCAGCACCCAAACAATATCGCTGACGGGATCAGGAACAACCACCACCGCGGGAGTAACTCTCGGCGGCACCGCTTGCACCTCTAGTAACCCGTGTGCAACCCTTGCCTTCGGGAGCGAGAAGGAAAGCACTAATACCACCAAGAGCGTAACGCTTAAGAGCAGCGGCACAGCTTCACTGATCATCAGCGATATTACCATTAGCGGCACCGGCTTTACGTTTGCCACTACGACGCCCTCCTGCACCTATAACGCCGGGAGCACGCTGACCACTGGATCCACCTGCACCATTTACGTCACCTTCACGCCGCCGGGGACCACTACGTACACTGGCACGGTCACCATTACAGACAATGCTTCCACCGGCAGCCCCCAAACAATATCGCTGACGGGAACAGGAACAACCCCAGGCATTGGCAAGACCACGACCACGATCACCAGCAACTCGCCTAATCCCTCTCTCGCGGGCCAGGGAGTCACCGTCAAATTCAAGGTCTCCCCGAAACCGCCGGCTACCGGCACGCCGACCGGCAACGTTACTGTGAGTGATGGCACAGGAGATTCATGCGTGGGGTCGGTGGCATCAGGGAGCTGCGTCATCACCATCACAACAGCGGGAACGAAGACGCTAACTGCCACTTATTCCGGAGACTCCAATTTCAGTTCGAGCTTCGGGACTGCGTCGCAGACGGTAGAGGGCTTTACGATTTCGGCTTCCTCAGATTCGGGGACAATAACACCCGGCACAGACGCCACTTACATAATAACCGTGACGTCGCAGGGTGGCTTCGCGGGGACTGTGACGCTTTCCTGCTCTGGAGCGCCGAGTGGTGCCTCTTGCGGCATTAGTCACAATGTCTATGTATCGTCGAGTTCAGGGGCCGGGGAGAGCGTCGCCACTGTCACGACCGAAACTTCCACGCCAGCGGGCACGTACACTCTTACCTTTACCGGGGTGTCCGGGGGAGAGACGCAGACCACCACCGCCCCCCTTAAAGTGGGTTAGCTGGCGGCCAGTAGGCTGAAAAACCCGGTTGCCGTCGAGCTGAGACAGGCCGGGGGGAAATCAGCGAGGTTGAGGAAAAAGCTTAGTGAGCGAATGGGGAGCGCCTGACCCCCGCTCCCCGCACGCTCCGTTGCGCCTTGCGCTTTCTGCTCACCACTCGGGACATCTTGCTCGATCACGGGTTTGCGGCATAGGCGGTTTTCCACATTGGAAGACTGCGCGCCACCGGCGGTGTTATCATGCGCAAACTCTTGTCATCTCTGAGTTGGCTGGGGATGCTGGGCGGAGCAGCCCTATATGCCGGGCAAGCGAGGCAGCCGGTCAGAGACGTGTCGCCGGCCAGCGTGCGCGGTCGGGTGACTGTTGTCGAGAACATCAACCGCGCCGTGGCCACAAACCCCGTGCGCGACTTGCAGGTCTACCTCTTTACCCCGGAAGCGAGCAAACCCTTCGGGGAACTCCAACGCAAGTGCCGCCGAGCCATGGGGCAGCCCCATGCCGACCCCGTGCGAAAGTATCAACTGTGCGAAATAGCTCTGGGCGAGGCCTTCGGGTTGATCTCGAACCTGCCGGCCATGGCTACGGTCCGGACTGACGCCGACGGCTCCTTCCACTTCGATAATGTCACGCCCGACCGGCAATACAACTTGATCGGAATCAAGCGCGACGAGGTCGGCAGCCCCATCGTGATTGTGGGCAAAACCCCGCCCCTGCGCCCGGGCCAGAAGCTCACCCTCGAACTCTCCGAGAACGATCCTTGGACCGGGCCACTGATCTCGAATTAGGAATTTGCACAGCAGTGAGGCGCGGTTTGGGAAAACTATCCCCGGCGGGTTGCGGAGTCGATACATAGGGTGGATTAAGAGAACGAATTCAAGTTTTGAAACGGCGTGCCGATAAGAGAAGTATATGACAATGCCTGCCGGCGACGCGATTCGTCTCACACCACTGCGACGCTGAGACCTTGGCGGGGAGCGGGCAGAAAGACAGGAATTATAGGACTCTCTCGATCGTGGCCACTCGCCGCCAAGGCACCCGCCACAACGCGCCAGAGCCGCAACCAAAACTGCAACCAGCAGGCAGAAAGCAGTAGGCAGTAAGCAGAAGGCAGAACCCTAAGCTCCTTCGACGATTGCCGGCCGGTAAACTCAACGCTCAACTCGGACTTCCCTTCTCGTCGCTGGTGACGTAGCATATTAAGCATGCACGGTCGAGTCTATGCGCGCGGAAGGATGCTGAAAACTGCCTGCACCGCCGTTCGCAGCTTCGCTTCTCGAGTTCGCACATTCGTTAAACTGTGCCGGCCTTCCCGGTGTCGTTGCGAACGCAATAAGAAATCTCGCCAAGGTGTGAACCTATGAAGCTTCCCAAAATCGCAGTCATCACTTGCTGCTTAGGCCTCCTCGGGCTCCCTGATTTGCTTCAGGCACAGACAACGCTTAATGACCCGGATGCCTTGAAATCGGCTCGGAAGTTCGTACAGGACTTCTATAGTTGGTACGTTCCGAACGCGCTAAAGCCCATCAACGCTATGGACCTTGCCTTGAAGGATAGGAGTTACGTGTTCAGCCCAAGACTTTTTGAGGCGTTAAAGGAAGATTCAGAGGCGCAGGCAAGGGCCCGAGAAATTGTGGGTTTGGACTTCGATCCTTTCCTTGACACGCAGGATCCTGCCGAGCGCTACCAATTGGGCAGGATCACCCAGAAAGGAAACACCTATTTAGTCGAGGTGTTCGGAGTATACGATGTCAGGCCGTCTGACCTGCCGGAGGGGTTGCCCGAAGTCATAGCTGAAGTGGCGCGCAGGAATGGTCAGTGGGTCTTCACTAATTTTCTCTATCCACCGTTGGCCAAACAATTTCCGGACAGTGCGAATCTGTTGGCCCTCCTGAAAGGGCTGAAAGAAGATCGCCGACATAGCGAGGTGAAGCATCGAGCAGATTAGTTGCAGGTTGTTATCGTCCAACACTCAGGTCCCATTCACTATGCCCAACATTCGAGTTCGTTTTGCACCCTCTCCGACCGGATATCTGCACGTGGGCGGGGCGCGCACCGCTCTCTACAACTGGCTCTTCGCCCGCCATCACGGCGGCGCGTTCCTTCTGCGCATTGAAGACACGGACGCGGACCGCTCGAAGCCTGAACTCACCACCGCAATTCTCGAAAGCATGCAATGGCTGGGACTCGATTGGGATGAAGGGCCGTTCTACCAATCCCAGCGTCTGGAGCGCTACCGCGAGGTGGCCAGTGAGCTGGAAAAGCGCGATCACGCCTATCCGTGTTTCTGCCTGCCGGAAGAACTCCAGGCCAAGCGCGCCCAGGCGGAAGCGCAGAAGAGGCCCTGGAGATATGACGGCCTTTGTCGCAATCTCTCTGAGCGTGAGCGGCAACAGCAGCGAGGCGCAGGCCGCCCCTGCGCGCTGCGGTTTCGCGTTCCGGCCACTGGCCAAACCGCTTTTGACGACCAGGTCTTCGGCCACCTCGAGCTCGAAAACCAGGAAATCGAAGATTTCGTTCTGCTCCGCTCGGACGGTCACCCCACTTACCACCTGGGTGTGGTGGTTGACGACCTCGACATGCGCATTTCCCACGTTGTGCGCGGCGCCGATCACCTTTCCAATACACCCAAGCAGATCTTGATGTACCGCGCGCTGGGAGCGCCGGAACCTCAGTTTGCGCATTTGCCCTTGATCCTCGGGCCGGACAAGCAACGGCTGAGCAAGCGTCATGGCGCGACTTCCGTGGGCGCTTATCGCGAGATGGGGATACTGCCGGAAGCCTTGGTGAATTTCCTCGCCCTTCTGGGCTGGACGCCGCCCGCTCAGAAGGAGATCGTCACCCGCGATGAGATGGTGCGGGAGTTCGAGCTCACGGCCGTTTCCAAATCCAATGCCGTCTTCGACCCGGAAAAGCTCGCTTGGATGAACAGCGAGTACCTCCGGCATCTGCGCCCGGAGCGCCTTCTGGCGCTGGCGGAAGAGGAATTGAGGTCCGCCGGGCTTTGGCAGGATGCCTTCGGCAGGGAAGAAAAGCAGCGCTTCGAAGTTTCCGTCCGCCTGCTCCAGACACGCGCGCGCAGCAGCAAGGATTTTTCCGGGTCCGGGCGCGCCTTTTTCAGTGAGAAGTTCGAATACGACCCCGAGGCAAAGAAGAAATTCTGGAAGGATGCAAGCTTAGCGGAACTGCTCGAGGAGCTCGGTGCGCGGCTTGCTCATACCGAACCCTTCGACCTCGTGCAAACGGAGGCTTGCCTCCGCGCCTTGGCACAGGAGAAAGGCGTCAAGGCGGGACTGTTGATTAATGGGGCTCGTGTCGCGCTCACGGGTCAAGCGGTGGCCCCGGGCCTGTTTGAGGTAATGGTGGCTTTGGGGCAAAGGCGCGTGGTGGAGCGGCTTAAGCAGGCAGCGGCCCACTTGCGCGGAGGCGTGTGAGATTGCCGATGGTCGATTTTCGATTGCCGATTTTGTAGAGCATAATCCCATCGTCTGTCATTCTGAGCGAAGCGAAGAATCCCTGCATTTGAAAGCTCAGTCGCCGCGAAAAAAATGCCGGGATTCTTCGCTTCGCTCAGAATGACAGGGGAGCGCCTTTTCCTCTATGAATGGCGAACAACGCGTATAAGGTGGCCCTGACACCCGGCACCTGACACCTGGCACCTGTCTAGGAATCGCGGACGGAGTCGATCTTCTTTCTCAGCGCCTGGTAGGTCTCGACCGCGATGATTGCTGCGGCAAGCACCGCCCCCAGCGTGGTGAAAACTTCGCTGGTATCTCTCAGGATCTTTAGCAACTTCCGCATCGCTGCCAACCTCCGACGGCCAACCGCACTTGGTCAGCCAACCTCCTAATTATACCGTTCTCAGGTCCCCCTGACACCTGGCGCCTGACACCTGTTTTCACTGCCGCGGTGGCATGGCCGCTTCCTCCTCGCGCTCTTCCGCGATGATTTGTTGCGCCAACTCCTTGCACTTCCCGCAGTCCGCATGGCTGGCGAGGCAGTAGGCAAGGCTGGTATTACAGCCGCACGGGCAGGGCTCGAAGTTGAGCCGCAGGAGCACATGGTTCCGACGCTCCTGGCTGAGCGAAGCAAGCTCCAGGCCAGGCAGTTCGGTGAAATTCGTCGGCGTGAATTGGCCGCCCAGTAGGGGGCAAGCGGCGTCTGGAGGGCGCAATGGGGCGGGCTGGACGTTCGGCCGGTCCGGCCTCAGCGTCCAAACGAAGGCGGCCAGCGCCGCCAGTGTGACCAAAGGATAAACCACTGACATGCGCGAGGAGTCCGGCGGGCCCGCCGCCCCTGGATCATTCGGGCTCGTTTTGTCCGGCCGCATACTATTCCGAGTGCCTTGCTGAAGCCCCGCGGCGCACCACTTTGAAGGAGAATAATAGCGGCACACTCGTCGGCGGCAGGCAAGCGTGATCGTTGCAGGCCTGATAGGCAAGCTTACCCTTGAACTCGTATTTCCCGGGCAGGGTTTTGGGCTCGATTTGGAGCGCCACGTCAACCCGGGCCGTCCCCTCATAAACGGAAAGAGGAGTATCCGAGAAGGCAAACCTCTTCAGCTCGCCCTTTGGGTAGGTAATGTCATTCACCGTCACTTGCTTGCTCGGCTCCAGCTTGACTTCCGTGGGGATCAGATAATCGAGGCTAGGATGATGGTCATTGATGTGGTAGCCGGGGAGCACCTCGACCACCACCGCCGCCCGCACAATGCTGTTCACACGCGCCTCCGGCGACGCCATCGTCACCTTCGCCTTGACCACCTGCTCCGGCGCCTGGGCGCTCGCCATTGCCGCGCCCAGGCTTACCAAAATAACAGTGTAAGATAACGTCTTCATATGCAGTTTTGCCCTCTTCATCGTCGTTCACGTTCCTGACTTCAGAATCTTCTCCATCTGCTCCTTCGCCAGCTTCAGGCTGACGCTGCAAGCCCGATCCACCTGGCGGCATTTCAGCAGCGTAGAATTGCAACCGCACGGACAATGCAGCTCGCTGAGCGTCTTTTTCAATGCTTCCTTCTGCGCGGCGGTCAGCTTGGTCAGGTTCAAGCCGGGAATTTCCGAATCGATGGCGGCGGGATCGCCAAGCTCGATCTTGGTTGAAGTGCCCATCGCCGGGCTCGGCTTGAAGTCCTCCTTCTCGGCGGTGGGACTCATGGCCAGCAGTTGCTGAACTTCGTCTTCGATCACTGAGACATCCGTGGCGCCGATGTGCCTCGCGTAGATGCGACCGTCGCGGCCAATTACAAAGGTTGTTGGAAGCCCTAAAATCCCTCCATAGAGTTCCCCCACACGCTGGTTGCCGACCGCTACGGGGTAGTTCATCTTGAATTCCTTGTAAAACTGCACTACGGGGTCAGGCTCGTCGTCCAAAGAGATGCCGATAACCGAAAAGCCCCGATGGGCGTACTTGTCTTGCATCTCCACGAACCCCGGAATCTCGATCCGGCAAGGCCCGCACCAAGTAGCCCAGAAATCCAGCACCACTACTTTGCCCTTGTAGTCAGCCAACTCCAGCTTTTTCCCCTCGATGTCCGTGAGTGAAATCGCCGGCGCCTCGGGATGATCCCCGCTGGTCATGGCCTGTGTCCGCAGGGCGGGGGCGATCCAGTACCGGTTGACAACATAGAGACCTGACACCAGGGCCACGGCCAACACCGCACCGATCAGCACCTTGCCTCGGCTCCTCGAGCCGGTCCCCTTGCCGCCGGCTTTCGGTTGCTCGGTCTTCCCGCCGCCGGCTTCCGCTTGCCCGGTGACCTCGCTGCCAGCAGCTCCTCCAGGTTCATTCAAATCCATATCATCTCCCGTAGGGCCGGGTCCCGCGAGGCGGCACCGGCCAGGCCGTCCCGCCATGGCGGGAGGCGGCCCTACACTCGAATTGGGATACCACGCGCCTCCCCTAGCCCCGAACCCTTTTCGGCGTGTGAGGTATTGCTGCAGTTTTGGCCCCGGCCGAGGCGGCCGCTTCCTCACGCGTTTTCTTATCCCCGCGATTCCATTGCTCCTTGCTCTCCGAGGACCCGACACTCCCTACCTGCATCGCAGGTTTGCGGCGCAGGATTAGAGCCATCCACACTGCCGCCACCAAGGCCAGAATCGCAATAAACTGCGATGTAGACAGGAGATGATGAAAGACGAACCCGCGGTCCTCATCGCCGCGCAGGAATTCGATGAAGAATCGGGCCACCGCATAAAGAGCAAGATAGAGCACGAAGATCTCGCCATCGCGGGATTTCTTTGGGTATCTCCATATCAGAAGTGCTGCGATCGAAAGCGAGGTCAACGCCATGATAGGCTGGGTGGGGTACAAGGGAGTTCCCAGCGGCACTCCGGTTATCTCGTGGCTGAGAGGGTTGGTGAAGACCACACCCCAGGCGGAGGTGGTAGGCTTCCCGTAATCACATCCGGCGGCAAAACAACCGATGCGGCCTATACCAAGTGACAGAGAAATGGCCGGAGCGTAAACGTCAAACACCTTCCAGAACGGAAGATGATGGAGGCGAATATACCAGACCGCAAAGAGCACCGCAGCGATAAAGCCGCCGTAAAAGACTCCCCCCGCCAGAAAGGTGCTGCGACTGAAAATCTCTCCCGGATTCTGCCGGTAGTAACCCCAATCGGAAATCACCATGAGCACCTTTGCGCCCACCAGCGCCACGAGCAGCAACCACGTGGTAAAGTCGAGCAACAGGACTGTGTCCAGTCCTTCCCGCCGCCCTAGCCGGAGCACCGTGCAGGCCGCCGCCAGAACGGCCAGCGCCGCCAATGCCCCGTAAGTGGGGAAATGGAACGAACCCACGCTGAACAGTATGGGGTGCAAAGTCTCTCCAAAAATAAGCCGTCAGCGGTCAGCGGTCAGCCCTCAGCCCTCAAAACCTATCGCTGAAAGCTGATTGCTGAAAGCTGACAGCTTCCTTACAGCGTAAAGCGGTTCAAAAACGAAAAGTACCTCGAGATCACTGTGAACTTGTTGGTCGCCATTAAGACGCCCAGCGCAATCAGAAGCACGCCGGAACCCACTTCGACCGTTTGCAGGTGTCTCCGGAAGCCTCCGTAAATCTTCAAGAACTGCCCTAATCCGACGCTGGTCAGAAGGAAAGGAATCGCCAAGCCCGCCGAATAAATGGCCAGCAGGAACATCCCTTGGAACACCGTGTGCCGCTGCGCGGCCAGCGCCAGGATGGCGGTTAGAATGGGACCAATACACGGCGTCCAGCCGAAGGCGAACGCAAACCCCAGCAGAAAAGCGCCCACCAGTCCGCGGCGCGGCGCACCCGTTTCGAGCCGAGCCTGACGATAAAGCAGCGGGATCTTCACCAAACCGGTCAGATGCAGTCCGAACACAATGACGATAATGCCCGCCACAAGGTTAAAGGTTGCGCGCTGCGCCAGCAGGAATTTCCCCACCGCCGTCGCCGAAGCCCCGAGGGTCACAAACACGATGGAGAAACCCAGCACAAAGGAGACCGAATTGCGCAAAATACGGCCCATCAGCTCAGGGCTCTTGCCGAGTTTCAATTCCTCAATCGTGGCCCCCGATAACATTGAAATATATCCCGGCACAAGCGGGAGTACGCAGGGCGAGAGAAAAGACACCACGCCTGCCACAAACGCGATCGGGATGCTTAATTCATGGCCCATCGTCACCTTGACTTCTCAACTTCTCGACTTCTCAACTCCTCAAGTGTATCATGGCGGCCGTCGGTTGAGGCAGCATTAGGCAGGATTCCTGTCGACAGGATTCAGAATTCAGAGTGACGGAAGTTCCCCCTGAATCCTCCCGCCGCGGCGGGCTGAATCCTGAATCCTGCACTCGGGAGACCCACAGTCTTGCTCCGCGCCATCATTTTCGATTTTGACGGCATCCTGGTGGACAGCGAACCGCTCATCCTGAAGCTCGTTCAACAAATCGCGGCTGGAGAGGGCTGGGCTCTCTCCGAAGAAGAATACTTCCGGGATTACCTCGCGCTCGATGACCGCGGCGTCCTCGAGCGCCTCTGGCGCAGCCACGGGCGCTCCCTCAGCGTCGCCCATCGCGATGAGCTTCTGGCCTGGAAGGCGCACGCCTATGAGAAGATCATCCACGACGGCCTGCCCCCCATTCCCGGCGCGGCGGAGTTTGTCCTCAGCGCCGCCCGGCTCTTCCCGCTGGCCATCGCCAGCGGCAGCCTGCGAGCCGAAATCGACCATCTTCTTCTGAAGCTGGGTCTGAGAGACAAATTCGCAGTGCTGGCCACCGCCGATGACTGCGAGCGCTCGAAGCCTGACCCCGAGATATACCTCAATGCCCTCAGCCGCCTGCGGGAACTTCCCCAACTCAATGAACCACGCCTCGAAGCGGTCCAATGCCTGGCCATCGAGGACGCCCCCCTCGGCGTTGTGGCCGCACAAGCCGCCGGCATGAAATGCCTGGCCCTGGCCCACAGTCGTCCTCAGGCAGAACTCCAACACGCCGATTGGGTCGCGCGCCATTTCGCAGACGTGGACCTCGAGATCATCCGCGCTGCCTTCGCCTGAGGCGGCGTTCTTGGAGTGCCCGCCTTACACTCGCCCACCCGCGGGCGGCTTTCGACCCGCGAATTCCGGTTCGACACCGCACAAAAGGCAGCTTTTTGGCCCCTTTTTTGGGTTTGATTTGGGTTCGTTTGGACTCAAAACCCAGTTCGTTTTCAGCGTTTTAAAAAGCTAAGTCCTTTGTTTGCACTAGATGGCTAGGTTCGTTTCGTCAAAATAACATCTTTTTGCCATTTCTCCGCCTTTTTCCCCCTTGCCGAAAATCGAAAACCGAAAATCGAAAGTCGAAAGTGGAAAATCGGAAATTCCAGTGACTACTGACAACTGCCGGCGCTCTCTTGCGACAACGCTTATAGGCTACCATAAGTGGGTGGGCGTGTCAAGAAAAAAGTGCAAGGACAAAAAGGCGGGTGCTAGGTATCAAGGGTCGGGTTACGGTGGCCTGAGAAAGTAAAGACATCTATGAGGCACACTAGTGTAGTGTCCAACAAATAGATGGACAATAGGCGGAGTTCGGTTTATGCTTAGGCATGCCACGAAAACTTCCCCCATTGACTTTGAATTCCAGCCAGCACCAGCAAGTTCGGCAGTGGCTG
>Ga0326727_10001812_pt1 | contig 76718 bp, 62 predicted proteins | sample MB2enrmetagenome_FD_207643 | JGI IMG/M metagenome (GOLD analysis project Ga0326727, IMG submission 207643) | Lab enriched peat soil microbial communities from McLean, Ithaca, NY, United States - MB29MY | ecosystem: Environmental > Terrestrial > Soil > Wetlands > Peat | place: USA: New York... | reverse complement strand
TGATGCCCTTGGTGAACAGATTCCACACAGCCCAGTTGCCGGTTTGGGCGCTAACCGTCCCATTCATTACGCCCAGGAAAATGATGCCCGCGGCTTTATAGTCCATGATGTTCTTGCCAAACAAGCCTGCGCCAGAAAGCAGCCCGCTGACGTTAGCATTCCAACTCTCACCCGCCGAGATGTGGTTCGTGAACGAGTCACACATCATAGGCGTGGCCTTTCCGCCGTTAATCGAGAAATAGTAGGGATAAGTGTAATAACCACCGGAGACGTTGCTGCCCGGGTAAAGAAACGTCATATTGACCGTGGCGGAATTGGCTGAGGCGAGCGTGGAGAGGGAAAGAGCGACCACCAGCGACAAGAGAAAGCGGCGACATAACATGATGGATTCTCCAAAACCCAATCGACTCGGTTCTCGACAAGCTTTGATGGCGGGGAGGATGCGATATTGAATTGCAACCGAGCGGCCAATGAGAGCACTAATTAGTACACGCGGTTGCAAGCACTTGCAGATTCGCAAAAATGGGAAAGTGAAAAGAGTTGCAGATGTCTGGGGCTGGGGAACTTAGTCGCCGTCAGTAATGACAGTTAGTAACTTAGGGTAATCAGAAAAAAGTAACCATGGCAATGCAGATGCGGAGATGGATTCCGATCGGCCGGCATTGTCGTCATGCCTTCAGCAATACTCTCGTAAGTTTCTTTATCGCCGCACTTCTTATTTCCAATGTTTCATCGGCGACTCTTGCCGCTTACCATTCCAGCAAAACGAATTCCGAGCAGAATCCCGGACCCATCGCGGCCAGCAAGCCGAGCGTGCCGGGTTCGGGGCGGCGGTTCTTCATGACTTCTTCGAGCACCACGAGCACTGAAGCGGACGACAAATTGCCAGTCCTGCGCAAGCATTGCCAGGAAACGTCGAGCTCACCATTCTTCAAGCCGAGCGCCTCGGCGGTTGCTTCCAGAATTTTTGGCCCGCCCGTATGTAGCACCCAACTGCCGATGTTGGCGCGAGTCAATCCGCGCTCGGCCAGAAAGTCGTCGAGATCGTGAGCAAGATTCTTACGAACCAGGTTCGGAATCTCGCGAGAGAGGACAATGCGAAAGCCTCTTTCCGATACGTCCCAGCCCATCATCTCCTCGGTGTTGGGATAGAACACGGAGCGGGTTGCGAGAATTTTGGGCCCAGAAAGCCCGCAGTCAACGTCGGTGCCGGCAACGATCACCGCGGCCGCGCCGTCTCCGAACAGTCCAGAAGAAATCAGGTTGGCCATCGAAATATCCTGGCGTTGCAGCGTGAGCGAACAGAGTTCGACCGAGAGCACCACCGCGGCCTGATCCGGATAAGCGCGCACATAATCGGCCGCGCGCGAAATCGCGGCCGCGCCCGCCACGCAGCCCAACCCGAAAATCGGAACGCGCCGGATGTTTCTGCACAATCCCATGCGATTGATCAGCAACGCATCAATCGACGGACTGCTGATGCCAGTCACCGAAACAAAAAAGAACGCGCCCAGGCTTTGACCATTCAAACCGGCGTCCGCCAGCGCGCCAGACACGGCTTTTTCACCCAACTCCTTGGCGGTGCGAATCCAATGATGGTTGGCCTCGCCCCAGGTTTTCATCTTCAAATATTCTTCTTTGGGCAGGGAGAGGAAGCGTCCGTCGACGCCGACGTGGCGATGCAAACGCCGCAACACGTGCGGGTTTTCGATCCGATCGCCCCAGTACTCCTGCAAGGCCGCCAGCAACATCTCCTGGGAGTAGTAATGCTGAGGAAAAGCGCTCGCCGCACCAGCTATTCGCATGTTTGTTCCCGTCTCGAAGTATCGGGGCTGATTGAGCCGCCCCGAACTCCTCAAAATTTGGATGCGATTAAGCTAGCATAAATGCGGATTCGTAGTGGTAAAGTGTGAAATTCAGAAAGGCAGGACCAATTAGTGAAATTCATCGTCGGATTGCTGCTCGGTCTCCTCGTCGTGCCCTTCGGGGTCTATCTGTATTTCACCGGTGGGAGCGCTCCCGTTGCCATCACCGACTCCGACATTCCCTTCGAAAACTTTTTCGCACATAAGGCATTGAATGCGCGCATCGCGAAAGACATGCCGAAGACTGTCCCGCTCCCGGCAACCGAAGCCAACGACCTGGCTGGCGCCGAGCTTTACCAGCAGCATTGCGCGGTTTGCCACGGCTTGCCGATGGCGCCGAAGACGGCGATTGCGCTGGGAATGTATCCGCGGCCGCCGCAGCTGTTCCAGGGAAAAGGCGTGACCGACGATGAGCCCGGCGAGACCTATTGGAAAATCTTCAACGGCATTCGGCTGACTGGAATGCCCGGCTTCAGCAAGTCGCTGAGTGAAACTCAGATGTGGCAAGTGGCGCTTTTGCTGGCCAATGCCGACAAGCTGCCAGCCTCGGCAAAGGCGGCGCTGGTCGCGGCTGGCACGCCAGCGGCAAGCGTACCGCCCGCGACGGCCGCACCGGTCTTTCCGACTGCGGTGCCGAGTTCCGTGCCATCGCCAAAATAGACAGACTGAAGAACCCTAGACATTCGCTCAAGCGCAGCCGCCGAGCCGCTAACCCTCAAGCCTCGTCTCGCGCTATCGTTAGGTATGGCGTTTGGCCGCCCCAGAAAACTCTTTACCGAAGCCGAACTTTACGACTATGCCGTAGGCGCGCTGGCCCGGCGCAGTCGTTCGGTCGCGGAACTAAAGCGCCTGCTGCGGAACCGTGTCGAGGCCGATACCGAAATTGGCAAAACGCTGGTGGAACTGATTGTAGTTCGCCTGAAAGATCAGGGCTATCTGAACGACGCCAAATATGCGGCGGCGTTCTCATCGTATCGCCGCGACAATGAAAAATTCGGGCGCATGCGTGTGGTCAACGATCTGAAGGCCAAGGGAGTGCATGGCGACGTCATTGAGAAGGCGGTTTCTTCCGTCTATGACGAAGTGAAAGAAGAGAGTCTCGCGCGCGCCTACCTCCGCCGCAAACGGCTGCAGAAGCCCAAAGACCGAGATCAGAAACAGGCGGCCCGCATCTTCCGCCAGTTGATGCGCGCCGGATTCGGATCTAAAACCATCTTCGCGATCCTGAAGAAATGGGACGTAGACGAAGAGACACTCACCGAACTCGAGAACGAGACTTCCGAGGCGGGCTGAGGTTTCAAGGTTTCAGAGTTTCAAAGACTCGTCACGTTTCGGATCCAGAGCTGCTGCTGGTTTCTCTGACCCTGAAACTCTGAAATCTGATTCATGTTGCCATGGCCGCGGCCAACGTTCATACTCTGATGGAAGTTTTGCAACTCAAGAAGTCTGCAATTCCTTATGGAGGAACTATGAAGACGAGGTTCTCTTTGATGATCGCAGCCGCTTTGCTGGCGCTGACTGCGTTCTCGTATGGACAGGCCGGAACCGACGTGATGAAAGCAGCCGACGACACTGGCAAAGCCACCGACACCGCCGCGAAGAAGACGGCACACGTAACCAAGAAGGCAGCCGTGAAGACCGGCGACGCCACTGCACAGGCGGCCGACAAGACCGAGGCTGCCACGGATGCCGCTGCAAAGAAGACGGCGCATGCCACCAAGGAGGCGGCCGTGAAGACTGAAGCAGCCACCGAAAAGACTGCTGACAAAACCGAAGCTGCCACTGAGGCCACGGCGAAGAAGACGGCGCACGCCACCAAGAAGGCGGCCGTGAAGACCGGCGAAGCCACTGAAAAGACTGCTGACAAAACCGGCGATGCTACGAAGACCGCAGCCGAGGATACCGGCAAAGCCACGGAAAAGGCCGCTGACAAAACCGGCGCTGCTACGAAAACCGCCGTCAAGGATACCGGGAAGGGCGTGGCAAAAGGTACCAAGGCGACCGGGAAAGCAGTGAAGAAGGGCGCCGAGAAAACTGGGGACGAAATGAAGTAACGCTTTGCTTTCTCGCGACGGCGTCGAGGTGCCAGCTGCAAACTGCTCGCGCAGCACGTCTTCGACGCCGCCGATCTTGTGGTCGCGAAAGAGTGTCGTTGCGCGTTAGCCCGTCAATTCCATAAACCGCCCGCCGGATGATTTTCGCTGTTTCCCTCCGTGTTCCCCTGTGTCCTCCGTGGTTATCGTTTAGAATTTGATCTTTACGACCGAACCCATGCTCACAGGCTCCGAAATTCGCCGCAAGTTTCTGGACTTCTTCATTCAGAAGGGACACCGCGAGGTGCACTCCTCGTCGCTCGTTCCGGCCAACGATCCGACGCTGCTTTTTACCAACGCCGGGATGAATCAGTTCAAAGATGTTTTCCTCGGCCTCGAAAAACGCGATTACTCGCGGGCCACGACCTCGCAGAAGTGCGTGCGCGCCGGAGGCAAGCACAACGATCTCGAAAACGTCGGCTTCACCAATCGCCACCACACGTTTTTCGAGATGCTGGGGAATTTTTCTTTTGGCGACTACTTCAAAAAAGACGCCATCGCCTACGCGTGGGAGCTGATCACTTCGCCGGAGTGGTTTGGGATTGATAAAGAGAAGCTGTATGTCACGATCTTCAAAGGCGAAAACGGAGTCCCGCGCGATGCCGAAGCCTATGACCTATGGCTGGGGCAGGGCGTGCCGAAGGATCGCATCTACGAGTTCGGAGCAAAAGACAACTTCTGGCAGATGGGAGACACCGGCCCTTGCGGGCCCTGCAGCGAGATCCACTACGACATGGGCGTGGCGGCCAGCGACCAGGGGCATACAGATTGCACGTTTGGCTGCGATTGCGGACGGTATGTCGAACTGTGGAATTTAGTGTTCATGCAATTCGACCGCGATGCGAACGGCAAACTGACGCCGCTGCCGAAGCCGTCGATTGACACCGGAGCGGGGCTTGAACGACTGGCGGCGGTGCTGCAAGGTGTTATTTCGAATTACGAGACAGATTTGTTCGTGCCGCTGACCAAGCGCGCGGCAGAACTGACCGGGAGCTCACTCAAGAAAGAACTCGACAAGGAAGCGCATACGAAATCGGCTGCTTCCTTGCGCGTCATCGCTGATCACTCGCGCGCGGCGACGTTTCTTATCTCTGACGGAGTTACTCCTTCGAACGAGGGCCGCGGTTACGTCCTGCGAAAGATCATTCGCCGCGCGATTACACATGGACGCCTGCTCGGCCAAACTAAACCGTTTCTGCATGAGATGGTGTTCGCTGTGCGAGATTTGATGAAGGACGCGTATCCGGAACTTAAAGAGACGGCGCAGCGCGTGTCAAAGGCGGTGCTGGCGGAAGAGACGCGGTTTGCACACACGCTGGATTTGGGCTTGAGCACGCTCGAACAAGAACTGTCGCACGCAAAGCTCGAGGCTGACCAACATGCGAAGGTGGGTAAGTCGGTCGAATCCGCCTTGAGAACAATCGGAGCCGACGGAGTTGCCTCTGAACTTCCGGAGGGCGCAGTGCTAAGCGGTGCGGCGGCCTTTAGACTTTATGACACATTCGGCCTTCCAAGGGATTTTATAGAAGATGCGTGTCGCGACCAAGGCGTCATTTTCGACCAAGTTGGCTTCGACTCGGCAATGGCTGAGCAAAAAGCACTGTCTCGTGCCTCCTGGAAAGGCGCAGCCAAGCAGACGGCAAATCCTGCTTACCAGCAACTCCCGAAATCCGATTTCGAAGGCTATCGGCAAACTCGCTCTGACAACTGCGAAGTGCTGGCCATCATCAAGGGCGGTCAGGGTGCGCAAGAACTCAAGCCCGGCGAGTCTGGCGAGATCATTCTCGATCACACTCCCTTCTATGCCGAGTCCGGCGGGCAGGTTGGCGATCGAGGATGGCTCTACTCCGACGATCACAACACCGTGGTCGCCGAAGTGACCGGGTGCTATTACCCGGTGCAGGGCGTGCGCGCGCATCAGGTTGTAGTGAAGAACCCACCCTCCGCAAGAAACGCGGAAGGGCGGGGCACCCTCCGCGTTGGCGACAAAGTCGACGCCGTGGTCGACTCCGATCTTCGCGCTGCCGCGATGCGCAATCACACGGCCACGCACTTGCTCCATGCGGGCCTTAGGGAAGTGCTGGGTAAGCACGTGAAGCAGGCGGGGTCGCTGGTCGCTCCCAATCATCTGCGCTTCGATTTCTCGCACTTCACCGGCGTGGAAGACGAAGAGCTGCAGGACATTGAAGACATCATCAACAAGGAAGTCCTGCGCAATGAAAAAGTAGAGATTGTCGAAAACGTTCCGATTGATGTGGCCGTCAACGAGTATCACGCGATGGCTCTGTTTGGCGAGAAGTACGGCGACAAGGTGCGCGTGATCAAGATCGGCGATTTTTCTACGGAACTGTGCGGCGGCACGCACACCCGCGCCACCGGCGAGATCGGGCTGATCAAGATTTTGAAAGAGGGAAGTGTATCGTCGGGCGTGCGGCGCATCGAGGCTGTGACCGGCGAAGGCTCGCTGCGCCACTTCCGCCAGGATCACGAATTGGAAAGTGTAGTGGCGAGCTTTGTTGGTCCCGCCCTTTCGCACAAAACGCGAAAGGATGGGGCACCCACGCCCGAGAATGGGTCGCCCGCTACCGGAAAGGCGTTGGAATCGCCGGCGCTGGCGCTGAAGCTGGAACTCGAAAAGAAGGACGCCGAAATCAAGCGCCTCACGCGCGAGCTCGATCAGGCGCGGATGAAGTCGGCATCGTCGGGCACGGCCAACATCGGCGACAAAGTCAAAGAGATTCGCGGCGTCAAAGTGCTTGCCCACCGCGCAGACAATCTCGAACGCGCGCAGCTGCGGACGCTGGTCGATCAACTGCGCGAAAAGCTCGGGTCGGGCGTGGTGGTGGTGGGCTCGGCTGCGGACGGAAACGTTTCGCTGATTGCCGGCGTCACTAAAGATCTGACTGGCCGCATTCAGGCGGGAAAAGTGGTGGGCGCGGTGGCCGCGAAAGTTGGCGGAAAAGGCGGCGGGCGTCCGGATCTGGCCGAAGCCGGTGGCAAGGATGTGGCGGCGCTGGACTCGGCGCTGGCCGCGGTGTACAACATCGTGGAGACGTTGCTGGGGTGACGGTGGGAGGCGGGCACTCCGCCCGCCTGCCGAGGTTCGCTCGGCTCGCTGGACGAAGGCGTGGGGCTAGGGGTTCGGGTTAGCGTTATGGATGATCGCATACGATTCATCGAGCACCAGGGCAAGCAGATTCTGCTGCTGGACTTTTCGCACGCCAACGCCAACGAGATGCAGCTTCTGCTTGAGTATGTGCGGGTCACGGTGGCGCAGCACTCGCGTGAATCTTTAGTCACTCTGGCCGATTTCACCGGCTCCGCGGTGGATCACGCGGTGGCTACCAGGATCAAAGAGGTGCTGACGCTCGACCGGCCGTTTGTGAAGAAGACGGCATGGGTCGGCAGCGAGAGTATCCCGCACGCCTTCATGGAAAACTTCCACAATTTTTCCCAGCGCGAGATTGCGATTTTCAAGGCGCGGGAAGAAGCGATAGACTGGCTGGTGAAAGACTAGTTCTCAGTTCCCGGTTCTCAGTTCTCAGAAAAAACCAACTGAAGCGAATCACTGAGAACCGGGAACTGTTCTTCAGCTTCTCCACTTCAATGTAATCGGCCCGCTCATCGGATGCCGGAACTCGCTGCCGGTCTTCTTCATTTCCAACATCGCATTCTTCAAACCGAAATACCACTTGGCGGGACGGTCGGCGTCGTCGATCAGCATTAAATGTGGGTTGTGCTTCAGGCCTTCGGACTGCAGTTCCATGGTGCGGCGGTCCTGCTCCACAAATTTTGCGAACACAAATTTCAGCAGCTCGGGGCCGAAGGGGATCCAGCGGAACAGGTTCCATGCGGCCACTACGTCGATGCGGCACTGGTTGCGGGTGATGGGAGTGACGGTGGTCAGGCTGGAGAACCAGTATTTGCCGGCGCGAATGATTTCCGAACGCAGATTGGGCAGGACGAAATCGATGGTCGTGGTAATTGAATCGGCGTCGGCGTAGAAGCGCAGAAGTTTGTAGGGGGCGCTATTGGAGCTGGGCGTGTGCGCGCTCATGCGAAATCCATAGGGGATGGGTTCGAAGTTCTTGTGCTTCTCGTGAATCGATTTTCGCGTGCGCCACCACCACGCCTGGTGGACGAAGGGGCCGTGCGCGGGATCCATCAGGCCGATGATGCCGTGGTCGACCGAGCAAGGCAGGTCGGCGGTGAGATAGGCGAGTTTGTAATGCTCGCTGAACTTTGGAATCTCGGGGGCGGGAGTCGACGCGGGGCCGGGCTTCGAGAATCCGGCGCCGGCCGGACCGGGCTCGGGAATGAAAACCCAAATGAAATCGTCGCGCTCTTCGCAGGGATAGCTGCCGGCGTAAATGCGGTCGATTTTTAAATTTTGATCGGGCACGAGCGAGGGGATCAGCTTGCACTGTCCAGAGTGGGCATCGAATCTCCAGCCGTGGTACGAGCATTCGATTTGTTGGCCGTCGAATTGTCCGCAGGAAAGCGGCATTCCGCGATGCGGGCAGGCGTCGCGCAGGGCGAAGGCTTGGCTTTGCTGGTCGCGTCCGACGACCAGGGGCTGTTCCAGCAGCATCGTCTTGACCAGCTTGCCACGGCCTAGTTTCTCGCTCGGGAGCGCGCGGTACCAGAAGCCGAAGAGCATGAGCGCGTCGGGCGTCTGGGACTGGAGTAGAGAGTCGTCAGGCATCGGAGAGGTGAGGATACCGCAGCGGACGCAAAATCTAAAACCTTGTACACCGAGAGGAGGAGACCGAGAAGGCTCAACCTACCTTGGGCACTGAGGTCTAATAAGGAACGTCAAGAGCTTTAACCACGGGGTACACGGAGGAACACAGGGTAATTCAAACCTGGGCCGCGATGAATTTAGGCGCGTTGTCCGGAGCGTAGACGCTTTTTTAGCTGGACGTAGGCTTCGCGAGCCACGCCGGGCTCTTCTATGTGGGTGAGGAAAAGTTTGCGCAGGGCGGCGGTGGTCAAGCGGCCTTCGATGTAGGCGTCGTAAAGATCGGTGCCGGTGAGATATCCGAGTTGCTCGGAGGTGTATTCGTACTTGCGGCCGGTGAAGGCTGGAGCTGGCGCGAGGGATTCGAGAGCGGAAGACCGGCGCGGGAAGCGATGGCTGTTGCGAAAATCTTGTGCGCGATGTTGGGTCAGGAAGTCTAGCGCTTCCACGGCGTCGACGAAGGGAAGCGACGTCTGGTGTTCGAGGTCTTCACGGGTTATGTCAAATAATTCCGCCAGATCGGTGTCGCGGAAAGCGGGACGCGCGGGGTGCAAGATACGCGATCCGAAAAAAGCGAGCGCGTGCTCGAAAACCGACATGTAAAACAGGTCGTCTTTGTCCAGCGACTGGGCTGCGTGCGGTGCTAGCGGCTTGCCGTTCGAAAGATTCGGCAGTCCGCGGCAGGCTTGATGAAGGAAGCGGGTGGCGTCTTCGGCACAGGAGGTCATGCGGAACTGGCGCACGTACACGGCGTTGATGGGCGTGAGGTAGACGCTGCCGCGCTCGCGAACCTGGCGCAGCAGAGATCGCCGATGGCCGGCGGTGAATCCTCTGCGCGATAGCAAACGGCGCAGAAGCGCGTCGGAACTGCGCGAATAGACCTCGGGCATGAGATCGACTAGGAGTTTTGGCTGCGTTGTGTTGTGCTGAGAGTACTGGTTGATGCCTAAAAAGCGCACCATGCCTTCGATCAAGTTGTAGAGAGTTGGACCGAGATCGGGCGCGCCATGGTCGTCTCGTCTCCAGCGGTCGAGGCAGAGGCGGTAGTTCTCGTATTTTTCCAGTGGCGTGGCGTTGAAGACGCAGAGAACACTTTCGCGGATGTCTTTGCGGACTTCTTTGCGTACTTCGACGGCTTCGACGTGGTCGCGGGCTTCTCCGGCGGCGCGCCAGTAGAGGGCGTCGACATTTTGCAGAACGGTGAGTATGGGTTCCACGGGAAGCCGCTGCTGGAGCAGGGCGGGCAGGTGCTGGGGTGCGAGGTGCGACTCGCCGAACAACACGGCGATGAGCGCGTCCGGATGCTGGCGGCGAAGTTCGGCAATCTTGTCGGCGGCGTGGCGGTCGCGAGCTCCGATCTTGCGCAGATCTTCGCGCGGCATGCAATCGAGGCCGTATACCGGTGCGCCGTGGCCGCGGGCGGTGGAGAGCAGTTCATAAAACGAAGGCCAGTCGTATCCCCAGTCGAGTTCGAAACGTATACGCTGGCGCAGTTCGCCTTCTTCAATCTCGCCGCGGAACCATTCGTCGAGAATGTGCTGGTCGCGGGAAAAAATGGTTTCGACTCCCAGCACTACGGGGCGTTGGTGGAGTTCGGGATCGTGGAGCAGCGAAGCTAAATAGCGCTGCGAGTTGGGTAGCGCGTGGTAGTCGGCGACCAACACGATTCCCGCCTTGATGATTTCTTCGCGGACATCGCTCGGCGTGAGAACCTTCTCATAAGAGCGATAGGCCTCGCGAAAATCGCGAAGATATTTGCGTCCGGCGGCGGGATCAATGGCGCGAATCTCACGCTCAACGCCGGCGATGGCGTGGAGTTGAGCGGCACTGCGCCGCGATCGTAGGATGCCGGTGGTGGCCATAAATTCGTCGGTCGTCGTTCGCTGTTCGTGGTTCGCTGTTCGCCTCCGCTGCGCTCAACTCCGAAATGAAAATCAGAAATTACAAACTGCAAATCAGCCCGCTTCTTCGCCGCCTTGACTTGCCCAGCGCCCGTCCCTATCCTCAGTTTTTCGAGGACCGCGAACTAGGCTCGGCCTCGTGGAGCGCCAACTTTGCCCTTGCTTCCGCCTGAAAACCTGACTGTCGCCACTACCGGCGCCAGCGGGTCGTTATTTCTGAAGCACTTTCTGCTCACCGTGGAACGCGATCCGCGGGTGAAGACGGTGAACTTCATCGCTTCGGACAGCGGCCTGCGCGTCATGGCCGAGGAACTCGGCATCGAGGGCCGTTCCGAGCTCCTACAACAAATCATCGGCGCGCCTTCGACAAAGATTCAGCAGCAGTCCAATAGCGACATCGGGGCGAACGTGGCCAGCGGATCGTATCCTTCGGACGCGATGGTCGTGATCCCGTGCAGCGTCGGCACCCTCGGCCGCATTGCCAACGGCACGGCCTCGCGCTTGATCGAGCGCGCCGCCGATGTGAGCCTCAAGGAGCGCCGGCCGCTCGTGCTGTGCGTGCGCGAGACGCCGCTGAACAAAATCCACATCCGCAACATGTCGCTGGCGGCCGATGCCGGGGCGACTATCTTCCCGCTGATCCCGACGTTCTATAACCATCCGTCGAACGCCGATGCTATGGCCCAGGAATTCGCGAACCGCGTGCTCGCACATATAGGGCTGGCCCAACTAGGGGCGTATCGCTGGAAGGGCTGAAGCTAGTTCTCAGTTCTCAGTGCCCAGTTCTCAGGAAAAACTCGTAGCGCCGCCCCACAGGTTTCAGTGAGAACTGAGGACTTTTCGAAAGATCTTTGACTTGGGGGCAAGCCTTTCCTGCTTTGCAGGGATGCTTTCAGTCTAGGGAAGGGGCAGTTACGAAGGTAGGTATCTGGCGGGCATGTACTGCGGGTGCGGGCGCTAGAGCTCAATGAGAACTGAGAACCGGGAACTTTCTTCTTGTTGTTCAGCCGCCAGAAACTTGAGTTTTGCTCAGCTATACTCAACCATGTGCAACTAGCTGACCGGCGTTTGGAAAGCCCATCCGCATTCACCCAGTTCCTCGACAAGAGCGGGGTGATGGAGGTCCTGGTTTGCGCGGTTACGGTTCTCGCCTATCTAGGTACGCTTTCGTTCGGCTTTGTGTATGACGACAAGCCTGCGATCGTGGACAATGTCGTGATCCGTTCCTGGCGCTTCTTGGCCCATTACTTCATTCCTCAGATCTCAGCCGACATCGCGCCACCCGCAAGCGAGACTTTTTATCGGCCAATCACGTTCCTATGGCTGCGTCTTAACTACGCCATGTTTGGTCTGAATCCGGCTGGATGGCACTTCGCGATGCTGGTGGGTCATGTTCTGGCGACATACCTGGTCTTTGTGGTAGTCCGAAAGTTGACTGACAATCGCGGTACTGCCGCAGTTGGCGCCATTCTTTTCGGACTGCACCCAGTTCACGTGGAAAACGTCGCTTGGCTCTCCTCCGTGAACGACTTGCTCATGACCGTGTTCCTGCTCGCCAGCCTCCTTGCGTATCTCAACTTTCGCAATGGTAGAAAGTCAAAGTTATGGATGGCGGCATCCGTGCTTTTGTTCTTGCTGGCAGTGCTATCGAAGGAGACGGCAGCCGCTTTCCCATTTCTGATTCTTGGTTTTGCGGCGCTCTTTCCGCGTCCGCGCGCCCCCGAGACTTCCAACCCTGCTTGGTCAGCCTTGAAAGATGCTCGCGTTTCCATTCCTTATCTCATGGTTCTCGTCGTCTATCTGGCTGCCAGAAGAATGATGCTTCATGGCCTGGTGCAACCCCTTATGCCTCTTAGCTGGACCACGATGCTTCTTACCGGGCCATCGGTTCTATGGTTCGATCTGAAGCATCTGCTGTTTCCAATCTCCTCCAGCGAATTCTACTCGCTGGCCTATGTAACGGCGCCTGGTTTTGAGAACTTTCTGCTGCCCATCCTTTTCCTGGTGGGCGCTTTCGTTGCCGCTGGCTACTGGATCTCTAAGCTCCCCAACCCTCGTTTAGGAGTCTTTGCATCGGGGTTCGCGTTGGCGACAACCCTGCCCACTTTATATCTGCGCGCAATCGCTCCGGGGAATTTCGTTCACGATCGGTTCCTCTACCTTCCTTCCGTGGGGATTGTGATTCTGCTGGCGCTTGCGGTCGAACAAGTCTCTGCCTCGAAAACGCTGCAGAGAACCGGTGGCGGTGAGCTGGTGAAGTCGGCGGTGGTGGCGACTCTTTGTACTGCCGCTTTTGCCGGCACCGTCAGTCATCAACTGCAGTGGGCTAACAACATTTTGCTCTACCAGAACGCGATGAAGTATGCACCTCAAAACCCGGTCGTACCGGTCAACCTGGCCAATGAGTTCGCCAACATGGGCCGTTATGACCGTGCGTTCCCTCTGTACTTGAGCGCGCTCCAGCGCGATCCGCGCCTCTGGCTTTCCAACTACAGTCTGGGTTACGCATATTACCGGACAGCGAAGTTCTCCGAAGCCGAGGACTATCTGCAGCGGGCAATCCAAATCGACGACGAGGATCCAGACCAATTCATCTATCTCGCGCGCGCCCAAATGGAACAGGGAGAATTGATCCCGGCAGCCCAGAATGCCGAGCGTGCCCTGCAACGGGCACCACTTTCACCTGGATTCCACTTGGTTCTGGCCACGATCCTTGAGGCCAGCGGCAACCGGGAGCGGGCAATCGCCGAATATAAGGCGGAGATGTTGCTTCACCCCGAAAACGCGGTGGCCAGAAGCGAACTCCAGAGGCTTCAATCCTCGCAATAAGAAAATAAGGTGTTTTGGGAAGGCACAGCGTCGCAGACCTGCTAGGAGAACATGGGACCAAGGCGAGCGGCGAAACCTCTGGCTGCGGTGTGCCACGCGGCGCTAACTACAATTCTGGCGGTTAGGGCGGTTTTTCTTGGTGATGCTGCCCACGGTTTGATACCACGCGACCACCCAGGGCACGAGCAGGGAAAATGCCAGGCGTGCGGCCAGCGTTCCACTAGGAGCTTTTCGGAGGTCGGTCCAGTCCAACCTGAAAGCGAAATAAATTTCTAGCGCAAGCACGCACAACAGGGGAATGGGCGAGTAGACGAGAGCGAGAGCGGCAAGAACCTCGGCAAGGCAGCGCGCCTGGTTACGCCACAGGCGAGCGGAGCGTCCGCCTAAAACGCCGTCAGTTACGGAATAACCGACCATTTGCCGGAGGGCCGAGCGGAAAGTGTGGCGCGGCTGATAAACCGCCTTGGCGCGTTCCGGGAAAGCGGGCGTTACCAACCGGCGCACCTTGGAATCGAATACGGTGTCTTCTCCGAGGAAGATGTTCTCGGGGAATCCGCCAACGCGTTGCCAAAGCTCCTTGCGGAAGGCCATGGAGCGGGCGGTGCAGGACTTGGTGGCCGCGTCGGCGTTCAACTTGACTCCGAAGAACGGCGCGGAGGCCACGTCCCAGATGGTGGAGTGTTCTGGGTCGATGTACGATCCTCCGACGGCATACTGGAAGTTCCCATCGAAAATCGGGGCCGTAAGGTTGGCTAGCCAGTCGGAAGGGTAGGCGCAGCCGGCATCGGCGCAGGCGACTACATCCGAAGAGGCGGCGGCGATTCCGACGTTGCGGCCGCGCGCGATCGGCCCCGGGGAACGTTGCAGGCTGCAGCTTTCATCGCGGATGGGAATCAGCGCCGGATATTTTAATCGGGCGGCTTCGAGACGCTCCCAGGTTCCGTCGGTGGAACCGCCATCGACGATGATGACTTCGGCGGGAGCGAGAGTCTGTTGCATCAGACTCTCGACCAGTGCGTCGATGTCGTCGCGCTCGTTGAGGACGGTGGCTGCCACGCTCACGGCTGGCATGTCGAGTACAAGTGTACCCGCGAAGGGCAGTTCCCGGGTCGCGGTTCTCAGTATCCAGCCGGCTTCTCACTGAGAACTATCGCTTCTTCCTCCATACCACATCCGTGCCGTTGACGCCGACCCGGCTTTTTTGTACTCTGCGATTACACCGGAGAGGAGGTGGTCGGATGACAAGTTCTGAAAGTGGCAGTAGAAGTACCAGACCAGGTGAGGTGGCTGAGTCTTAGGGCGGTTGCTCTAAGCGGAGTTCTCGAGGAACCTTGGTCGGGGGAATCGAGAACATCTCTCGCAAACCATCCGTGAGTATGGGCTGATCCGCCGGGCACAGACTGTGTGCGGCACCGGAGTGAGCGAGGGGCCACGAGAGTGACCACCTCAGTCAATCCCAAACAGTCCACCGGGCAGCCCGCAGGCTGTAAAGCTTGCGGGCTGTTCTTTTTTCCCCGCACGGTGCTGCCCTCAGTGTCCGATAGCATCGAGTATGGCATCGTTAATGGCGTAGGCCGTGCCATCGCTGCCAATTACCGTCGGTGTGTAGGCCTCGCCGATGCCACTCGAAAGCTCAATTACTTCCGTAAACGAATTGGAGGTCAGGTCCCAGCGATATAGTTTCCCATCTTCGCTGTTGGCGAGAATCGACTTGGTGAAGGGATCGACAGCGGCTGTGTTGATGCACCATTCCCGAACCGCGCCCGGATAATTCGGGAATTCCGGGTCGGGCGTGACCCCGAGAATCGTGATGACCTCTTTCATCACGCGGGTTGCGGAAATCACCGGGTCCTTCTCGGTGGCATTGGGGTCGAGGATCGCGATGCGGTTGTGCCCATCGCCGGTGCCGATGCCGGCATAGTTGTTGTACTTCGTCATGAGCAGGTATTTCGATTTTCCGTGATAGCTGGGGACGAGCGCTGCAGGGACGATCGAAGCCGTGTCGTCCCAGCCAAAGCTGCCGGGAGTCTTGGTCTTCGACAGATCGCTGTTGAAGTGAAGCAACCAGCCGCGGTCATTGTGGTTGGGAAAGGGATTTTCGAGCACCCCGAAGTAAACATCGCCATCCGGCCCAACGGTTGGCGTGGCCGAGCTGCCGTCGTAGAGCCACGCGTCCAGCTTCGAGGATGGATCGGTCAAGCGCACGCGGTTTACGAGCGCGAGGGTCGTGCTGTTCAGCGCCAGCAGGTAGCCATAGCTGTCGTTGTCCACCGCGACATATAAGAGGCTGCCGTCGGGCGAGAGCGCGGGTGCGCAACTGATGGCGACCTGGGAAATGGCGGGATCTCCGCTGACGGCTGCGGCTGAAACCCACGTTCCCGTGCCATCGGGAGCAATTCGTGCCAGGCCGCTTTGCAGGTTGAGCGGAGTGGAGCCGAGCACCAGGAATCCGAAATAGAGGTTGCCATTGGCGTCGTTGGTGAGCGGAGTGTCGATCTGCACGTTCTGCGCGTAAACCGCGGGGTCCTTCTGGTAGTTCTTTACGCCATAAAAGTAGAGGCGCGTGACCGTGCCTTTCGCTTGATCGGGATTCTGCCGCACTAGAACGCGGCCGGCAATGTCGGGGACGAAAAGCTCGTTGCCCGAAATAGTTGGTCCAAGAGCGGGGACGAAGCTTGCCTCCGGCGCCTGCCAGCCCGTGCTCTGCGTCCAGAGCCGGGCGCCGGTGGCGCCATTAAACCCCTCGACGCGGAAACTATTCGCGCCCGCCTTCACCGGAACGACCACCGTATTCGCCTGGGTCACAAGTGGCGACCCGTAATGAATGAAAATTTCGCCATCCGGAGGATGCAGGTCCACGGGAACATGCCAATGGATCGTGTCGAGCGGTTGCGATTGAACGGTGGAGAGCGCAGTGTGTTGCTCGTCATGCGAGTGCGTCAACCAAGCGCCGGTTTGAGCGGCTGCATTCGGCAGCAGCATCGCCGCGCATGCGCCCATGCTAAGCACGAAGAGAATCAGTCGAGACGGTGCCATCTTGATCACGTTATCCATCCATTCTGCCCCGCCGTGCAGCCAGGGGCGCGGGAACTCACTCCCAATCGAGGAGCAGCCTAGCAGTGGACGCGTTCGGAGTTGTCACCGGAATGTAAAAAGTGGCGTGCGGGATACCGCTGGACCAGGAAGTGGGGTATGAGATACGCGACTGAGAACTGAGAACCGGGAACTGAGAACTATCCCACTGCGCCGTGGAAAAAAATGTCTGTGTACTGCCGCACGATCGCGTCTCCCGTCAGGGGACCTTCGGGTTTGTACCACTGATAGATCCAGTTGATCATGCCGACCAGCGCAAAAGCGGCAGCCCGCGGCGTGGCCGGCGAGGGAGAATTACGCGCGCGCTGAACGTCGGCGACGAGGTGCTCGACGAAGTGCAGGTAATCCTTCTTGCGTCCGTTGATCTTGCGGCGGAGCGCCGGCGGCAACGGATGGTTCTCGTGCAGCATGACCGTAATCTCACGGTCTTCGGGACTGATCACAACCTGGATATGCAGCCGGATCAGCGTGCGCAGGCGTTCTTCGATTCCGGCAACACTGGCTCCGTCGATGCGGCGTACCACATTGATGACCCGTTCCTCGGTAATGTCCATGGCGTGCGACATGATGTGGAACAGGATTTCGTCTTTCGACTGGAAGTGGTGATACAGGCCGCCCTTAGAGAGCTTGAGCGCGGCGGCGACGTCGTTCATGGAAGTGGCATCGTATCCCCGCTCTTGAAAGAGACGGGCGGCGGTGCGCAGGATTTCCTGGCGAGGTTCGACGATAGCTTCGCGGAGCATCACCCAGAGATGGTATCGCGGAATGGGGTCCGGGCTCTACCAGCGCCCTCAAATTTGCTGAGGGAGAGGCCGCTGACTGTGAATCGATTCAGAAGGACTGGATGTATGCCATTTCAAGTCTACGGTTCAAATAGACATTGTGCAGTAGAATGAGAGTCCAAGCGCGCTCAGGCGCGGCTCTGAAACCACGGAGACTGACAGATGAAAAGAGCAATCTTGCTGGCGGCAGCGTTCGTTCTGGTGGCAATGCTGTCGGAGCCGTTCGCCGCCGGTTCCGACGCCAAGAATTCTGACGATCAAGCTTCCTGGCAGCGCGATCTGCTCGCCTGGCGCACTCAGCGGGCAACCGCACTCCAGGCTCCCGAGGGCTGGCTTTCGTTGATCGCGCTCGGTTGGCTGAAAGAAGGCGACAACAGTTTTGGGTCCGCTGAAGACAGCCGCGTGCAGATCACAGGGAAGGCGCCACCGCACATCGCAGTCGTGCGCCTGGAGAAAGGTGCGCTGCGCTTGCTTCCGCCGGCGGAGGGTTTCCCGAAGGAGCTTCTGCTCGATGGTCAACCTGCGAAGGAGCAGGCCCTCGTTGCCGACGACGCCGAGAAACCTTCGAAGCTCACGATCGGAACGCTCACCATCATCGTGATTCATCGCGACGACCAATTCGCGCTCCGCGTCAAAGATCTGCAAGCTCCCACGCGCGTCGGCTTCCACGGATTGCGCTGGTATGCGCCCAACGCCAGCTATCGCGTGCATGCGCGCTGGATTCCGTACAACCCTCCCAAAGTGCTCAATATTCCAACCGTCCTCGGCACCACCACTCATATGCCCGCGCCGGGCGTTGCCGAACTTACTCTCGATGGACAAGTGGTCCGGCTGGAGCCCGTGCTCGAAGATCCGAAATCGACCGACCTTTTCTTTATTCTTCGCGACTCCACCAGCAAAACAACGACGTACGGTGCGGGACGTTTTCTGTATACCGAACTTCCCGACCACGGCGTAAGCCAGCCCGGCGAAGTCTGGCTCGATTTCAATCGGCTGGTGAACCCGCCGTGCGCGTTCACAGCTTATGCGACGTGTCCGCTGCCTCCGGCGCAGAATCGCCTCAGCGTCCCGATACCGGCCGGCGAACAGCGTTACCACGATTGAGTCGGAATATCGATTCGCCGAAATTGTGGATAATATCTCTTTCAGGAATGCAAGTTCATTTACCTTGGTCTGGGAGTCCGGCATGAGATGGGTGCTGATTGTGCTTGCCGTGGTTGGTGTCGCTGCTTCTTCGCTCGCGCTTCGCGAACATTACCGCACTGATATTTCGCCCTGCAGCATCAATGAACGATGGGACTGCGGCATCGTGAATCACAGTCCGTACGCCGTGTTCCATGGAGTTCCGGTGGCAATGATTGGCATCGCTGGATATCTGCTGCTCGGAGTGCTTGCCTTCTGGAGAGCATACCCGTGGATGCTGCCGCTGGTGACGGGGGCCTTCGCGTTTGCGGTCCACCTGGCGGATATCGAATCCATGGTGTTAGGCGTCTGGTGTATCTACTGCGTCATATCGCTGGGGGTAATTACCCTGATGACCGTGCTGGCGATCGGCAAAGTGATCTTAGATTCGATGTGGAACGCACGATAGGCCTCATTCACCCGCGCCCAGCTTCCACGCTATTTGCCGCAGCATTCCCAGCCATACCTCGGCGTCATTGGCTTTCAAACCCATGCGCCGGACCAGGCGGCGCAACTTTTCTTCCGCAGCCACTGCCCGCGGCTTCACGTATCCGCTGGCGCGCAGAACCTCAAGCAGCACCTGCGTCAGCCGCTCGATCTCTCCCGAGGTTGGGGACGTCTTTTCCTTTTTTTCGGACATGGCTTTCGCCGGCGATGGCTTGTGTCCTCGCACCAGTTCGTACAGACAGACCGCGACGGCCTGTCCCAGATTCATCGAGCCGTGCTCTTCTCGCGTCGGAATCCGCATCACCCAATGGCAATGGCTCATCTCCTGATTCGATAGCCCATATCTTTCAGAGCCAAATAGCAAGGCCACGCGCGCCGTCTTCAGTTGCCGTTTGATCGCCCGCGCGCCGTCATCCAGCCGGAGCAAGCGATGCTGCAGGTCTCTACGGGCCCCGGCCGCGGTTGTGCCGACCACCAACTTGCAGTCCGCAACTGCCTCAGCCACGCCGTCATATTGTTCTGCCTTTGCCAGTAACCCCGACGCGCCCACCGCCGACCGCGCTTCGCGAAACGCCACTTCGTAGGGATTCACCACGCGCAATCGCCGGACCCCAAAATTACTCATGGCCCGCGCCGCCGCCCCAATGTTCAGCGGATTCCGCGATGCCACCAGCAGCACTCGAAGATTATCGAGATCCGTCATTGATCGCCAAGCAAGAGATAATAGACCTTCATTCTACGGCGCTTGCCCCCGCGCCGGCTCTTGCGACTTCCATCCTTGCGGCGCATCCAATCAACAGTGCTAGGATAGAAGTTCCGCCCAGCGGAGACCACGCGGCCGACCCTGGCGGAACTGGCAGCTAACCGAGAACTCTGGAGGATGAATGGCAAGCAACACCACCGTCGAGGTCACCGACGCTAATTTCGATTCCGACGTATTGAAGTCCGACAAGCCCGTGCTGATCGATTTCTGGGCGGCATGGTGCGGCCCCTGCCGCGCCATCGCTCCGATCGTCGAAGAACTTGCCGGCGAATATCAGGGTAAAATCACGTTTGGCAAAATGGACGTCGACCGCAACGCCGCCACGCCCATGCGCTACAAAGTCACCGGCATTCCCACCCTGCTCGTGTTCAAGAATGGACAGGTGGTGGAACAACTGGTCGGCTACCGCTCCAAAGACGATATTCAGAAAGCTCTGGATCGCCACCTGGTTTAAGCTGTCAGTTGCCAGCTACCAGCTGCCAGTCTTGGACGAAAAAGCTCGGGCTAATGCCCGGGCTTTTTGTCGCGGCGGAAGTAGCGTGCGCTTGAGTCTTACTGGCAACTGACCACTGGCAACTGGCAACTGCACTTCAGTACTTCCGCAACACGCCAATTACCCGTCCCTGAATTTCGACTGACGCCGCGGGCACGATGATGGGCTTCATCGCCGCGTTCGAAGGCTGCAGACGAATGTTGTCTCCTTCGCGGAAGAAGCGTTTCAGGGTTGCGTCTGACGAATCGATCAGCGCCACGACAATATCCCCGTTGTGCGCCGTTTTTGTTTTCTCGACCAGCACGTAGTCGCCGTCGAGAATCGCTTCATCCTGCATGGATTCGCCGCGCACTTCGAGCACGAACACTTCCTTCGAGCGCACAAAATCGGCCAGCGAAATGGTTTCGTTGTGCTCGACTGCCTCAATCGGACGGCCTGCCGCAATCCTGCCCACCAGCGGCAGCACGACCGCCGTGTTCACCGCCATCGACTGCTTCAGCTTTCCCCGCGGCGGCAGCAAATCGATCGAGCGGCTGCGGTTGTAGTCCCGCGTCAGCAGGCCTTTTTTCTCCAGGTTGGTGACGTGCTTGTGCACTGTGGCCAAGGAACTCAGCCCCATGCCTTCCTTGATCTCTTCAAACGAAGGGGAGTAGCCGTGCTCTGCCACAAAGCGCGAAATGAAGTCATAGAGCTCGCGTTGACGCCGAGTGATCGCCATGCCGGGAGCATAGGCGAACGCTTGGCGAATGTCAATATCCAAAATCGGCGAGCAGCATGCCTTAAGAGGGTCACACTTTCCGGTAAGTCTGTCCTCTGGGTCCAATCGCAGCAACAATCAGATTCTGATTGTCGATCTCGAAGAGAATGCGGTAATTCCCTACACGACTGCTGCGCTTGGTGGTTCCCTGTAGCGGGTATGAACAGCGAAGATCGAGAGGATCGTTAGCAAGTGTATGGAGTTTGTCGGTGATTCTTCGGCGAGTGGTCTTATCAAGAGCGGATAGGTATTTGGCGGCAGACGTGCTTAGCTGAACGGTCAGAGCCACGTGGGTTAGTCAACCCGAGCTAAATCGATCAGGTCGCCCCTTTCCCGTTCTTGCTTGGCCGTTTCGAAAATCTGATTGATTACTTCAGGCTGTGACGCCAGATCAAACCAGTCAGCCAGATTTCCTATAGCGTCGAGATTCTTCTGTAGTCCCCTGACAGAAGCGGAGGTCAGCGAATTATTTGTCAACCCAGCACGTCGCGATGCTTCTACGATGTAATCAAGAGTTCGGTACAGCTGCTCAAAATTATCCGCATTTGACCGTAGCGTTTCAGGAGTGATAGTTTCCGCGTTAGGATTAGCCTTCAGTTCTCCGTTCATAGCGGAATTTACAACGCCAACAAATTCAGCGACAGTTTTGTTGAGATCACGAAGGCGATATGCAATGCGCAGTACATTGCCCTTGTTCTTGACAGCAGCCGCCAACCGGGACGCCAGAGCGAGGGTGTCGTAAACCCGCGCGTTCCAATTGTGCGTCCCAAGATTGCTTATAACTGTCGCCGCAGTGCTCATTCGGTTCCCATGGGGTTAGATTCCACCGTTGGACGTTGGTTACACACTAAAAAGTTGGAACTCTTTGTTCGCTTTTTGTGGCCCCAGGGGATGGCGGATGGGCAAATATGCCCTCGCAATGCTTAAAAGGGACGCCGGAGCAAAAAGCGAACGACTGCGGATTGTGCCTTGCCGCATAATCCCATGTCAAGAACAGTATAATACGCACACTCTCCCACTGGGCACACTTTCGTCCATGCCCTGTCACGTCGCTTCAAAAATCCCGTTTTGGGAAATATGTGTCAACTGAATAATTCGTGTATCCAGAGAGGAGTCGGGATAGAGGACGCGCTTTCCGCCCTACTCCGCCGTAACTCCCATCAAGAACACGTAGCAAAAAATCCACGCCTCGGAGGATGGAATGCAGGGTGGACGCGCTTTCATCCACCCTGCATCTGCGTCTCGATGCCGTTTAGAAGAATCCCAACGGCTTCGGGCTGTAGCTGACCAGCAGATTCTTCGTCTGCTGGTAGTGGTCGAGAATGATCTTGTGAGTTTCACGGCCGTACCCCGACTGCTTGTAGCCGCCGAAGGCTGCTCCCGCTGGGTACAGGTGATAGCAGTTGGTCCAGACGCGGCCGGCCTTGATCTCGCGGCCCACGCGATAGGCGGCCGTCCCGTTGCGGGACCAGACGCCGGCGCCCAGACCGTAGACCGTATCGTTGCCGATCTCGATGGCCTCCTCCAGAGTTTTGAACTTGGTCACCGAGAGCACGGGGCCAAAGATCTCCTCCTGAAAGACGCGCATTTTGTTGTGGCCGACAAAGACCGTCGGCTTGATGTAGTAGCCGTTCTCCAGATCGCCGCCGAGATGAGCCTGTTCTCCACCGATGGCACATTTCGCCCCTTCTTGTTTCCCGACCTTGATGTATTCCAGAATTTTTTCCATCTGGTCGTGCGAGGCTTGCGCGCCCATCATGGTCGTGGGATCGAGCGGATTGCCCATCTTGATCTTGCCCACGCGCTCCAGCGCGCGCTCCATGAACTTGTCGAAGATCGATTCCTGGATCAGTGCTCGTGAAGGACAAGTGCAGACCTCGCCCTTGTTGAAAGCAAACAAGGTGAAGCCTTCCAGGGCCTTGTCGAAGAATTCGTCGTTCTGCTCCATCACGTCGGCGAAGAAGATGTTGGGAGACTTTCCACCCAACTCCAGGGTCTGCGGAATGATGGGCTCGGAGGCGTACTGCATGATGAGCCGGCCGGTCGTGGTTTCGCCAGTGAAGGCGATCTTGGCAATGCGCGGATTGGTGGCCAGGGCTTTGCCGATCTCACCGCCGGGTCCGGTGACCACGTTGATTACACCGGGAGGCAGCAGGTCGCCGATGAGTTGCATCAGGACGAGCAGGCTGAGCGGAGTGTTCGATGCCGGCTTGATCACCGAGCAGTTTCCCGCCCCGACGGCGGGAGCTAGCTTCCATGCCGCCATCAGCAGCGGGAAGTTCCAAGGGATGATCTGACCGACCACTCCCAGCGGCTCCTTGAAGTGATAGGCGACGGTATCGTTGTCCAGTTCACCGAGAGCGCCCTCTTCGGCGCGGATGCAGCCGGCAAAATAACGGAAGTGGTCAATCGAAAGAGGAACGTCCGCGGCGCGAGTCTCGCGGATGGGCTTGCCATTGTCCAGAGTTTCGGCCAGCGCTAGAAGCTCCAGGTTCTCCTCCATCTTGTCGGCGATCTTCAGCAGGATGGCGGCACGGTCGGCGGGCGCGGTATGTCCCCAGGAATACTGGATGGCGTGCGCAGCGTCGAGCGCTTTCTCGATGTCTTCGGCGGTGGAGCGCGCAATTTCGGCGAGCGGCTCACCATTGATGGGACTGTGGTCGGTGAAATACTTTCCTTTGACGGGTGGCACCCACTTCCCGCCGATGAAGTTTTCATACTTGGTGCGGACACCCTGCTTGTGCAGAGTGTCGAGGGCTTGATCGATGGATGTTGCTTTTACGAGATCCGCTACGGGCATGACAGATATCTCCTTCGGGTGGGCGGCCGCTCCTTAGACAATTTCCCGAGAAGAGCCGCCGAGAATGGTCGAACCTCGAATGCAGTGAGGTTGCATGTGCAGGGCTGGCACTTTACCCAACGCGAAAACCTGCTATCGGGACAGTACGCTCGGCGGCAACCCCGGCGCAGTGATCGCCATCACGTTGCGCGGTGCGTTTCTCGAATCCCAATTCACTCCACGATTATGCGCATGCAGAGAAGGCACGTGATTCAAATGGCTGGGAAGCGCTTTGCTCCCAGCGTTGAGTTGCACAAACGGGTACGGCCACTTCCCGATCGATGGAGGACTCCTATTCAGCAATATTCACGTCGCCACACAAACTTACTTCCACTCCAAGCTCTCGAAAGCAAGCGGCTTTGGCGGCTAGTGCCCTGCCTGCCGCTGCAATTCCGGGAGCGTAGGCAACGTGAATGTGATTTGCTTTGTGATGTCCCATCATCTGATCGCGGGACACGCCGGGAGTAACGGCATGCATGACGGGCCATTGTGACGTCGTGATCTGCCAGCGGCGTTGCGTCTCTTCCGCAGGCAACGCAATGGACTGGCCATGTCCCAAGTCCACCTTAAGTTTGCCATCTTCAATGTAGACGCGGCTCCATATGATTTCGCCCGGCTTGCTGATACCCTTCAGCGTTCCACCGCCCAAACGGAAATACATGGGTGGCTGGCGTTCACTTACTGCTCCCGCATACCCACCGATAAGATGCGCCGGAGGCGCCGCGCCTGAGATTTCGAACAACCATACAAATCGACCGTCGTAGTCTTCTCCATAACGTATGTCGTGGAGCGTGTTTTCGGGCGGATAACCCAGCGCATCCCAAACGCGCTTCGTAACTAACGCGTCGATTCCAGCACACTCGTCCACTTCATTGAAATGGGGGAGCGGCTTCCGGTCATAAAGAACGCGCGCACCGTCTCGCGATGTAACTGGCGGGCGGTCGCTGTTATTCAGCAAGCCCTCAGCCAGGTCCGATGCCGGAACCAGATCTTTCAGGCCCTGCTGATACTGGATGCCAATCGCGTCGCAGCCGAAGTCATCCGCTATGCGGAGAGCCGCGATATACATTCGGCATTGGTCGAGTATCTGATCGTTCGTAAGATCGGTCTCAGGATTTGGACCGGTAAGGAACTTCATCCCCTTCGCGTCCAGCCAGCCTCGCACCGCTTGCGCTTCAGCATTGGATACTAACTTCATCGCAGCATAAAGTGTCGACTGGCTAAGACGTTCTTTGTAGATGCCTACCGGGTTCAATAAGTGATCGGGCACGATGGCATTGAACATCCCCATGCAGCCTTCGTCAAAGACGCCCATAATCGCCTTTTCGCGCTTGAGACGCTGCGCCTCGGCTGCCCCTAATACCTCCGCATCTTTGGGTAGATGCACCGCCGAGAGAGGGCGCACATGGCTGTCATCGTGGGTGATCGCTTCTCCTCGCAGCCACGCCCGCAAGCGCGAGAGGAAGTACTCATCGGTAAAATCCTCGGACCACAACGTGGAATACTTCACTCCGGCCTTGGTCAGCGAGCCATTCAGGTTCAGCATTCCCACCAGTCCCGGCCACTCACCACTCCAGTTCGCGACGGTCAGGATCGGACCGCGGTGGGTGATGAGACCGGGAAGAACATGATGGGTATATTGCCAGACCGCCTCGACCACGATCAGGGGCGCATCGGTGGGAAGGTTGCGGAATACTTCCATCCCATATTTCTGGGAATCGATGAAACCGTGCTGCTTTACCGGATCGATGGCATGTCCCCGTACAGCTTGAAAACCATTGCGTTCAATTGACGAGACCACTAACTCTTCGACTTTTTGCTGCGCTGGCCAGCACTGCCGGTTCGCTTCCAAACGAAGGTCGCCGCTGGCGATAAGGATGATTGCTTGCATAGGTTCTCCAGTCCAATCGACATATCGCGATTGCTATTGAGTTGACATCGTTTGTTGGTACAGTTCGGCTGCGTTCTGCGGGGTGACCAGTTGCGGCGCCACCGTATATTCTTTTTCAGGATGAAAGTTCGGGTCGCGCAGCATTTTCAACGCAATCTCGACCGTCTTATCCACGCACAAAGGATAGACAAAGGTCGCCGCCAAAATGCCATCGGCCACCTTCTTGATCCCTCCGGCGGGGCCCCCAAGTCCGTCGACGCCTACAAAGATCATCTCTCGTTCGCGCCCCAGTTCCTTCGCCGCGAGATACGCTCCCACCGCCATGGGATCATTGTGGGCATAGACAACGTCGATGGATGGCTGGGCACGCAGTACCTCGGTCATCCTGTCTTTCGCGCGTGCCTGAACCCAGTCGGCGACGGGATCGGCGACAATCTTGATATCGGGATAAGTCGACAGTACGTCGGCAGCGCCCTTATGCCGGTTGATGGCCGCTTCGACGCCGAGTAGGCCTTGGATCTCCACGACATTACCCTTGGCCTTCTTGTATTTGTTAATCAGATAATCTCGGATGAACTCGCCCGCCATATGACCGATGACGGTGTTGTCGCTGCGAACCAAGGTGGTGTAGTTCGGCTGGAGGATATCGCGCTCCAGACAAATGACCGGGATCTTCTGCTCCATGGCTTCGCCCATGACCGCGGTTAGAGCCGCGCGCTCGTTGGGGGCAACGATCAGCAGGTCGGGACGCTGGCGAATGAAGGTCTCGACCTGTGCCACCTGCTTGCTATTGTCCTGTTGCGCGTCGGCAATCACGAGTTTCACATCGCCGGCCCGAGCGAATAACTTCGTCATCAAGTCGTTCTGCGCCGCGCGGTAAGGCTCCGCATTGTTCGCCTGGCTGAAGGCAACGAAGAACTGCCGTTTGCCGGGGCTGGTGCGGTTGCACGAGATTGCCCCTGCCGCAAGCAACACCAAACCCATTCGCATCAGTTTCATTTTCATCGGGCGCTTCTTCCTTGTTTCTGTACCGCTACGGCCAGCAGAATAATGCCGCCTTTCACCATCATCTCGACATTGCTATCCACATTGTTGAGCCGCAGCATGTTGGTAAGGACGCCAATCATTAGCGTTCCGACGATGGTCCCGGCAATCGTCCCCTTGCCACCGGAAAGCTGCGTACCGCCGATCACCACCGCCGCAATGGCATCGAGTTCATAGCCCACGCCCGCATTTGGATTTCCCTGATGGTTCTCTGCCGCATACAATACACCCGCAAATCCGGCGAGCAGCCCGGACAGAGAATAAACCCAAAGCTTAATTCTCCGTATCGGAAGCCCGGCATAAAGAGCCGCGCGCTCATTATCGCCCACCGCCCGCACGTGGCGCCCAAAGATGGTTCTGCTGAGTAGGACGGCAAAAATAATTGCCAGCAGAACGTAGCAGGCAATCGTAACCGCCTTACCTCGAAAAATCGCGCAGAAGGTTGAGGCGACGTCCTGGCCGAATCCCACATCGACGTTCGCATTATTCGACAGCCACTTTGCCAGGCCGCGAATCCCAATCATTCCCGCCAGAGTCACAACGAAAGGCTGAACATCGAAAACCGCGATGATGGCGCCGCTCAGCGCTCCCGACGCCGTCGATACCGCCAACGCAGCGAGAATGGCCAGCGCGATCTCCACCGGATAGCTTAGTCCTGTCTGCCATCGCGTGAGTACTAAAGCCACGACTGTGGTGGAAAGCGCCAGGATACTGCCCACACTCAGATCGATGCCCGCAGTGAGAATGACGAAAGTCATCGCCAGCGAGATGATCCCGACGATCGAGACTTGGCGCAGAACGTCGGTAAGATTGCCCAGTTGCAAGAAAATGTTAGAACCATTGGCGGCGTGGGGACTCACCAGCACCGCCAAAATACAAATTGCAGCCAGTGCGCCGAGACTCTTAACGGCATCCCGTTTTTGACCGCTCAGGTGTCTCCAGGAGGATGCGGTTATGCTGGCTATGGCGGAGGTCAAGCGTGGCCCCCCGCCGGCGTGGGCGCATGCGTCGCAATGGTCAGAATCTCTTCCTGGGTAGTCTGCCCCGTTTCAAGCTCGGCGATGATCAGGCCCTCTCTCATTATTAAAATACGGTCACAGCAGCGCAATAGCTCGGGCAGCTCTGAACTTACCAGAAGAATGCCTTTGCCCTGGGAGGCGAGTTGCTCGATGATCTGGTAAATATCTTCTTTGGCGCCCACGTCGATACCTCGTGCTGGATCGTCCAAAAAAACGAGGTCGGGTTTTCCCAGCAGACAGCGGGCTAGAAGAACTTTTTGCTGATTTCCACCGCTGAGCGCTCCCACCGGCAGATCGGTAGACGCGCACTTCAACGACAGTGCGGCGAACGGCTCCATCGCGCTTTGACGCTCGCGCTGGCGATTCACGAATCCGAACCGGCTCAGCGCGCCCAGATCGGAGATCGTGCAATTTTCGAGGACACTCATCTGCATCATGAGTCCGTCCAGCTTTCGGTCTTCAGGCACCCAGCGAATCCCCGTTGCGAGAGCTTCTCTGACCGAACAAATCGCAATCGGCTTCCCGCGCAAAACGATTCGTCCCTGCTTGCAGCTGTCGAGCCCCATCAGAGCGGCGCCAATTTCGCTCCGTCCCGATCCCAACAAACCGGCGATACCGAGCACCTCGCCTTTTCGCAGATCGAAGGAAACATCGCGAAGCTTCGCGGTCGTTACATTGGAAAAGGAGAGCACCACTTCGCCATTCGATTCGGCCCGCTTGCGATCGCGTGCCGGCCACTCTTTCCCGATCATCATACGGATCAGCTCCGCCGAAGACACGTCTTGAATCGCTCGTGTGCCGACTGTTTTGCCGTCGCGCAGGACCGTAACCCGATCGCAAATATGGAAAACCTCGTCGATCTTGTGCGATATATAAACGATGGCGACGGCTTGCTGCTTGAGGCCCACGATCAATGCGAAGAGCCGCTCCACGGCATCGTCAAAAAGCGAGCTCGTCGGCTCGTCCATGAGGATAATTCTGGCGCGCATGCTGAGTGCGCGTGCAATCGCGACTAACTGCCGTTCGCCCACGCTCAGCGTCCTGACCTCGCAACGCGGACTGCAAGTGAGACCCACCTGCTGCAGAAAAGGCTCGGCGAAGCGGTCCAGATCGGCCCTTCGCACCAGCCATTGCTCTCTGAACCGATGGTTGCCGATCGCCATATTCTCGGCGACGGTCAAATGCGGAAACAAATCGAGTTCCTGGTAGATGATGCTGATCCCCAAACGTTGCGCATCGCGCGGGCCGCCAATCGTGACCGCAGAGCCGTCCACCGAGAAATGGCCACCGTCGGCCGCTATGGCCCCGGCAATAATCTTTGCCAGCGTGCTCTTTCCGGCGCCGTTCTCTCCCATCAGGGCATGCACTTCGCCGGGGAAAAGCGAAAAACTGGCCCCCTGCAGAGCGCGCACGCCGTCAAAATGCTTATCGATTTCGCTGAGCTGCAGAATCACGTTCATAAGGTGAAGCGCCGAGCAAGAATACTCTCAAGAACGCCGCGCCAGTGGCTTCGTCCTCGCTGGCGAGCCGGAGCTAGCGGAGGGATGGGACAGGTTTCGACGCCGAAAAAAGGACCCCGGCCTCTTTTGGAGGCCGGGACTGTGACTCGCGGTTGACGCAAGCACCGGTCAGAAGATGAACTTCATCCCGAACTGGCCGATGCGGGGGTTGTGCGCGCCCGAAGGGTGCAGGAAAGTGGAAGCCGGCACATTCGCCGCGGTACTACCTTCCACGCACTCCGAACTTCCGGAATTTAGGGTCACGCCGCAGCTGTAATTGTTGACTCCGTTCCACTGCGGGTGATTGAAAACGTTGAAGCCCTCGGCCCGGAACTCGAACGCCTTAGACTCACCCAGGGCAAAGTGCTTGAACAGCCCCATATCGAAATTGGTGCGACGCGGCATGTTGAGCGAGTCGCGCCCGGAGTCCCCAAAGGTTAGGCCTTGCGGCTGGTCGTAGGCGGCCGGGTTAAACAGAAGCGGCCCGGTCACTCCTGGCGCATATTTTTCTCCTGCCGGAATGGAGGCATGAGGATTGCCCACAATATCCGCGTAAGATCCGGTGCCGGCGCCATTGGCGACTCCAGCGTTGTCGTAATATGCGCCATTGATGATGGGGAACGGTTCTCCGGTCTGGAAGGCCGTGATGCCGGAAAGCTGCCAGCCGCCCAGGAATGTCTTGGTTTTTCCCGTCGAATGCCGGAACAGCGGCAGGTCGTAAACATAGCTGACGGTGAGGATTTGACGCTGGTCAAAAGTGGAACTAGCCCGGCTGGCCGGGATGTTATAGGAGTCGACGAAGCTGCTGTCGTAGCGGTCGGAGGAGTCGTCAATCGAGTGGCTGTAGGTGTAGGCCAGGGTGAATTCGAGTCCGCCGATGGCGCGCCGCCCGCTGACCTGCAATGCGTTGTAGTTCGAATTGGCGAACAGATCGATGCGCTGGATCTGATCGTAGCCCGGATAGTTGACGCGGACGCTGTCTGGACTGATATTTCCGCAGGCCACATTGAGGTTGTTGATCGCTTGCCCGGTGACCGGTGTCCCGTTACCGAGGTTGTTAGTGCCGTTTGCCAGATTATTACAGTCCGCGGCGGTGATCGGCTGCCCCAAAGCATAGGGATTCTGGGCTGCCGGCACTGAAGGAAGCTGGTTAATATCGCGCATCAGCGACAGGTGGGTGCCCTTGCTACCCACGTAGGCGACCGTGAGCAGAGTGCCGCGTGCCACTTCATGCTGTATGTCCAGATGCCACTGCTGCACGTAGGGCCAGATCGCCTTTTGAGGCCCGGGGATGGAATAAACCTGTATGGGGAAGTACTCTGCTCCGCTCCCCGCGGCGCCTCCGATGTTGAGGTAGCCGGAGGGTCCGTTCGGCGTCCCCGAGATATTCGATTGATATGAATTCACGACCAGCGGCGGCTGGCCTTCGAGGGATTCGTCGTTGGCTTCGTCTCCGTTCATATGTTCGAAGAAAATCCCGTAACCGCCGCGCAGAGAGGTTTTGCCGTCGCCCTTCGGATCAAACGCAAATCCGAGACGGGGGGCGGGGTTGAAGAGGTGGCCGCTCATGCAGCCGACGGGAACTCCGTTAGCGCCGCAATTGACCATACCGCTCAGAGTGTTGATCGACTGGCCGGGGGGAAACACGAGCGAACCATCCACGGGAGAAATCGTGGGTGCATTGGCGGAGTTATAGGATGCGGGGTCGAAGTTGTAGGCCTGTCCGTACCGTTCGCGATAGGTTCCGTACAGGCTGAGGCGCACGCCCAGATTCAGCGTGAGTCTCTTAGTCGCATGCCAGTCGTCCTGCACGTAGGGCTCAAAGATCTTGTAGCGGAAGTAATACTTGATTTTCTGGCTGGCTTGGCCGAATTGATTGATCTGGCCGAGCAACAGGTCGGCAAACGCATTTCCGGTGCTGTTATATCCAACCGTACCGCTGTAGCTCTGATCGCCCTGACCCGTGAAAACCAACCACCCCTGGGGTTCGACCGAGGCGTCCTCGTTTTTCTGGGCGGCTACGAAATACCCGCCAAATTGCAGGTTATGCTTGCCAATAATCTTGGTGACGTTGTCTTTGTAGGTGTAGGTGGGGTTGGAATTGAACCAAGGGGCGGAGGAAGTGTCGATGGTGAAGCCTTGGCCACCGCCGGAGTTGCTGTATTCCTGCCCGTTGTTGATCACGAACTTGGGGAGCGAGCCGCCGAAACCATTGTTGAAGATTCCGGTCATGGTCATGCTCGAAGGCCGCTGCCATGCATTGCTGCCCTGCAGCAGGCTCAGGTGATCGGTGGTGTAACTGGCGACGAATTCATTCAACAAGGTGGGCGAGGCCGTGGCCGTCAGGTTCGCGACCAGGCTGACTCCCGGGCCAACAATAGTCCCACCGATCGCTGGCACGCTCGATCCAGACCAGGGCGATATCGGATACCACTGCTGCCAGGTGTCGTGGATAAAGCGGAAGCTCCCGTGTATTTTCGGGGTGAAGTTCTGGTCGATCTTGAACAACTCCTCGTGCCAATGAGTGATTTGGGGCCAGCTCTCCTGGAACAGGTTTGGGGGCTCGTTGGGCTGCGGGATAAGACCGACTAGCGGACCCGAGTTCGCGGTGTCGATCTGGCTTTGACCTCCATTTATGGTGCCGTTGAGGTTGTTGTTATTGAAGCCGTCGTATCCCAAGTAGGGGCCGTAAGTGAGCGTCGGATCAAGTTGGTAAGCGGGACAGTCGGGGTAGAATCCGTTCGTCCAATTTGAGGGGGCATTCGTCGAACTGCGGTAAAAAGCTGTACCGGGGGCGGGGCAGGCATCGGTGAAGTCGCCGCCGCGCTCGGCCGCTGAGGGAACGTCCTGGCTATACACGGCAAAGGGCACGTCCTCCCGGCGGAACTCCTGCGACCAGAAAAAGAACGTCTTGTTCTTAATGATCGGACCGCCAAAGATGTAGCCAAAGTCGTGCTTTTTGTAGGAGGGCTTGTCGGTGTCTGGCGGATCGAAATAATTGTGCGCGTTGAACGCCTCGTTGCGCAGGAATTCGAAGGCCTCGCCGTGAAACTCGTTGGTTCCCGACTTGGTGACCGCCTCGATGGTGGCCGATCCGTTGCGCCCGTACTGCGCACCGTATGTCGAGGTGAGCACCCGCACTTCCGCCAGGGCGTCGATGCTGGGATAGACGTTCAGAGAGCCGTTGCTCCCGTTGTCCATGTTGTCGCCGCCGTCGACTTCCAGGTTGTTGTACTCGGTGCGACCGCCGTTGATGGCGTAAAGGAATTCGCCGGCCACGCCCACGGTGCCTTCGTCCTGTCCGGTCTGGTTGCTAACGCCTGGGACGAGGTTGATCAACTGTGTGAAGTTGCGGCCGTTCAGTTCGAGTTGGCTGATCTGCTTGCCGGTGATGGTGCCTGCGACCTCGGAGGATTGCGTCTCCACCTGGCCGGCGGTGTTGCCTTCGACCTGCACCGTGCTGCTCACCTTGCCCACGACCAGCGTGGTGTCGACGCGGATTTTTTCGCCTACGCGCAGCACCACCGACTTGGCCTGATACTTCTCAAAACCGGGGGCCGTGACCGTGACGTCGTAAGTGCCTGCGCCCAAACCGGCGACCAGGTAATCGCCGGACGAGTTGGTCTTGGTGGTGCGGTGAATACCTTTGTCGGCGTAGCTCACGGTGACGTCAGCCCCCGCGACAACGGCTCCGGTATGATCAAGCACGGTACCGGTGATGGCGCCGTTGACCTGCGCAAACACCGGAACCACCGCCAGCAGAAGACACAATGGAACGAACCACACTCCACGTTGCAATTTCATGATCCCCCCTCGCCTCCAAAGTGAAGGCCCCGGGGTCCCGGCCAACGCATCTCCGCGACGAGGTGTCGATGGCAAACAGGACCGGATGTTTAAGCTGTGCGTCAGTCAGACTCAGTCAAACCGCACGTCCAAAGGCAGAAAAGCGCCCAAATCGCACATTGAAACGATTCAATAGTGCTGTGAAGTAGGGTGGACTGTCAAGAAAATAATGAATCGAAAAATGCATACAGCTAAACTCAGCATAAGAAAACTACTTACGCCCGCGCGGTCGATCCCTGATCCGATCATCTTGTCAATGAGTCAGCTCCACCACGTGCTCGCCCCGCGATACTCCGAAGCTAGCTGCTCCCTCGATCACCTTAACTTGGCGGACGCTCTTGCCGTCAACGACCACCTTCACCGGCCCGGCATCGAATTCGCTGATCGTAAGGTGGAGATCACGCTCGCTCTTTAGTCTCATCGACACACGACTGGGAGACTTCTCGTAGCTCCGCACCACAATTCCCGCGTCTGCCTGCAAGCGCACTTTTCCATCGCGTGCGACCTCGGTCTTGCTGGGTCCAACGGCTACATCGTAGGTGTGATTCTGCCAGATGGCGCGGTAGAAGTGGCCTTCGGCGCCGGGATTTAACGTTCCAAATCGCAAACCATCCCACGGATTTGCGTCCATATATTGCTCGATCCCGAGAAGGCACAACAAAGCTCCCCAGGTGTAGTGGAGATCGCCGCCGCCGCTGCCACCCCATGCGTGGTAAAGCTCGTCGTCGTGCTGGTTAACTTTCCAGTCGTCCATGAAGAGGGCGTAACTTTTCTGAGCGAACTGTAGCGCGGCTTGGTCGAAGCCATAACGATCGATGGCGTGATAGAGCAAGTAGTTCGTGGGGCCCCAGATGCTTCCGCGCCAATAATACTGATCGGCAAATGCCGGATCGCTGCGCGAAGTCGTTGGCGCCACATCATCCCCCCAGAATTCCTTGGGATTGAGCAGGTGCTCGCGCACCATCCTCTCCGCTTGTTCCGGCGTAGCGATACCCGCAAGCATGGGATAGAAGCTGCTCGGGGAAAGCCGCTTCGAAAACTCGCCATTCCAGAATCGGTTCTCGTAGATCCCGTCATTTTCGTTCCAGAGCTTCTCCCGCACCAGCCGTTTCGTCTTCTCGTAGTCAGCCAGGAAGGCTTGCCGGTCGTCCTCTTTGCCGAGTTGCGCGGCCAGCGCTGCCAGACTTTCCGCGTCCAACGCATACAAGGAGTTCAATCCCACATCGTTGAGGTCCATGGTGTGGGTATGCGGGTCGTAGTGGACGTCATCCCACATCGGATTGTCATCCATCCCCGATTCCCATCGGGCATGCATCAGGAAGCCGCGCCCGCCGCTCGATACGCCCGATCCCCGGTCGCTGCCCCACTCCAGCAGTCCATCCCGGTTGCCATCGCGCCACGGCTGTCCGTCGCCGCGATCCTTGAACCACCACTCGTGCCACTTCTTGAGCCGCGGATAAGCCCACTTCAGCATTTCGTCGTCGGGATAGCGCTGCAGCACTTTCCAGACGCAATACGCTCCCACCGGCGGCTGCGAACGATCCGGCGAAATGCCGGCTCCGGTAACGCCATTGGGAATCAATCCGCTCTCGGTTTGAGCTAGCAGAAGCGCTCGAATCGCGGCCAGGGACTGGTCTTTATCTTCCAGACTGGTAAGCAGAGAGCCGAAAAAGCCGTCCCACTCTCCCAGCACCCATCCCGCGCCGTGAGCCCACTTCCGGCTGATACTGGGAAACACCAGATCTTGGCGCGGTGCGTACAGCGTGTTCCAGAACATGTTGTTGCCGATCGCATCCGGGGCGCCTGCAAACAGGCCTTCCGCCGCAGGTCGCCGCCGCTCGTACGCTTCGGACTTTTTCTTGAGCACGGCATCGATCTTCCCAGGTGCGAGCAATCCCCGGGCTTTCTCAAGAAGTTCCTGCTTGTTCCATCCCAGAGTGGCGACAAAGTGCGCCGTGCGCGACTGCCCGGTCACGAACTGAAGCCCGGCCGCGTTCCGCGACGGGTCGCTGTCAATCGAGTCGATCAGGACGCCCGCATTTTTCATGGTGTCATGCAATTGATCGACCGAAGGGTAGGTGCCGCTGCCCATTGTCGGCCGGTCGATCATGGCCACGAATTGGCTGGAGAGTCCGAAAACGCCGTCAAAATAGCGCTCGCCCACAATCGCCTGTTTGTCTGATTCCACTGCATACACGCCCGGCAAACCCCAAACAGTTCCTGCCAGGGGAATATAGGTTTCAAGAACGATCTGGAAATCGGAGTCAGCAGTGATTGTGCCGACGACCGTCGTCTCGTCAATCCGCGACCATTCGAGCGTGATCAGCGCATTGCGCGGGGGAACGGACCACGACATGCGGCAGTAGGATGCGTCCGGAGCATGCGGCCCGACTTCCCGCACGGAATCGAAGATAGCGGGTCCATCGATGAAGGATTGGCTGAACGATCCGAATCTAAGCGCAAAGTCGGAGGGTTGCCGGAACGCCTGCGCCGCGAAAACCACGCCGTTCCAGGCATCGGCATCGAGGGCATCAACATGGATGCGGTCAAAACTGGGCGCGCTCCGGTTTGCCTCCGCTCCCGCTGCCAACGAAGCAGCGAGCAACAGAAAAACGCAACTGCCAAGTAACTGCACGCAAGAGATTTTTCTGCCGGTCATCCATTGCATACGGGAATCCTCGCTGCTAAGGAAAGCGATCGTCCGAAGCTTACCATTCGTCTCAGAAAAACAGGAGGCCGGTCGTCGTGGATTCAAGTTGGTTGGCACTTGCCAGCGGCATCTTTAGGCGCGCGGCAGTCTCACCTGTACCCGGCAGCCTCTCGTTCCGGTTAGGTTGGACAACTCAATCGAGCCGCCGTGCACTTCGGCGATCTGGCGCGAGAGTGCCAGGCCTATGCCGCTGCCCGCGGGTTTGGTCGTATAAAACGGTACAAACGCATTGCTTGGATTGAGCAGTCCCGGCCCGTTATCGTCGATGGTAAGCACAATGCTGTGGTCTTCGACTTTCCAACTTAGTGTTACCTGCGGCTGGGAAGCCTCCGCGCCAGTTCCGGAATCGCTCTGAGTGCCGTTCACCGGGCTTAGGTCAAGAGCCGCTTCGACCGCGTTGCGCACCAGATTAATCAGCATCTGCTCGATCTGGTCGGGATCGACCAGCAACGTCACATCCGGACCCGGAAACATTGTAACCGCCAGCCGGGTTTCGAGAAAAACAGCCCGCTCCACGATGGGGAAGAGCGCGACCTTTCGCAACGATGGAGGGGGCATTTGCGCCAGTTGCCGATATGCCTGCAGAAACCGGTTGAGCGACGCGGAGCGCGTTTCGATGATTTCCAAACCGCGCTCAAAATCGTGACGCTGTTCGGGATTAAGTTGAGCCTCTGCCAAGCGGGCACTCAGGCTTCCTGCGATCGACTTGATTGGGGTCAGCGAATTATTGAGTTCGTGCCCAAGCACCCGGATCAACCGTTGCCACGCGCGGCGCTCCTCCTCGCGCAGCGCTCGGCTGACGTCCGACAAGACCACCAGAGTGTGCGGCACGCCTTTCTCCCGGAACTTACTTTGCCGCACCAACCAGCGGGCGCTCGAACTGTTCGCCGGACTATTGCTCGGCAAGGCGACCAGCGCTTCATTCGCCGCGCTCAGGCAATCGGCGAGTCCGATCTCGTCGGCAGTGCGTCCGAGGAGGCGAATGGCAGCTTGTTGCAGGAGTTTTTCACCCGCGGGATTCACCAGTCGAAGCACTCGGTCCGGGTCAAAGGCGAACAACGGAGCATCGATTTCTTCCACCACGCGCCGCAGGAGCGCAGTCGCTTCAATGGCGCGGATGCGCTGATCAGTGAGCAGATCGGCCAAGGCATTGACCTCAAGCGAAAGCTCCCCGATCGCGTCACCAGTGATGGCTCCGCGCGCTCGAAAGGAATAGTCTTCCTCGCGCAGCGCCGCAACTACGTTCGCCAATGTCTGCAACGGATGCACCGTTTGCTCATGTAATGCCGCCGCCAGTACCCACCAGATGAATAGCTCCAGGAATGACAGCGCCAGCTTCGATTCTGTGGACCACGACTGCATCCAGATGAGAATGCCGCTGACCAGAATTCCGGGTAAGGCGACGAGCAGTGCGTAAAGGGTGATGCGACGCTCGTAGAGGAGGCGAACCCGTTTGCGAGGAACCTTCCGCCTTGCTGCCTTGCCGCTGGTCGGCGGGCTAGAGGCCATACTTCTCCATGCGCCGATAGAGCGCGCCCCGGCTTAGCCCCAAGGCCTCGGCGGCTTGGCTGATGTTCCCCTGAAAACGCTGCAGCGCTTTTCGGATCAGGAGCGCTTCCACCGCCTCCAGGCTGAGCTCTTCGAGATTTTGAGCTTGCGGCCGCTGCAGGTTCAGCCCAAGATCCGCGGGTTGAATCTCGTGCCCGCGGCACATCAGGACAGCGCGCTCCAGCGTGTGTTCGAGTTCGCGAACATTGCCCGGCCAGGAATATTGCGCCATGAACTGCAGTGCGGAACTGTCGAATCCCTCGATTTCGCGGCGATAGCGAGAGGCATAGCGGCGGAGAAAATGGATGGCGAGAGTCGGGATATCCTCGCGGCGTTCGCGCAGCGGCGGCACGTGAATCTCGACGGTATTAAGACGAAAAAGCAGGTCTTCGCGAAACTGGCCCGAAGAACATGCAGCCTGCAGGTCGGTATTCGTAGCGGAGATCACGCGCACGTCTATCTTCCGCGGCCGCGAGGATCCCAGTCGCTCGATCTCACCCGATTCGAGAACACGCAGTAATTTCGCCTGTTGCCGGATCGGCACATTACCGATTTCGTCCAAAAAGATCGTGCCGCCGTCAGCCAGTTCGAAGCGCCCGATGCGGTCGGTCCGCGCGTCAGTGAAGGCGCCCTTCACGTGGCCGAAAAGTTCGCTTTCGAATAGCCCCTCCGCCAACGCGCCCGTGTTCACCGCAACCAACGGGCGTGAAGCGCGCGAAGAAAGAGCGTGCAGCGTTTGCGCGACCACTTCTTTGCCGCTGCCGTGTTCGCCTGTAATCAGGACGTTCGCGTCGGAAGGGCCGACCCGTGTAATGGCCTCCAGCACAGGCTGCATGGAAGCCGCCGCGGCGATGAAGTCTGGGCGCCCTTCAATTTGGAGAAGCCGGTTCTCCGCCGCCAGCCGCTCGGCGCGTTGCAGGGCACGATGCAATTCGACTTGCGTCCGCAAGATGGCGAGCAGGCGCTCATTTTCCCAGGGCTTTTGGACGAAGTCTCGCGCTCCGCGGCGCATGGCCTCGACGGCCAGTCCGACATTGCCCCATGCGGTCATGACGATCACCGGGAGATTGCTGTCGAGCGCCACGATTTCCGAAAGAAGATCCAAGCCTTCCTGCCCAGAAGTGGTATCGCGCGTGTAGTTGAGATCGATCAGCAGCGCATCGTAAGAATCCGTCGCCAAGGCTTCTCGAACCTCGCCGGGAGAAGTGGCGCTCTCCACGCGATAGCCTTGCGGATGAAGCAGGAGTTGGATGGCTTCGAGAATGTGCGGCTGATCGTCGGCCGCCAGAATTCGTGGCGCGCGGTTCTCGTGGGGTTGGGAGGGCGGCACGTTGCGGATCTCTTGCGGCTTGGCCGAAGTTGGCATGGGTTATGGAGATGAGGCGGTAACCGTCCCATCGACCGCATCCTGAATTAGCACTCCATTATGTTCCAAAGTTGCTCCGGTAGCGCGGTCAAGTTCGACTCTGGCCTTCTGGTAGATCGTCATGGCGGTAACCAAGTCTAGTTCCGCCATCGATAGATCGCGCTGCGCCGTCATGGTCTGGTAGCTCGATCCCGATCCCAGGTCCTGCTCCTTCTTTGTGATATCGAATGTGCGCTCGGAGAGATCCCTTGCCTTACGGGCCGAGTCAACTCGCGCACGCGATTGTTCCAGCGCATACTGAGCGTTCCGCACCTCGATCCGAATCTGCTTTCTTAGCTGCTCCTTACGCACGCTGGCTTGCCGGTACTCCAACTCGGAACGGTACTGGTCGGCCTTGGCGACGCGGTTGCGAAATGGAATATTTAGATTGAATCCCACGAAGTAGTCCGGCGAAGAATTGTTGAAGGCGCTTTGCCATGCGCCCGTCAGGTCGGTCGAGACGCTGGAGGAGTTTCCGGGAGTCACCAATCCCGCGAGACCACTGCCGCCGTAGTAACCCACCAGCGACAGAGTGGGCAAAAGTGCATTCCGCGCGGCTTGGCGGCTGATTTGCCGGTTCGCGAGGTCGACGTCAGTCTCCAACAGTTCCGGACGATTCCGCAGTCCTTCCGCAATCAGATCGAGAATCGGCGCGCTCGCGTCGGCTTCAGTGCTGGTGGCCTGCATGCGATCCGTCGGCACGACCGGCATTTCTTCCAGCGTAGGATCGTCGAGGCTCTTGGTGAGCGCATTCTTCATCAGCGATTCCTGCAGCTGCAGATTGGTACGCGCAACCGTCAAATCCTGGTCGCGCTTGGAAACCTCGGCCTCGGCCTTCATCACGTCCATCTGCGGAATGCTTTCCAACTGCAATTGTTTTTTGGCATTCTCCAGCGTCTGATTGGCAAAGGCGAGAGATTGCTCATTCACCCGCGCCTGCTCGTAGGCGCTGACCAGATCCCAATAAATGTTTTCGATCTGCGTAACCGTGGCAATTACCTGGTCTTTGAAGGCGATATCGGAGATCTTTTTGTTGTTGTTGGCGATGCGCAGGTAGCGCAGGTTCGGCCCGAAACCAAATCCCGCGAGAAGTTCCTGTTGGAAACTGAAGCGGTAGTAAGTGTTCAAAGCCGGCGACAGGAAAGTGTCGGGACTGTTCGTAGTCTGGCGATTGTTATTGAACTCAAAAGAAATCGTAGTGCCGGTGGCAAAGGCTTGCGTGTAGCTGGCGTTCACTTGTGTCGTATTCAGCTGCAAGGATGGGATGCCGTAGACTTGCTCATTCGACAGCGGAGAGGTTAGATGCTCGATCCCCATGCTCACATTGAGAGCCGGATCGTACGATGCCACGGGAGTCCCCGCCCCCAAGGTGGATTGCACGAGGCCTGAGGCGCCCGCGCCCGCGCCGCCCGCGCCACCCGTGGTGCCCCCTGCGCCCGCTCCCGGCGCTCCCGCACCGTAACCCCCGATTCCTCCTCCGGGAGTGCCTTGCACTACGCCGGTGTTGACGCCACGAAAGCTGCCGCCAGCCTTGGTGCGAAGCAGGTCCGTATCGGCAATCGGCAAGTTGAAGCGGGCGATGGCCAAATCCAGATTGTTCTCCAGCGCGAGGTCGATCGCGTCTTTCAGCGATAAATAGAGTTTGCCTTCCCGAATCAGCCGGTCGAGACGCGGAGAATTTGTCAGCACCGGCTCCGGCACGTTCTCGCCAATGTACGGACTAACGGGATTGCGCGATTGCGGCATTTCCAATACGGAGGGAGTGCGCACCTGGGCTTGCGCCATGGCTGCCATAAGCACGAGCAGCGCGGCCATCAGCGAAACGTCACAGCGCCTTCCACGGAGAAAGATTCTCATCGATTCACCGCCGCGTCGCTTGGCTCGGTCGTTGAATTTGGATTTGGATTCGCGGTATCGCCAACCAGCCAACCGTCGCGCAACTGGATGGTGCGAGTTCCATAAGCGGCGTTCGTTTCGGAGTGAGTGACCTGCACGATGGTTGTTCCCTGTCGATTCAACTCGCGGAAGAGCTCCATGATCTCCTTGGCTTGGCTGGAATGCAGATTGCCGGTTGGCTCATCCGCGAGCAGCAACGGGGGATTGTGAATCACCGCTCGCGCGATCCCGGCCAACTGCTGTTGCCCGCCAGAAAGCTGGCTGGGATAGAGGTCTTTCTTGGCGACAATCTGGAAACGATCGAGGGCGTCGGCGACCAGGGTCTGCCGCTGGCTGCGCGGAATGTCCTTGTAGGAAAGCGGCAGATCGATGTTTTCCATCACCGTAAGATCGTCGAGCAGGTGATAACTCTGAAAGACCATGCCGACATTTTTCTTCGCCAACTCGGCGCGTTCCTTCCTCTTCATCGCATGTGCGGCCTGCTCGCGGAACCAGTACTCGCCCTGCCACTGGTCGTCCAGGAAAGCGAGGACATTCAAGAGGGAGGATTTCCCCGCGCCCGACGGCCCCATCACCGTGATGAACTCGCCTTGCTGAATATCGAGGTTGATGCGGCGCAGAACCCAAGTCTGGCCGGGGCCGGTCTTGTAGCTGCGTTCGATGTTCTTTAGTTGGATCATTTGTCCTCGGCTTCTTTGAGGGTTTCTCATTCGTACCGCAGCGCCACCATGGGATCGATCTTGGCCGCGCGGCGGGCGGGCACTGCGGCGGCTGCGAACGCGACCGCCGCCAGCACGACAACCGAGAGCGCAATGGTGAGCAAGTCGGTGGGCGCGACTCCAAACAGCGCTTCGCGCAGGACTTGCGCCGCCGTTACGGCGCCCGCCACGCCAATCGCCGCGCCGATGGCCGTGAGCCGTAGAGCATGACCAATGACCAACCGGAAAATTCCTTTCGGCTGCGCTCCCAGAGCCATGCGGACTCCAATCTCCCAAGTGCGCCGTCCAACCATGAACGCCATCAGTCCGTAGAGCCCCACCGCTGCCAGCAAAAGGGCCAATCCACCCATGACACCAGTCAGTTCGGCGATGAGTTGTCCCAAGAAAAACGCATCCCGCATGTGCTCCCGCAAGGTCACGAGAGAAGTGATGGGCACGTCGCGACTGATCTCGCGTAGTGTTTGCCGCACAGCTGGGGCCAGCGCCTTCGGATCGATGCTGGTTTTCACCGCCATCGACAGTCCGTCGTATTGCTCGCTCTTCATAGGCAGGAAAAAGTAAGGCCTCCGATCTTCGCTCACATCGTCGTACTTCCCGTCTTCTGCAACTCCGATAACCTCGTACTCATCTCCGTCTGCCCGCTCCAAGCGGACCCGTTGCCCCAAAGGGTCCCCATTGGGCCAAAAACGACCCGCCATGGCTTGATTCACCACCATGACATGGGCATTCGCATCCAAGTCGTGTTGCTCAATGGCACGTCCACGCACGATTCGCGTGCCCATGACTGAAAAATACTCATCGCCAACGGAAGCAAAATTGATCGGGGCGCCATCAGAGGGTGCGCTTGCCAGGCGCCCAGACGAAAATACCTTGAGTGGAAAACCGCGGTGGCTCAGTCCGAAGGGAAAACTCCTCGCGATTGTGATCGCTGTCACTCCGGGCAGCGCTTGCAAGCGCTGCCGCGACTCGCGCGCGAATGCCTTGCTGTCTTCATCGCTCTTCGCGGCAAAGTCCGGCCCCAACTCCATGATGAGCATGTTCTGATGGGCATTAAAACCGGGATCGATAACCAGCATTTTTATTACAGATCGTGTCAGGAGTCCGCTGCACACGACCACCGCCAAGGAGAACGCGACCTGCGTAACCACGAGCGCGCTTCTCAATCTCCGGCGGCCGGCTCCGTCTTGCCCACCGGATTGCTTGAGCACGGCGGCCGGAGCGATGCGGGTGGACTGGAGCGCCGGAACCAACCCGAAAAAGAGCGAGGATGCCAATGCCGCCGCCAGCGCAAATAGCAGGGCGCGCAAATTCAGATGCGCGTCGATCACAATGGGAAGGCTCGGCGGCAAAAGCATCGGGAATTCATGGAGAATGAAGTTTCCGAGCAACAATGCCGCCAGGGTGGCAGAGGCGGCCAGCAGGGCGGTTTCCGTCAGCAGTTGGCGAATGACCTTCCCTCGCGATCCGCCCAGGGCCAGCCGCGTTGCGATTTCCTTCCGCCGATACTCCCCGCGCGCAATTAGGAGACCGGCCACATTGGCGCATGCAATCAGCAACACCAATGCCGCTATGCCCAGCAATAACAAGCCGATGAACGTGAATCCGCCTCGCGTCTCGCTTTCCAGGACCATCGTCATCCTGCGTCCGTTATTGGACGCCGGATAAGAACTTGCCAGTGCGGCAGCAACGGTTCCCAATTCTGCTTTTGCTTGTTGCAGACTGACGCCCTCCCGCAATCGTCCGTACAATTCGTAGTCGCGCCATCCCCGATCTGCCTGATTTCCGCGTTCGCCCGTCAGTTGCTGCCATGTCGGCATGGGAATCCACAGGTCCGGCACCATTCCCGGGACTGGACCCCGAAAACCTCGCGGCAGAACGCCCAGCACGGTCACAGGTTGGCCGTCGACGACGATCGTACGTCCCGGAAGCGTGGCATCGCCATTGAACTGCCGCTGCCAGAATGGGTGACTGAGCATCACCGATGGCGCGGGTGAAGTCTGAAATTCCTTTTCAGTGAACATCCGCCCAAGGGCTGGCGTGGCTTCGAGCACATCGAAAAAATTCTCTGAGACTACCGCCGCTAACACCATCTTGTTCTGCACGCCGTCATCCATCAGCGCCATACACTTGTCGAGGGCCGCCACTCCGGCAAGCGTCCTAGAATTGGCGCGCAGATCCAGAAAGTCCGGATAGGAACTGCCCCCTTGCTCGATTTCTCCCCGGTTGCTGGGGTTGCTGGTAAAGATGTTCACGATGCGGTTGGCCTCTCTTACCGGCATCGGATGCAACGTCACTTCATCCACAATGCTGAAAATGGCAACATTCAAGCCAATCCCCAGCGCCAGCGTAATCACAGCGACCGCTGTGAATCCCGGGCTCTTGCGCAACTGCCGTAGTGCGTAGCTAAGGTCTTGGAGTAATCCAGTCATGTTAGTTTCAACTCCTCACTCGTAGCGCAGCGCGACCATGGGATCGACCTTGGCCGCACGGCGGGCGGGGATGTAGCACGCCAGCAGCGCGACAAAAGCAATCAAACTCGAAACGCTTATATAGGTAATCGCGTCGGATGGCGCAACGTCGACGAGGAAATCGCCCACCAGATGTCCAACCGCAAACGCTCCCAGAAGTCCCACTGTCATACCCATGGCAATGATGAACAGGCCATGGCGGCACATCATCGTGAGAATTTCTTTAGGCTGGGCCCCTAATGCCATTCGAATCCCGATTTCCCTGGTGCGCTGGTTGACGGCATAGGACATCACTCCATAAACCCCAACTATGGCAAGAGTGAGGCCCAGTAATCCCAAGGCCGCAGCCAGCCCGGCGCCCAGCTGGAAGAGTAACAAACCGTTGATCCCATGTAGGGATTCGGTCATGGTGCGCTCGCCAAAAACAGAAACCGCGGGCGCAAGGGACTGGACCAGCCTCACGACCTCGGGACCCAGAGGCTGCGTCGTGCCGGCGGTACGGATTTGCAGAGTTCTGAGCGAGAAATCATGTTGCGCGATCGCCACAAAAAAAAGCGGCTCGAACGGGCCATAGAGTTCGCTCATGCGGCTATTCCTGACGATGCCAACGATGGTGATGGATTGCTTGGGGTCGCCGGCCATTGTGAATTGCCTGCCCAGCGGATCCTGGCCAGGCCAAAAGCGTTCGGCCATTGCCTGGTTGATGACCGCGACGCGGGTTGAGTTCTCGTTATCGGCTTCGCCGAGATCGCGGCCACCGAGCAGCACCATGCCCATCGTTTTGAAGTATCCGGGCGATACGGCGTTATACCCGGCAGAGGCCTCCGGTTGGTCCTTCGCCGGCGTATATCCCGGAATGGTAAGACGATCTGAAGGATTGTCATCGCCCAGTGGGACTGCGGCGGCCAGACTTGCCGACTCGACTCCCGGCATGGCTCGAACGCGGTCTAGAAGCTCGCGATAGAAAACGGCTCCCCGCGCGCTCGTATAGCCGGATTTGCTCGGGTCGAGCGAGAGATTGACGACGTGCCGAGGGTCAAATCCCAAGTCGGATTTCTGCACGCTCTGAAGACTTCGGATAAACAAACCGGCAACAATCAGAAGAGCAAGGGACCCTCCAATTTGGACCGCGACCAACACGCTGCGCAAACGCTGGTGCGCGCCGGTTGCGGTGCGTCCGCCTTCATGCAGTACTTCTCTCAAGTTGCCGGATGAGACGCGGAGCGCGGGAACAATTCCCACCAGAATCCCCGTGAAGAGCGCGGTCACCAAGGCATAGGTGTAAACGCGCCAGTCCAGGGACAAGTCCAACACGACAGGCAAATTGCTCTGGAGGGGAACCGAGCTCAGGAATCGGCTGCCTCCGATGCCCAATGCAATTCCGCCAATACACGCGAACCCAGCCAGCAGAAGGCTTTCCGTAAGCAACTGACGCAGCAGCCGGCTCCGTCCGGCACCCAGGGCTGCACGAACCGCCATCTCATTCTGGCGGACTACAGCGCGAACGAGGAACAAATTGGCGACATTCACGCAGGCCAGAAGGAGCACTAATCCGCCGAGAATCATGAACAGGGCCACCAGTTGCACAATTGGGTTCGAACCACTGCCAGAAAGCGTGATGAGTGGAGGACTAAAAGGGCGCAAGGGCATGGCTTGAAGCGTGTGTCTTTCCCCGTCGCGTGGAAACTCCTTCAACAACCGTTGGCCCACCAGTCCGGTCAGCGACTGCACTTTGTCGGCGCCCACGCCAGGCCTTACCCGCGCCATCACATTGAGACTTCGCTTTCTCGTGTCGTTGAGAGAATCTGAGGGACCTTTCGTTTGAATCGTGGCCATCCCCAGCGGTAAGTAACCTTGCGCCTCGATGACCGGCACGATCCCGAGAAAACCTTTCGGCGCAATCCCCACAATCGTGATCGGATGGCCGTCGATGAAAACCGTCTTGCCTACGATTGCAGGATTTCCATGGAAGCGCGATTGCCAATACCTGTAGCTGAGGACCACCACCGGGTCCGCTCCCGCCACAGATCCTTCCGATGGCAAAATGAACCGCCCCAAAAACGGGGAGATGCCGAGCGTCGGGAAAAAGCTGCCGCTGACATAAACCGTCATAATCGGCTTCGTGCTTCCGTCCACGGTTAGGCCGTCCTGGCCGTTTTCCAAGCCACCGAAAGCGAAAGCCGCCGCATCGGAAAAAATGTCCGCAGTCTGCTTACGAGTTTCTTCAAATTCGGCGCTGGAGAACTGAGCCTCAAAGTTTCCGCCGCCGCTGGGGAAAGCCAAGATGGTCATTTGTTCCGGGGCCTTAATCGGCAGCGGACGCAACACAAGCCAATCGACCATGCTGAAAACCGCGGTGTTCGCCCCGATGCCCAGCGCCAGCGTAATCGCGGCAACTGCCGTGAATCCCGGGCGCTTGCGCAATTGCCGCATGGCGTGGCGCAGATCTTGCATGAGTCCGGTCATCTTCTTTTATCTCCTCTTACTCGTACCGCAGCGCCACCATGGGATCGACTCTCACCGCTCGGCGGGCGGGGACGAAACAAGCGTACAAAGCGACCGCAACCAGCAGAAGAGTTGCCGTGATAAACGTCAGGGGATCGGTGGCGCTCACACCGATGAGCAGATTCGCAACGCCGCGGCTGATAAGAAATGCGGCGAACAAGCCGAGAGCGGCACCTGACACCACGACCCACATTCCTTGCCGAAGCACCAGCTTCAGCACCTGCGCCCGGTCCGCGCCGAGAGCCATGCGGATTCCGATCTCCCGGGTTCGCTGAGCGGCGGCGAAGGCAACAATGCCATACACGCCTACGACGGCCAGAGTCAGTCCCATGGCTCCGACGCAGGACGCAAGCAGGGCGGCGACGCGGAAGACCATGAGGCCGTTGGCGCCGGCGAGAGAGTCGGTCATGGTGCGAAGCGAGAAAATCGGCAACCCAGGATCTAAGCTCTTGACCTCTTGCTGCACGGGCAGCATCAGCGTTTCCGCAGCGATTGAAGTGCGAATCTGCAGAACCCGCATCGAGGTGAAATTCTGTGCCAGGGGAAAATAGAAATAAGGCTGCGGGTCTTCGCCGAGCAACTGGTACTTGCCGTTTTGCGCGATCCCCACCACCTGCCAGAATGTGCCCTCGGTCTGATCGGTGGTAAAACGCTTGCCAATGGGATCTTCGTTCGGCCAGAACCGTTCCGCCATGGTTTGGTTTACGACGGCAACATGGAGCGCCGTTTCGTTGTCGGCATCGGTGAAGGCTCGCCCCCGGAGCAGCGGGATCTTCATCGTCTGGAAATAGGACGAATCCACCGCGTTGAACATAATGACCGGCGGCTGCTGTTCGGCCGGCGTGGGATGCTCCTCAATCGCGACGCCCGCTCCTTGCGAGTAGTTCCCCATCGGTACGCTGTACGCCACCGTTACCGCTTGCACTCCCGGCAGCGCACGGATATGGTCCTTCAGCTCCCGGTAGAAATTTGCGGTTCGCGCATCGTCATAACCAACTTCATGCGGGTCGAGAACCACATTGAGCACGTGATCCGGCTCAAATCCCAGATACATGCGCTGCGCGCTCCGCAGGCTGCGCACAAACAGCCCCGCGACAATGAGCAGCATCAGAGAACCGGCGATCTGGGTTGCGACTAGGATGCTGCGAACCCGATGGCGTGCCCCGCCACCCGACCCGCTGCGTCCGCCTTCGCGCAGGATTTGGTTGACGTTCGAGCGCGCGATCCGAAATGCCGGCCACAGACCGACCACCACTCCGATGCCAAGTGCGGATGCCAGCGCATACGCAAGTACGCGCCAGTCGAGCCCGAAGTCCAAGCTGATGGGAACGGTGGATGCCAGGCGGAGATCGTAGACCCAGCGGCTGGCCCATGTCCCCAGAGCAATTCCTCCCGCCGCGCCGAGCATGGTCAGCAGAAGACTCTCGGTAAACACCTGGCTGACTAGACGGGCTCGGCTGGCACCCATCGCACTACGTATTGCCATCTCGCCTTCTCGGGCCGTGGCGCGCACGAGCAAGATGTTGGCTACGTTGATCCCTGCGAGCAGCAAGATCAGCGCGGCAAGAAACAGAAACAATCCGGCGGCGATGGCAACGACATTGCCGGGCAGCGGGATTGGGTGGGACAACGGCTCGGGAATGATGCTCACGGTAATGCCCTTGTCGGTTGCGGGATACTGCTGCGCCAGCCGGGCGACAATCAGGCTGACTGAACTCTGGGCCTGGGCGAGAGACACGCCTGGTTTCAGGCGGCCCAACGTATTCCACCGCCGGTCCGTGCGGCTGGTCCACAGGTCAGGATCGGACGCGGCCGCCATGCTGAGCGGAAGATAGCCGTCCAGATCGAGGGCAAAAGCCGTGCCGCGAAACCCTTTGGGCGTGACTCCTATGATCGTGGCCGGCTTCCCATTCAGCAGCACTTGTTTGCCAATCACATTGGAGTTGCCGCCAAATCTTCTCTGCCAGTAGGAGTAGCCAATCACGGCCAGCGCTTCCGATCCTGACTTTTCTCCCTCGCCAGGGAGAAACAGGCGGCCCAGCGCCGGTTTCAGGCCAAGGGCGGAGAAGTAATTCCCGGTAACGAAGCTGGCGAGAAAGTGATCCGCCCGGTTGTCGGCGCTCATGCCTTCGAGATCAACAGCGTAGGCAAACAGATCGGAATAGGTGTCGGCCTGCTTGCGGAAATCAACCAGTTCGGGATAAGACAGGGAAAAGATACCCATCGACGAGCCCTGCTGCTGTGCGGCCAACACCGTGATCTGCCGCGGTTGTGGCACCGGGAGCGGTCGAAGAATGATGCCATTCACAATGCTGAAGATGGCCACGTTCGCGCCGATCCCGAGAGTGAGGGTGATCACGGCGGTCAAAGCGAATCCCGGCTTGTTGCGCATTTGACGAACGGCGTAGCGAATATCTTGAAATAGTCCGGCCATTTTCTTTACCTCCTGTTACTCATACCGCAGCGCCACCATGGGATCGACCTTGGCTGCACGGCGCGCGGGGAGGTAGTTCGCCAGGAACGCCACGGCGCCAAGCAGCGCGGCCACGGCAGCGAAAGTCAGGGGATCGGTTGCCGTAATCCCAAACAACATCCCCGAGATCAGCCGCGTCATTCCGAGCGCAAGGATGGTGCCGGCTGCAATTCCCATCAGAACGAGCGCCATTCCTTGTTTCACTACGAGTGTGACCACATCGGGCCGCCGCGCTCCCAAAGCCATGCGGATACCGATTTCTTTAGTGCGTTGTGCGACCGAGTAAGACATGACGCCATACAGTCCGATGGCCGCCAGCAGCATGGCCACCGCGGCAAAGATGGTGAGCAGTAACATGCTGAACCTCCTCCGTTGAACGGAGTTAGCGATGACCTCCTGCATGGTGCGGATATTGGCAAGAGGGACGTCCTTGTTCACGCTCCAGACCACGTTCTGCGCCGCCGAAGTCACGCTCGTAGCGTCAGAGGTTGCGCTGCGTATCGCCACGAACATCGATGGCCATTGCGCCTGGCCGAGTAACTGGTAAATCTCGGAGTGAGGAGCGGTATCGAGCCCAACGTGCCGGACATTCCCGACGACGCCTATGATCTGCAGGGTCAAATTGTCCGGGCCGAATTTGGTAAGCTGTTTGCCAATCGGGTCCTGTCCAGGAAAAACAGTGCGCGCTAGAGCTTCGTTGATGATCGCTAGATTCAGCGAGCTGCCGAGGTCGCTCTCGCTGAAGCTGCGGCCTTTCAGCAGCGGGATGCCCATCGCGCGGAAATAGTCGGGCGTGCTGACGCGAATGTCCGCGTCGTAGTCTTTTTCGATTCCGGGAAGGTCGAAGCTGCGTGAACTGTTGCCTCCAGCCAGCGGCAGCCGGCTGACCGCACCCACAGCCTGCACGCCTGGCAAGGCCTGCAGCCGTTGCACGACTTCCTGGTAAAACGCGAGTTGGTGAACAGCATCGGTCGAGGACGGAAGTCCAAGGTTGAAGGTCAGGAGATGGTCCGGATCGAAGCCGGGATTAACATCCATGAGCCGCACGAAACTCTTGACCAACAACCCGGCCCCAACCAGCAGAACCAGCGAGAGTCCGACTTCGGCGATCACCAGCGCGGAGCGAGTTCGCCCCCGGTTCGCCGTGCTCCCGCGCTCGCCTTCCTTGAGGAATTCGCTGGGGTTCGATCGCGACGATTGCAGAGCGGGCATCAGGCCAAAAACAATTCCACAGACAATGGAAGCCAGGAAACTGAAGGCCAACACTTCCCGGTTGATTCCAATCTGCTTGAACTGACGAATATCCGGTGGACTAAATGCCAACAGCGACGGAACGGCTACGACCGCCAGCAGCAGCCCGAGGACTCCTCCCACTAACGCTAGCAAAACACTTTCGGTAAGCAACTGGCGGAGCAAACGCTGGCGGCTCGCACCCAGAGTCGTTCGTATCGAGATTTCCTTGGCGCGCGCCGTGGCTCGCGCCAGAAGAAGGTTGGCAACGTTCGCGCAGCCGATCAGCAGAACGGCGGCAACCGCAGCCAGCAGGACTAGCAGAACGGGGCGGATGTCACCGACAACATATTCATGCAAAGGCAGAAAGCTCACGCCGGTCTTGTCGTTCGAATCGGGATACTGCGTCTCCAGGCGGCGGCCGATGGTATCGAGTTCCGCGCGGGCCTGCTGTGGCATCGCTCCGGGCTTCAACCGCGCCCACACGTCGAGATAATTTCTGTCCCTGAATTGGCGTGGATCTTTGTCAGGCGCGAGAGGATGGGTCGGCACGCCCCAGGGCGAGGGCAGCCATAACTCGCCGTACTCGTCCGGAGAAAAGTTTGGCGGCATCACGCCGACAACGGTGTACTGCTCCCCATTGAGCCGAATGTCCCGGCCAACAATCGAGTGATCCGCGGCAAAGTAGCGCTGCCAAAGGCCATAGCCGAGCACCACGACGTGATCGTTACCGGGCTGCGCGTCGCCCGCCTGCAAACCGCGCCCGAGGATCGAGTTTACTCCGAACAGAGGGAAGAAGCTGGGCGTGGTCATCGTGCCTCTGATCCGCTCTGGACGATCTCCAGCCGATAGGCTTCCTTGCCATCCGCGAGACGCTGCCATCTGGGAGAAGACCTGATTTTGTGCGACCCAATCCAGATAGTTGGCCGGCGAAGCGTCGCCGGTTGATATGCCCTCGAACGTCTGTGAGACTTTTACAATGCGATCCGAATCTGGGTAGGGAAGCGGGTGCAACAACACTTGATCGACCACGCTGAACACCGCGGTGTTGGCGCCAATTCCCAGCGCCAGAGTGATCACAGCAACGGCCGTGAATCCCGGGCTCTTACGCAGTTGTCGCAGCGCGTAGCGAAGATCTTGCAGCAGTCCGCTCATGAATGGACTTCCTGCAGGAGTTTCTTCAGTTCTTCCTCGGCCACGACCTTGCCGTCGAACAAATGCACTTCGCGTTGCGCGTGCTTGGCGAAGCGCGGATCGTGCGTCACCATGCAGATCGTCGCTCCTTCGCGATGCAGGTTCTGCAGGAGTTCCATCACCGCCTCGCCGTTGCGGGAATCGAGATTTCCAGTGGGCTCGTCGGCGAGCAGAATGGACGGCTTCCCGCCGAGCGCTCGCGCCACCGCGACACGCTGCTGCTGGCCGCCCGATAGTTGCGACGGATAATGCCGCACGCGATGCGCCATGCCGACGCGCTCCAGCGCTTCCATCACCCGAGCTTTGCGGTTAGCCGCCGGCATTTTTTGCCGATAGGTCAGCGGCAACTCGACGTTTTCATAGACGGTCAAATCGCCAATCAGGTTGAAACTCTGGAAGATGAAGCCGATTTCCTGGTTCCGTATGCGGGAGCGCTCCGCGAAATCGAGATTCTCAACCGTCTTCCCATTGAGGAAGTAGCGCCCGGAGGTTGGTGTATCGAGCAGTCCGATGATTGACAGCAGCGTCGATTTACCGCAGCCCGACGGGCCCGACATGGCGACGTACTCTCCTTTATCGATCGACAGGTGAACGCCGGCGAGGGCGTGCGTCTCGATTTCATCGGTATAGAAAACCTTGGTCAGTTCCTGAATCTGGATGAGTGGCTGTTCTGCGTCGGTCATTGCTGATTCCCTCGCTGTTAGATTTCATTCTTAATCGAGCCGGATACGATCGGTGTTGTCCCAGCGCGACATGTCGGACAAAATGACGGTGTCGCCTTCGTGCAGCCCTTCAATTACCTGGATCGAATTCACCGAGGCTCGTCCTACCTTCACGGGCACGCGCACGGCCGCCTGGCCGTCCGGGCCCAGCTTGAACAAACTGATGGTGCTGTTCTCCTGGCCAAATGCGGGACGGCCGACATAGAGCACGTTGTCCATGCGCTCCAGATCGATGGTTCCGTCGACACTCAGGTCGGGCCGCGCACCCTTCGGAAGTTCCCCGGTGAGTTTGACGTCGACGGTCACGGTTCCGTTTTGTACCGCCGGATCGACTCGCATCACTGCGCCTGCGATCACGCCGTTGTGCGTGTCGACCGAAGCGAGCTCGCCAATCTGCACGTCGCGCGCCTGCGTCTCGGCGACCTTCAGCGTAGCCATCAGGTGATCGGGTTGCACCACCTTCGCGAGCATGGTCCCGGGCAGAACGTGCTGGCCGACTTGCAGCGGGAGATCCACCAGCACGCCATCGATCCCCGCTCGAACTTTCAAGGCGTCGAGTTGCTTCTGTTTGAGCTGCGCCAGCGTGCGCATCTGATCAACTTTAGCTTGCTGTTGTGCCATCTGCGACTCAATCGCCCGCTGATTGGCCGTGAGCCGCTGCGTTTCAAGATCATTTCTGGTGGTGAGTTCGTCTGCCTTGTCCTTGGAAGACTTGTAGGCCAGGCCCGAGATGACTCCCAGTTCGTAGAGCGCCTTGTCGGTGTCGGCCTGCCGTTGTGCCTGCGCGTGGTCGGCGTGGACGGTAGCGGCGCCCGCCTTTTGGTTCATCAGGTCGCTTTCGAGCTTTACCCGCAGACTCTGGTACTCAGCTTCGGCGGCCTTCAATTGAAGCTCGGCGTCGACGGCGGCTTGCTCCGTCTGCGGATTGCTCATTTCCAGCAGGATTGTGCTGGCCGTCACCTGCGAACCGGGCAGCATATGAATGCGAACGACGGTGGCCTCGGTTTCCGCGGGAATCTGACGCACTGATTCCTGACTCGGCACGAGCGACCCCAGCCCGCGCACCTGGCGCAGCATCGGACCGCGCTTGACCGTGTCGGTCCACACCGTGCCGCGCTCCACCGTGGGCGCCGCAGGCTTCAGCCGTGAGACTCCGACCGAGACCGCAGCCACGGCTAGCACTACCGCGGCCACGATGAGCGCTTGGCGGCGACGTTTCTGAGTTCTGAACTCGGGTCGAGCGATATCCATTTCGGTTGTAGAGTGGCAACCGGAAGGCCATCGTCCGCAGAATGGTAAGTGTTCGGAAACATGGTGGATAGAGCGGATGGCGTCGACTGGAGGAAATGCTTCACTATCCTGAACTGGACGATGGTGTCCGGGAATGGACAGCGCCGCCACTACAAACTAGGGACCTATATCTCCTCAGGAAGGGGAAGCTCTGGCTTGGGTTCGCCGACAACTGGCGTTACTGGCTTTCTGCACTGGAAAACCTCGTAGACCGGCAGGCCAGCCAACACCACTACAACTCCAAGCAGCGCCGCTCGTGGAGTGCGCGCCGCAACCAGAATCAACATCAGTGCGACCAGAGTCAGAAATGCGAGAGGCGTCAGGGGATATCCAGGAGTCAGGATCACCGACTCTCCGGCCGGCTGCCTTGGCCGCAGGACGAACAAACCTGCTACCGTGATCCCGAGAAACAGAATGACGATGAACAGGGCATACGAGATAATCTGCTCAAAACTGCCGGCGAACACCAACAGGGAAGCGATGAGGCCCTGAATTGCAATGGCATTGGCAGGCGTACGGAACCGGGGATGAGTCCGCGCGACCGCTTTGAGAAAGAGGCCGTCGTTGGCCATTGCGTAGTAGACTCGCGGGGCGAACATGATGAGCGCCGCCAAACTGCCGAGCAGGCAGATGATGACGATGGCAGCGAAAACCACGCCACCGGTTGGGCCGAACAGCACTTCTCCCGCTTGGGCGACGAAGGTTTGATCGGAAGTTACTTTCTCCAGCGGAACGAGATATAAGAAGACGGCACTGACCACGATGTAGACGGCGGTCACGGCGAGCACACCAAGCAACAAGGCTCGCGGCAAATTGCGGCCCGGATCGCGAACCTCACCGGCGATCTTGCCGACATCCCACCATCCGGCAAACGAAAAGAAAGCGCCTAGCAAGCCAACGCCAAGCGCGGGCGCTAGCGGCATGGAGCCGTGACGTTGGGCCACGAAGGGCACGAAGTTCGACCATGATCCCAAGCGGAAGGCAATTGCCCACACCGTCAGGAAGCCGAGCAGTCCCAGTTTCAGCCAGGTGACCCAACGCAAGAATCCGGCGCTTACGCGGATGCTGAAAATATTCAAAAGACATAGCGCCCAAATCACGCCAACACCCAATAACTTGATGAGAAGCGGAGACAGGTGGCGGATGTAGGCGAAGTATCCACCGATGCCGGTGGCAAATGAGGCGGCCACGGCGGGATCCATGACGAGCAGGCACATCCACCCGTAGAGGAATGCCGTCCGCGGTCCGTAGCTCTCCTGCAAATATATGTAAGCGCCGCCCGCGCGCGGAAAACGGCCCGCAAGCTCTCCATAGCAGAGCGCGCCACTCAGGGTCATGGCACCCACCGCGAGCCAGACCACCAGCAGCCACAAGGGAGAACCCAGCGCCTTAGCCATGCCGGCGGGAGTAAGGAAGATGCCGACGGCTATGATGCCGCCGATGACGGCGGCGGTGGTCGAGGCCAAACCGAGCTCGCGTCGCAAGCCCGGGGCGGAAATCGTAGCGGTTCGTGTATGGCTGTCCATGAGTGAAAGCTTCTGCCGTGGGCCCGCCGCCAGCGTGGCCGGGATCGCGGCATCAGGGATGGCGATACGCTAGCTGGATGAGAGTCACGCAGCAATAATCGAAAGACACTACAGGGTTGATCTCTTCGTGCAGGCTCTTCGTGATTTGACAGGGGGGTTCGCGGGAGGTGGCTAACCCCTCGCGACGAACTCGGCGCGAATTGTGCTTCTCACCAGCTCTCTGACCGTGTGAATTTGCACCTTGACGCGTTGTGATCTCCCAGGTCTCAAAATCGAGACCTGGGGCACCCAACACTTAAGGACGTACTCCATCTGCACTCTCTGCTCTGACCTGCCGCTCCGAATTCATAGCAACTACGGCCTCCGGCTTGCTCTCTCCGAAGGGAGGCGACCTCCTAATGAAGATTGCTTGAACAGACGATGAAGAGTTGAAGAGATTGAACCGGAGATTCTCTATGAAATAAGAAGCCCCTTATTTATTGAGGGCACGCTTCTATTTGGGGGGACGCTTCCAGCGGCGCAAGCGGGCGGCAAGAGACGAGCCACCGCGCGTTGCCGGAAATCTCTCCCTATTCGGAAAGGAACGGCAGCGATGAGCGACAACGACAGCGATATCGTCAAGGATTTTCTGGTCGAGAGTTACGAAAACCTGGACCGCCTGGACCGGGACTTGGTCGGTCTGGAGAAGAATCCACACGATAAGGACGCGCTGGCCGGCGTGTTTCGCACCATCCACACTATCAAGGGCACCTGCGGATTCCTTGGTTTCAACAAACTGGAAAAGGTCGCGCACGTTGGGGAGAACCTGCTGACGCGCCTGCGGGACGGTCAGCTTACGCTCAATCCTGAACTCACCACGGCACTGCTGGGCATGGTGGATGCCGTCCGCCAGATGCTTAAAGAAATTCAATCGACGGGGCAGGATGGTGAAATCGACTACCCGGAACTGCGCGAAAACCTGACCCGGCTGCAACAGGTTGGCGCGAGCGCCGAAGCGCCAGCGCAGCCGCAACCGGAAGGCCCGCCACCCGCGGCAGAGGAAGCGATCGCGGCCGCGAGTTCGGAAGACGTCGAGTTGTCCGCAGCCTCTGTATCCGGAAAGCCGGCTGCCCCGAAAGCACGCAAGGTGGCCAGGGTCCGCCGGACTAAGGCCCAGATGGATGAGGGAACCAGCAGTGGCTCGCCAGTAGAAGCCGCGCCGGGCCATGCCGAACAGGCGGGCGCCAAGCACGAGGATGCCGCCGCGCCCCAGCAAACTCCCGAGTTCCGGCCTCACGACACGGTAGCGGAGACTATCCGCGTCGGAGTCAACGTTCTGGACAAACTGATGACTCTGGTCGGGGAGCTGGTACTGGCGCGCAACCAGCTTCTGCAAATTTCGAACACGGTCGAAGACGCCAGCCTGCAGGCCGTTTCGCAACGGATGAACCTGATCGCCACCGAACTGCAAGAAGGGGTGATGAAGACCCGCATGCAGCCCATCGGAAATATCTGGAGCCAGTTTCCACGGACGGTGCGCGACGTGGCGCTCGGTTGCGGCAAGGAAGTGGAGATCGAGATGGAGGGCAAGGAGACGGAACTGGACAAGACCATCATCGAGGCCATCAAGGATCCGCTGACCCATCTGGTGCGCAACTCCGTCGACCATGGCATCGAACTTCCCGCCGAGCGGGTGAAGGCCGGCAAGGATCGAACCGGACGCTTGATTCTGCGCGCCTTTCATGAGGGCGGGCAGGTCAACATCGAAATCACCGACGATGGCGCCGGCTTGAACGTGGAGCGCCTCCGTAAGAAAGCGCTCGAACGCGCCGTGATCACCGCCGAACAGGCGGCGCGCATGACCGAGCGGGAAATCTTCAATTTGATTTTCCTTCCCGGATTCTCCACTGCGGAAAAGGTGACCAATGTGTCCGGCCGCGGCGTCGGCATGGATGTGGTGAAGACGAATGTCGAAAAAATTGGCGGCACCGTGGACGTCCAGTCCACGGCCGGCCATGGCACCACGGTGCGGGTAAAGATTCCCCTGACCTTGGCCATCATCCCGGCGCTGGTGGTGACTTGCGGCGGCGATCGCTATGCCATTCCGCAGGTGAGCTTGCTCGAACTGGTGCGGCTCGAAGCCGACGAGGTGGAGAAGGCCGTTGAATTGGTGCATGGCGCACCGGTCTACCGGCTGCGCGGACGGCTGCTCCCCCTGGTGTATCTCAATCGGGAACTGAAACTCGCTGCCGATCCGCGTTCCGCGGCGGAAAACGACGGATCGGTCAACATCGTGGTGTTGCAAGCCGACGAGCGGCAATTCGGGCTGGTGGTGGATCACATCAACGACACCGAAGAAATCGTGGTGAAGCCGTTGCGCAAACAGCTCAAGACGGTGAAGACCTTTGCCGGTTCGAGCATCATGGGCGACGGCAAAGTCGCGCTCATTCTGGACGTGCTCGGACTGGCGCAGCGGGCCAGCGTGGTGACCGAAACCAGAGACCGCGCCCTCGCCGAGAAAGCTACGGCATCCGGGGCGGCCGCGGAAGAGAAGCAAACCTTCCTGCTCTTCGCCGGCCCAGGCGATTCCCGCATGGCCATACCGCTCAGCACCCTGGCGCGCCTCGAGGAGTTCCCCGTGGCGCAAGTGGAAGTGTCGGGCAGCCAGTGGGTGACGCAGTATCGAGGCCAGATCCTGCCCCTGATTCGCCTCGAGGTCGTGCTCGAAGAGCGCCGCAATAAGTTGCCGCGCCCTGCAAGCCCCGCCGGCGGCCGATTCCGCACCGATTCAGGTGCTGGTGCTGAATCATGATGGACGCTCCTTCGGCCTGGTCGTGGAACGGATTCTGGACATTGTCGAAGGCAAGGCGGATGTGAGGTCGGCGGCGACCCGTGCATCGGTTCTCTATTCCGTTGTGATCGGCGACCGGATCACGGAATTGCTCGATATCCCGGCGATTCTGCGCGGCGCGGATTTAAACGTTAAACAGCCCGCCCTGGCGGCGAGAGCGGCGGAGGTTGCGAACTAAGCCATGGCCCACACTTCACAGTTTTGCACGTTCTATCTGGACAAGCTGCTGTTCGGGGTGGAATTGAAAGGCGTCCAGGAAGTCATCCGCTCGCTGGATATGACGAAGGTTCCGCTGGCGCCTCGAGTGGTCAGCGGCCTCATCAATCTGCGCGGCCAAATTGTCACGGCGGTCGATCTGCGTAGGCGGTTGGAACTGGCGCCGCGCCCGGAGGACATGCTGGCCATGAATGTAGTGGTGCGCTCCGAGGACGGAGCGGTCAGCTTGCTGGTCGATGAAATTGGCGATGTGGTCGAGGTCGACGATACCACTTTCGAACCTCCGCCTGAAACCTTGCGCGGCTCAGTGCGGACCATCATCCTCGGCGTCCACAAACTTAACGACCGGCTCATGCATGTGCTGGATATCGAAAAAGCCTGCCAGATGACGGACGTGCTGGAAACCGCGGCGAGCCGATAGCGGGCTCGACTTCGCGCCACCTCGTTAGAGTCCGCGCTCAGGCCGGCGCGGTTGGCGCCGATGACAACTTTGTTTCGACGATTGCCGTTCCGTGAACGGGGCAATGTTGCACACAAGACGAAGGAACGAATTCAAACTAAAGGAGCTAGAAGTCATGCCAACCAAAGTCGTACACGAAAACCGAAAGTTGCACGGTGCCGGGGCGGGCGACGGAGAAAAAGGACATAGCGGTCACGACCGGTCAAGCAGCGCACAGAAGTCTGGGGACAGCAAGGTGCTGCTCGTCGCGCACGAGATTATGCGTTTGGTAGACGCGTCGCGGGAAGGCCGTCTGACCGAGCGCGGCCGGGTCGAGGAGTTTAGTGGTGTTTATCGCGAAATGGTGCAAGGAGTCAACGAAATGCTGGATGCCATTCTGCTGCCCATCGGCGAAGGCAACCGCATCCTGGCCCAGATTTCCAACGGCAAGATTGACGAACTGATTGTCCAAATTTATAAGGGCGACCACGAGAAGATGAAGCAGGCGGTCAACAACATCGCGGTGGTCGTCCAGAGCCTGCAGAAGGAAATGGCCCGGCTGACCGACGCTTCGAAGGAAGGGCAACTCTCGGACCGTGGCAAGCCGGAGCAATTCCAGGGCGCCTACGCCGAGATTGTGCGCAGCGTAAACGCCATGCTGGATGCCATCCTGTTGCCGATTGGGGAAGGCAACCGCATCCTCGGCCTCATTCGCGGCGGCAACTTACGGGAGAAAGTGGAGATCGCATGCAAGGGCGACCACGCCAAGATGAAGGATGCCGTCAATGGAGTGCACGCTTGGTTGACGGAGTTGACCGCCTACGCGACCAAGATCGCCAACGGCGACATGTCGGCCACGATGTCGAAGGCCTCCGATGCCGATCAGATTCACGAATGGCTGGTGTTAATGAAAAGCAACATCAATGGCCTAATCGCCGACGTCGTCCTGCTGTCGCGGACGGCGGTGGAAGGCAAACTGGCAATTCGCGCTGATGCCACCAAGCACAGCGGCGAATACCGGAAAATCGTGGAGGGGTTCAACGGCACGCTGGATGCGGTGATCGGGCCCTTGAACATGGCCGCCAGGTATGTCGACCAAATCAGCAAGGGCGAGGTCCCGGTCAAGATCACGGACACCTACAACGGGGACTTCAACAACATCAAGAACAACCTCAATGCTTGTATCGATGGCCTAGGTGGGTTAGTTGAGGCCAACGAAGTTCTGCAGTTAATGGCCGCCAACGACTACACGAGGCGCGTCCAAGGGTCGTACCACGGAGTCTTCGCCGAAGTCGGAAAAGCCACCAACAAAACGGCCGATACGCTCCGGGGAAGCATGGAGACGCTCGGGGAAAACGTGCAGGCGCTCTCCAGCGCCGCGGAAGAGCTGACCAGCACCAGCCAGCAGATGAGCGCCAATGCCGAAGAAACTTCGACCCAGACGAAAGTGGTTTCCGCCGCGACGCTGCAGGTCAACCAGAACCTCCAGACCGTAGCCACCGGGGCGGAAGAGATGGGCGCCAGCATCAAGGAAATTGCCAAAAACGCCACCGAAGCCGCCAAGGTCGCAACCTCGGCAGTCAAGGTCGCCGAAACCGCAAACACCACCGTGTCCAAACTCGGCGAATCTTCCGCCGAGATCGGGCAGGTGATTAAGGTCATCACTTCGATCGCCCAGCAGACCAACCTGTTGGCCCTGAACGCGACCATTGAAGCTGCCCGCGCCGGCGAGGCGGGCAAGGGTTTTGCCGTGGTCGCCAACGAAGTGAAAGAGCTGGCTAAGGAAACCGCCAAGGCCACCGAGGACATCAGCCGCAAAATTGAAGCCATTCAAACCGATACCAAGGCCGCGGTGGATGCCATTGAATCGATCAGCGGGGTGATCAACCAAATCAACGATATCTCAAGCACGATTGCCACAGCGGTTGAAGAGCAGAACGCGACCACCAACGAGATGTCGCGCAACGTCAGCGAAGCCGCCCGCAGCAGCGGTGAGATCACCAGCAACATAGCCGGCGTGGCGGAAGCGGCGGAGAGCACATCGCGCGGCGCGGGCGACACCCAGAAGGCAGCGCAGGATCTGGTGGGAACGTCCACCCAACTGCGGCGGCTGGTGGAACAGTTCAAAATCAACTCCAGCGAAAGTGGCCGCGGGAACGGCGGGACCACGATTCCAGCGCGAAGCAAGGCGGCCCATGCGAGTACCTAAGCTCGGCCCACGCTCTCTCTGCTCGGTTGGGTCGGTTGTGGGTGAGTGTTCCAGGGCGCATTTCGCTGGCCGGTTGCCTCGACCATGAAATGGACAGACAAAACTTGCTATGGCTCCAATTCGTATTCTGGTAGTGGATGATTCGGTGGTTATTCGGAGGCTGCTCGCGGACACTTTGGCGGGAGACCGCGCGCTGGAGGTGGTGGGCACGGCCAGCGACGGACGAATTGCCCTGGCGAAAATTTCACTGCTCAAGCCCGACCTGATCACGCTCGACATCGAAATGCCGGTAATGGACGGACTGGAGGCGTTGGCGGAAATACGTAAGTTGTATCCCAAGCTGCCGGTCATCATGTTCAGCACGCTCACCGAGCGCGGAGCGGCGGCAACCCTCGATGCGCTTGCGCTCGGAGCGTCGGACTACGCCACAAAACCCAGCAATACTGGCAGTCCCGCGGCCGCACTCGAGCGCATTCGCGTCGAACTCATCCCCAAGATCAAGGCGCTATGTGGCCTAGCCCCCATGAAACTCCTGCCGCTGCCCCGCACCCGTCCGGTATTGAAGGATCGAGTGCGCTCCAACCCACGCATCGAAATCGTGGCCATCGGAACTTCGACCGGTGGTCCGAACGCCTTGGCGGAAGTCTTGCCGCGGATACCGAACGACTTTCCCGTCCCGATTGTCGTGGTGCAGCACATGCCGCCCATTTTTACCCGCCTGCTGGCGGAGCGTCTTGCCCGCCACTCGGCCATCCCCGTGGAAGAAGGCATCGCGGGTGTGCCGCTGTCGCCCGGGCACGCCTGGATCGCGCCGGGGAACTTCCATATGAAGGTAATCCGCGCGGGCTTGAGCTGGCGCCTGAACTTGAATCAGGGGCCGTCGGAGAATTCCTGCCGCCCGGCGGTCGATGTGCTGTTTCGCTCGGTGGCGGCGGCCTACGGAGCCAATGTTCTTGGAGTGGTAATGACCGGCATGGGCGCGGACGGCGTGCTCGGAGCGCAGGACATTCGCGACGCTGGCGGAGATGTGATTATCCAGGATGAGGCTTCGTCCGTTGTGTGGGGGATGCCGGGCCTGGTGGACGCCTCCGGACTGGCCGATGCCGCCTATCCTCTCAATCGCCTGGGGGCGGAGATCACGCGCCGCGTGCTGCAGAGCCGTGGGCCTCGCCCGCCATCTGAATTGAAGAATTATTCCACGCTGGAGTCTCCGGCAAAATGACCATCGTCCTTCAACCCACGGTCGCGCAATCTTTCCCGAAAAAGGGCGTCGAAGCGATTGACCCTGTGTACCGGCAAATCCGCGACCTGGTGTACAAGATTTCCGGAATCTACAAGGCCGAGGAAAAACTTTACCTTCTTGCCGACGGTTGCGCACGGCGGATGAAACAACTGGGCGCGCGAACCCCACGCGAGTATTGGGACCGTCTCACTGCTGCTCCTTTCCGCGAAGCGGAACTCAGGGAACTACTGAATGAAATTACCATCGGCGAAACCTGCCTGTTCCGCAGCCAGCCGCAGCTCGATGCGCTGCGGAAAGTGATCCTCCCGGAAATCGTGGCGGAAAAAACCAAGCAGATCACCAAGCGTTTGCGCATCTGGAGCGCGGGCTGCTCCACCGGGGAAGAGTCCTACACCTTGGCCATGAACATGATCGATGAATGCGAGCGCTTGCTGAAAGGCTGGACAGTGGAGATTGTCGCCACCGATTTGAACGACCGCTCCGTGGAAGCTGCTAAGGCCGGCATTTACGGCGAGTACGCGCTGCGCAATACCAGCGAACTCTACAAGCGAAAATACTTTTCGAGCGTCGATGAGAAAAAACTGCAAGTACGCCCGGAAGTCAAGAAGCTGGTCACGTTCAGCCGCCTGAACCTGCAGGACGACTCCAAGATGCTTTTCATGAAAGGTATGGATCTGATTTTCTGCTGCAATGTGCTGATCTATTTTGACGGCGCCTCAAAGTCGAAAGTCATCAACCATTTTTTCAGCAACCTCAACTTCGGCGGCTATTTCTTTCTCGGAACCTCGGAATCGCTGATGAACTTGAATGACAAATTTCACCTGGTCCACTTTCCCGGAACCATCGCGTATTGGAAACCATCCCTGAGCAGCGGCAAATTATGAGCACATCCTTCACCGCCACCATTCGTGAACGCGTGCAGCGCATCGAAACCATGCCCGCCATTCCGGCGGTGTTTCTCCCCTTGCTGAAGTTGCTGAGCAATTCCGTGGAGGAAGTGAGGTTGGACGAAGTGGTGCGCCTGGTATCTTACGACGGCACCATTGCCGCGCAATGCCTGCGCCTGGCAGGCTCTCCCTTGTTTGGCATGTCGCAGCCGCCCAAATCGATCAAGGGAGCGGTGCTCAGCCTCGGCCTGCGTCGCGTCGAAACCATTCTTCTTACCTGCTGCCTGGGGCAGGCGTTCCCCGCGAAACAATGGGTGCTGGATCCAGCCGTATTTTGGAGACATTCGCTCGGCTGCGCCTTGGTGTGCCGGAAATTCGCCGAGAAGTTAGCCGCGGCGGATCATGAAAAGGCGTACATGGCCGGGCTTCTGCATGACATTGGATTTATGGTAAATTGCCTGGCTTTTTCCAGAGAGTTCGCCAAGGCGATGGAGCGCGCCAGCCAGGAGGGCGTCCCGCTGTACGAGGCGGAGCAGGCCACCATGGGGTTCACGCACTGCGAAACCGGACAGGCCCTGGCGGAAAAATGGAAACTGTCCGGCGACGTCGTCGAAGTGATCGCCCACCATCATGCCATCGAGCAAAGCGAGAAGTCGCAGCCGCTGGTGGCTCTGGTGCACCTGAGCGACCTTCTCTGCCGCATGCGCGGCTTGGGTTACGGATACTATGAGCGCCAGAAGGTAGATTTGGTCTCCGACCCGGCATGGGCCATTCTCCTGCGTGAACACTGCGATCTCGAAGGTGTCGACCTGGTGCGGTTCACTTTTGAGCTCGATGAAGCGGTCGAGGAAATCCACGCCCTGGTGGATGCGGTATTCGGATCCGCGCCAGCGCTGGCGCGCACCTGATGATCCGCAAGCCCACTAGCATCACGCTGGAGCGTCTGCGGTGGTCCAGTCCGCACTTCGCGATTCTCTAGCTCTGTATCTGGAGGGAAACGATCATGGGCATGTCTTCAAACAGCAGCCTGACTTCAAGGCCAGGGGATTCTGCCTGGGAGTGCAGACTATAGTCGTTGCCGGTGATGACTGTGGGCGGGGAAAGCATGCAGCCTTCCGACAGGCCGGAAATCTTGTTCTTGAAGTTGCCCGCCACCATATTGCAGATTTCGCCGAGCGCGTCCGACAGCTCTTCCGAACCAACCCTATGCAGTTCCACGCCGAGCATTTTGGAAGTCATGAGCGCGGCCGCCCTTCCCTCGCAGCGTACGCTCAGCACGCCGCACAGTTGCCCCGCCAGTCCCACCATGGCAGTAACGTCCATATCTGTTTCTTCGGTGGTTGGTGGTCCGGTCAGTTTGCAGCCCAGCATGAGTTCGAAGACTTCTAGTGTGGCCACTTCAAGCAGCGGAATCCAGCCTTCGCGGCTGCCGCTGGTGGTATGCATCTCATTCGCCGACTTCATGATTTACCTCCCAGAACCGGGACGACGTGTTCCTTTACTCGATCCGGCAAATGGCTTGCGGATGTGGCCGCGACCGCCGCCAGACGGGGCCTGTACCGGATGAGCCTCGCTGCCCTCGGCCGTAATCATGACTACGGGCATGTCTTTGGCGTTCGCCACTCCCGGAAGCTGTTCGAGAAACGGGCCCATTCCTGACTGGCACATTGAGGTCACAACGGATTAGGTGGGAATGTCTGTTACTTCCTTCTCAACTTCACCCGCTGCTTGGCTTATCGGTCAAAGAGGGGTGGAACTTTAGGCCAGCGGAACAGCTCGGATCCAGCATCAGGGCATTCGCTTCGAGGCTTAACATAGGGACGAATTTTTCAGTAACTTTGCCGCAAGCGATCTCTGGTATTCTTCTCGGTTCAACTTCGATTCAATCCAGCTTCGGTGCGGAAGACTGATTTCCACAAATGAAAACTCCTTTTCCTGACGAAGTAACCGGTCCGATAGATTCGATCTCACCCAGGCATGCGTTCGAGGCCAGGATCCGAATTCGTCTCCAGCGGGGCAGCCAGAAACTCAGCCTGCAGGGCTGGGTGCGCAATCTCAGCGAAAGCGGCTTGGGGGCCTTCGTGGCCGAAGCTCTGGCGCTGGGTGAGTTGGTCACTCTCGAACTCCCGCTGCCGGATTCCAGCAAACAGGTGATCCCCGCGAAAGTGGTTCGCGCCCTGGGAACAGAGTACGGATTTCAGTTCACGGCGCTGAGCGCTGAGCAACGTCAGCAGATTCGGGCGGCGCTGCAGGATCGTCCCGCAATCCCCTGACTGGCACGGACCCGACAAGGCATTTCCAATTGAGTGAAACTCACCGTCAGGCTGAGTCGATTCTAGAAAGAGCCAGAACGTTGCCGGAACTTGGCAGTATACCCTCCTCCGTCCGCTTGCTATGCTAAATCAGAAGAGACGTGAAGGCGGCCAAAGCAGCAGCTAGAACCGTGTTGTCGACAACTGGCCGCTGAAAGCTTAAGAGCCAGCATCGCTTGTTATCAACCCCATGCAAACGGTGATCGACATTTTCGCGGAGATTTTCGGCACCCTCTGGGCGCACAAACTCCGCTCGTTCCTCACCATGTTCGGCATCGCCTGGGGTGTCGGTTCGCTGCTCTTGCTGGTCGGCCTCGGCGAGGGCTTCAGAACCGGCAACCAGCGCGGCCTTTCGGAGTACGGCGAAAACATCATGTTTCTTTTCCCCGGCCGCGCTCCGGCGGTTGCGGGCAGCATGAATTCCGCCCGCGAGTACCGGCTCACCTACCAGGACTACCTCGACATCCGCAAAGAATCTCCCCACATTCGGGCCGTCACTCCCGTTCTTACCACCAACGACGTGCATGCCGTCAGCGAGTTCGCCAGCGCCAGCGGCCAACTTACCGGCGCCGAGCCGCAGTACAACGGGATCCGCTTTCTCCCGCTGAAGCTCGGACGCTGGCTCAACGACTTCGACGAATCTCAAAAACGCAACGTCGTCGTTCTCGGCGATGAGATGACGCGCAACCTTTTTCCGGGACGCCCCGCCGTGGGATCGTTCATTCTGCTCAACGATTATCGCTTCGAAGTCATCGGCACGCTGAAGCGCGTCGGCCGCGGCGACGACAATTCCACCAACACCCGCGCCTACATTCCCTTCCAGGTCATGCGCAGCGATTTTCCGCTCAAGGGCGAAGAGGCCCACGACGCGATTTCGTTCATCAACTATCAGCCCCGCGTCGCTGACGAACACCTGCTCGCCCAGGATGAGGCGCGCCGCGTCGTCGCCCGCAATCACCACTTCGACTATCACGATGAAGACGCGTTCGAAGGCTGGGATACCGTCAAGCAAGCGCAATTGATGGGCACCATCTTCGATGCCATGAACGAATTCCTCGGCACCGTCGGTCTAGTCACGCTGGCGCTCGGCGCCATCGGCGTCATCAACATCATGCTCATCGCGGTCACCGAGCGCACTCGCGAAATCGGATTGCGCAAGGCTCTCGGCGCCACCAACCGCAGCATCATGCTGCACTTTTTCGCTGAGGGAGTCATTCTCACGCTGGTCAGCGGACTCATCGGCATGGGCCTGGCCGGCGGTCTTATGGCCCTGTTCAGCAATTACAACGGCCCCGGCGGCTTCGATCCGCCGCGGCTGGTTCCAAAAACCGCGGTCCTCGCCATCGCCAGCCTTACTCTGGCAGGCGTCGCAGCCGGACTCTATCCCGCGCGCAAGGCCGCTCGTCTGGAACCGGTCGAAGCCCTGAGGCAGGAGTAAGAAGATTTGCAATTTGTGATTGCCAATAATTGCCAATTACAAATTCGGAAATTACAAATTCTTATGCTTTCCCTCGACGATTACCTCCGCGAAGCCGAAGTCGCCCACGGCCATCTCTGCGCCGGCCAGGTGCTGGGCGTGCGCCTGGCCATGCTGGGACTGGAGAAGCTGGGCATCGAAGACCCGCGCGGCAACAAAGAAGATCGCAAGCGCCTGGTCACCTTCGTCGAAATCGACCGCTGCGCCACCGACGCCATATCCCTGGTCACCGGATGCCGTCTCGGGAAACGCGCCCTGAAATTTCGCGACTGGGGAAAGATGGCCGCGACCTTCGTCGATCTCGCTTCGCCGCCCGCGTCGGGTGCCCCACTCAAGCCCGCCTTTGGCTTGAGTGGGTCCGCTTCCGACCACTGGTACAAAGCTATCCGCATCGCCGCGAAAGAATCGTCGAAGGCGCTGGCGCGCACGATGCATCCCGAAATCGAAGACAAGGATCAACAGCAGATGCTGGCCTATCGCGAAATGCCGGAGGATGACTTATTCACAAAGCAGTGGGTGAAGGTCGAACTCCCAGCGGAAGAATTTCCCGGATACAAGGGCGAGCGCATAGTCTGCGCCGAGTGCGGCGAAGGCATCAACTTCCGCCGCGAAGTGCTGCGGGATGGGCACGTGCTGTGTCGCGCGTGCGCCGGTGAATGCTACTACGAAATGCTATAGGCGGCTCCCGATCTATATCCGACGCAACAATAACCTCCCGAGTCCATCGGCCCTGAGTCATGGTGACGAACGAAGGAGGGACTCCATGGACAGTAGAACCGAATCCTTCGCGCGCAGATTCGGGAGTGCTAAGTCCCATCTAGGGGCTCCCGACATCCAGGGCCTGGTGTCTCTGAAGTACCGGCACCATGACATGAATGGCCCAGTGTACTCGCAATTCATCGACGACCCCCTCGGTCGCGCATTGGGTCTGAATGTCACGCGAGTAGACGGAAACTTCGGTGGCCAAGCATGGCTCGTCACAGACAAGGCTCAAAACAGGGTCATCTTAGTTGAACACGAAACAGGACTAGAAATCCTAGGTGCTCTAGCTTCCGTCGCCACTCTGGTCCAGCTCCTTCCCCTGATCAGCTCAGGCTGGACCAATCTCAGACAAAGGTACGTCCGGCCCCACTTCGGCCACCCCGACGAGGAAGGGATCGAGGTACGACGGTTCGATCACAACGACGTCCTCATTGAACAACAGTCGCCGAGCGTGGAGATCTACGTTCTTAGCGCCGCCCTCCAGGACTATGCCCTCCTGAGGCAAGAAGTTGATCAACTGAAGGCCCAAATCGAGAGCCTCCAGAAGCAGCTCTCCGCTAGTAACAAGGGAGGAACCGTGCGGCCCCGCAGTAAGAAGAAAAAGAACAAATGAGGGCGGCTGCCCTCAGAGCAACGTCAAGAAAAGGGGAGTCGCGAGCTCCAGGTAACAGCGAACGACTAACGACGAACGACCAACGACGATCTCTCCCGCTCATACGCGTGCGCGACCCGCAGCAGCGTGGCCTCGTCAAAATGCCGTCCAAACAACTGCAGACCAATCGGCAGCTTCTCGTGACTCTCGCCGCACGGAACCGAGATTCCGGGAATGCCCGCCAGGTTCGCAGTTACGGTGTAGATATCGGCGAGATACATGGCCAGCGGATCATTTACTTTCTCCCCTAACTTGAAAGCAGGTGTCGGACAAGTCGGCGCGGCGATTACATCCACTTTCTTGAAGGCTTCATCAAAGTCGCGCGTCAGCAGCGTGCGCACTTTCTGCGCTTTCAGATAGTAGGCGTCATAGTAGCCGGCGCTCAGCGCGTAAGTGCCGAGCATGATGCGGCGCTTGACTTCCATGCCAAATCCGCCGTCGCGGCTCAACCGGTACATTTCCGCAAGCGTATTCGCCTTCGCGCGGAACCCGTAGCGAACGCCATCAAAGCGCGCCAAATTCGCCGACGCCTCCGCCGTCGCCACAATGTAATACGCGGGAATCGCATACTCGGTGTGCGGCAAACTCACCGGCACGATCTCGCATCCGAGCTCAGCCAGCTTCTGAATCGCAGCTTCAACCGCCGCTTGAACTTCCGGATCAAGCCCCGCGCCAAAGTATTCTTCAGCCACTCCGACTCTCAGTCCTTTAACTGGCTTCTCAAGTTCCGCCACATAGTCGGGCACGGGCACCTCGGCGGAAGTCGAATCCATGGGATCGCGGCCGGCAATCGTGCCGAGCACCAGCGCGACTTCCTTCACCGTCTTCGCAAATGGGCCGACGTGATCGAGCGACGATGCAAAAGCAATCAGCCCGTAGCGCGACACGCGTCCATAGGTCGGCTTCAATCCGACCACGCCACAAAACGACGCGGGCTGGCGAATCGATCCGCCCGTATCGGAACCGAGCGTCGCCACGGCCATCTCCGCGGCCACCGCTGCCGCCGATCCACCCGACGATCCGCCCGGAACGCGGCTCTTGTCGCGCGGATTGTGCACCGGGTGATACGCCGAGTTCTCCGTGGACGAGCCCATGGCAAACTCATCGCAGTTGAGTTTGCCCAGAATCACCGCGCCCGCCGCTTCCAGGCGAGCCACCGCCGTGCAGTCATACGGCGGAATAAAGTTCTCGAGAATTTTCGACCCGGCAGTGGTGCGCACACCAAGTGTCACCATCACGTCCTTGATCGCAATCGGAACTCCCGCCAGCGGCGGCAAAGGCTTGCCCTCGGCGGCCATCGCGTCAATACGGCCCGCCTGCGCCAGCGCCCGCTCCTCGCAGAGCGTCAGAAACGCGCCAATCGCCGGATCTTCCTGCCGGATGCGTGTATAGAAATCGTGAGCCAGTGCGGTCGCGGTAGTCTGCCGCTCCGTGATCGCGCGTCGGACGTCATCAATGCTCGATGCAGGCATCTTGCTTTCGTAACTCTGTAACTCTCTCGTCGCTATCTCTCAATCACCTTCGGCACTTCGAAAAACGTTCCGTCAGTGTCCGGAGCATTTTTCATGGCAACGTCGTGGGACAGCGATTCGCGCAGACCGTCCTTCACGTCCTCGCGGTTGGCGTAGGCGAACCGGTCGCTTCCGCGCCGCGACTGGTCCACGCCGTAGCGGTCGGAGACCTGGGCCATGGGCGCAACTTTATCGGTCTCGAGTTCGTTGAGCCTCTCGATATATTCAAGAATGGAGTTCAAATCGCGCAGCATGTGAGCGCGTTCTTCCCCGGTCAACTCGAGGTTGGCGAGGTCGGCCACGTAAGCGACGTCCTTGTCGGTAACTTTCACAATTTGAATCTCACGCCTTCACGAGAAATTCAATGCGCTTCACCGAAGTCGCGGAATACTTGTTGATCAAGGCCAAGTAACGCGGCGCGAGGCTGGCGAGTTCACGCCGCCATCCTGCGTCGGCAACTTCCACTCGCAGAATGCCGTCGGAAAAACTCAGCGCCCGAGTCCGATCAGCCACTGCGCTGCCACACGCGACGGGCCAGGCCAGCAACGCGCTCTCGTTCGGCGGCGCAAGATGAAGAGCTTTGGCAAGCATGGTTTCGAGGCCAGCGGAAGCACGGTTCAAGAGATGACTCCAGAGTTGCAAGCGCGATCAGAACGGCGAATCGGAACGCGAATAGAACGACATGATTGTAGCATCGGAAAAATCTTGCGCCTTTTCCTGCTAAGCCGCGGAAACCGCAGCCGCCGCAACTTTGGCGCGCTTCTTCGCCAGCTTGCGCAAGTGCGACGCCGAATACAGACTTCCCCGGCAACGCTCCGACCCGCATAAACAGGGCGCGTCATCCTCGCCATCGTACAGGTTGTAGTCGTAGGTCAGTTCTTCCCCGGCTTCAATATCGCGCAGCGCAATGATCCACATCTTGCCCCGTATCTGATCGGTCTCGCAATTCGGTTTGCAGGAATGATTGACGAAGGCGGCCACTCCGTAGCCATCGATGATGCGCTTGCCGCCGTCCAGGCCGAATAAATACGTGTTCGGAAAGTCGTCGTAAAGGTCGTCGGCCTGTTCGTTAGTGAGGTGCTCACCCACGTATTCCACGATCAGCGTCCCTTTGCGAATCGACCGCGTGGTGTAGCAGCCATGGGAGTGAATGCGAGACTGGCGAATAATGAGCGTCATGGTTCGCAGAATCCGATCACAAAACCGCAAAGTACATGCTCGCGGAAATTTGGCAATTTTGCAATTTGGTAATTTGGTAATCTAGCGTCTGGTAATTTGGCGATGCGACAAACCCATGTTTGAGCCAACAGGCAAGTCTTGAGTGAGTCGCTTTCAAATTACGAAATTACAAAATTATGACATTACAAAATCTTATGCCTCATCAGCATCCACCGCGTTTTCTGAAGATTGTCGGCGACGCCAAGCAGCGCGTTCGCGAAACCAGCGCTGACGCAGTCAAAGCCCGTCTCGATCGCGGCGAGAAATTTATTCTCGTTGACGTCCGCGAAGACCGCGAATTCGACGCCGACCATCTGCCTGGAGCCGTTCACCTCGGCAAGGGCATCATCGAGCGCGACATTGAAGGCAAGTATCCCGATCTGCACACTGAACTCGTGCTTTATTGCGGCGGCGGCTTCCGTTCCGCGCTGGCCGCCGATAACCTGCAAAAAATGGGATACACGAATGTCATTTCCATGGACGGCGGAATCCGCGAATGGCGCGATAAGGGCTACGCGCTGGAGAAGTGACGGCAACTAGCGTCCGCGGGCATTCGAACGCGCTTCTGAAGCTCCGGCGGATTGCATACCACCCGCTTCTCTGAAAAAATACGGCTACAGATAAAGGTGGGGTTCCAGCAATGTCTACAATCGGAAGCTTTGCGCTCATCGCGGCACTCGCCCTGAGTGGGTACTGTTTCCTGGCAGGCTTTTTGGCGTTGTTGTTCAGTAAGCACCCCGCTTCAGTTGCTATCAGTGAAACCGCCCGCCGCGCCGGAATTGCCACGTTCGCCGCTGTTTTGCTGGCCGGCATCGTTCTCGTAGTCGCCGCGTTCAACAACGACTTCTCCATCGCCTACATCTTCCATCACAGCAATCGCGACTTGCCTGCCGCCTATAAGTTCGCCGTGCTGTGGTCCGGTCAGGAAGGCTCGCTGCTCTTCTGGTCGCTGCTCCTGGCCGGCTACGGATTCGTTCTCCGCTTGCGCTACAAAACCGATCAGCGCCTGTTCGCCTATGCGTCCATGATCATCGCGGCGGTGCAGGTTTTCTTTCTGCTGATTCTGAATTTCGCGGCGCACCCGTTCGCCATCATGCAGGGTGCGCTTCCGCAGGATGGCACCGGGCTGAATCCTCTTCTTCAGTATCCCGAGATGGTCATCCATCCGCCCCTGCTGTATCTCGGATACGTTGGCTTCACCGTGCCATTTGCCTTTGCGCTGGGCGCGCTCATCATGAGGTATCCCGGCGAAAAATGGATTCACATCACGCGCCGCTGGACCATGGTGACCTGGTGCTTCCTCACCATCGGCGTCTTCCTCGGCGCGCACTGGGCGTACGCGGTGCTGGGATGGGGCGGCTACTGGGGATGGGACCCAGTGGAGAATGCCTCCCTCATGCCCTGGCTCACCGGCACGGCGTTTCTGCATTCCGTCATGATGCAGGAAAAACGCGGCATGTTGAAAATCTGGAACATGTCGCTCATCTTCGCGACGTTCCTGCTCTCCATGCTCGGGACCTTCCTCACGCGTTCGGGCGTGATCAGTTCGGTGCATGCGTTCGCGCAATCCTCGATCGGCACATGGTTCCTGGTCTTCATTGGCCTGACCTTGGCGGTCTGTACTTTTTCCCTGATTGAGAACCGGTCGTATCTCAAGAGCGAGCACAAGCTGGAGTCGCTGGTTTCGCGCGAATCCAGTTTCCTGTTCAACAACCTTCTCTTGCTGGTCGTCTGTTTCACCATACTGTGGGGAACTTTTTTTCCCATCCTGTCGGAATTCGTGCAGGGACACAAAGTCACCGTCGGACCGCCTTTCTTCAATCGCGTCGCCGTCCCGGTCGCCTTGCTGCTCCTTCTGCTTACTGCAGTAGGACCGCTGCTCGCCTGGCGTAAGACTTCGCTCGAAAGTCTCAAGCGGAATTTCCTGTTCCCCGCCCTGGGTTCGCTCGCCATCGGCGTCATCATGATCGTGTTCGGCGTGCGTCCCTGGGAAGATCCTTCTTTCTTCTATGCCACCATGGCCGCCGTTCTCTCGGCGCTGGTGATCTTTACCGTAATTTCCGAATTCCTTCGCGGAGGCCGCGTCATCGCCGGCAAGAGCCAGCAAAACCTGCTCTCCGCCATGATTCACCTGTGCCACAGGAACACGCGCCGCTACGGCGGATACATCGTCCACTTCGGCGTGGCGCTGGTCGTGATTGGAATCCTGGGCACCCCTTTCAATAAAGAAGTGGAACAAGAAATGGGCTTTGGCGACAAGCTTTCCATCGGCCCTTACACGCTGGTCTGCCAGTCTTACACGCAGGACGACAATCCCAACTACGCCAACGAATGGGCCATCATCAACGTGTTCCGCGGCGGCAAGCAGATTACCACCATGTATCCCGAGCGCCGCTTCTATAAGGCCAGCGGACAGCCGCAAACGCTGCCGCGCATCTACCCCAGCTTCCGCGAAGATTTATTTCTGGTAAGCGACCTCTATCTCGTCTACGAAGGCAGGAACGAGACCACCGGACAGCCCATCATTAAAGCGCACGTGAATCCGCTGGTCCCGTGGATTTGGATCGGCCTGGTCGTCATGGTCTTCGGCACCATCGTCGCCCTCGTGCCCAATGCCGCCGCCGTGCAGGTGGCCGCAACCACGCCAATTCGCACTCCGGCGCAGGTGGGAGCGGGGGACTGAGATGAAATCCTCGAATCAAAGACTTCGGGATCGGGAGTTTAGGGATGAGGGGTTTCGGGAAGGGCACGACTTCAGTCGTGCCGAAACAGCCTCCCAAAACTCTGCGGCTTTAGCCGCTGAGGGCCGGCGGACGAAGCCATCGGATTGGCCGATTCCTCAAAACCCCGCCCGCCGCGCCTTCCACGCCCTCATCCTAACCGCCGCCGTCTTCCTCTTCATGGGCGCCGGCGACGACACCGCCCGCTTCAAAGACCTCGGCCATCGCCTGATGTGCACCTGCGGATGCGGCCAGATCTTGCTCGAATGCAATCACGTCGGCTGCCAGTCCTCCGAGAAGATGCGCGGCGAACTGCAAGCCGCGCTGGACAAAGGCGGCAGTAATAGTGACGACCTCATCCTGCAAGGCTTCGTGCAGGAATACGGACCGACCGTGATCGCCGCCCCCACCGCCACCGGCTTCAACCGCGTGGCCTGGATCATGCCCTTCGCCGCATTGGCGCTAGGCATTGCCTTCGTAGTTTACGTGGTGCGCTCGTGGAAGAATCGTCCCGAACCGGCGCTCGCCGATGGCATCGTCATCCGCCCCAGCAGCGAACTGGACGAGTTCCGCCGGAAGGCAAGAAAAGAGACCGACCTATGACGCCCAAGTGCAGCAAGTGTGGCGCGGGCGCCCCCGCCCGCGAAAAGCCGCGATCGGGTAATGGCGCTGGGCGCAAGGAGACCGACTTATGATCCCCTTCGTCTGTGGCGTCGTTACGCTCGCATGTCTCTATTACATTTTCTTTTTTCCCGGCGAAGTCTACGCCGGAGAAGAAAAGACGCGGCTCAGCTATCTCCGGGAGCGCAAGGAAGCAGTCTACGAGAACCTGCGCGACCTGAATTTCGAATACAAGACCGGCAAGGTGCCAGACGCGGACTATCAATCCATGCGCGCCTCGCTCGAAGAGGAAGCGGCCGCGATCATGGCAGAGATTGCGCGGCTGGAGCAGGTTGCGGGGCAGGTGGCATAAGCGCTGTTCTCGACAGTAATCAATCGCAGGATGTATCGTCTGGCTTATGGCGGACGCTTATCGCGTGTTTGTTGTGGTTGATCGAGAGTATGGTGAACGTCTTTCCGAACTAGCTCGGACGGGGCCGGTGTGGATCGTGGATACTCCCAATAACCGCGCGGCAGCACAGAAGATTTGGGCTGTCGATACGAATCGCAGTCATCTGAACGGCGTTACAACTTTCAAGGCTGGCGAGGATTGTTCACCGGAAGACACTCTCATCAATGAGCTAGACACTATCGACCTTCACCACGGCACCTATTCAGCAAATCCACCCTACACCGTTCTTGAAGTGATCGGTGCGGTTCCGAGTGAGAGATTGAAGACCGAACTCTCTCAGTTCGGCTTCGATGAGTTTGAAGCAACAGCGGAGGGTTTCTGTGCGGTGCGTCCACTGCCGAGCGACAGCGTCTCCCGATAGTTGGCGAAAAATCGCCGTTTGACACCAACTGGTGATTTTCCCTCGGCGCGCGTTAAAATAAAGCCTCATGAGCCCAGACACCGTCAAGCAGATTGAGCGCGCCATCGGAGCTCTCAATCCGCGCGAAATCGAGGAACTGTACGCGTGGCTTGAGCGGCACTGCCCGCCGCCGATCGACGGCCGCGTCCAATCCGATCTTGCGGCCGGACGCCTCGACTCAGCCATTCATCGCGCTCTGGACGATGAGAAAAACGGCCGCACACAGCCGCTCTAGCCCCCAATGCAGCATCGCGCCGCCACCGATTTTTGGCAGCAATACCGCTCGCTCTCACAGGAAGTCCGGGCTCGTGCCGACAAACAGTTTTCATTGCTTAAAGCAAATTCGCAGCATCCTTCGTTACAATTCAAGAAAGTGGGAGAGCGCCACGGCCAGGAGATATGGTCCGCCCGCGTCACGTTGAACCATCGGGCTCTTGCGATCAAACGGCCCGATGGGTATTTGTGGTTCTGGATCGGCGACCACAAATCCTACGAAGCACTGATTTCTTAGCGCTACTGCGTCTCGCAAGAGAATTCACGGCAGCAAGGAGTTACTTTGACCAAACTCGCCAAGTCCGCCGTGCTAGCCGCCATCCTCACGCTGGCCCTCGCCTCGGCCGCCGCCCAGACTCTCACCGGCACCGTCACCAACGGCACCACCCACAAGCCCGCCGCGGGCGATGAAGTCATCCTCATCAACATCGCCAACGGCATGGATGTGGCGGGCAGCACCAAGGCCGACGGCAACGGAAAATTCAGCTTCAAACTCACTGGCGGACCGGAGCCGCACCTCATCCGTGCCGTTCATCAGGGAGTGAACTATCATCAGATGGCGCCTCCCGGCGTCAACACGGCCGACATACAGGTCTATGACGTCGCGCCCAAAATCACCGGCCTCACCGTAACTGCCGACGTCTTGCGCTTCCAGGCCGACAGCGGAACCATGCAGGGCGTGCGCCTGTTCGTCGTCGACAACGCCTCTTCGCCCGCGAGGACGCAGATGAACGATCACAACTTCGAGTTCTATCTCCCCGCCGGCGCTAAGATTGAACAACTGCAAGCCCGCGCTCCGAACGGTCAGCCGATCAGCGCGGAAGCCGTTCCCCAATCCGACAAGAACCGCTACGCCGTCGCCTTCCCACTCCGTCCCGGAGAAACGCAGTTTCAGTGCGAGTTCACTCTGCCTTACTCCGGCGAAATCAAGATCGATCCCAAGCCGCTCTATCCCGCCCAGCATCTCGTCATCGTTCTTCCCCAGACGATGCAGTTCACGGCCGCGAATCCGCCCAGCTTCGAATCCATGCACGACCCGAGCCAGGGCGACAGCACCGTGGAAGTCGCGAGAGAGACGAAGCCCGGCCAGCCGCTCAGCTTCACGCTGAAAGGCAACGGGGTCATCACAGAGTCTCCCGGAGAAACGGCCTCGGGCGCAGCCCAACAAGGGGATCAGCAGCAACCGCAATCTCAAGGACGCGACAATCGTAGTGACAATCGCCCCGGCGGCGGACTCGGCGCTCCCATCGATGCGCCCGATCCGCTGCAGCAATATCGCTGGCCCATCCTCGGCGGATTCGCCGTGCTGCTCGCCATCGGTGGATGGGTGGTCACGAATCGGCAACCCGCAACCGCCGCCGCGACGCCCGGCGTTGCATTGAGCGACTACGGCGCAGCCGTCCGCCCCACGACGCCAGCCACGACGGCGTCCGCGACCAGCACTCCGGCCGCAAAATCATCGATGCTGCTAGAAGCGCTGAAAGAGGAACTATTCCAACTCGAGGTAGAAAGAAAACAAGGCAAGATCGCGCCCGAAGATTACGAAAAAGCCAAAGCGGCCCTGGACCAAACGCTAGACCGCGCCCTGAAGCGGCAGAGTTAAACTCGTGTGTCTTCTAGGGCCTGCGGCCCGCAAAAGCTCATGAAAATTGCTTCGAGTATCCGGCAGAATGGTAGCGGCGGGAGCGATGAGGTCGAATCCCCACTGGAGCGGTCGAGGCTGTTCGTGT
>Ga0326727_10001811_pt1 | contig 76719 bp, 72 predicted proteins | sample MB2enrmetagenome_FD_207643 | JGI IMG/M metagenome (GOLD analysis project Ga0326727, IMG submission 207643) | Lab enriched peat soil microbial communities from McLean, Ithaca, NY, United States - MB29MY | ecosystem: Environmental > Terrestrial > Soil > Wetlands > Peat | place: USA: New York... | reverse complement strand
TGCGTCTGCAACAAACAGCGCTCTTCCAAATTCAGATGCGTGTACGACTTCCCCATGCAACATTATCCCTTTCAGGTTTGTTGCACTTGGACTTTGAGCGCAGCTTATTTTTGCGAACTCCCCGTTGCTTTTTACGCAGCAGCAAGCGGCCGCAGCCTCGTCCGCGTAGGGCGCGGTCAAGGAACCCACGACATGGCCAATGCGTATCCTCTTTCATCACAGGTTCAATCGGGCCGGTGATTGTAAGATGAGGCTTCCCCAACAACACGCCTTGCGCGTGAAGGAGAATGTTCGTCAATGGAATGGCTCGTAAACTACTGGTGGGTTCTTGTAATCGTCCTCGCCTGCGTGCTGTATAAACAACTCCTGCGTGTTTTCTTCGGTACCGTCATTATCCCCAAGGATGCCATTGGCATCGTCAACAAGAAGTGGGTTTTGCTGGGCAAAAACCGCACTCTGCCCGACGGCGCGATCGTGGCGCTCAACGGCGAGGCCGGACTGCAGGCCGATACCCTGGCGCCGGGCATTCACTTCGGCCTGTGGGCTTGGCAGTACTCGGTCATGCTGGCGCCGTTCACCACCATCGATCAGGGCCAGATCGGCATCGTCGAGGCCCGCGACGGCAAACCCATCACGACCGGCCGCGTTCTGGGCCGGACCGTGGACTGCAACTCCTTTCAGGATGCACGCCAGTTTCTGACCAAGGGCGGCCAGCGCGGCCCGCAGACGGCCATTGTTCCTCCCGGCACCTACCGTATCAACACCGAGTTGTTCAACATCACCCAGTCCGAAGTGCTCGAGGTTCCCGACAATCAGGTAGGCATCGTCACCGTGAAAGATGGCGCGCCACTGCCCACCGGCGAGATTGCCGGCAAAGAAGTTTCCGGCCACAACTCCTTCCAGGATGCCGAGATCTTCATCACCAACGGCGGCCACAAGGGCCTGCAGGAGCAGGTGATCCTCTCCGGCCGTTACTTCATCAATCCGCGCTTTGCCACCGTCGAGATCAAACCCATGACCGAGGTACCGATCGCCAATGTCGGCGTCGTGATTGCCTACGTCGGGGCCGAGGGCGTGGACGTGACCGGCGACAGCTTCAAGCACGGCAACCTGGTCAAGCGCGGCCAAAAGGGTGTCTGGGTCGATCCGCTCGATCCCGGCAAATATCCCATCAATCCCTACACGCACAAGGTGGAGCTGGTGCCCACGGCCAACATCGTGCTCAACTGGGCCACCGGCAAGTCCGAGGCCCACAAGCTCGACGAAAGGCTGTCCACCATCACTGTCCGGTCGAGCGACGGATTCACCTTCAACCTCGATGTCTCGCAGATCATTCACGTGCCGCGCAACGACGCGCCCAAGGTCATCGCGCGCTTCGGCACCATGGGCAATCTGGTCACCCAGGTTCTGGAGCCGACCATCGGCAACTACTTCCGCAATGCCGCCCAGACCAGCGACGTGATCGAGTTCCTCAAGGGCCGCACAGAGCGCCAGAAAGAAGCCAAGGACGCCATCCAGTCCGCGCTCACCGAGTACAACGTCAACGCCATCGACACGCTGATCGGCGACATCACGCCGCCCGAGGCGCTGATGAAGACCCTCACCGACCGCAAGATCGCCGAGCAGGAGCAGGTGACCTACAAGACCCAGCAGCTGGCCGAAGAGACGCGCAAAGACCTGCAACAGGCCACGGCCATGGCCGACACGCAGGCCCGCGTGGTCGATGCCGAGCGCTCGGTTTCGATCGCCGAGTTCGCCGCCCAGGCCCAGGTCAAACAGGCCCAGGGCGCCGGCCAGTCCAAGACCATCAACGCCGAGGCCGATGCCCGCGTGCGCACCATCAGCGCCGAGGCCGAGGCACGGGCCAAAACCATCAACGCCGAAGCCGACGCCAATGTGGTCATCACCGTCGGCAATGCCGACGCGGAAAAGGCGCGCGCCGTGGGTACCGCCGAGGCCGATGTCATCAAGATGAAGATCGCCTCGATGGAATCGGGCAACTACGCGGCCGTACAGATCGCCCAGGCGCTGGCCACCAACCACATCAAGCTGGTTCCCGATATCGTCGCCGGCGGCGGTGGCAACGATCAGGGCAGCCTGATCAACGTGCTGCTGGCCCGCATGGTGCAAAGCGAAACCGCCAAGCAAACGCCCGGTACAGCCGACAAAAAATAAGACTGTGCAGGTACTGTCCCGGAGGGACAAGCGAAAGTAGCCCAGGCCGAGGTCCGCCCGCCGTGGTGGGCGGGCCGAGCCCCTGGGAGAGTTTCATCGCACACCACTTCCGTCCCAAAGGGCCGGACGAATCTTCTGAAGCTTGCGTTGAAACCGCATGCGATGCCTACGATGCGCGGGAATCACTATCGCGCGGTCCTCCGGGGCGCTCTTGATTCTTCGTACTCATTTCCCAGGGTTCCGTCCGCCCTTCGGGCTGACTTCACCCTGGGCTATTATCGGCCGTCCCTCCGGGACGGTTCTCCACCATCACATCAACCAGATGATTTTCAGCTTGCTTCAGGGGATATAAGAATGAAGCGGGACAGCCGCTCTCTTACCTCAGAAAACATAAGTCGTTTTCTGGACTCCAGTCTGGAGAGCACGGCTACTTCGACCGCGTATCCAGCACTCCTTTTTTGCGAGTCCCGCGCTACTTCTCCCGCGCCACGACAAAATCGGGAACCCAGAGCAGAGCACGTTTGTAGTCGCTGTCGGCAAACGGCGCCAGTGCCTGGCGGCTCTGCTCGGCATAGCGGTCGGCGGCGGCCATGGCGTATTCGACCGAGCCGTTGCGGACGAGAATCTCGCGAATCTGCTGGCGGCTGACATTCTCAAAGCTGCGGTCGTCGAGCACGCGGCGGATGGCCTTGCGGTCGGCGGCGGTGCCATGATCGAAGGCGTGAATGACGGCCAGCGTGGCCTTGCCCTCGCGCAGGTCGCTGGCCACGGGCTTGCCCAGCACCTCTTCGCTGGCGGTCAGGTCGAGCACGTCGTCGACGATCTGGAAGGCCAGGCCCACGGTGCGGCCAAAGGCGGCCAGGCTTTCCTCGACCTCTTCGCTGGCGCCGGCCAGCACCGCGCCCAGACGCATGGAAACCGAAAACAGGCAGGCGGTTTTGCGATAGATCAGGTCGTAATACTCGGCCTCGGAGACAGCCTTGCCGAGCTTTTGCATCTGAAACAGCTCGCCTTCGACCATCTGCTGGGTGAGACCGATGAGCAGGTCGAGCACGCGCAGATTGCGCTCCTCCAGAGCCACGCGGAAGGCCTGCATGTAAAGCCAGTCGCCGGCCAGCACGCACTTTTCATTGCCCCAACGGGTATTGGCCGAGGGCCGGCCGCGGCGCGTGTCGGCGCCATCGATAATGTCGTCGTGCACCAGCGTGGCGGCGTGCAGCATCTCCACCACCGAACCCAGGCGGATGGCGCTGGGGCCGGAGTAGCCAAGCTGATGAGCGGCCAATAGCAGCAGCGAAGGGCGGATGCGCTTGCCGCCGCCCTCGCGCAGATATTCGGCGATCTCGGTGATGGTGCTGACGCTGGAGGCGGCATCGCGGCCCAGCTCTTGCTCGACTGCGACCAGGTCTTCCCGCAGCAGCTCAAAGACCTCTCTGGCCATCGCGATGGTGAATGTGGTCAAGGCTCTCCAATTCTATAACCATTGCCGCCGGGGCAGCGATTCGTCCGCTCCGCGCTAATTGGTGCGGTAGTTGGTGAACTGCAGATCGATGCCCAGATCGCGGCCGCGCAGCGTGGCAATGATGGCCTGCAACTCGTCGCGGTCTTTGCTGGAGACGCGAACCGAGTCGCCGAGAATGCTAGCCTGCGCCTTGCGCTTGGAGTCCTTGATCAGCTTGACGATCTCCTTGGCCTTATCGGCGGGAATGCCCTGCTGCAGGCCGATCTTCTGGCGCACGCTTTGCCCGGCGGCCGGTTCCACCTTGCCAATGCTCAGGTTTTTGAGCGGCACGCCTCGGCGCACCAGCTTTTGCGAAAGAATGTCGCGGACGGCCTCAAGCTTGTATTCGTTGGCCGAAGCCAGTTGAATATCGTCGCCCGTTTCCAGGTTGATCTCGGAGTGGGTGTCTTTAAGATCGAAGCGTTGGCGAATCTCTTTTACCGCCTGATCGATGGCGTTGCGGACCTCTTGCAGATCCACCTTGCTGACAATATCGAACGAGTTCTCTTGAGCCATGACTGATCGATCCCTCGAAGCAATGCTGAATTGGAGCGGCCGGGACACCGGGAACCCGCCGGCCGGATGTACTCAGTGTCCCACGTCCGGCCCCAAGTGAAAAAGCCGGTGGAAATTTTTCGTCGTCGCCGCGGCCAGCTCTTCTTCTGAGATGCCGAATAGCCCCGCCAGGGTTCGCGCTGTTTCCACCATCAGCGCCGATTCGTTGCGCTTACCGCGCTGCGAGGCCGGAGCCAGCCAAGGTGCATCGGTTTCGACCAGCACGCCATCGACAGGCAGCTTAGCGGCCACCTCGCGCAGCGGCTGCGCTTTGGGAAAGGTGAGCGTGCCGGCAAACGAGAGCAAAAACCCCAGATCGAGCGAGCGGCGGGCCTGCTCCCAGTTGCCGCTGAAGCAGTGCATAATGCCGCCCAGTCCGGTTCTTCTCCAATGCTCTTCCAAAACCAGAAAAAGATCGTTCCAGGCGTCGGTGGCACCATCCTTGGGCCGGCAATGGATCAGGATCGGGCGCTTGCGGGCGGCGGCGATTTCCAACTGGCGGATGAGCGCCGCGCGTTGCACTTGGTGCGCCGCGCCCTCGTGATAATAGTCGAGGCCGATCTCGCCGCAGGCGATGACTTCGGGCTCGGCGAGTAGCGCATCGAGCTTGGCCAATGCGGCCGCGTCGAGATCCGGCGTGCTGTGCGGATAGACACCGGCGCTGGCATAGAGCCTGGGCAAACCGGCACGGCCATTGAACTGGCGGCAAAGATCGCGGGCCTGATGCATCTCGGCCGGCCCTTCGCCAATACCGATCGCAAGAATTTCGCCGACCCCGGCCGCATAGGCACGCGCCAGCATGGCTTCGCGATCCTCGCTATAGCGCGGGCTGTCTAAATGGGCATGGGAATCGATCAGCAACGGAACCTCGTCGATGAGATGGGGAATCGGGCCATGGTGCGGCCTGTCATTAGTGTAATGCGGTGGAAGAGTTGGGAATTTGCAGGAACAAAGAAATGCGCATGGATCGTATATGGATCGTGTTTTGAAAGGGCACGGCTTGAGCCGTGCCGATCGAAGCGGCCAAAAAACGGAGCGGCCTTCAGGCCCTGCGGGATGGGATTGAACCCGCAACCACATTCGTCAGAGGCTAAAGCCCATGGTCATTTTATGGCCATTTTCGGCACGATTGAAATCGTGCCCTGACACTTCGTGCCTCTCGGCAATGTCTTTTAGCAATCTCTGAAGCCGTGCCGGACACTTCGAGCTGATCCTTGCAGGCCGTTCCCTTCATGCAATTGTCCTGCTGCTCAAGATCATAACCAACAGCTTGGGCCCCGGTCGTCTACCATCGAAAAGAGCGCATGCAGAAAAAGCCAAAACTCAGCCAGAACTTTCTCGTCGACCGGCGGGCGGCGCTACGCATCGCCGAAGCGCTGGGCGATGTTTCCGCAAACACGGTGGTCGAGATCGGCCCCGGCCGCGGCGCCATCACCGGCGAGCTGGCGGCGCGGGCCGGCCGGCTGGTGGCCGTCGAGTTGGACCGCGAGTTGGCCGCGGCCCTGCGCGAGCGCTTCGACCCAAATCACGTAACCATCGTCGAGCAGGATGTGCTGCAATTCGATTTTTCGGCGGCCGCCGCTAGCGCCGGCGAAAAACTGCGCGTGGCCGGCAACCTGCCCTACGCCATCACCTCGCCGATTTTGCTCAAGCTCGCCCAAGTGCACGCAGTGCTCGACGTAGCAGTGCTGATGGTGCAGCGCGAAGTGGCCGAACGGGTGACGGCCAAACCTGGCTCGCGCGACTACGGATTGCTGGCGGCGACCATCGAGATGTACGGCCCCGCCGAGCCGCTGTTTACCCTGCCGCCCGGAGCCTTCTCGCCACCGCCCAAGGTGCATTCGACGGTCTTCCGCTGGCGGTTTGCGCCGCGCTTTGCCGCACTGGGCGTCGATGAAATGGAGTTCCAGCGCTTCTTGCGCCAGGTCTTCGCGCAAAAGCGCAAGACACTGGCCAACAATCTGCGCGCAGCGGGCGTGGAAGCCAAAACAGCCGCGGCGGCGCTTGAACATGTTGGGATCGGCGCCCAGGCCCGCGCCGAAACCGTGCCCGTCGAGACACTGGCCACGCTGTGGCGCGAAATCAAGAACGGTTGATTTTTTCAAAGAGAGCCGCGAAAAGGTGCGGCGGGCTTAGAGACTTTTCGCAGGGCCATCGCGTGAACGTCAGGCCGCACGAGCAAGAAGTGTCAGGGCACGGCTTCAGCCGTGCCACAGATGGCTCCTCATTGAATTTCTCCCCTTCGGTCCGGGTTTTCGCAAAGCGAAACCCCGGACCGAAGATTAAACTGGATCTTGAAAGCTTCGTTTTTGGCACGACGAAAGCCGTGCTCTTTCAAAAAGTAATATATTCAGAGATTCCTCAGCTCTTCTTGCCGGTGATTTTAACCACGGCGGCGTCTCGGGCCTGCGCCGCCTCGCGGGCAGCGACCGCCGCGTTGGGCAAGTAGATGGCGCCGTCCTGATTCTCTAAAACCGGCTGATAATTTTGCCGGATCGCGGCCAGAATGGTCGGCGCGAACATCTCGGTCCGGCGGGGATCGTCGAGGCGGCCGTTGAGTTGAATCGCGCCGTATTTCTGCTGGCGCAGCTCATCGATGAGCACCGAGGCATCGAGCTGGCCGAGGCCGATCATGCGTGTCGCGTTATAGGGATCGTACACATAGGGCTTGCCGGCATAGTAGCAGCGCAGCAAGCTTTCGCAGAGCGCCAGCCCCGGCTGGCCGCGGAGAAACGCGACCTCCTCGTCGAAACGCGCCTCTGCCGCCATGGCCTGCTCCAGCGCCAGCGGCGGATTCCAGTTCAACTGCGCCGCGGCACGTTCGTCGAGCGGCGGCACCACCAGCCAGGGAATCAGCAACCAGGCAAACAGCGCCCCCGGCGCGTAGATTGCCCAACGGAAAGGCGACTCCGCGCAGCGCCACAGAAACAGGCCCAGCATGATGCTCATCGCGAAATAGGCGCCAAAGAATGCATTGATCGAGACGCCATCGCCGCCGATGAAGTATCCGCCCAGCAGCAAGCTCAGCGGCAACAGAATCGCCGCGATGCGCCGCCGCGGATCGCGGCGGAAGAGATAGGCCGCGTACAACCCGGCCGCGAGCGGCAACACCAGCGGCCCCAGGTATACACCGGCCAACTCGAAGGCTTTTTCTACCGAATACGTTCTGGGCGCCAGCAGATTGGCGATGAAGTTTGGCCCGCCGAAGTGCAGTTGCAGGGCGATGGCGGCGGCCAGAAACGCCAGCCCGCAGCCCACGAATCCCACGGCGCGGCGGCGCGAGATGAACAACAGATCCAGAAAGACGGCCAGAGGAATTTCGATGGGGTTGTGCTTGATGGAGAAGGCCAAAACAAAGAGCAACGCGGAAAACGCAACCCCGGCGCAGCTCCGGTTGAGTTTGAGATAGATCCACAGGCCGGCCAGATAGAAGGCGTGGGCCAGCATCTGCGGATCGTCGACGCCCACATAGGCTGGATAATCGGCCGCCACCGAGAACAGCGCCAGGCAGAAAAACCCCGCCAGCAGCGCCGGCCGCCAGGCCTCGGTCAACCGGCGCACGATGGCCGCCACCAGCAGGCACGAGATGCATAGCGCGATCAGCGAAAGCACGCGCGCGGTGAACAGGTAATCGTGCGTCCAGCGGTGCAACTGCGCCACCAGAACAAATGAGAGCATGGGGTAGTTGATCGCCGTCCAGCCGGTCGTGGCCGGATACAACTGCCGGTTCGCCGCCTCCATGGCCGCGTTATACACATTCCAGCCTTCGTTATAGTTCACTTCCAGGCGGAAAAAGGCGCGAGTAAAGGGCACGATTGCCGTCAGCAAGGCAAATGCGGCGCACAGCGCAGTCCCGAGAAACTTTGCGGGACGTTCGGGGGCCGAAGCCATTGCGGCCTGGCCGTTTCGCTCTTCTTGAATCTGCTGGGCGAAAATAATGAGCCTCCGGCACAGAACTTCAATCTCTGCTGCGCATGGATGGTGCGGGTCTTCACACCACAGGTAGCTTGCGTTCTTGTGCATAGATCTTCCATCTACGCCGTCACGCAGCTTGGGCCCTCATTCTTTGCGATGACTGGAGGCTGCCTGTCGAGTAATACCCGTATAACTCTTAGTCAATTCCAATGCAGGCAAGCCTTCACAGCTTCGCCTTCTATTGTCAACGGGCATAGGGGCAAAAAGTTGCGTTAGATTCAATTAATTTAAGAATCTTCTTAAGATTGCCTTTTTCTCTTTTATTTCGCCCCTCCTCTTGCCCGAATCCCCACCCCGGATCGGGAGAGGGTTTCCGCGCCAGCCCCAAGCGCGTAAGCTAGGAACAGGACAAGACTCTGGCTGCGCAACTGCGATCAGGTGATCCAGAAGCGCAGACCGGCAGAGCAGCAATCCGAGCATTTTTTACGCTTTTCAGGTCTGAGAAAGACAGGATGAATCCACTCGCGACAGAAACACAACCGACGAGCAGCGAAGAAGCGCCTTTGAGCGCCCGGCAGACGATGTTGCTGCGAGAGACCTTGAAGCTGGCCGTGGATAGCTTCCGCGCCAGCAAGACACGTTTTGCGCTCACCGCCCTGGGTATGGTGATCGGCACCGCCTCGGTGATTTTGGTGACCACCATCGGCATGACCGGCAGGCAATTCGTCCTCGAGTTGCTGCAGAAGATCGGCACCAATCAGGTGTATGTGGAGTACGCCGGCGGCGGTGCGACATCCGCCGAGCGGGCACGCTACGTGGACAACCTGACCCGCGAGGACGAGAAAGCCGTGGACCAGCAGGTACCCGGCATCATGTATTCCTCGCCGATTTTAACCATGCACAATCGCATCGGCTTTCCTGGCGGCATTCAGCGCGACGCAGTAGTGCTGGGAGTCAGCCCGCAGTATCAGAACATCCGCAACCTGATTGTGCCCGTGGGCCGGTTCTTCGACGAGTCCGACGACGCGACCCACCAGAAGTGCGCTGTCATCAATGAGGCTCTGGCCATCGAGCGCTACGGCAGCGACGACGCGGCGGTGGGCCGCACCTTCGAAATTCTGGGCATCCCCTTCACCATCATTGGCGTCTTCCGGGAGAGCGTCAACGACTTCGGGCAATCGGAGATCACCGACGACACCTTCCTGGTGCCCTACTCGGTGGCGCGCTACTTCACCGGCAGCGAAAGAATCGGCGCCATTTACTTTTCCATGCAGAATATGCAACAGGTTCCGGACGCCTCGCAGGAGATTGTGCGCGTGATCAAGAGCCGGCACCGGGCAAACTCGGTATATAAAACGACAACACTCACCGAGTTGCTGGATACGGCGGCCAAGATTGCCGACGCGCTGACGGCGGTGCTAGTGCTGGTAGCCACCGTGACGCTGGCCGTGGGCGGCGTGGGCATCATGAACATCATGCTGGCCAACGTGCGCTCGCGCATCCGCGAGATCGGCATTCGCAAAGCGCTGGGAGCGACTTACCGCGAGATCAAGCTGCAATTTTTGATGGAGGCGGTACTGATCTCGGTAACGGGCGGCGTCGTGGGCAGTTTGGTGGGGTTAACGATTCCCCTCTCGATCCGGCTCTTCAGCGGCTACGACTTTCCCATCTCGTGGGCTTCCGTGGCGATCGCCATCACCTCGGCGACGCTGGTGGGCATCGTCTTCGGCACCATCCCGGCCACTCGCGCCGCGCAACTTGACCCGGTCGAGTCGCTGAAATATGAATGAGGACGGCCGCACGCAGCAGGAAGATCCGCGCCGCGGTCCCAGCCTTTTTGTTCTCTACGGCATTGTGGCATTGTTGCTCGCAGCGGCTATCGCCCTCGCCGTGCTGATCGTGCTGCCGTTTTATCGGCGGCGGTAAAAAATTGCAGATCAACCGTTGTTGCCGCTCGCGGCTGAGGCTTCGGCGCGCCCTGCGATGAGCACGGGAATGCCGCAGATGGCATAGGCTCGGCGGCACTCGGCACAAAGCAGATGTGAATTTTCTACGCGCAGCGAGCCATGACAGGCCGGGCAGGCCAGCAGGCTCAGCAGATCTGCGTTCCATTCGATGTGCGAAGTTGGCACGGCAAGAACACTCCCGCGGAAACTCTTCGCTTCCGGTCCCTGGTACCGTGTCTCCATGATTCGGTCATCGGGATCACGAATCCAAGGTGCCTCTGGTCTCGTTTGCGACCAGGGAATGCACAAAAACACACGGTCCCTAGTCTTTGGTCCCTGCATCTTCAGCATCGGAGCCGTTCTCGGCAGCCTTGCTGGGCCGCGAGGCCAAAGCCTGTTCCATGCTCTGGTTGGCGCCGGAGCGGGAGAACTCGTAGGCGACGCGAATGCCGTTGTAGATGGCGCGGTCGTTCGAGGAGCCGTGGCCGATGATGCATACGCCGCGTACGCCCAGCAGCGGCGCGCCGCCGTATTCGCGGTAGTCGAGCCGGTGGCGGAAGTCGTTGAAGGCGCGGCGCGAGAGCAGCGCTCCCACCTGCGCGGTCACGGTTTTAGTCAGCGACTGGCGCAGCACCTCGCGGACGAAGCGGCCTACGCCCTCGCTGGTCTTCAGCGCCACGTTGCCCACAAAACCGTCGCAGACGATCACGTCGGCCTGGCCAGAGAAGATGTCGCGGCCCTCGACGTTGCCGATGTAACGGATAGGCAGCGCCTTGAGCAGCGGCTGCGCCTCGCGGGTCAGGTCGTTGCCCTTGGACTCTTCTTCGCCAATCGACAACAGCCCGACGCGGGGCTCGTTGATCTTGAGCACCTGGCGGGCATACAACTCGCCCATGACGGCGAATTGCTCGAGGTTGTGCGCCTTGCAGTCCACGTTGGCGCCCACGTCAAGCAGCACGCAGGGGTTTCCCGAGGAGCTGGGCATGGGCGTAGCCAAGGCCGGCCGGTCGACGCCGGGCAGAGCGCCCAGCACCATCTTGGCCGTGGCCATGGCGGCGCCTGTGTTGCCGGCGGTGACAAAGCCCGCGGCCTTGCCCTCGCGCACCAGCTTGAGGCCCACGCGCAGCGAGCTGTCGCGCTTGGTGCGGACAGCGTGCGCGGCCTTCTCCTCCATGCCGATCCGCTCGGAGGCATGGTGGATCACAATGGGCAGATCCTCGTCGTCGAGAAGTTCGTCGAGCTGATCGCGCAACTCCACCTCAGGCCCGACCAGATGCACCCGGACGGGCAGAGACTTGCATGCGAGAATCGCTCCCCGGATCTCCGGCTCGGGGGCCTTATCGGAACCAACGGCGTCTAAGGCGATGTCAGTGAGCATCGGAGTCCCGGGCTACTTGGCTTCTTTCACATCGAGAACGTTGCGGCCCTTGTAGACGCCGCACTTGGCGCAGGCGCGATGGGGCAGCTTCTTCTCGTGGCAGTTCGGGCATTCAGATGTGCCCGTGGCGGTCAAAAAGTCGTGAGCCCGCCGGAGGGCGGTGCGGCGCACAGAGTGGCGCCTTTTGGGATTCGGCATGGTGCAATTCCTTTCACAGTCGGCTTCCGGCCGGTCACGGCAGGTGAGCGCGTTCGCCCACGGACCGCAAAAATCCGCCTCAGCGGGCGGCCGGTGGGTGATACCCCGCTAGGGGCTTGATTTTTTAGGACTTAAGCCTGCGCAGCCCGCTCAATGCCTCCCAGCGCGGATCACTTGAACCCTCGCTGCAATTGCAGGCTTCAATGTTGCGGTTGACGCCGCAGCGCGGGCAAAGCCCCTTGCAGTCGGGCTTGCACAATGTTCTGACCGGCAGGGACAAAAGAACCTGCTCGCGCAGCACATCTTCAAGCAACAGACTGTCTTTCTGATAATAACCGATTTCCGTCTCCGGCGCAGAGATGGAGCGCTCGCCGGTCGCGCCATCGGTACCGGCGGGCCGGAAGATCAGATCGAAGTCGGCGGCCAATGGAAGCTCGACCGGCTCGATGCAACGGGCGCAAGGCACGCGGAAGCGTCCCGCATAGTGGCCACGCAGCCGGATATCGGCGACGACCTCGTGAGCGTCGTGGTGTTCGTGGATCACCTCGGCGCGGCCGTTGGCGGCCAAACCGCCAATTTGTTCGGCATCTTCGCCGAAATCGACCGCCCCGGCGGCCAGTTCGAGATTGAACTCGACCGGCTCCCGCTCCAGCTCGCTGACAATGAACTTCATACTTTGAGCCTAATGCAAATGGCAGGGGTCAGGGAACAGGGATCAGCCGGACAAATTACCAATCTTTCGTATGCAGATCGTATCGGTAAGAGAAAATCCGTCTATGCTGCCGTCTCAAACCACGGTATTATCTGAAGATGGCAGTCGTTCACATCCCGGAAGCTGAGGCTGCGCGCAATCTGGCCGGCATCATGGCGCGTGTCTATGCCGGAGAAGAGATTGTCATCGACAGCGGCTCCTTAACGGTCGCCATCGTGCCGTCGGCGATTCCACCGCGCCGTTCTGTTGCCGATTGCATTGCGCTGGCGAAAAAGCAGGAGCAAGAAACCGGAGAATCTCCGGCCCTCGATCCGGACTTCGCCGCCGATGTAAAAGCAGTGATTGAAAGCCGCAAGCCATGGAATCCACCCGCTTGGGATTGATTCTAGACTCCGATTATCTGATCGCCGCCGAGCGGCAAGGCCAATCCATCCTCCAAATCCTAGAACAGATTGCCGTCGCGCATGGCGGCATCGATCTGGGCATCTCCGTAATCGCCGTTGCCGAGCTTACGCACGGCGCCTATCGTACAAAAGCCCACGCGCGGCAACGGCATCGGCTCGCCTTCATTGACAGGCTCTCCAAAACGATTCCCGTCTATCCCGTCACTCTGGAGATCGCACGAAGCGCTGGCAGGCTGGAGGGCGAACTGGCAGGCCGCGGCTTTACGATTACCTTTGAAGACCTTGCCGTTGGCGTAACCGCGCTGCAGCTCGGCTTTGGCGTGGCGACCATGAATCGCAGGCACTATGAGCTGATTCCCGGTCTAGATATCGTTTCTATCTGACATTTCCCCGGCTCGTACCTCCCGGAAATCAAAACAGGTATGCTCAAGCGCCGATAAATTTCATCTCATCCAAGTGTTCTGAAACGCGACAGTCGTCTTTTTGGGCGATTCATTCGTCGTTGATAGCAGCACAAACAAAAATTGAAACTGCCCGACCGAGGAGAACCCTCCGCATGATGCGCATTCGCCAGAAAACGCCACTTCAGCTGCTCGCCGCCAGCTTCGCCGCTTTAGCCATGGTCGCAACCGCCTCCGCCAAGGTGATTGGCACCAACGTGATTGCAAAACCGCTGACCCGGGAGCGGATCGCCACGCTGCCCCAAAGCGAGCAGCAGGCCTGGCTCGATTACCTCGACCGCGCGGAGAAGCAGAAGGCCATCGACAAGCAGACGCTGGCCGATGAGCAGAAGGCCGCCGGCAACATGGCGCCCAAGCACGCGCCATCGCGGCACGGAATGTTTCCTCCGCCTGCTGCGGCTGGCGCGCCGCAACCTCCACGTCCGGCCGGCCCACGGCCGCGCGGCGAGCACCCGGCCGCATGGTGGTCGAGCGATGAGGCGATCAAGGCCGCGCAAAACGCCATGAGCTGGCAGGTAGCCGACGGCGGCTGGAGCAAGAACATCGACACCGAAAGGCTGGCGCGAGCGGCGGGCGACTTCTACGACGCCGACAACGAGAATGCGTTTCCCGACGCGGCGGACTTCGACAAGGCGAACGATCCGAGCTGGCACTACATCGCCACGCTCGACAACGACGCGACCTGGACGCAGATCCGGTTTCTGGCGCATGTAGCGACGGCGCTCATCGCGGCACATCGCGAGGCCGACGCCGCGCCCATCCGCACCTCGGTCGCCCGTGGCATTGAGTATCTGCTCAATTCGCAGTATCCCAACGGCGGCTGGCCGCAGGTTTGGCCGCTAGAGGGCGGATATCACGACGCCATCACCATCAACGACGACGCCATGACTCACGCTGTCGAGATCTTGCACGATGTGGCCACCGGCGCGGAGAACTACAGGTTTTTGCCTGCCGAGTTGGCCCACCGCGCCGCGCCGGCCGCCGCGCGCGGTATCGCTTGCCTGCTCAAGTTGCAGATTGTGGAGAATGGCATGAAAACAGCCTGGGCGCAACAGTACGACCCGCTCACGCTGGAGCCGACTTCGGCGCGCAACTACGAGATGGCCGCGCTCACCAGCGACGAAAGTTTCCCCATTATTGAGTTTTTGATGAGCCTGCCCAACCCCACGCTGGACCAGATCGCGGCTGTGCATGCCGCCTGCGCATGGTTCCAGAAGGTGGAGATCTTCGGCTACCGCTACGGCAGCGGCGATTTCTTCGCCGACCATCGCAGCGCCGAGGGCCGCAAGCTGGCGGCCGTAGCCGGTGCGGGACCGATCTGGGCGCGTTACTATCAGATCGGAACCGATAAGCCGATCTTCGGCGACCGCGACAAAACCATTCACGACGATGTGAACGAGCTAAGCCTGGAGCGGCGCAACGGCTACGGTTGGTACAACACCGAAGGCGTGGAGTTGCTGAGCAAATACAAAACCTGGGCGCAAAAGTATCCCAAGTAATTGGAAAATGCTTATGACCAAAGATGCGCAATCCAAGGCCGCGCAGAAGATTCATTTCCGCGCGGCCACGGCCGCGGACCGGACGCAACTGATTGCGCTCGTCAACGCGGCCTTTTCCATCGAAACATTCCTTGACGGCACGCGGACCGACGATGTGCGCCTGGCGGCCATGATGGAGAAAGGCACGATTCTGACAGCGGAAGATGGTACGGGCCGCCTACTGGCCTCGATTTACATGGAGCAGCGCGGGCGGCGCGGATACTTGGGAATGTTGGCGGTCGATCCCGCACGGCAATGCGAGGGGTTGTCGCGCCGGCTGGTGGAAGCAGCGGAACAACGCTTTCGCGATCAGGGTTGCGAGGGCGTGGATATTACTGTACTGAATCTGCGGCCTGAGCTGCCGCGCATCTATCAGAGATACGGTTACAGCGAAACCGGAACCGAGGAATTCAAGCCCACGCAGCCCTTGCGGCCTAGCAAAGAATGCCGCGGAATCGTCATGTCGAAGCAACTGTAACTTCCCCTCACCGCTCGAACATCGGCGGGAAGTATCCTTCGTTTCCATCAGGCAATGGCGAGGCAAGTTGCGCCCCAAAAGCAGCGAAGTGTCTCGAATTGAGACAGTCCACGGCGACTCCCCTCTGAATATTCCATCCGTGGCCGCTTGTGAAATTTTCAGGAAATAATCTCTCTTGTTTTTTCAATCAATCCATTCATAAAAAGAGTATTCCGCCGATAGAACCAGGAGTAACGTCCCACAGAGGTACCTCGTATGTCCTGGTTCAAAGATCTACCCATCGCGCGAAAGTTAACCGTTTCATTTGGCGTCGTATGCTGCCTGTGCATCTTTCTGGGCGCGTATACCGCTCTCACCTTCCACGATGTTTCCGCCAAAAGCGCCGAAGTGAGCGCGAACACGCTGCCATCGGTCATCGCTTTGGCCAAAGCGCAACAGGCGGTCAGTTCCTACCGGCGCTACGACCTGGCATCATTGCTGTGCACCGATCAGGCATGCCGGGACGCGCGCACCGCCAGGAGAGACGCGGCGATAGCCAGCTATCAAACGGCCGTCAAAGAGTACGCCCCGCTCATCAGCTATCCCGGCGAGCAGGAACTCTACCAGAAGTTTTCTTCCAAGTTCCAGCAATACGTGGAGGTCAGCAATCACATAGCCGAGCTGGCCAAAGAGGGCAATATCAAAGACGCCAACGATCTGGCTGTTTCATTGACTACGGCGAACATTATTGACGACACGCTGAAGGCATTTGACGACGATTTCGCTTTGAACAGCAAGAGCGGCACGCAGAACGCTACCGCGGTGACCGAAGCGGCCGACCGTGCCACCTGGATCAACGTGTTGATCTCGGTGCTTATTGTCGTGCTGAGCGCCGGCGTGGGCGTGCTGCTGGCCCGGGTGACGGCTCCGCGTATCGCACAGTTGACTGAAGCGTTGGAGCAGGTGGCGGATAAAGATCTCACCGTCAGCGTTCATGTCGAGGCCCAGGACGAGATTGGCCGTTGCGGCGAAGCGGTGAACCGGACCGTGGAGACCATGCGCGGCATCATGAATTCGATCCAGCAAAGCTCGGAGACGCTGTCAGCGGCTACGACCGAGATCAGCGCAAGCTCAGTGCAGAGCGCCGGCAACGCGCGTACCGAGTCCAGCAAGATCAACCAGATTGCCGCCGCGGTGCAGGAGATGACGGCCACCATCGGCGAGATCAGCCACAACGCCGAAACCGCCTCCTCCGCCAGCCGCGATTCGGCAGCCACGGCCGAACAGGGCGGTGTGGTGATGCAAGCCGCCACCTCCACCATGGAGAAGATCTCCTCCGCCAGCCAGGAAGCCTCCGAAAAAATGTCATCGCTGGCCGTTCGCTCCGAGGAGATTGGCAAAGTGGTCAATGTGATTCAGGGGATCAGCGAACAGACCAACCTGCTGGCCCTGAACGCAGCCATCGAAGCGGCCCGCGCCGGCGAGCACGGCCGTGGCTTTGCCGTGGTGGCTGGCGAGGTACGCCGTTTGGCCGAGCGGACCAAGAGCGCTACCGAAGAGATTGCCGGCACCATCCGCAGCATTCAGGCAGAGACCAAGGCCACGCTGGATGTGATGGCGGATAGCCAGGCGGCGGTGGATAACGGGCTGGCCGAGACCTCCAAAGCACGCACGAGCTTGCAGGAAACCATCGAGGCCTCCAAACGCGTCGAGCAGCAGATCAATCTAATCGCCACGGCGGCCACCGAACAGACGGCGGCGGCCGGTGAAATTTCCGAATCGGCCGGACACATCTCGCAACTGGCCATGCAGAACTCGCAAGGCGCCGAGGAGGCAGTCGAAGCACTCAAGGGCCTGTCGGCGCTGGCTGCCGAACTGGATGGAATTATCCGGCAGTTCCGGCTGGAAGACGGGATGCAAGGCGGCGGAAGGCTGATGGGCAAACCCCATAGGGCGGTGCAACACGCCGTGCGCGCGGCGCATGCATAAAGGTTCGGTCTAGGCGGGGCCCCAGATCCAAGGCCTGGCAGGCGGAGGTTTCGCTCGCCAGGCCTTCCGCCTATTTGGCCTTACGCGGCCACGGGATTTTGTGCCTTGCGATTCCTCCACTGGATTTCTTTTTCAGAACCGGCCATCGGTACAGTTATCCTGATCATGCAACCGGCTTCGGACCCTGGGCCTGGTCTTAGCGTCCCCTGACCACTGCTGCAGGAATTGCAGGAGATGTCGCATGAGCGCGGTGAAGTACGATCTCATCGTTATTGGTTCTGGCCCGGCTGGGCAGCGCGCCGCGGTAGCGGCGGCCAAAGCGGGCAAGCGCGTAGCCGTCGTCGAGGCCCGCCAGGTGATTGGCGGAGTGTGCATCAACACCGGCACCATCCCCTCCAAGACCATGCGCGAGGCGGTGCTGCATCTCTCCGGTTACAACTACCGCACAATCTACGGCGCCAACTACCGGGTCAAAGACAAGATCACCATGGCCGATCTGGCCTACCGTGTGCAATCGGTCATCCGCACCGAAGCCGACGTGGTCGAAGGCCAGTTGATGCGCAACGGCATTGACGTGATCCACGGCACGGCGCATTTTCTCGATCCCCATCAGGTACGCGTCGAGGGCCAGCAGGCGGTGACGACGATCGAAGCCGGACGGATCATCATTGCCGTGGGAACCAAGCCCTCAGTCTCTGAAAAAGTACCGGTCAACGGCAAGACCATCGTCAACAGCGACCAGATTCTGGGGCTGGAAAAGCTGCCGCGCTCGCTGGTCGTAGTCGGCGGCGGCGTGATCGGCGTCGAATACGCCTGCATGTTCGCCGTGCTGGGCGTGCGCGTCACGCTGATTGAAAAACGCGAGCGGCTGCTGGAGTTCGCCGACCAGGAGATTGTCGAGGCGCTCAGCTATCATTTGCGCGATAGCCGTGTGACCATGCGGCTGGGCGAAGAGGTGGAAAGCGTCGAAGAGCCCTCGCCGGGCACGGTCGTTGCCAATCTCGAAAGCAAGAAAAAGGTCTCCGGCGACACGCTGCTCTATGCCGTTGGCCGGCAAGGCAATGTTGCCGATCTCAACCTTGCCGCGGCCGGCCTGGATGCCGATAGTCGCGGGCGGATCGCCGTCGACGAGCATTACCGGACCAAGGTCGAGCATATCTTTGCCGCCGGCGACGTGGTCGGTTTCCCCTCGCTGGCCTCGGTCTCGATGGAGCAGGGACGGATCGCCGCCGCGCGGGCCTTCGACGATCAGGCAGCCACCTCGAACCCGAGCTTTTATCCCTACGGTATCTACACCATTCCCGAGATCAGCTTCATCGGCAAGACCGAGCGGCAGTTGACCGACGAAGACGTGCCTTACGAGGTGGGCATGGCCTACTATCGCGAAGTGGCTCGCGGACAGATTCGCGGCGACACCACGGGACGGCTGAAGCTGATCTTCCACCGCGACACGCGCAAATTGCTGGGCGTGCACATCATCGGCGAGGGCGCCAGCGAGCTGGTGCACATTGGCCAGGCGGTAATGGTGTTGGACGGAACCATCGAATATTTCATCGACACCGTCTTCAACTATCCCTCGCTGGCCGAGTGCTACAAGGTCGCCGCCTTCAACGGCCTGGGCCGGTTGCACCGGTATCAGACGGAGTAGGACAAGCTGAGGGCTGACAGCCCGCAGCTTCTCGATGGACACTCAGGAGATTCCGCGGGAATCGAAACTGCATGTCGATCAGGCTTGCATCCAGTTTTCGAGTTTGAGCCCGGGAGCGCGCGCAAACTCGCGGGTATTGTTGGTGACGAGCGTCAATCCCAGGTGGCGGGCATGGGCGGCGATCAGCATGTCGTTGGCTCCGATCGGGGTTCCGTGTTGCTTCAGGTACGCACGAAGACTCCCATAATCGAACGCGGCAGCAGCCGGATAGTCTAGAACATTCATATAGCGCAAAAATTCATCCAATGCCGCCTGATCCTTCTGCCGGCGCGGCGATGCCGCTACGCCAAACCTCAGTTCCGATTCCACAATCGCGGAAATGCAGGTCGCTTCCGTAGGCAAGTTTTGCAGCCACCGCAGCAAAGCCTCATTCGATCGCTTCATGATGAAGGAAGCGATATCGGTATCGAGCATATAAGCCACGGTCAAAACTGGCGGTCCTCAGCGGGAAGATCCTCGACCCCTTCCATAAACTCGCTGGAAGCGATTGCGCCCGATGCCAGGTAGTCGGACCAATCCGCCGGCCGCGGCGACAAGATCACTTCGTCGCCCTGTTTGCGGATGAAGACCTCGCGGGTCTTGAATTGAAATTCCTTGGGCAGCCGGACCGCCTGGCTACGATTGTTCATGAAAATCTTTGCAGTAGTCTGCATGGCGCCCTCCGCCGATCTGGCATATACACAAGTATATGCCAGAATCGTTCAGGATTCTGGCATATCGGGCGCATCGGGCAAAGCACCGGAGAGCCTCAGTGCTTGCACAGGCAGGTACGCGAGAGCCGGTCGTGCCAGCTCAGGTGGCCTTCGTCGAGGATCGCCCAGACCAAGCCCAGGCCCAGCGGCAGAACCGACAACGGCAGAGCCAGCAGCCGGACAAAGCGCTGCTTGCGCGTGGGCCGGAAGCCATCTAGAGTGTTCAGTTCCAGGCCGGCATATTTCATGCCCGGCGTGGAGCCAAGCAGCGCCATGAAGAGCATCTGATAGCCGGTACAGAAGGCCAGCAGGCCAAGGCCAGCGGCCGCTCCAACGGCTTTGGGACCGGGAAACTGGCTGAGATGCGGCAAGGCCATGGCCACGGTGGCAAGAAAGGCCGCAGCGATCAGGACAGCATCCAGCGAGGCGGACAACATGCGCAGGCTTGCCGGTGCCATTACCGCGGCGTTGGACGGTAAAGCCTGCGGCGCGGGCTCCTCGATCCGCTCCTGCCCGGCCTGTGTCTCTGGCGCGAAGTCGGGCCATTCCTGGCGCATCCATTCCGGAGCCTCCGGTTTGTCCATCGTGGACGAAGCCGGTTCGGTAGAGATGGCCGCCTGATCGACCTCGAAGATACTCAACTGGCCTGTCGGCGCGGTGGCCAGCGGTCCCTCGGCCAGCCGGGGACGCACCTTGCGCGTGGCGACCATGGGCCGTGGGAATTCGATGAGATTGGCGTAGGCGGGCTCGGGCTCCTGGGCTGGAGCCGGCGCGGCAGTCGGACCGATGGGCTCGTCGAAGGGAAAATACGGATTATCCTCGATTCCCGACCGTGCCTTGGCAGCCCACTCGCACGAAGGAGCAGGCGCGGGTTCCCAGGCGGGCTCCTCGACTGGAGCAGGCGCGGCCTCCAGGCTGGCCAGCATGGATTGCATGGCGGCGTGAGCCTCGATGGCGGCCTTGGACGCGGCCTCGGCGGCGCGTACTTCGCCGGTCAAAAGTTCGTTGTAGCTGGGCGCATGGGCATAGCGCGCGGCCACGCGGGCTGCGGCCTGCGAGCGGCGTTTGCCGGCCACTGGATGGTTCTCTTCAGCCGCTTGCTCCGCGTCCGCGCTAGAAAATTGGCGGCTGCGGTGCTCCGCCAAGCGCTGGTTGATTTCCTGCTTCCACGAGGGGAGGAGAGATGCCGTGTTTAGCTGGGTGCTCAAAGCTCCTAATTCCCTTCCGGCGGGGCCCGAGCCAAGACAAAATGGGTTCAAACCTTTACGGACAGCCGCCGTAGAAAAATTTTGCTCCGCCGCGCCAACGGCCAGCGGAATGAAGTAAGAGTTGCGCAAAATCGGGGAAAGCCGCACGCGGTGCCGGGTTTGGAACGATTGCTCCGGAGCTTACAGCTCACGGAAGCGCAGCGGACCCGGTCATTTGAAAAGCCAGAGCGGGAGAAACCTGTCCCCGACTCAAGCCGGCTTTGCTATTCTGAGCCTTATACCGGTCTAGGTCTTGGGATGCGTCCTCTTTATTTACTGTGTATCACGCTGCTCGCCGGCTGTCACCCACAAATGGGTGCGCAGGCGTTGACCAATTCGGCACCTCCCGATAGCTCCGCCGGCGGACAAAACACGGCGGCGGCTGTCTCGTTGCCCAACGATCCCGGCCAGGAGCTGCTGCCGGTGGCCGTACCAGAGCCGGAACCGGCCGCGGGAGTTCCCATCGACTGGGAGTTCCAGCACATGGATTCCTCTGGCGATCTTGTCACCGCGACCGGCAATGTGGTCGCGCATTATCTGGGTTACGTTCTACGCGCCGACAAGGTGGTTTACAACCGCGCGACCACGGAGATGGAAGCCGACGGCCATGTACAGGTGAGCGGCGGACCCAACGACGTGCTCATCCACGCCACCCACGCCGATATGCGGCTGGATACGCACACCGCGCGGTTTTACAACGTGAACGGCTCGCAAGGCGTGCGCACAATGGAGAACCGCAAGGTTTACACCACGGCGAATCCGCTGCTTTTCTCCGGACGGGTCATGCTGGAAGAAGGCGAAGGCCGCTACCGGATGGTCGATGGCTCGATCACCAACTGCCGGCTGCCGCACCCAGACTGGCGGATTGTGGCCCGTTCCATCGGCCTGAAGAACAACATTGCTTCAACCGATAACGCCTTCTTCGAGTTTCTCGGCGTACCCATCGTCTATCTGCCCTATTTGCGCCACCCCTCCGATGAAGCCTCCCGGGAGAGCGGTCTGCTGATTCCCATGCCCAGCAACTCTTCGCTCAAGGGATATGTGATTGGCGAGCAGGTGTACTGGGTGATCAACCGCAGCATGGACATGGTCGCCGGCGTCGATTACTACAGCAAGCGCGGCTGGGCGCCCAACGGCGACTTCCGCTACAAGGGGCTGGGATACGACCAGGTCTCCGCACGCTGGAACGCGGTGCTCGACCGGGGAATCGTGGAGCAAATTGCCGCCACTCCGGCAACCCCGAACTCTCCGGCGGTTCCGGCTCACTCCCAGTGGGTCAACCAGGGCGGCGTCGATATTTCCATCGTCGGACGCAAAGATCTGGATCAGGACACGCGCTTGAGCGGCGCCATCGAGTATCTGTCCAGCTACACTTACCGGCTGATCTTCAACGACAACTACACCGAAGCCACCAGTTCGCAGGTGTCCAGCGACGTAGCGCTGACGCACAATCACAACGGCCAGGTCTCCGCGTTCTGGCTGGACCGCTTCCAGACCTTCGCCAGCACAACCAACGGCAGAGAGGTGCGATTGCTGCACCTGCCCGAACTGCGCTACGACGTGCTGGACAGGCCTTTGGGCGATTCGCCACTGTATTGGGGACTGGTTTCTTCTCTGGGGTATTTGAACCGCGCCGAGCCGAATTTCCACTCGCGCAATGTCGGACGGCTCGATCTTTACCCGCACGTATCCTTGCCATTTACCGCCGGGGGATGGAGCTTTGTGCCCGAGGCGGCGGTGCGCGACACTTCCTATACCATCAGCCAGATTCCGTCCTTGACCAAACAGTACACAGCGCCCACACTCAGCCACGAGCCGCTGAACCGCAAGGATCTCGAAGCCGCCTTGGTGGTCCGTGCGCCAGCCGTCGAGCGGGATTTCACTCTTCCCTTCGCGCACCGGGTACTGCGCCACGTCGTCGAGCCGGAACTCAACTACCGGTTTGTGAGCGGAATCGGCCAGCAGGCGCGCGATGTGCTTTTGTTCGACACCGCCGACATTGCCACCGACGTCAACGAAGCCGGTTTCTCGCTGACACAGCGTTTCTATCTGCGTCCCACCGGGGACACGGCCTGCGGCAGCGCCAAGACCGAGGCCTGCAGCCAGGCGCCGCGCGAGTGGGCCAGTTGGCAGATCGTGCAGGAGTATTTCATCGATCCGGACTTCGGCGGCGCGGTGATCAATGGCCGGCGCAACGTCTACGACGCGACGCTCGACCTCATCGCGGCGACCTTCCTCACCGGGCCGCGCCATCTGGCGCCCCTGGTTTCGCGGATGCGCTACGAAGCAGTCGACAAACTCAGCGTGGAGTGGGATTTCGACTACGACACGGTGATGGGGCAGTTCAACGCCAATAATCTGTTTTCAACCTACACCTTCGGCAATACGACGTTGGGCATCGGCCACGCGCTGTTGAACGCGCTCGACGAGCACAGCACCAACAGTGCAACCGCTTCGGTAACCAAGAGCCAGGAGTTGCAGCCTTTCTTGCAGTTCGGCAAACAGAACCGCGATGGCTTCAATCTAGCCATGAATAGCGGCTACAACTATGTGCAGCATCAATTCCAGTATGGCGGCGTGCAGGCCGTCTACAACTGGAACTGCTGCGGATTATCGCTTGGCTACCGCCGCTACGAGTTGGGAACGGTGGGCACCACCACCCGCGATGAAACGCAGTGGCTTTATGGATTCACGATCGCCGATTTCGGCACCGTGGGCGACATCCGGCGGACCAACACACCTTTTCACTAAAGCCGCTCCGCGGTTGGCATCGCGGGTATTTGCAATTGCAACTCATGCGCTCTGGCCGGCGCATGGGTTCCGTTGCCGAAGTCTGCTAGGGTATCCTTGCCAGAGAGGAAATCACCTTGACACGTTCTTGTGTATTGGCTGCATTGCTGCTTTTAGTTCTTACAACAGGCTGCAAGGCGCAGACTCCCGCGGCAGGCGCGATCGATGCGAAAACCCAGCGCAGGATCGAAGTGATGGTCCGCACCCAGTTCGATCTGCCTGCCGATTACGATCTTGTGCTCGGCACGCGCAGCCCCAGCCAGTTCGCCGGCTACGATACTTTGCCGGTTACCTTTAAACGCGGCAGCAAGACGCAGTCGATCGACTTTCTCATTGCCACCGACAATTCCAAGCTGGCGCATCTGGACACGATGGACCTGACCAAAGATCCCGCGGCGCAGATTCCCATCGCCGGCCGGCCGGTCCGCGGCAACCCAGATGCCAAGGTCACCGTTGTCGGCTTCGACGATCTGGAATGTGGCTACTGCGGTTTGATGCACAAAGAGCTGTTCCCGGAGACGCTCGACCGTTACAAGGGGCTGGTCCGCTTTGTTTACAAGGACTTTCCCCTGGTCGAGTTGCATCCCTGGGCCTTGCACGCCGCCGTGGACGCCAATTGCCTGGCCGACCAGAGTGGCGACGTGTACTGGACTTACGTGGATTACCTACACAGCCACGGCGACGAAGTCACGGGAGAGACGCGCGATCCAGCCAAGAGCTATGCCGCGCTGGACCGTATTGCCCGCCAGGAAGCGACGCTGGGCAAGCTCGACTCCGCGCGGCTGGACGCTTGCATCGCCAAGCAGGACGCTTCCGTGCCCCAGATGTCGGCCAAGTTTGCCGAGGCGCTGGGGATTCAGGGTACGCCGGCCTTGTTTGTGAACGGCGAGCGGATCAATGGCGGCGCGGTGCCGCAGCAGCAGGTTTGGATGGTGATTGACCGCGCGCTGCGCGCGGAAGGCATTCAGCCTCCGCCGCTGCCTCTGCCCGCGGCTCCCACACCCGCGGCGGCTGCTACCCCAGCGGCTACCGGCAACGTCAAATAATAACAGGGCGGGGCTATCCCCGCCCCACTCTTGGGATTTATTCTTAATAGCCGGGGTTTTTCTACCCCAGGAGAGACTAGCTTGCACGTCGCATCGCGTTTCCCTGTACTTCGCTCTTATGCCACCATAGTTTTGGCTGGCAGTGCTGTATTTTCCGCTGTCGTGGGCTGCGAGGGTTGCCACCGCTCGCCCTCGGCCGATGTTGTTGCCACGGTCAGCGGCAAGGAGATTCAGCGGGCAGAGCTCGAAAAGCTTTATCAGGCCCGAGTCGGAGACAGCCCGCAAAAACCCTCGCAGCAGGAAGCCGACATTCTGCGGTTGAATCTGCTGCGCAACATGATCCAGGACGAAATTCTGCAGCAGCGCGCCGCCAAGCTGAACCTGACCGCCAGCGACGAAGATGTCAACGCCAAGCTGACCGAAATCAAAGCGCCCTACACGCAGGACCAGTTCGATAACCTGCTCAAGCAGCGCAGCCTCTCGCTCGACGATTTCAAGCGCGATATCCGCAAGCAGTTGACCGTGCAAAAGCTGCTCAACAAGGAGATCGAGTCGAAGATCAATGTAACCGACGCCGAGGTCTCCAGCTATTACGCAGGGCACAAGGCGGACTTCAACCTGATCGAGCCGCAGTATCACCTGGCGCAGATTTTGGTGACCAACTCGCCCGCACAGTCCAGCACCAACCTGCAAAACAACAAGGCCGCGAGCGCCGACGACGCCAAGAAGAAGATCGACGCGCTGCACAACCGGCTCGAGAGCGGCGACGATTTCGCGACCTTGGCGGCGAATTTTTCCGAGGATCCCAACACGGCCTCCAACGGCGGCGACATGGGCTTTGCGCGCGAGTCGCAACTGCGCGCCGACGCGCCGGTTTACGACGCCGTGAGCAAGTTGAAACCCGACCAGTACACGCCCGTGATGCCCCTTTATGACGGCGGTCCCGGGCACAAACTTGCCGGATATGTCATCTACAAACTCATCGCTCACGAGCCCGCCGGGCAGCGCGAATTGAGCGACCCGCGCGTGCGCCAGGCCATCCACCAGACGATTCACGACAGCGAGAAGCAGCTCTTGCAGGCTGCCTATATTGAGATGCTGCAGGACGAAGCCCGCGTACGCAACTATCTGGCCGAGCAGGTTCTCAAACAGAACGGCCAATAATGCGCAGCGATGGTGTTCAATGAAAAAGGCCCGCGATCCGCGGGCCTTTTTGCATGTTGTCGATGTTGTTATTTTTAGAACTTTGCCTCGATGGCCGCGCCAGTGTAGTGGATCGTCTTTTCCGGCTGGGCAGTGATTCCGCCACCTACGCCATGGCCAGCCTTCACCATGACCACGTTGAAGGTGTGGCCAGCCGCCATGCCGGGGTAGCTGCCCTGGCGCGCGCCTACTGATAGCGTGCGCGCGGCATCGTTCCAGTGAATGGCGATGGTGGCATGCGCTCCCTGCTCGTAGCGGTAGCTGTCGCCCTCGTCCTCATAGAGCGTGAAGTCGCCGTCCGCGCCGGGATAGATGCGCAGTTCGATGGGATCGCTCGCTTGGCCTGTGTATTCGATCTCCGGGCCGAGGGGCAAAATCGATCCCGCGCGCACGGCCAGAGGAATGCGATCGAGAGGCGCCGCTACGCTGACCGTCTCGCCACCCGCCTGCCGCTCGCCGCTCCAAAAGTCGTACCAATCCGCGCCTGCCGGCAGATAGACAGGACGCGAGGTTGCGTGCTCGTTGAGCACCGGGCTGACAAGAAACGCCGGGCCAAAAAAAAACTGGTCCCCAATATCCCACGTCGCCTGATCGGCGCGGAAGTCCATCACCAGCGGCCTCTGCATTGTGTAATCTTCGTTGGTCACGCGCCAGGCCTGCGAGTACACATAGGGCAGCAGGCGGTAGCGCAGGCGGTCGACAGCAACCAGCGTGGGCAACACAGTTTCGTAGCTCCACAGTTCGTTGGCGTCGCGGTGGCCGTGGGTGCGGAAGACGGGACAGAAAGCTCCGTACTCGAACCAGCGGGCATACAACTCCTGATAGTTTTCTGGTAGCGGCTTGCCGTAGTTCAACGGATGATAGCCGCCGATATCGGTCGTCCAGTAGGGATAACCGGAGAGGGCGAAGTTCAACCCGGCGGGCACCTGATGGCGCAGCGCCCACCAACTGCTGTACACATCGCCCGACCAGACGGCAGCGCCGACGCGCTGTTGGCCAACAAAGGCCGAACGCGTCAAGAGAAAGACCCGCTTTTCCGGATTGGTCTGCTTCCAGTGCTCGGCGACGCCGCCGGTGTGCATCAACGGATAAACATTGGTGTATTCCAGGCCGCTGCCCACGGCCAATTGTTTGTCACGCAGAATCGCGTCGCCAACCTGCGGCCCGGCCTCTTCCGGTTCGGAACTATCGAGCCAAAAGGCATCCCAGCCCTGCGCGAAGAGTTTGCCCACATACTGTTTCCAGAAAAAATCCCGCGCCGCTGGGTTGGTAGCATCGTAAACCTGCGCATCGGGGACTTCGAAGCCCTGCGCGGCCATTTGTTTATAGTTCTCCGCGCCCTTATCCATCATGGCCCAGGCCGAGATCATTGCATGTACGTGCTCGTCATGCAATGTCTTCAACTCCGCCGGCACATCCGTGTAACCGGAGTTGTACACCGGGTCACCCTTGCCGTTCTGGTTCCACCAAAACCAGTCTTGCACGATGGCGTCGAGAGGAATGTGACGGGCGCGGTACTGGGCGGCAACGGAGAGAATCTCGTCCTGCGTCTTGTAACGGTCTTTGGACTGGAAGAACCCATACGCCCACTCGGGAAACAATGGTGCATGACCGGTGAGGGCGCGGTATTGATGGATGATCGCGTCCATCTCCGGGCCATAGATCACGTAGTAGTCGATCTGCGGCGCAGCCATCGACTCCAGGTTCAACTCCACCGGAAAGCGGTTATCGGCATAGCTCAGCGAGGCCGTGTTCCACAGGATCGAGTAGCCTTTGCTCGAGACCAACAGCGGAATTGCGATGTCGGTATTGTTCTGCCCCAACTCAACCGTACTGCCCCGATAGTTGAAGATGCCGCTCTGGTGCTGGCCGAGCCCGTAGTAGGCTTCGGTCGAGTCCGGCGCGAAGCGGTCCTCGACATGAAACCGCCCCGCTGCAGCTGATGGCTCGTAGGTTCGAGGCAGATTTGGGCGCTCGTGAATTAGCGTTTTGCCCTGTCGGGTTTTGACGCTCAGGCTGCCGTCGCGTTCGGCCAGTACAACGGTCAGCTGCTCCGTTGTTAATTGTGCCGCGCCATTGGTCTCGCTGAACTGGCTCGCCGCACCCGGACAGCCGCCAGCAATCATCCATGGTTGTTGCCCGGCCGCCGCAGGTGCCTCGGCGGGCCGCGCCGTTACGTGCAACAGTGTCGCCGAACAAACAGCGATCTCAATTTGTTCGCGGTTATTGCTTGCCTTGATGCCGTCTGGTGTTTGCGTGGCAGTAAATACGGTTGGCTGCGGCGCAGAGCTTACTGGTTGTTGACCTGAACCGTAGCCAGTACAGCCAAGGATCAGAACAGGAGCGATTACAGCATTGCAAAACCTACTCATCACACACTCCAAAGCTCGAAATCATTGCTGAGAACAAAGTAAAACGGCCCCTGCATCGCAGAGGCCGTTCTGTGTACATAAAATGACGATCATTGGATTAGTGCATCTGGCCGCTGGCGTCCATGGTGATGCCGCCTTGACCCTGGTTCTTCTTGGCCTCGTTCTGCTTGCGCATATCCATGGCCTTGTTGCTCCACTCCTGCGCCTTGGCCAGATCGTCGGCCACCGCGCCGGCATTGCCAAAGTCCAGATCGGCCTTGTTGCGGTAGATGAGGTTCAGATACTGCATGGCATCGTCGTAGTTCGGCTTGTCGTTGACAGCCATGTTCAGATACTTCAGGCCTTCCTCGACTAGCGGAGCGTTCTTCTTGGCGATGTCGGCCATGATGTTCTTCGGCGCCTTGGTGTTTCCCTTGCCGTCGTCATTTAAACCGGCGCCCTGCAGAGCGGCCAGCTTGTTCTGGTGTGCCTTCTTCCAATCGATCACGCCGATGGTGTAAGCCGCCTCGGGATTGTTGGGATCCTTGTCGAGAACCTGCTTTTGCCACAACGCTGCATCGTCGAGTTGGTTGACGCTCAGATAGATGCCGGCAATCTGCTTCATGCTGTTCACATCGTCCGGGTTGCCCGACAGCACATCCTTGAAGATGTTGATCGCCCGGTTGGCGTTCTTCATATTCTCGGGCGTGGTAAGGCCGGGGGTCACGTTCTGAGCAAGCGCCGTGGCCAGATAGATCTTCGCCGTGGGCAAAGAGGGATCCAGCTCCGTGGCCTGTTGGAAGTGATCGATCGCCTCGTCGAAGTGGCCACTCTTATAGGCTTCGCAACCCTTGTTCATCTGGTCGCGGGCCTGAAGCTGCTTGCACCCGCTCATGGAAAGCACCATGCCGGTTAACACCACCGCGAGCGCCCAAAAACGTGCGGGTCCATTCATGTTCGTCTTCATCTCCTTCAAGCTGCAGCCTCGGCGCCGCGCTTGCGATCTTTAGCGTCTGGCCGCAGTCGGGTCAACCGCAGCCAGTGAAAAACTTTCTGTGCAACCTGCCCGGCCGGATTGCATCCGGGCATTGCCGGCCTATAGGCCAGCCTGAACCTTAGGCGTCATCAATCCGATATGATCCACATTGGCAGCCCGGCCAATATCGATCACCTCGGCGACGGAAGAAAAATCGACACTATCGTCACTTTTTACAAACATCACGCGCTCGGCCCGGTTGGCAAAGATCTCCGTTAACCGGGGCTGTAGTTCATTGCGCGCGACATCGACGTCGTTGATCTTGTACGCAGGCGCGGCGCCAGGCCGGTTGAGAACCTGAACAACTATCGTGCTTTCGCGCTGCGGTAGATCGGTTTTAGGCGGTTGGGGGACTAGAGCTTCCAGGCCTTTCGGAGTGACCGGTACGATGACCATAAAAATGATCAGCAGCACCAGCAGGATATCGATCATTGGCGTCACGTTAATCTCGGACATGTTGCCAGCCTTGGATCCCATCGACATTGCCATCGTATACCCCCTTCTCTAGACTGCAAAACCAACAACCATGCCGGCGATTATTGACCGGCCTGAATCTTCGGCGTCATCAATCCAATATGATCCACGCTGGCAGCCTTGCCAATATCGATCACATCGGCGATATAGGAAAAATTGACGTTATCGTCGCCCTTGATAAACATCACGCGCTCGGCGCGATTGGAGTAGATCTCCGTCAGCTTGGGCTGCAGATCAGAGTGATTTACATCGGTCTCGTTGATCCGGTAGGCCGGTGTCTGGCCGGGGCGGTAGAGAACCTGAACCACAATGGTGCGGTCGTTGTTGGGCTGCTGCGTTTGCGGATTCTTCGGCGGCTGGGGAACCAGCGCCTCCAGGCCCTTGGGGGTCACCGGCACGATGACCATGAAGATGATCAACAGCACCAGCAGAATATCGATCATCGGTGTCACGTTGATCTCGGACATGTTACCGCCCGAAGATCCAGCACTCATTCCCATGACAAAACTCCTCGATTGCTAAAAATCGTTAAGAGGCTTCTGTACGTTCAGCCTCGCTACTCGCCGCCGCCTGTCGCAGCATTGCCCTCGCGCTTCTGCGTCAGCAGATCCACCTGTTCCACTCCGGCCGTACGCACACTGTCGATGGCGTCTTCCACCACCTTGAACTGGGCGCGGGCATCGGCGCGGAAATAGATCGTTTTGTCGGTCTTGTCGGCCAGCTTATCGCGAACCGTACTTCCCAGCTGAGCAGGATCGACCTTGTTTTGCCCCAGATAGACGGCACCGTCGCGCGTAACCGCGATCACAATGGAGTCTTCCTTGTCGGCATCGGGCATGTTGGTGGTGTTTTCCACCCGCGCCAGATCGATGGCCACCTTGTTCTGCAGCATGGGCGTGATGACCATGAAGATGATGAGCAGTACCAGCATCACGTCAACCATGGGGGTGACGTTGATGTTGGAGTTCACTTTCTTACCTTCAGAGCGAACCGTGATTCCCATTTGATGGGCTCCGTGCGTTCAAATATTTTCTGCCGGATCCGCTCCGGCCTTGCTCGATACAAACCTGAAACAGCTCGCGCGGTCTTTCAAATTCCGGGCAGAAGAGTTGCGCTCTTCCGCCCGGCATTATTCTCGCTCGAACCGAGCCGCTCCGCTCTTAGCGCCTGTGGCTCTGCTTGATGAAGTAGTCGACCAGCTCGCTCGACGAGTTGTCCATCTCGACGTCGAAGGCTTCGACACGTCCGGTGAAGTAGTTGAAGGCCATAACGGCCGGGATGGCGACCAACAGGCCGAAAGCGGTGGTAACCAGAGCTTCGGAAATACCGCCGGCGACTGCGCCGATACCGGCGATCTTCTGGGTGGCAATCTGCTGGAAAGCGTGGAGAATGCCGACGACGGTGCCGAACAGTCCGACGAACGGGGCCGTGGCGCCGATGGTGGCCAGAACCGTCAAGCCTCTCTTCAGCTTGGCGTGCACAATGGCTTCGGCGCGCTCCAGGGCGCGGCCGGCGCTGGCGATGGTCTCTTCGTTGGCAATTCCAGCCGAAGCACGGAACTCTTGCAGACCGGCGGTGACAACCTCGGCCAAGTGCGACTTCTTGTTGCGGTCGGCGATCTTGATCGCCTCTTCGAGCTTGCTCTCCTTCAGAGCGCCGGCAACCTTAGGCGCGAACTCACGCGACTGCTTGCGGGCGGCGGAGAAGTAGAGGGCGCGGTCGATCATCACGGCCAAAGACCAAACCGACTCGACAAAGAGGATGATGACGACGGTGCGGGCCGTCCACGCCATGTTTTGCCACAGTTGAACGGGGCTGAAACCTACGGTCTGCCCTTCTTCCTGAAACATGGCCAGGCTGCTGACCGCGTGCGAAGCGAAATGTGAGAGCTGAGCGAGAATCACTGAATCGTTCCTCCTAAGGAGATCCTTCTGTACTGAAGTAACCCGCCAGGGCGGGAGGTGCTGGGGAATGCGCATCCCTCAGGCGGCGCATTCAAGTCCAATACGACGCTCCCTGCCAAATCTTGCCGGCAGGGAGCCAGAGGGCGCCTCACCCGCCTAGGGTGAAGATCACGTTGACGGTGGTTTCTACTTCCACCGGATCGTTGTTGAGCAGATAGGGCTTGTAACGCCAGGTTCTCACCGCGTCCATAGCCGCCTGCTGCAACATCTGCGGACCACTAAGAACACGCAGGTTCTCGATGGTGCCCGCTTTGGAGATGGTCGCCTGCAACACCACAGTGCCCGAGACGCGAGCGGCCTTGGCGATGGGCGGATAGACCGGCTGCGTCTTGACCAGCAGCATACCCACAGCCACGCCAGCCGAGATGTTGACTTTCTTCGGCGGAGCCTGCTTGATAGTCTGCGTCTTGTTGGCAACATCGCTAAAGAAGCTGCTGCCTGCAACACCGGAACCACCACCCATGCCTTCCATACCAGCTACGCCGATAGAGGAAGACGCGGCTTCTTTCTCTTGCACCTGCATGATGTTGTGCGGAATGCGGGTCGGCGCCGTGAGCTGATTGTTCATCATCTCGGACTGCACGTGTACCACGCGGGGCACATCGGCCGGCGGCGGCGGCGGCGGCGGCGGTGGTGGCGGGGGCGGCAGGGTAAGCACCGTCGCCATCAACGCGTTCGGCAGCGCATCGTAGTAGATCAGCGGGATCAGAATCATCAATATCAGAACCGAAACGTTGAGAATGCCGGTTAGCAGCATCCAACGTCCGCTCTTGGATTTGATCCGATTCGCGGATTCGAATGTAGAATCTTCAAACATGGCCAGCCTCGGAGATCGGGTTTGTTACTTCTATTTTAGACACCGGGTAAACCGGAAATGTTCCCGGATCTAAAAAATCTCGTCATGGGGAGCGTGCAAAATTGCGGAATCACTCCCCAGGGTTAAAGAAGCCGAAAAACCGGGAAAATTCAGGACTTATCTGGACTCAGCCGTTCCGAATTCCGGACCGCTGCAGAATCCACACTCGTGCCGCTTCCCGGCCCGGGCTACAAGTATATCGCAATATGGCACGATATCCCATCCACCCGCCTTTTCCACAGCTACTTGCGACGCGCGGCCGGCAGCGAAGCGGCCTGCGTCGAACCGGCGCGCCACTCCTGCCAGGCCACCAGCATCGGCGCGGCCACGGCGATCGACGAATAGGTGCCAATCAAAATGCCCACCACCAGCGCGAACGAGAAGCCGCTCAGCACCTCGCCGCCGAAGATAAACAGCGACAGCACGGTAACGAAGGTCAGCCCAGAGGTCAGAACCGTCCGGCTCAGCGTCTGGTTGATGCTGCGGTTGACCAGATCGGACAGCGGTTCGCGGCGGCTCAGATGCAGGTTCTCACGGATACGGTCGAAGACGACGATGGTGTCGTTCATCGAATAGCCGACCAGGGTCAGAATGGCGGCAATCACGGTCAGGCTGATCTCGCGGCCGGTCAACGCGAAGGCGCCGACGGTGATCAGCGTGTCGTGGAAGCAAGCCACCACGGCGGCCACGCCATAGATGAACTGGAAGCGGAACCAGAGGTAAACCAGCATGCCCAGCATGGACCAGAGAACGGCCCGCGCCGCCTGCGACTTCAACTGATCGCCGACGGTCGCGCCGACGCTATCGACCTTGATGCCGTTCTTTTCATCGAAGGAATTGTTGTAATGCTGATGCAACGCGGCGACAATCTGCGCCCGGTCCCCATCCACGTCCTGCGAAGAGTTATTACTCTTCTGGGGCATGCTGATGAGCACCTCGTTGGCCGCCGGCTCGCCATAGTTCTGGATGCGCGCGTCGCTGATGCCGGCCGCGTCGATCGCCTTGCGAATGGCGTTGCTGTCGGGATGGTTGGCAAACTTGACCTGCACCTCGGTGCCGCCGCGGAAGTCGACGCTCAGGGGCACCGGCGTGCCGGTCTGCGACCAGTTCAGGCCCATCTTGACGAGGCCCGCCACGCTAAAGATCAGCGAAAAAGCCAGGAAATACCACTTATAGCCCAGCCAGTTCACATTCACGCCACGAAAGAATTCCACTGTATTTCTCCTAGCTATTAGCTTTCAGCTCTCAGCTATCAGCGTTCAGCCGCCACTTTCGCAATCATTTTTGCCGATCGCTGAAAGCTGGCGGCCGAACGTTTTTTCTAGTCCTTGGCCCCTGGTCCCAAATCCCTGGTTCCCGGGTTCCCTGCCTTTAGATCGAAACCATCTCGCCGGCCTTGAGCTTGTTCAGATGCGCGTCGAAGATTACACGGGAGACATAGACGGCGGTGAACAGGTTGGCCAACAGACCAAAGGTAAGAGTGGTCGCAAAACCGCGGACCGGCCCGGTTCCGAACAGGAACAGGATAGCCGCCGAGACGATGGTGGTGACGTGGGTATCGATGATGGTCACCCAGGCGCGGGCAAAGCCCTGATCGACGGCCGCCGAGGCCGCCTTGCCGGCGCGAATCTCCTCGCGAATACGCTCGAAGATCAGCACGTTGGAGTCGACGCCCATACCGATGGTCAAGATGACGCCGGCAATGCCGGGCAGGGTCAACGTTGCCCCCGAGAAGCCCAGGAAGCCGAGCAAAATCACCAGGTTGAAGATGAGCGCCAGATCGGCGTTGATGCCCGAGCCCTTGTAGTAGATGAGCATGAAGATCATCACCACAACCACTCCGACGATGGCCGAGATGACGCCGGCGCGGATGGAGTCGGCGCCCAACGAAGCGCCTACGGTGCGGTCTTCGAGGAAGACGAGCGAGGCCGGCAAAGAGCCGGTCTGCAACAGCTTGGAAAGGTCGGTGACCTCCTGCTGGGTAAATCCACCCTCGATCAAGCCTTGATCATGGATACCGCTCTTGATGACAGCGACTTCGCGAGCGTGGCCACCGAGCACGACAGCCATGTATTTGCCCACGTTGGTGCTGGTGTAGCTATAGAAGCGCTCGCCGGCCTCGTTGGTCAGCGTAAAGTTGACGGTAAGCTGGCCGGTATTGGAGTTCGAACCGGGCGAGGCCGAACGGAAGTCGGTGCCGGAAACGACAGGGGCGCGTTCGAGGAGGTACACCATGTTCGGATTGCCATGGCAAGCCATTTCGCCCTGGCATGGAACAATGTATTCGTCCGGAGGCAGTGCGCCACCGGCGCTGGCCAAAGCCGTGGCCTCGTCGGGGAAGCCCGAGCCATCGCCAATGACTGGGTGAATCTCCAGCCGGGCGGTGGACTGAATGATGGCTTTCACGCGATCCAGATCGCTGATGCCGGGCAGCTCCACCAGAATCTGGTTGGCGCCCAGGCTGTAAGGAGCGATCATCGGCTCACTCACGCCCAGCGAGTCGACGCGGTCGCGAATGGTCTCGATGGCCTGCTGGACGGTCTTGTCGGTCAACGCCTTTTCGATCTGCGGCTTCATGACCAGCGTCCAGCTATTGCCGGTGCCGACGCTGTTGACGTCGTATTCGCTGGAGAACTTTCCGTCCAGCAACGAACGCACGTCGCTGGCCTTTTCGGCCGGCGTGCCCTCCACCGAAATCAGCTCCGGCTTGTTGGGATCGGGCTTGATGACCTGCGAAAAGGTAACGTTCGCCTTCTGCAGTTCCTGCTTGACGCGGGCCACGGTACTGTCGGTCTCGCTGCTGACGGCCTCGGCCACCTGCACCTGCAGAATCAGGTGCACGCCGCCCTGCAGATCCAGGCCCAGGTGAATGCGCTTGGTCATGGCCTCTAGCAGAGCATTGCCGCTCGCGCCCTTGGGAACTCCGAAGATTCCGTACAGGCAGACCAGCAGGACCGCGACGATTAAAAGTATTTTGTTTTTGAGATTTTTCTTCATTTTCCGCTTCTCTTGCCTAAAAAACTTAGGAGCCCGAAGAACTGTCCTGGGTGGTCACTGAGGCGATCGCGGTCTTGGCGATCTCCAACTTCAGGTTGTCGGGGGCCACGCGAATAATCACCACATCGTCTTTGATCGACAAAATGGTTCCGCGAATGCCGCCAGCCGTCGTCACACGGTCGCCGGACTTGAGATTGGTTAGCATCTCTTGCCACTGCTTCTGCCGCTTCTGCTGCGGACGAATGGTCATAAAGAACATCAGCAACAAAAACAGCGGAAGGATGAGCAGCATGGGCAGGCTACTGCCAGGGCCGGCTCCAGGCGCTACGGCCCACATTGCAAAACTCGTCGCCAGATTCATCCAGCTCACGTCCTTTTCTTGTTCCGGCGGGCTGCGGCCAGCCACCGGGCACAGACCAAGCCGGCTCTTTGTTGCCGGCGCCCGCGCAAACCAAATTTGTCTCCGGGAAAGGGTTCCAGACCCGGGCATATTTTAGCCCAGACCCTGGAGGGAGGGTTCACGGCAATTTCTACCTTGCTTGCGCCACGCGGGCCGGAACGTTTCGCCGCCCCGAGTCCACAAGCACTTCGTAACCCTGCTGCCGCCTGCTTCCTGTTCGACACAGCAAATTTTCGGACGTCCAGACACGCGAAAAGCGACCGATTGCCCTTTTCCCACCCCGGATGACCAAAAGAATGCCTAGAGAGATAAGAAATGCGCGGAGTGTCCGGTGTCAAGGCTAGAGTGAATTCCGCGGGCCCGGCGCCAGCCCGCTATGTTTTCCTTACGAATCGGCTACCTCGCTTTTATGGAAAAAGGCGTTTCCTCGATGTAGGCATCCGGCCGCTGCCGACGTTTGGCTCCAGCCGAAGCCAAACAAGGACCGGGAAACGTCTATGATGATCTTTCGGGCAGAAACGCTGTTGCTGATCCCCGTTGCGCTGGCAGTCGGTTTCCTGCTGTGGGCACTTTGGAACTGGTGGCGGGAAGAACGGCGCTAAGCCGCTATTTTGCCGGCTCTGGCGCCGCTTCGTCGTCGCCCGAGCCCTCGACCAGCACAGCCGAGCCGGGAACGATATCGAAGCTAACAGCATCTTTGCCGGCTGGGTGGAAGGTAATACGCAGCGGCTCGCGCTGCCAGTCGGGAGCCGCGCAGGCCGGGGCGGAGATTTTTTCCGGATCGAAGGCCTCCAACTTCTGCGCCAGCAGCGGTTTGCGCGCGGCCACCTGCATCACGACCGCGTAAAGGCTCTTGCCGCTGGCCGTCAGACCACAATAGGCGGCGTAGTCGCGGAACCAGCTCAACTGGCTGACGCCGGGATCGTAATCGGGCAGCCGCAGGGCGGTGACATGACCTGTCGAGCGGTCGACCAGCAGCCAGGGACCGCGCTGCCAGACCCAGCGGCTGGCGCTGCCTTGGGGTTTGTCGCCAGGCAAAGCGTCGTTGATGCGAATGGCGCGGCGAACAGTGAAGCTACGGTCGGTCACATCGTGCGCCTCGCCTGTCGTCCAATCCTTGAGCACGCCATCGATCAGGAGCGCGCGAATCTTCAGCGAGGTTTCCCCTGCCAAGGCCCCCGACGGATCGCCAGCCTTGGAGTAAGGAACCTGCTTGGCCGCTCCCAGAACCACGGCGTGGGCTTTGCGCGGAGCGGCAGAGGCCAGCACAGCGCTGCCTGCGCAGAGCGCGAAGACGAGTGCGGTTATCGTCAGCCGGGAATGAGGATGCATGGCGCGTATCTCCCCAGAAGCTTCGAATCCGTAAGAAACGGATTTCTTGGAAACACGCGGAACGGGAGAAAAGCCGCTCGGGCGGCGAGAACAACAACAGCAACAGCTTACACCGAAAACATTGCGTCGTCCGATTTAAGTCTCTCGGCACAAAGCCAACCGATGATTGCTTCCCGGATATTTGCCCGAGCCTCTTTCTCACTTCGTCCTTGCGAGACGCAGCCGGGCAACGCGGGGCATTCAGCAACGATCCAGCCATCTTCCGCCTGTTCGAGGGTGACGTGAAACATCATGGCGAATGCTCCTTTGCATGATTTCTAGTGTGGTGAATCATTCATTAAAGAACAACCGCAGGTCCTTCGACTCCGTTTGGCGCTCACCACCCCAGCGGACAAAAATCGTCCGCCGGGGACCCCGGCCACGCACCAAACTACGCTCAGGATGACAGGTCGATTGTTGAACGAACTTCTGACTCAGGACAAGAGCGCAAAATCAGATTCCTGCCGCCTCCACCGCTCTGGCCACGCGGAAGGCCGTCACCTCGTTGAAGTGGCTGGCCAGGATCTGCATGCCGACGGGCAGGCCGGCTTGCGTTTTGCCGCAAGGAACGTTGACGCCGCAGATGCCGGCCAGGCTGGCGGTCACGGTGTAGATGTCGGCCAGATACATGGCCACCGGGTCGCCCGACTTTTCGCCGATCTTGAAGGCCGGTACGGGCGAGGTCGGCGTCACGATGGCGTCAACCTCAGCGAAAGCGCGCAGAAACTCTTCGGCCAGGATGCGGCGAACCTGCTGGGCCTTGAGGTAATAGGCATCGTAGTAGCCAGCCGAGAGCGCATAGGTGCCGAGAAAGATGCGGCGCTTGACCTCGGGGCCGAAGCCCTCGTCGCGCGCGTGCGAGTACATGCCGGAGAGGGTGGCGGAATCGGCCGAGCGGTGGCCGTAGCGCACGCCGTCGAAGCGGGCCAGGTTGGAGCTGGCCTCGGCGGTGGCCACCAGATAGTAGGTGGGCACGGCGTACTTGGTATGCGGCAGCGAGACCGGCTTGATCTCGCATCCGGCCGCGCGCAGCGCGTCGATTCCCTTCTCGATCCCGGCGCGCACCTCGGGATCGAGGCCTTCGGCAAAATATTCTTGCGGAACGCCGATGCGCAAATGCTCCGCGCCTTGATTGCTTTCGGCGGCGTAATCGGGCACCGGCGCCGGCGAGCTGGTGGCATCGTTGGCGTCGTGGCCGGCGATGATGCCCAGCAGCGTCGCCGCATCGTGCACGTTGGCGGCAAAGGGACCGACGCGGTCCAGCGAGGAGGCGAAGGCAATCAGCCCGTAGCGCGAGACGCGGCCATAAGTGGGAAGCACGCCCACCACGCCGCAGAAGCTGGCCGGCTGGCGGATGGAGCCGCCGGTATCGGAACCCAGCGTGGCCACGGCCATGTTGGCCGCCACCGCCGCCGCCGAGCCGCCACTGGAGCCGCCCGGAACCCGCTCCGTATCGTAGGGATTGCGCACCGGACCGTAGGCCGAATTTTCATTAGAGCCGCCCATGGCGAACTCGTCGCAGTTGAGCTTGCCCAACACCACGGCGCCCGCGGCTTCAAGCTTGGCGACAGCCGTCGCATCGTAGGGCGGCTGGTAGCCGGCGAGAATCTTCGAGGCCGCCGTCGTCGCCGCGCCCTTGGTGACCAAAACATCCTTGACGCCGACGGGGATGCCCGCCAGCGGCGGCAGCGGATCGCCCTTGGCGGCAGCGGCATCCACGCGCGCGGCCTGCGCCAGCGCCCGCTCTTTGGTCAGGCTCAGATACACGTTGAGCCGCGGATTCTTTTGCTCGATGCGAGCGTAGTAGCTGGCGGCCAGATCGGCGGCCTTGGTGCGGCCCGTGGCAATCTCTTCGCGCAGCGCGGCAAAGCTCTTCGGCTTCTCCACAAATCTCTCGGTGCTTTTCATTTCGTCCGCCAATTGCGATCCCCTGTTTCGGCTTCAGCTGTCAGCTTTTAGCTTTTAGCTCTTAGCTAAAAGCTCTTAGCTAAAAGCTTTTGCTCTAGAACGATCTTCCGGCCATGCAACTCCGCGGCCGATCGCTGAAGGCTGAAAGCTCGTTTTTCGTCCCTAGTCCCTAGTCCCTTGGTCCCTAGTCCTTGGTCCCTTGGTCCCTATCGCTCAATCACCTTGGGCACTTTGAAGAAGGCGCCATCGCTCTCCGGAGCCTGGGCCATCACCGTGGCGCGGTCCAGCGAGGGCCGCGGTTCGTCGTGGCGCACCACATTGACGCCGGCGCCGCCAGCCAGTTCACCAACCTGAGCCAGAGGCTCAATGCCCTTGGTATCCAGTAGGTTCAATTCGGCAACGTAGTCGAGAATCGCGTTCAAATCGCGCAACATGCTCTGCGTCTCGCCCGGGGCCAGCTCCAGGTGCGCCAGCTCGGCGACGCGCTGGACATCTTGCTCAGTTACTTTGGAGGTCATAACGAGTTCAGTATAGCCGGTGGGCGGCTGTGGACCGCAGTCCTCAATCGACGTTCAGCGTGGCGGTGAGCGACTGCGTGATGCCGGTGCTGACCAGCGTGGTGGGGTCCTCGGCGGTTACGGTGATGGGAATGTAGTAGGTGCCCGCCGGCGTGCCGGAGCCACCGCCCGCGCCACCCGAGCCGTTGTTTTTGATGCCGGACTTCATGCAACTGGAAACGCCCGCGGCGGCAATCGCCAGCAACAGCGCGGCAAGAAAGATTCCGCGGCGGCGCCAGAGAGCCAAAGGCACAAACAGCAGAAGGCAGGCCAAGGGCAGCGCGCGGCGGAATATAAATGGCTGCAGGCGGGCTTGGGCGGCAGTGGTGGAGATTGAAACCGTTACATTGTTGGAGTTGCCGGTGGCAATCGTCTCATTGCCGGATGTAGGGCTGAAGGTGCACAGCGCTCCGGTGGGCAACGTTCCGCAGGCGTAGACGAAGGTAGCACTGGCGCCCGGAGTGCCCGTGGGCGAAATCGCAATTGTGTAGCTGGCGGTTTGGCCGGGGACAACAATTTTGCTGCCGGAGCCGGAGAAGGCAACCGTGAAATTGAAGACGGAACCGGTGAGATTGACGCCTACCGATTTCGCGACGTTGGCGTCGCTCACCGTCAGCGTGCCCGTGGCGGCGCTGGTCGAGGTTGGCGTGTAGACGATCGAGGCCGTGCAGGCGCCGTTGGCCGCCAGGCTGGAGGCGCAGGTTGTTGCCGCGATGCCGAAGGGCGCGGCGATGGTGAACGTAGGCGCGGCGATGGCCGAGCTGGTTCCATTGGCGATGGTCACCGTCTGCGCGGCGCTGGCGCTACCCACCGCGCTGGCGTAAAGATTCAGCGCGCTGGGACTCACCGTGAGCGCGCCCGAAGCCGTTCCGGTGCCGGTCAGCGAAACGGTCTGCGTTTGTAGAGCGTCGGTGATGGTCAGCGTGCCGGTAAGCGGGCCGAGCGTGGTGGGAGCAAAGACGACACTGATGGCGCAGGTGGCACCGCCCGCCAGCGACGTTCCGCAGGTGTTGGACTGCGTGAACTGGCCGCTGATGGCAATCGCGGAGATCGCCAGCGCCACGCCGCCGGTATTGGTGATGGTGACCGGTTGCGCGGCCGAGAGCTGGCCAACGGGCGTGCCAGTGAAATTGAGCGCGGTCGCGCTTAACGTGTCGGTGGGCGGGGACTCGCCAGTGCCGTTCAGGGTAACGGTCTGCGTGCCGGCCGAGTCGGTAAAGGTCAGTTGGCCGATGATCGCGCCGGCCGCCGTGGGCGCGAACTCGACCTGGAGCGAGCAATCGCTGCTGGCGCCCACGCTGGAGCCGCAGGAGTTGCTGCCGCCGACGATGATGAACGGCGCGGTGACGGAAACGCTGGTGATGGTTACGGCCGTGGTGGTGCTGCTGTTTTCCGCCGTCACCTGTTGCTGCGCCGAGGTTGCGCCCACCGCGATGCCGCCAAAACTCAAGCTGCCGGGGTTGAGCGTAAACGCGCCAGAGCCGGCGGCCACGCCGGTGCCATTCAGATCGACCGTCAACTGCCCGCCGCTAACGTTGGCATAGAGGGTCATTACGCCGCTTAAAGAGCCGGCCGTGAGTGGCGTGAAGGTGACCGAGATGCTACAACTCGCCCCGGCGGCGATGGTTTGATTCTGGCAGGTATCGGTCTCGTTGAAGTCTCCGTCGCTGATCGAGATTGAAGTTGGCGTCAGCGCCAGGCTGCCGGTATTGGTCACGGTCACGGTCTGGGCGCTGCTGGTGGTGTTCACGGTCTGATCCGGAAAGGTCAGCGACAGCGGATTGACAGTGGCCGAGGTAATGCCGGTATTGGCGGTGTAGAGCACGGTCTGCCACAGGCCGCGGCCGTAGGTAGCGGCAACCAGCACCGGAGAGGTTGCCGAGGCAGGCGCGGCGCTGAGCGCGACGACGGGAGCCGCGGGAAGCCCCGTGCCGAAAGGCGCCCAGCAATTGGCGTTCACCGTCACACAACTGGCAACGTTGGTGGTGTAGTAAACGCCAATGTCGGTCGCCAGGTAGACAACGTTGGCATTTTGCGGATCGATGGCCAGAACGCTTGCCGGCGTTTGCGGCAGGTTCGAGGTGATGTTATTCCAGCTCGCGCCGCCATTGGTCGAGCGGTAGACCGTCTGCACCGACTGCGCGTTGTTCTCGATGCCCTCGACCGTCACGTAGACCGTATTTCCCGTGGCGTCATGGGAATCGATGACGACCGAAGAGATGTCGTGATGGTAGTCATTGAGCGCCAGCGTATCGTTGGTGACGTTATGGAAGGTTAGATCGCTCCAGGTGGGCGCGGCGCCCGTCGATGCGTCGTAGAGCGCGCTGAAGACATGCCCGGGGGCATTGCCGCCATAACTGTACTTGCCGTACATGCCGGCATAGACGATCTCTTGCGTTGAGGAGATCGGGAAGGCGGCCAGCGAGCGGATAAGCCCGTCGCCGTTGCAAGGATAGGTCGATGCCTTGGAATCGAGAATCGGGCTGATGGCGTTGGCGGTGCTCCAGTTGCCGCTTACCGGGCCGCGCCACAGGCGGCAGGTGCCGATGAGCAACTTCGCATCGTCGATGGGATCGACGAGAAACGGCGCCGGGACCGGCATATCGTCGCCGTCGTAACTGACATCGGCGCTATCGACCACTGGGCTCGATCCAAAATCGGCGGCCGTGCAGCCCGCTTGATTCGAACAGAGATAGATGCCCACACCCGCCTGATCGTTCACATACCAGTTGCTGGTGTTACTGGGATCGATGGCCACCGGACCGCCGAAACCGGCAAGAAGCTGCGGCCAATCCGTGGTCACGCCGGCCGCCGCCCCGTTCACACCCAATCCGGCAAGAATGGTGTTAGGCGCGGAAAAAATCCGCGAAATGCTCACCGGCTCGGCCAGCGAGCCCAGCGCGCCGTTGAGATTTTGAAAGTGGCTGGCATCGCTCGAAGTGCCGGCATTGGTGGAGTTACACACCTGGCCGGTTTCACCGATGGCGTCGGTCGAGCGCCACAGGCCGCTGTCGTTGCCCAGAAAAAGTTCCTGTTCAAGCACGGTTTGCTGGGCGCTGCCGGCGGCAAGCCAGGCCCCTTCGGGCCAGACCAATGCATGCTGGAACTCGCCCACCCCGGCGCAAAAACCCACCGTCGAGTTGGTGGTGTTGCGCCAGGTGCAGCCTTGGGTGGCCAGCGGCCCGCACTTCCACAAATCGTGCGCGCCGGCGAACAAGAGCGTATCCGCGCCAGAGGGAATCGCGGCCAGCGTCAGGTTGTAGTCGCCATCGGCGATGGTTTTCGCCCCCTGCGTGGTGTTGCTCTCGAGCGATGTGGTGCTCCACTGCTGGGTAAAGGCGATGGTGGAGCTGCCGCATCTTCCATTGCCGCCAAGATTGCATGGCGCCTGCCACAGCCCCTGATCCTGATTGTTGACATCGACGGTCCAGGCAAAGGTATCGCCGGTCTCGGGATCGACGGCCAGCGCGCCGCGGAAGATGGGGCAGGCCTTCGAGCCCGTCATGCCCAGATCGTGCGGGCAATAGCCCACCGATTTCGCCAGATTCTTACCTGGCTGCGTGGCGAGCCGCGTCCAGGTCTTGCCATCGGACGAGGCATAGTAGCCGTGATAGCGGACCGCCGCAATGAACTGCTGCTGGATAGGGTTCCAGACCACGGCCGTGGCGGCATTGCCGTCTGGAGAAGCGAAGGCTTGCAGCGGCCCTTGCACGATTTCACCGCTGCCGTCGGTGATCGTGGCCAGATGCCAGGAGACGCCGCCATCGGTCGAATAATACAGCCCCTCGTAGCTGGCCGCCGTATTGATTGCGTTGACCAGCGTGCCCTCGTAGGCCTGCGAAACGGCGGCCACCACCAGCGCCGTATTGGTTGTGCTCCAGGCAAAACCGGCGAAGCCCTCGCCGGCAAAACTATAGTCCGTGGTATCGAGGCCATCTTCCATGTCGCGGGTCTCGGCAATCAGCGTCCACGTATTGCCGCCATCGGCCGAGCGCAGGATTCCCGCTCCGTAGTAGGAATCGAGCACGTCGTTGGGGTCGCCGGTGCCGGCCAGCACCACGCCCGTTCCCCCCGGCTGCACGGCCACGGCCCCCACGCTGATCGAAGCATCGGTGGCCCCGCCCAGCGCGCTCAACGTGTCAGTCAGCGGAGAAAAACTTATCGAAGAAGTGGACGGGGCGCCGGCTGTCGTGGACTTCCAGACGCCGCCGCCCGTTGTGCCCAGGTAGACCGTGTTACCGGCCGGGTCGCTGGGATCGAAGGCCACCGCGGTCACGCGGCCCGTCACCAGACCGAAGTTGCCGGTAGATACCGCGGTGGGACCGAGCGCGGTCCATGTGCCGCTGGCGGGGGTCGATGCAGAGGCTGGAGTGGCGCGCACGCTCGATGCCGCCCGGCCGCGCAGCGCCGTGGCCCGCGAGGTCACCGGCTGGCCGCCGCGAAAACCGCGCTGGGCAAGAAACTGCTCGGCCGCGGTGGCCCGTGGCGGGCGAACGGCCTGTTGCCGCGTTGCGGTTGCCGAATTGGCGGCGCGTTGCTGCGCGGCGGCTGGCAGAAGAGTTGCCGCCAGAGTGATCGCCAGAGCCACTCGCCCAGCGCGGCACAGGCGCGCCGTCAGGGCCTGCTTCCCTGCCCCGCCGCAAGCGGCAAAGCCACTGTACTTCGGTCTCTGCATGGTGTTCGTCACGCGCAGCCGGATCCGATTCCGGCCTCCTCTGTTTAAAAATCTTTAATGAGGATCAGCACAGAATCTATCTGAGATTGCCGAACAAAACACGCAGCTTCCGGGAATGAAATCGTGGCCCATTATAGGGCAGTGCCAGGCGAAACGAAAGCAAGATCGGCGCCGGGCAGCAAACACAACGAACGAGAGGAGTTAACTGGGGCTCTCTGCGGAAAAAGGCGCGCGGTTCTGCGCGATGTAGGCCGCGGCATCGAACTTTTTGCCGAACGAGCCGCCGGTCATCGTCCGGACGAGCCCGAAGACCGGCCGGTTGAACCAGGGCCGGTCGTGACGGCCGACGATGGCCCAGGCGATGCCGGCATAGCCGTTGGGGTCGCGGCCGTCGAGTTGGTAGCGGTCGTTGAGCACGACCGCCCAATCGAAGGCCACCTCCGGCGAGGGCGACCATTCGAGAATCTTTTTGGCCCAGTACATGCGCAGCATGTTGTGCATCCAGCCGGTCGCAACCATCTGGCGCTGGGCGGCATTCCACAGCTCGTCGTGGGTTTGGGCGCGCTCCAGCTGCTCCAGCGTATAGCAGGCCGGGCGCGGATCACCGGCATGTTCGAGGAGGGTTTTGCGCGCCCAGGGCGCGGCGCACTCCCAGTTGTCGTAGTTCGGTTCGTGGCGGACAAAGAGCACCGCCAGTTCCCGCCAGCCGATCAACTGCTCGAGAAATCTTTCTTTGGCCGCGGACGGAATCTTGCCCTTGGCCGCGGCCTCCTCGGCCGCGAGGGCCACGGTAAGCGGACCGATATTGCCGAAATGCAAGTAAGGCGACAGAAGGCTGGTGCCCGCCGTCTCGGGATGATTGCGCCGCTCGTCGTAGCCGGCCAGATCGTGCGCGACAAACTCGCGCAGCCGCCGCAGCGCCGCCTGCTCACCGCCAGCGAAGCTGTCGACGGGCTGGATGGAGCGGTCGAGCTTGCTGAATCCAGTGGTGATCTCCCGCGAAAGATCGTAGCTTTCCGGCATCGCCGCCGGTTGCCAGCGGTGCAGCGGCTCGAGCTTGGGTGGCGCGACAAGATAGCGCGGCAGCTCGGCCTTGAGCTTGGGCCGGAAGTGATGCAGCAAGACAAAGCTGCGGTTGAAGAGGCGCGAGGGAACGACGACGTCGGCATCGACGGTCCAAAAAGGAATTTTGAGCCGGCGCGATAGCACCTGGCGCCAGCGCTCGGGCTCGCGGCAGGGGTTCTCGTCGCCGACGACAAGTGCGGCGCGCACCTCTTCGAGAAAACCTTCCAGCGTGTCCGGCGCGCGGCGGACGACAAAGCCCATCGCGCGCGCGGCTGCCTCCGCGGCTGCTTCGCGCAGCCCCTGCTGCAAGAAGTGGTAGTGGCGCAGGTTGGCGTGGGGATAGTTGGGGATCACGCCGAAGTACACCACCACGGGCAGTCCGAGATGATTGGCCGCCTCCGTGGCCACATCGAGGGCCGGGTTGCCGGCGATGCGCAGCGCGCGCTGCATCCAGTAGACGACGGCGCGGCCATCTTTGCGCAGCGGCCCGGCGCGGCGCACGGTCACGCGCGGCGAGGAGGCGAGGCGGGCCAGTTCTTGGGGTAGCAGTGATGGATCGGGGACGGAATACATGTCGGATCGGCCTCAAAAACATTGTCGATGAACATGCCGTACTCATGTCCACCTATCCACTCCACCGTTTGCAGCTTTGCAATAGCAAATTCATCTTATTTCTGCCACTATATTGCTATGTCAGTCCGCATCATCGTCGATATTCCAGAGCCGCTGCACAAGCTATTGCGCGAGCGGGCCGAGAAAACAGGAGTGTCGATGAGTTCGCTAATTTTGAGGGCCCTTGAGCGGACCTACACTTCACCGCGTAAAGGGCAGCGTGTAACCGGACCCATGATTTGCGGCACAGGGAAACGAGGCCCTCGTTTCCCCACGGATGAAAATCCACATGATCTTGTGTTTTCCTGATGGAACCGCCTCTACCACCGTCCCCAGGCGCGGCTTGTGTAATCGGCCAGAATCAGGGAGACAAGCACCAGGAACATGAAGACGCCGGCGATCAGGGTTAGTTTGGTGAGCTTGGTGCTATAGCGGACGTGCATGAAGTAGAGCACCACCAGAATCATCTTGGTGGAAGCGATGGCCAGAGCGATGACCGGATTCCAGAGGCCCAGTTCCCAGAACGAGGCCCAGACGGTAAGCGCCGTTCCCACCAGCAGGGCGAGCAGAATAACGATGTAGGTCTTGGGCGTAATAATCTGGTGCGGAGATTGGTTGGCTTCGCTCATGCGGATGGTCCTTTCGCGGTTGCGGCGGTTCGAATGCGAATCTGCTTGTTCTCTCTAGGGGCCAGTGCCCCGATTTTATCTTCCTCGCCACGGCTCAAGCTGTTCCCTAGTCCTTAGTCCCTGGTCCCTAGTCCCTGGTCCCTGCTGCTATCCATGCCTGCTGATCAGATAGAGCAGGGCAAAGAGATAGATCCAGACAATGTCGATGAAATGCCAGTAGAGGCCAAAATTTTCCACGAAGGTGACGTGGCCGGCGGTGTAAGCTCCGGCGCGGGCGCGGACCATCATGAAAGCCAGAATGCCGATGCCGACGATCATGTGCAGGGCATGCATGCCGGTCATGGCGAAGTAGAGAAAGAAATAGAGCTCGGTCTTTTGCGCGGTGTCATAGGGCAGCGGCCGGTCGCCGTAGGCGCGCGCGGCCTCGTCGTGGGCCGGATCGAGAAACGATTGCAGGCTGTAATGAATGCCGGGCACGTGATGCTTTTCCCACTTCTCGCGATACTCAATGGTCTTGATGCCCAGGAAGGTCAGGCCCAGCAAAAAAGTGAGGGCGAGGTTGAGCACCAGCGCGCCGCGGCGGCGGGTCTGCGACGACCAGACGGCCATGGCCATGGTGAAGCTGGAAAGGATCAGCACCACGGTGTTCAGCGTGCCCCAGCGCACGTCGAGCTGATGCGAGCCGGCGACGAAGGCCGGGTAATACCAATTGCGCAAAATCAGGTAGGCGGTAAACAAGCCACCGAAAAACATGATCTCGGTGAGCAGAAAGAGCCACATGGCAAAATTGGTGGCGTCAAACTGTTGCGCGACCGACTCGAAGTGGTGGCGCTGATAGGGCGGGTGGTCCGCGTGATGCAGATCCTCGGCGCCCTTGGCGATGGCGGAGCTATCCGGCACTGGCCACCTCCTTCTTTTGCGGGTTGGCTTGCTGTTGTTTTTCCAGCCACTCGTAGTCGTAGGCCTCGTGATCCATGACCGGCATCTCGGTAAAGTTTTCCGTCAATGGCGGCGACTGGGTTTGCCACTCAAGTCCTGTCGCCTGCCAGGGATTGTTGCCGGCAATGGCTCCGTAGCGAAGCGACCAGATGAGATAGAGAACGGGCAAGAGATACCCGATACCGAGAATCGATGCGCCAGCGGTAGAGAAGACATTGAGGATCTGGAACTCTGGCGGATAGCTGGCGTAGCGGCGCGGCATGCCCAGCGTGCCCAGAATGAACTGCGGGAAGAAGGTGAGGATGAAACCGACGAAAGTGACAACGGCGGCCACCTGCGAGATCTTCTCCGGATACATGCGGCCGGTCCATTTGGGCCACCAGAAGTGAATGCCGGCCAGAAAGGCCATCAACATGCCGCCCACCATCACAAAGTGGAAGTGGGCAACGATGAAGTAGGTTTCGGTGAGGTGGATATCGGTTCCGGAGACGCCCAGGAACACCCCCGTGAGCCCGCCGATGGTGAACAATCCCATGAAGCCGAAGGCGTAGAGCAGCGGCGTCTCGAAGGTGATGGAACCTTTGTAGAGGGTGAAGGTCCAATTGAAGATTTTGATGGCCGAGGGCACGGCGACCAGCATGGTGAGCAGCGAAAAGACCAGCACGGCGTAGTTTGAAATGCCCATGATGAACATGTGATGGGCCCAGACGAAGAAGCCGAAGACGGCGATGGCGACCGACGAAAACGCCACCGCCGTATAGCCGAAGACGCGCTTGCGGCTGAAGGTGGAAATCACCTCGCTGATGACGCCCATGCCGGGCAGAATCATGATGTAGACGGCGGGATGGGAGTAGAACCAGAACAGGTGCTGGAAGAGAAGCGGATCGCCGCCCTTGGCCGGATCGAAGACGCCGATGCCGACCGTGCGTTCCAGAACCACCAGCACCAGCGCGATGGCCAGCACGGGCGTGCCCAGCACCATCAGGATGGAGGCCGCGTAGTTGGCCCAGACGAACAGCGGCAGACGGAACCAGGTCATGCCCGGGGCGCGCATCTTGTGGATGGTGACGATGAAGTTCAGCCCGGTGAAGATGGAGCTGAAGCCGGCGATGAAGATCGCCAGGCCCGTGGAGATGACATGGGTGTTGACGTAGTGGGTCGACAGCGGCGTGGTGAAGGTCCAGCCGGTATCGACGCCGCCCACAATCATGGTGTAGATGGCCATGAAGCCGGCAACGATGTAGAGATACCAGCTCAGCAGATTGATCTTGGGCAGCGCCAGGTCTTTGGCGCCGATCATCATGGGCAAAAAGAAATTGCCCAGCGTGGCGGGCACCGACGGCACCAGAAAGAAAAAGATCATGATGACGCCGTGCATGGTAAAGACCTTGTTGTAGGTGTCAGCGGCCATCAGCGAGGTCTGCGGCGTGAGCAGTTCCAGGCGGATCAGCCCGGCCAGCGCGCCGCCGATAAAGAAGAAGAAGGTAATCGAGATCAGATAGAGCGTGGCGATGCGCTTGTGGTCGCTGGTCAGCAGCCAGCTCAACAGTCCATTCTCGCGGGTCAGGAAGTTATCCTTGGGAATCCGCGCGGTCAGCGGATCGGGAAGATTGACGATGGTGGCGGCGCTCATGGTTTCGCCTCCTTTGGGGTTGCCGGCGGTGGGGTGGCTGCTGGCGGTTTACCGTTTTCGTTCTCCGGCAAAAATCCTGTGGTGTTCAGGGTTTGGTCGACGCGGTAGTTCGAGTCCAGGTGCTTGATGTATTCGACCAGCTCGATGACGCCTTCTTCGCTCACCTGGCCCTGATAGGTAGGCATGATGGGCGCGTAGCCCTGGGTAATGTGCTGCGAGGGATTGAGAATCGCCTCGCGCAGGTAAGCGTCGTCGGCCGTGACGGTCTGGCCATTGGAAAGGGTAAGCCGGGAGCCGTAGACACCCGCCAGGCTGGGCCCGCGGGCGTCGGGCCGGGCGTTGTGGCAAGCCGCGCAACTCAGGCTGGCGAAGAGCCGCTCGCCGTCCTGGGCCAGCGAGTTGCCGCTGGTCGAGCTGGCCAGCCAGGCCTTGTACTCTTCCGGCGTCAGCACCGTTACCTCGCCCACCATGAGCGAGTGGTTGGTGCCGCAGTATTGCGTGCAGAACAGATGGTAGGTCCCCGTCTTGGTAGCCTCGAACCAGACCGTCGTGTAGCGGCCGGGAATAGCCTCGCGCTTCACCCGGAAGGCGGGGATGGAAAAGCTATGGAAGACATCCTGCGAAATGAGGGTTAACTGCACGGGCACGCCCAGAGGCACGTGCAGCGCGTTAATCTCGTGCTGGCCGCCGGGATGCTCGGCCTTCCACATCCACTGCTTGCCCACCACGTAGATGTTCATGGCGTTGGCCGGCGGCGTGAAGACGCGGAAGTAGATCAGCGCGCCCCAGACAAACATCACCAGAAACAGCCCCAGGGGGATAATGGTCCAGGTGGCTTCAAGAAGCGTAGAGCCCTCGATCTGCACTGCCTGCGGATGGCGCGAGCGGCGATAGAGGATGGAGAAGCTGACCACCAGCAGCACCACGATCGTCAGGCCCACCAGGCTGACCAGCACCATGAAAAAATAGAGCGCGTCCATCTGCGGCGCGATCTTCGAGGCCTCGGGCGGGAAGAGCGCAAAGTTCGTCAACCACTTATCGAGAAACTGCCATAGTACCGGGCTGATGTGGTCCATGCTGTTATCCGTTCGCTTTCCGCGCCGCCGTGGCCAGCTCATGTTGGTGCTTGAAGTCGCGGCGGAACATGAGGGCCATGAATCCGCCCAGAATCACCACTGTCAAAAACCCTCCCAGTTGCACGACGCGGGCGACGATCAGGTCGTGCTTATTGGTGGTGGGGTTGTAGTGGTAGCAGTACGTGAGAATGTTGTCGACCGGCGAGCCGATGCGGTTGGCCGAGGCCTCGTCCAGTCCCAACAACAGATCTTTGGGCGAGTACTCGACGCCCATGTAGTACTGCGCCAGCTTTCCCTCGGGCGTGACGATCTGGATGGCGCTGGCGTGGGCGAACTGCGTCAGCCGGCCGTCGGGACCGGGAATCTTGACGTAACCAAAGCCCACGGCGCGGGTGAGCGCGTCGATACTGGGCTGCGTGCCGGTCAAAAAATGCCAGCCGGCCGCCGTCTCGGGATGGCCGTAGCGCTTCAAGTACGTGCGTTTTTTGGCCGCGGCCAGATCGGTGCCCTCGCTGGGATCGATGCTGACCACGATCACATTGAAGTCCCGGCCGGGAACGTAGCGGACCATCTGCAAGGCGCCCACCAGTCCGTTCAACTCCTCGGAACAGAGCATGGGGCACTGGTAATACACCAGGGCGAGAATGGCCGGGCGCTTGCCGAAGTAACTGGTGAGGGCAACCTGCTTGCCCGCATCGTCGGTAAAGATAAGGTTGAGCGGCAACTGCTGATTGAGGTGCTGGGCGATGCCCACGCCCTTGAGGATCGCCGGCGGCCCGTCGTTGACCGTGCCGATCTGTTTATCTCCGTAGCTGGAAACCTGCGCGGCGAGCGGCGCGGCCAGCGCCAAAACCAGCCCCAGCGCGGCCCAGGCCGCTGCCTTTGTCCGGGTTGTTACCGTCTGCCGCACCTTGACCATCTTTCCCAAGCGATCCTCATATTTGGAGAGTGCTACTCCAAATTGATGCCCAACCAAACCCCGAGGGCTGCGAAAAATCGTCCTTCGAGGTTACTTCGAATTCCCGCTAGGGCTAAAGCCCCAACTCATCTCTATACGGCATTTCGGCACGGCTAAGACCGTACCCTTTCAAATGTCTGCCAACCCCAACGATCAATATGGCTTGGCCGTCTCGGCCTGGGCCTGTTCGTAGGCCGTCGGCGCGAATCCTCCGGTCAGCGGCAACGGCACCGCGGGCACCTTGTCTCCGGTCATCGGCGGAGCGGTCTTGGCGGGAGAAACGACGGGCAACCCCCGTTCGGCAATCAACGCCATCGCCCGGCCGATGGGAAGGCGCACCTTGCCCTGCGCCGGATCGACCCAACTGTAGTTGTCCAGCAGCAGTTGCTCGCGCGCATGCAGTTCGGAGATGTCTTCACTGCCATCGTCGGTCTGCACGCGCGGCGTAGGAAAGTTTTGCGTCATCCCGGCCATCTTGTTCTGCAGCGCCGGGTTGGAGGGCATGTTGCCCAGCTGGCGCACATCCACGGACTTGGTCCATTTCGATGGCGGGCCGTCCTCTTTGTTCAGCCGCGCGTTGATCACCTTGCCGACGCCGTAGGCCACCAGCCCGGCCACGGCAATAAAGACCGCCATGGCGGTCAAAAAGACGATCACGCCGCGGATGCGAACATCGCTCTGCTCAAAGCCCGCCGCACCGTTGGCGCCCTGCTTCTCCGGTTTGTGGCCGTCCTGGTTAGGCGTGGACATGTTCAGGCTCCAAAATCTCGTTGAGATGCGGATCGTTGGTCTGCACCAGCAGCCGCGCCTGCAACTGCATGCAGAAATACGCCGCCCAGAAAGACGCAAGCGCTACCGGCACGGCAATATATTCCAGAATTCCCCAGCTAAAGTGAAGGTTGCGCGCCGCGTCGGGGAAGTTCGGCTCGATCAGCCAGAACATGTCGAAGGCGCGCGCCAAAAGCATCCACAGGCAGACCGCCGTGAGCCGCCGCTTGTTGCGCTTGAGATCGCGCGAGAGCAGCAGCGTGAAAGGAATCAGCCAATGGAAGACGAAATCGAGCGTGATGATGACGCCCCAACCGCCCCAGATACGGTCCTGGTACCAGCCGATCTCATCGGGCAGATTGCCGGACCAGATGATGAGGAACTGCGAAAAGGCCAGGTAGATGTTGAGCATGACGAAGGCAAAGGTCAGCTTGCCCAGGTCGTGTTGCTCGGTCTGCCGCAGCAGGGTCTGGAAGGGTTCGGCCTTGGCCAGGGCGATGGAAACGGCGATGGCCAGCGCCAGCACGGCGTAGCCCTGGCCAACGAGGAAGAGCAACCCATAGACCGACGAGTACCAGGTGGGGTCCATCGACATCACCCAGTAGATGGCCGCGGCCGTCATGGTGATGGCGTAGATCACGATGCCGGGACCGGAGATATTCTCGAATTTCTTGATCCAGTAGGGGGTTGTCTCCGCGCTCTGGTTGTCGCGCGCGCGGCCGAGCGCGTTGAGCCGCCAGGCGTAAAAACCCCAGATGGCGAAGCAGGCCAGGCTTACCAGAACATAGGCGGCCGGGTTCAGCATGGGCCGCTTGAAATCCATGCAGCTCTTCTGCGCTTCGGTGATCAGGTGCCGGCCCAGCGCCGCGGCCGTCTCGCTGTCGCTGGCATAGTTGGCCCACAGGTAAAGGTGTTTGCGGAAGATCGCCGTCACCGCCCAGTAGCCGAGAACCAACGGCAGGGTGCGGCTCATGGCTTCCAGCGGCCGGCGCAGCAACAGCCCCCACTTACCACCCGTGCAGTACTGCACCATCAGCAGCACCAGAGCGCCGGCGGCCAGGCTCCAGGTAAACATCAGTCCCAGCGTCCAGCCGCGCAGAAGATGATCCCAGCCCAGGCCATCCTGCGCCTGGCCAAGAACCGCTAAAGCCACGGCCAGGGCCGCAAAAATACTTCCGGCGACAAGCCCGCGCCGCCGCCAGCTGTTCACGAAGGCCGGGGCGCCAAGCGTGGCGGGAAGGGTTTGGGGCGTCGATGCGTCGTGTGCCATCTGGTCGTTACCTCGGAACCGTTGGGGTGGGCGGAATCGCGATCTTGGGATCGGCGGGATGGGCCGGCGCCATGGCCGGCGTTCCTTCGCTGGCGATGGGCTTGTTGGCCTGCACCGCCGTGGCGGGCATCGGCCACGGCCCGGCAAAATTCTCGGGCAGATTCCGCTCGCGCGCCAGAGCTTTCAAATCGCGTACGGCCGCGCCCGCCGGCACGTCCTTGAGCGTGGCCGCCTGGCTCAACTGCAGGGCGCGAATGTAGGCAGCCACGGCCCAGCGGTCTTCGGGCTTCAGTTGCGCCGCGTAGTCGGGCATGGCGCCGTAGCCGTGCGTCATCACATAAAAATAATGCGAGATTGGCTGCGAGAGGCGGACCTGGTCATGCAGGTTGGCCGCCGGCTTGTAGCCGCGCTGCACGATCTCGCCCAGCCCGTTGCCCACCCGCGAGTGGCAGGGCGCGCAATAGATGTTGAACCGCTCCTGGCCGCGCTGCAGCACCGCGATGGTCACCGGGAAAGGCATCTGGTCCAGCTCCTGGCGGTACCCGTTGGGGCCCTGCACGACGCCGGTATAGAAGTAGCTGTCGTCGTGCAGTTGGCCGCGGGCCACGGTGTTGGCCACCTGCGGCCGCGCGCCGCGATGGTCGGCGAAGAACTCCGAGCCGCGCTGGGTGCGGATCTTGGGCTGGTTGTGCATGTCTTGACGGCAACCGGCGGTAAAAAGCAGCGCGGCAAAACAGGCAGCAACAAGAGCAAACCGCGCAAGCTGGGGGGAGATTCCAGGTCTCTCCGCCGCGGCGGAAGAGGCCTCGGGCACCCGATCTTCGCTCAGGATGACAGCACTGATGACAGCGCGAATGCACTCCTGATCCCTGATCCCTGTTCCCTGTTTCCTGCCTCTCATCAGTACTCCACCTCCACGACCGAATTGGGATGGAAGCTCTCTAGATACGCCTTGGCCCCGGCCAACTCGAATTTGGGATCGAGGGCCTCCAGGCAGAGGAAGAATTTGTCGGTGGTCGCGCCATCGCGGAAGTTGGGCGCGTTGAACACCGGATGATAGAGCGCGGGCAGTTTGTTGAGCGCCAGCATGCCGAAGGCCGCCGAGAGCCCGGCAAAGAGAATCGTCCACTCGTAGGCGGGAACGATGAAGGCCGGCCAGGAGTAGAGCGGCCTTCCCGCCACGTTCAATGGATAGGCAATCACCGAGATCCAGACTTCGAGCAGGAACATCGCCGCACAGCCCATCAACCCGCCGATCAGCGTCAGCAGAGGCACGCGATTGCGGTGAAAGCCGATGGCCTCGGCTGCCTCCTCGACCGGATAGGGCGTGTAGCAGTCCAAACGCCGCCAGCCGTCCTGGCGGGCCTGGCGCGCGGCGCGCACCAGATCGCCGGGCGTCGAGAACTCGGCCAGCAAACCGTAGATTCCTTCGCGCGCGGGCATCAGTCTCCAGCCTCCACCGCCGCCTTGGGCTTGATCTTGGCCGCCGGCAGCAACATACGAATCTCATTCATGGGGATCATGGGCAAAAAGCGCACAAACAGCAGGAACAGAAAGGTGAAGAAGCCCAGCGTGCCCAGAAAGATCAGATAGTCCCAGCGCGTGGCGCGATAGGTTCCCCACGAGGAGGGCAGAAAGTCGCGGTAGAGGCTCGTCACCACGATGACGAAGCGCTCAAACCACATGCCGGTGTTGACCACAATCGAGAGGAAGAACATGAAGGCCACATTGGTGCGCAGCTTGCGCGACCAGAGCGTGGTCAGCGGAATCACCAGATTGCAGACGATCAACACCCAATAGGACCAGCCCATGGGCCCAAAGGCGCGGTTCCAGAAGGCGAAGGCCTCCCAGTGGTTGGCCGAGTACCAGCTCATGAAGGCTTCCATCGCGTAGCCGTAGGCGACGATGAATCCGGTGGCCAGCATCACCTTGCCCATGTTGTCGATGTGCCGCTCGGTGACCAGATCCTCCAGGTGATAGAACTTGCGCAGCGGAATGGCCAAGGTGAGCACCATGGCGAAGCCGGAATAAATGGCGCCGGCAACGAAGTAGGGAGGAAAGATGGTGGTGTGCCAGCCGGGCAGAACCGCCACGGCGAAGTCGAAGCTGATGACGGTGTGCACCGAGAGCACCAGCGGCGTGGCCAAACCGGCCAACAACAGCGAGGCTGTCTCGTAGCGCATCCAGTGGCGCACCGAGCCGCGCCAGCCCAGCGCGAGCAGCCCGTAGGAATACTGGGCGAACTTCGATTGCGCGCGGTCGCGCATCGTCGCCAGATCGGGCACCATGCCGATGTACCAGAAGACCGCCGAGATGGTCGCGTAGGTGGAGACCGCGAAGACATCCCACATCAGCGGCGAGCGGAACTGCGGCCAGACCTGCATGGTAAACGGCAGCGGGAAGAGCCAGTACCCCAGCCAGGGACGGCCGATATGGATCAGCGGGAACAAGCCCGCGCAGGCCACGGCAAAGATGGTCATGGCCTCGGCGAAGCGGCTGATCGCATTGCGCCAGCTCTGCTTGAACAACAGCAGAATCGCCGAGATCAGCGTGCCGGCGTGGCCGATGCCGATCCACCAGACGAAATTGATGATGGCAAAGCCCCAGGCCACCGGCTGCGTGATCGCCCAGATGCCGGTGCCCTTCAGAAACAGCCAGGTCAAGGCGACCAAAAGCACCGTGGCGCCGCCGCCGGCCAGACTCAACAACGCAAACCAGCCCAGCGGCGTCTGCGGCGTGAGAACGATACGCACAATCTTTTCCGTCACCGAGCGGAAGCTCTGGCCCGGCGCGATGACGCGGTACTCCCCCGTCGCGGGATCGATCGCCGGATCGTGCGGGTTGATTTTGTTGGTCGCCATCGTTACCTTGTTTCCTCGTCGCTTCGGTCTTTGTGTTGAAGAACATCCCTCGGGGGCTCAAGCGCCGGATCTTATTTGCCCGTTCCGGCACGGCTAGCCGTGCCCTTGCAAAAAACCTACAAGTCGTCCTTCCCTAGTCCCTAGTCCCTGGCTTCTACACCCGATCGTGCTCGACCGGCGCTGGTTCCAGATCCCGGTTCACGTTCAACACCTCGGCTATATAGGTTGTGCGCGGCCGCGTGTTCTGGTCGGCGATCACCTGGTAGCTGCGCTGGTTGGCGCGCAACTGGGAAACCTGGCTGTTCTTGTCGTTGAGATTGCCGAAGACGATTGCTCCTGCCGGGCAGGCCTGCTGGCAGGCGGTCACAATCTCGCCATCGCGGATGGGGCGATTCTCCTTGTCGGCGGCGATCTTGGCCGCGGAGATGCGCTGCACGCAGTAGGTGCACTTCTCCATCACGCCGCGCGAGCGCACGCTCACATCCGGATTGCGCATCAGCTTCAGGCTCTCGGTCTCGAAATCGCTGTAGAGCAGGAAGTTGAACCGCCGCACCTTATACGGGCAGTTGTTGGAGCAATAGCGCGTGCCCACGCAGCGGTTGTAGACCATGGTGTTGAGCCCCTCGGGGGTGTGCACCGTGGCGCCCACCGGGCAGACCTGCTCGCATGGCGCGTTTTCGCAGTGCTGGCAGGCCATGGGCTGGAAGTGGGCCCGGGGGGCGGCCAGATCGCCCTCGAAATAGGTGTCGATACGCAGCCACTGCATGTTGCGGCCAATGCGCACCTGCTCTTTGCCCACCACGGCAATGTTGTTTTCCGCATAGCAGCCGACGATGCAGGCGTTGCATCCGGTGCAGCGGTTCATGTCGATCGACAGGCCCCAGGCGTTGGCCTCGTTATAACTCCAGATAGGAAACAGCGAGTTATCGTGCGCGGGGGTCTCGCGGCCCTCGCCCTCGTGGGCAAAATCCGGGTGGGCGCGGAACTCGTCGATCGTCGCGGCGCGGATGATGCCGCGCGGGCCCAGCGCCTCATTGCCTTCCAGCGAGTTGTCGCCCTGGCCCTGCTGGCCGAAGGCCTTGCCCCGGTGATCCTGATAGTGGCTCTTGGTGATCGCCACGCCCCATTTGCCCTCGACCTTACGCAAGAAACCGGTGGCATAAAACGGCGCCCAAGAGTTGCGGATGAGATACGCGTTGAAGCCCGCGCCACCGGCCACGCGGCCCACCTGGCGGCCGTAGCCCAGATGCACGGTGACAGAGTTGTCGGGATGGCCGGGGGCAACAATTACCGGCGCCAGCACCTTACCGTTGCCCACGCAAAGCTCGACGATGTCGTCTTCTTCCAGGCCATGCGCGGTCAGCGTCGCGCCGCTCACGATCGCCGCGTTGTCCCAACTCAGATTCGTCACCGGCTTGGGCAGTTCCTGCAGCCAGCCCACGTTGGCAAAGCGGCCATCGTAGACGTTGGGGTCGGGGCGGAAGATGATCTCGATTGCATCCTTCGGAGTGGGCGCGGGAATTGCGGCCTGGATCGAAACGGCCTTGATTGTGTCCTCGTTTTTGCCGTAAGTCGTGCCTTCGATCCAGCCGTCGTGCAGCGCCTTGCGCCATCCGGTTTCGAAATCACCCTTGATGACCGGCTTCCATGTCTCGCGCACGGCATCATACGGGCTCAGCCCCGGCTCGTCGAGCAGCGCCTGGAAAAAGTGGTGCGCCGTGTGTCCGCCATAGAGGGGATCGATCATCGGCTGCACAATCGACGCGGTTCCATCGTAAGCGCACGCATCGGACCAGTATTCGAGAAAGTGCGCCGCCGGAATATGCCACTGCGCCTCGCGTCCGGTCTCGTCGCAATGCAGCCCCAGGTGCGCCGTGAACTTGGCCTTTTCAAAGGCCGAGGCAAAACCGAGATCGGCCGGCGCGTCGTAAATGGGATTGGCGTTCAAAACGATGAGCCAATCGACCTTGCCCGCATTCAAGTCAACAACAAGAGATTTGAGATCGGCGAACTGATTGCTTGACAAAGGGTTCACTGACGAGGAAGCAATGACTGTCTTATCCACGTTTCCAAGCGACAAATTGAGAGCCAGAGAGAGTGCCCAGACCGAAGCGTCCTGATACAGTCCTGGAATAACCACGCACCGACCCGCGTGCGCCTTGAGATCTTTTGCCAGCACGCCCAGAAATTTCTTCTGCTCATCAGTCCACGAATATGCCGTAGCCCCGACCACATCACCGGCAGGCAAACCTACCGCCTTCGCCAACTCCGCCGCGAAGGCCGGAATCTCGCTCGCCCGCAATCCCAGCCGGTGCTCGGCCTTCATGCCCGTCGTCGTCGGCGTCGACTCAATGGCGTAGAGCCGGTTCATGCCCTTGGCCGGGTCGCTGCGCCGTTCGGCATACTTGCGAACTAATTTGTGAAAGCCCGGATAGCCGGCGCCGGAGAGAAAATCCGCATCGAGCGAAACAATCAGATCGGCGTCAGCAAGGTTGTACTGAACCCCACCGTTGGTCCTCTCAAGCCAAGTCCCCGCAACCGCCGGATCGTATTGCACCAGCTTTGCCTTGGGGAATTTTTCCTGAACCTGCCGCCACTGCCTTGCCAGCGTGGGCGAGGTGATGGTCGCACTCAAAAAATAAATTCCGCTGCCATCGCCGCTCTTGAGCACATGGTCGCGGTAGCCAATGGCAAACTCGGCCCACTCGCGGTTTTCGCCGCGATACGTCGTGTGCTGGGAGCGGTCGGGATCGTAGAGATCGAGCAGCGCGCCCTGCGAAAAAACATCCGAGCCGCCTTTGTTGTAGCCGTGCTCGGGGTTGCCGTCGATCTTGATGGGGCGAAACTGGTCGCTTTTAACCAGCAGCGGCACGGCGCCCGTCGGCAGCGGATGCGCCGTGGCAAAGTACATCGGCTTGCCCAGAACGAGATCTTCTGGCTGGCGAATGTAAGGATAGATGGGCTCGTCGGGCTGTTTGGTGCAACCGGCCAACCCGGCCAGCGCCGCAGAGGCGCCCATCAAGCGCAAGAAGTTGCGCCGCGAAACCTCGTCGCCCCAGCCATGCGGCGAGCCGGCAAACTCCTGCTCGACGGCGGCCTGGAACTCCGGCGTGTTCTCTAGCTCGTCTATCGAGCGCCAATATGTTTTCGCCTTCGCGCTCATCGGTGGCAGACCTCGCAACTGGTCAGATCCTTGGGCGGGCGAATCTTGTACTGCACGGCAAGAAAATCGCCCAACGCCTGCTGGCTGGTGAATTTTTGGTATTTCGGAGGCGCGACACCAATCTGCCCCAGCAAGGGGGAGATTTCGTTCTCATTCCCGGTTGGTTCTTTCGCGGCGCAATCTACTGTTTCCGCCGTGGGCACTCCGCTCTTGTCCTCGCTCATCGCGCACCAAACCGGCCGCTCCGCGCTGGGCGGCTGCCATGCCATGTTGTAGATCTCCGAAGTGGGCCGCAGATATTTTTCCGGGTTGCGGTGGCAGTCCAGGCACCACTCCATCTGCAGCGTGTTTTGCGCGTACATCAGCGGCATCTGGTCCACGCGGCCATGGCAACTGGCGCAGCCGATGCCCTTGTTGACGTGAATCTCATGGCTGAAGTAAACGTAGTCGGGCAGGTCGTGCACCTTGATCCAGGGAATGGATTGGCCGGTCGCCCAGCTCTGCCGCACCGGCTCGAGCAGTTCGGCATTGGTCCAGATCTGCGCGTGGCAGTTCATGCAGGTTCGCGTAGGAGGGATACCGGCATAACTGGATGTTTCAGCCGTGGTATGGCAGTACTGGCACTGCAACCCCAGCCCCTCGACGTGATGCTTGTGGCTGAAGGGAACCGGCTGGTCGGGCCGCTGGCCCTGGCGCGTGACCCAGGGCGAACGCTGCAACTGGTCCAGCGTGACTCCTAAGGCAATGACGATGAGCCCGGACAAGACCAAGCCCATACGTGCCAAAGCATTGGAGCTGCGATCGAAGATTTGCGCCATGAACGATTCCCAATCCGGCCTGCGCCGTTCCATGTGCCGCTGTGCCGGCGGTCACATAGTTGATGTACAAGAAACGATCTTTGAGAAACCTCGGCTGCGCGAGCGGGGAAGCTCGACGACTCAATCTAGCATTATTGGAGTACGGCTGACAGCAGTTGGACGCAAAATCTGCAAAAATATTTTGCGGAAAATAAGACTTGAACTTGAAGAAAAGAAAACTGGTTGTGACAAGGGGTGATTTTGGTAACATCTCCCCTTTCGTTGGCCACTGAAAGCCAGCGCCCGCTCAATCGCCAGCCACGATACCACGCCCGGCGCATCATTGGCCACTGATTTTCCGGCAGAAGGCGGGAAGGGATTCCAGCGCTGCGCTCATTTTGCGCATCAACCACTCTGCGTTATTGGAATGGATTGACGATCCGCAGATTGCCAAAGCGCCGCCCGTGCTGAAGGTCTTCGGTGTAGAGAAGATCGCAACGCGATTGCACGGCCGCAGCCACAATCAGCGAGTCGAACCAGGACAGTCCACCCTGACTATGAATGCGCAACGCCTCAGAGTAGAGCGCCGGCGAAGAATGCACGGCGAGCAGGGGCCGAAAGACCGCCACCAGATACTGTTCTGCTCCCAGCGCGCTCATCGGCCGCGCGAAGCGCCGCAGAGCGACGTTAAAGAACTCTTGCACGACCTGATAACTGACGATTCCCTTGTGCGAATCCAGAGCCAGGCGAATGAGTTCCTGAGCCTTTGCCGCTTTCTGCATGGCGTCGCGGTCAAACGTATACACAAAAATATTCGTATCCAAGAAAAACCTATCGCTCATTCAGTTCTTCTCGTGTGAACCTGCGGCCTGCCTCTACGCCTTCCAGACTGCGCATGAGGGCATTGAAGCGCTCGCTGTCGCCCTCGCTAGCGGTAAATTCGACGAGCCACTTGCGAAAGGCCTCATTGAGCGTCGTGCGCTGCGCACGCGCGGCACTGCGGGCCTTCTCGATCAGATCCTCGTCGGCACTGAGAGTGACGTTTCTCACACAAAACAGTGTACACTATTTTCGTGTTATTTACTGGAAATCTACGCCGCGCAGTTTCCAGTTCCCCGCAGCCTACCCTTGCCAAAAGGCCATGACCAGTCCGCCGGCAACCACCAGCGCGCCGCCCACATACACCGGAACCGTGGGCGAGTGGCCAAAGCGAAGCTTGTTAATAACCTGCGCCATAACAAAGAACATGGCGACATAGACGCCGATCAACCGTCCGAAGTCCCAGCGCGGCAGGTTGACGATAGAGCCGTAGGCCGCCAGAATCACCACGCCGGCAAGGATTGCCGTCGGCCGGCCCCAGCCACTGGCGCGATAAAAGGCGGCTTGAAAGAACGCATCGCCACCGGCCTCAAGAAGCGCGGCAATCAGGAGAAAGATCAACGAGCCCAACGGGCCACGGACAAACTGCTCCACAGTACTCATGCAATAACCTCCAGGATGGGGAAGATCGGGGAAATGGCGCCTTTTCAAGCCTTGCCGCCCGCAGGAGCGGCCTGACAGAACCGGCGTAGGGTCATCGTACAGGCCATTGCATTAAAATTGACTAAGGCGCAGCACATCCACAATCGATTTTTATGCGCGGGCAAATCTCCCTGGTTGCCGGGCCGTCGTGTAGCATCATCGCGATCGCTTGGCCGTCCGCGCGGGCCTTCAAACCGTTAGAGCAAGGAAGAGCCAATGAAGTATGCCGGACTGCTGGTTCTGCCAGCCGGATTCTTTCTCACCCTTGCCGCGCTGGTGTTGTTCGACGATCCGGAGCGGCGCATGGCGTTTGTCGTCTGTAGCCTGGTTGTCGAGGCAATAGGAATGACCGTCGCGGTGCGCGGCCACATGCCGCAACGCAAGGCAGGCCGCCCATGAACACCACTGCTCCCGCTTTTGGCGATACCGTTTACGCGCTGACCTTCGCGCTGCTGCTGCTGGCGCCGCTGGCCATTGCCGGCGTAGCGCTCATCAACACCGGACTGGGGCGCTCGCGCTCGGCGGCGCAGGCGCTGCTGGGCAATCTCGCCATAGTCGCGGTTGCGGCACTGGCCTTTGCCGTGCTTGGCGCCGCGATCGCCGGCAATCTTTTCCCGTGGGGATTCACGATCGCAGCCGCCGGCAAACCCTGGAACTGGTTAGGAGCTGGACCGTTCCTGCTGCACGGGCTGGAAAGCGCCGCACCGCAGGCACAGCTCGCGGTGCTCTTCGAGTTCATGGCCGCCGCCATGGCCGCCATGATTGCCTGGGGCTCGGGCGCGGACCGCTTGCGGTTGGCGGCTGGTTGCGCGGCGGCGGCAGTCTTTGCCGGGCTCATCTTTCCGCTGTTCGCGCACTGGACGTGGGGTGGCGGCTGGCTGGCGCAGTTGGGCGCGAACTTCGGGCTGGGCGCGGGCTTTCTCGACGTTGGCGGCGCCGCCAGCGTACACACGCTGGGCGGCTTGAGCGCTCTGGTTCTGGTCTGGATCGTTGGCCCGCGCACCGGCAAGTTCCCCAAAGAAGGGCTATCGACCGCCATGCCCGGCCACAACGCCGTGTACGTGCTCTTCGGCTGCCTGCTGGCGCTGGTGGGCTGGACGGCATGGAACGCGGCCGGCGCGATCCTGTTTCTACACGCGCCGCTCGCCGTATTGGCCGGCACCACGGTGAACACGCTGCTATCGGCCGCTTCGGCTCTGGCCGTCACCTTCATCGTTACCCGCGCCCGCTTTGGCAAGCCCGACGCCAGCCTCTGCGCCAACGGCTGGCTGGCCGGATTGGTGACTTCAAGCGCCTGCGCCGCGTTGGCGCCGGCCGCCGGAGCCATCTTTGCCGGGGCCGTCGCCGGACTCATCACCCCGCTGCTGGTGGAACTGCTCGAACTGGCGCTGTCGATCGACGACCCTTCGGGCGCGATCACCGTGCATGGGGCCGCGGGCCTGTGGGGATTGCTCATGGCCGGCCTCTTCGCTCCGCAATCGGGCCAGTTCCTGGCGCAACTGGTAGGCATTGCCACGCTGCTGGGCCTGGCGCTGCCGCTCATCTATCTGCTCTTCGCAATGCTCAACCGCGTGGTCGCCTTCCGCGCCGACCAGGACGGCGAGCGCATCGGCATGGACCTGCACGAACTTGGCGGCGGAGCCTATCCGGAGTTCGTGATTCACCGCGACGATTCCTACCGCTAAACGAAATGCGCCATCGCGCTGCCTCAGGCGCGATGGCGCTTTCTCTCGTTTTGTGTTCAACAATTTTTTATAACGATTTCCCCCAAAGGTGTGATTTCCGGTTCTTTTGCCCACACGCTAGGCTTTTGGAGAGGCCCATCTACAATGTCGTTCCTATACTACCTTCCTATTGGATTGCTCATCCAACTGACGGCTCTGCTGCATTTCATCCGGCGGCGGCCGGACATGTATTGGATTTATCTGATCATTTTTCTTGGACCACTCGGCGCAATGCTCTACCTGGTTCTGGTTGCGCTGCCGGACTTCACCTCCGCGCAGATGACCTTCCGCGGCGTGCCGCGGCGCCGGCGCATCGCCGAGCTGGAAGCGGCAGTTCGCGAAAATCCATCGGCGGCCAACTACGAAGAGCTGGGCGACCTTTACATGGAGAACAACAACTTCGCCCAGGCGCGCAGTGCTTTTTCAAATGCCATCGCCGCGCACGCCGACTCGCTGGACGCCTACTATCGCCGCGCCTTGTGCGCGTTAAAGGAGAATGACCCGGCAGCTGCGATCCCCGATCTGGAGTATGTCGCGGCCCAAGAGCCCAAGTACGATTTCAATCGCGTCGGCGGGCAACTGGCCCTGGCCTGCGCCCAGGCCGGCCAAACCGAACGCGCCGAGGCCTTGTTCCAGAAGGCGATTGCCTTGTGCACGCTCTCGGAGACCTATCTCGACTACGCGAATTTCCTTGTCTCCCAAGGCCGGCCAGCCGAAGCGCGGCCGTGGATCCAGAAGGTCATCGACAAGCAACTTACCAGCCCGCACTACCTGCGCCGCACCGAGCAGCCCTGGATTCGCCGCGCCAGCGCCATGCTCAAGCAGTTGCCGGCATAGAGCGAAATCAGAGTTGCCGGTTCCCGGTCAGGGTTTTGTAACAGGACCGGACTTTAGTCGGGCCGAAAAGCATCCATCTTTCTTTGTATCTCGGGGCTTTAGCCCCTGAGGGAAGTTTTATCCCTCAATATGATTCGGAGATTTGCGCTCATCGCCCGCGGCGCGTTCGGCGGCAAAGGCCACCAGCTTGTTGCAGACTTTGTTGCGAATGTCCTGCTCTTTGAAGGCGCGTTGGCCCTCCTCGGTCGAGAACAGGCAACCGGTCAGTTCGCGGCAAAGGATCGAGCCGTGCGCGGCGCGGAACTCCTCCATCAACTTGGCCGCTTGCGTGTACACGGCATCGCGCGCGGCCACCGGACCGGCGGCCAGCGCCGCGCTCTGCTTTTCGCCCAGCGCCATCAGCGCCCCGGTCAACGCGCCGCAGACCTCGCCCTGGCGAGCCAGCCCGCCCCCAAAAGCCGACGCCACGGCCAGCCGCTCGGCCTCGCCGAGTCCCGTCTCTCCGGCGCAGGCGGCAAAGACCGACTGGGCGCAGTTATATTTCCCGGCAAACAACTCCAGCGCGCGTTGGGATGCTTTGTGAGCCACGGCTCTCCTCGCAGACCGATGAATTTCCTTCAGTATAGTGCGATCAAGAATGGCAACGGACGTGGTTTCCAGAGCCATCGCATTTGGAATAGCGGAGAGATATTGTCTTGAAAGAGCATGGCAACGGACGTGCCGCTAGAGCATCCGAAAAAGATATACGGCCTTTGGAGGATCTCTAAATCGCCGTCTTTGAAGGGTACGGCCTTCAGGCCGTACGTCAAATCGCCCATAAAATCGCGGGCTTTAGCCCCGGAGGGTTGAAATTCAATATCCCAAACCTCCCTCAGCGGCTAAAGCCCCGAATCATTTTTCTGGACCTTCATGTACGGGCTGAAGCCCGTACCCTTCAAACTGATCCCAATCCAGCGACTATATTTTTCATCCCGCATTCTTCATCCCGCGACTGCATTCTTCGGCACACGATTCCATCGCATGGCTTTTTCCCGTTTTACCGCTTCGCCAGCAGCATCATGAGGGCGAAGAGCAGCACGGGCACCAGGGCCAGGCAGCCGTAGAGCAAGAGTTTTTTGCGCTCGGCAGGGGAGCGCAGTCCGCGCAGCGAGCCGCGCTTGGGGCCTGTTTCCACGCCGACAAACTCCTGATGCTCCAGCTCCCAGGCCATCTCGGTGGCGGTGGCGTAGCGGTGGCGCGGGTCGCGTTCGAGGGCGCGAAAGAGAATCTCCTCGACCTCGGGAGAAATTTCCGGATTCAGTTCGCGGGCCGGCGCCGGATCGTTCAGCAACCGCTCGTTCATTACCGCCAGCGGATTGGAACCGGTAAACGGCGGCTGGCCGGTAAGCATCTCGTAGAGCATGGCGCCCAGGGCGTAGATGTCGCTGCGCTGGTCGCCGCGCTGGCCCTTCACCTGTTCGGGCGAGATGTAGTCGGGCGTGCCCAGGGCCGGCGTCAACCCGGTTTGGGTAATGCGCCGCGCATCTTCTTTCATGGCGATGCCGAAGTCGATGATCTTGATGCGGTCGCCGGCCAGCACCATCACGTTTTCCGGCTTCAGGTCGCGATGCACCACGCCGTGCTTGTGCATGGCATCGAGCGCCTCCAGAATGGCGCGGGCAAAGCTCACCGCTCGCCCGGCGGGCAGCTTCTGTTCCTTGTTCAAGATGGCGCGCAGCAACTGGCCATCAACCCATTCGATGACCATATAGCGGCGGCTGCGGGCCTCGCCGTCGTAGGTCTTCACCACACCGGGATGATCGATCTCCTGGCCAATCTGCTCTTCGCGGCTGAAGCGCTCCACCAGGATGGGGTCGGCCTCCATCTCGGGATGCGGAATTTTTACGGCAACCGTACGGCCGTCGCGCAGATCGGTGGCCCGGAACAACGTGGACATGCCGCCGCGGCCTACCTCCGCCTCCAGACGGTAGTGGTCCAGCATATCGCCGGCTTTCAAAGAAGTTGCAGTGGCCGTTTCCATCGCAGAATCGATTGTTTCATGGGCGGCGTAAGAAAACCGCAAGGAAAGTCGAAGGAAACCATGCGCCAGGTAACGTGTGCTTCGCCGCAGAACAGGTTTTCCCGTTTTTCGCCGGCTATGTTCAGACAACACCGGCAAAGCCGCGAAGAATCATTATGATGGTGAACGTAATGATTGGACATTTCCCACTGCGTATTCTTTGCCTTGCCCTGGTTTGCACCACTTTGCCGCTGGCGGCGGGAGCGGCCGCGGCCAAATCCCATCCTGTAAAAATCGAGCCGCCGCAGGAGACCGGATTTCTCAATCGCAAGATCGAGTTAAACGGCACGACCTACAAATATCAGGTCTACCTGCCCGAGGACTGGCGGCGCGACGACGGCAAGCAGTGGCCGGTCATTCTGTTTCTGCATGGCCGGGGCGAGCGCGGCTCGGAGGGTATGTGGCAGACGCAGATCGGATTGCCCGAGGCGGTGCGCAACCACCCCGACCGCTGGCCGTTCATTATCGTAATGCCGCAATGCCCGCAAGGGGCGCACTGGACCGATGCGCCGATGCTGGAGCTGGCCATGGCCACGCTCGACCACGAGGCGGCCGAGTTCCGCGGCGATAGCGCGCGCACCTATCTCACAGGCCTGTCGCTGGGCGGCTACGGCGCCTGGGAGCTGGCCAAGCTCTATCCACATCGCTGGTCGGCCATCGTCATTGCCGCCGGCGGCATCTTTTGGAGCTATGAGCCCGAACGCTGGCAGCAGGCTTCGACCCTGCCCGCGCAATATGCCCACGCTATCCGGCATACGCCCATCTGGCTCTTTCACGGTAGTCTCGATTCCATCGTCCAGCCGCGGCAAAGCGATCTGATGTTCGACGCCTTCAAAACCTCGGGCGGCAACATCCGCCTGTGGGTCTATCAGGGCGTCAAGCACGATTGCTGGACCCGTGCCTACGACGAGCCGGATCTGCCGCGCTGGATGCTGGCGCAACGCAAGCCCACCGTCCACGAGGCGCAGGCCGAGTTGCTCGTCATTCCATCGGCCACGCCGGCCGTGAAACTGACCACGGCGCAGCTCGACAGCCTCACCGGCCAATATCGCGAACCCAACGGCAAGGCCAAGGAAACCATCTTCCGCCAGGGCGACCAGTTGATGGAAAAAGATCCGGGCGGCGAGATCGTCGGCCTGGAAGCCGAATCGGCCGACAGCTTTGTGCGGCCCATCGATCTGAGCGGCACGTTGAACACGCGGCTGCTCTTCGAACGCGACACGCAGGGACGGGTGACGGGATTCATTCTCCGCGACGGCCGCCACGAGGAACACTGGAACAAGATCGTGCAGGGGCGCTAACCTGTTTTTGCATGAATACGCCTCTGGATTTGTCGAGGGGCATTCATCCCTCGCGCAGACGAAACGCTAATCGCCGCTTCCTGCTACCAGCACCATAGGCTCCTGGCCGGGAAAGGTGGCGATCAGCGTAAGCTGGCCGCCCATGGCTTCAATGGAGCGCCGCAGCGTGGAAAGCCGGGGGTCTTTTCTCTTTTCCAGCCGTGATACCTGCATTTGCTTGATGCCAATCGTCTCGGCTAATTTTGCCTGGCTGATCTTGCGGGTTTTGCGCAACTCGGCCAGAGTGGCTCGCCGATCGATCCTGGCCAGAATCTGCTTTCCCCGCGCCTCGATGGCTTTGCGTTCTCCAGGCTTAAGAGCGCCCATGACATCTTCCAATGGAACCGGTTTGTACATCGTCATTTCTCCTTGGAAACAAGGCTCCTCAGGTGCTCATCGAACCGCTTGTCTGCTTTGTCGATCAGCCGTTGATAGAACTTGCTTTCACTCACGCCCGCTTTATCTCCCGCCACCAACAGAATGCCGTGCCGCTTGGGATCGAAAGCAAACGCTACGCGCCAAACGCCCTGGGCCGCCCGGAAGCGAAGCTCTTTCATGTTAGAGTGCCGGGAGCCATTCAGCGTATCGGCCTCCGGGCGGCCCAGGGCCGGCCCGCGCGCTTCGAGTGAAATGAGCATTGCCAGCAGTTCGTTCCTTACCGCAGGCAAGAACTCATCGAATTCACGCTTGAACTTCGAATGGAACGCGAGCTTCCATGACACGATTTTAATATGCGTTAAAACGCATTACGCCGTCAAGCACATAGATACTTCTTTTTGGGCTCGATATGATTTATGCTCTGTATCTTTGCGATGAAAAAGACGCCTCGATCAAACATTCACCCAGCAAACAAACAGCCCGCGCCGCCAGCCTTGCGGAACCGGACCGCTCCTGATTCCGTATCATGATCTGAATCAGGAGTAGGCAATATGTTTTGTAGTGGATGTGGTCAAGCGCTCGAAGCCAGCCAGGGATTCTGCCCGCAATGCGGCCGCCCGTTCACACCGGCCACGTCGCCGGTGCCTGGCCTGGAGATGGAAGTGGAACGTTATGCCGGCAAGATCAGGGTGCTGGGCATTCTTTGGCTGGTATATGCAGGACTGGCGCTCGTTGTGGGAATGATGGGATTGGCCGTCGCGCACGCGCTGCTCTTGGGCGGCTTTGGCCCCTTTGCCCGCGGACCCATGGCGCACATGTGGTTCCTGCCTGGACTCATGCGTCTGGCCATTCCGTTGCTGGTGCTGCGTTCGGTCTTGGCCGCAGTTGCCGGCTGGGGACTGATGGAACGCACCGAGTGGGGACGCATCGTGGCCATCGTTGCCGCCGTTCTCTGCCTTTTCAAGTTCCCTTTAGGCACGGTCATCGGCATCGGAACACTGGTGATGCTGCTCGGAGCGAGGAACTGGACGCTGTACGAACGGCTGTAGATGCAGCTAAAAGCTGTTAGCTGTTAGCTCTTAGCTTTTAGCTGATTCGCGGTGGAGATGCCGTATTGTCAAACGAAGCAAGAAGCGGCCTGTTCTTAACGATCCGCCCTGAAAGATAAGATCGTGCTATCCCACCCTAGCCACAAAAAACAAAGACGTGGCGCGGGTGGGACACCCAAGATTTGTCGCATCATTTCGGGCCAGATCAACAAGAAGAACAAACTCGCGTCGATCGATGCGGCGCCGCTCTGCTCAAGCAAGCTAATAGCTAAGAGCTGATAGCTTTCAGCTGCCTTACAATCGAGCCATGAGCTTTCCCGACCAGCGGCTGCGCCGGCTGCGCCGCACCGAATCGTTGCGAGCGCTGGTGCGCGAGACCACGCTAGAACCCGGCGACCTGATCTATCCCCTCTTCATCTGCCCCGGCAAGGGCGTGCGCACGCCGGTGGGCTCCATGCCAGGGGTCTTCAATCTTTCGGTCGATGAGGCCGTGCGCGAAGCCGAAGAGGCCGCCGAACTGGGATTGGGAGGGTTGCTGCTCTTCGGGCTGCCCGCGTCCAAAGACGAGCAGGGCTCCGGCGCTTGGGCCGAAGACGGCATTGTGCAACAGGCTCTGCGCGCGTTCAAGCAGTCCCCGGCCGCCCAAAAACTGGTGCTGATTGCCGACCTCTGCCTGTGCGAATACACCAGCCACGGCCACTGCGGCGTGGTGCTCAAGCACGGCGACAGCTACGAAATCGACAACGATCCTACGCTCGAGCTGCTAGCTAAAACCGCCGTCAGCCAGGCCCGCGCCGGGGCCGACGTCATCGCCCCCAGCGACATGATGGACGGCCGCGTCGGCGCCATCCGCCACGCGCTGGATCGGGCGGGCTTTGCCCAAACGCCCATCTTGAGCTATGCCTCGAAGTTTGCCTCGGCCTTTTACGGACCCTTCCGCGAAGCCGTCGATTCGGCGCCGCAGTTCGGCGACCGGCGCAGCTACCAGATGGACGGCGCCAACCTGCGCGAGGCACTGCGCGAGATCGCCCTGGACCTGGACGAGGGCGCCGACATGATCCTGATGAAGCCCGCCATGCCCTACCTGGACGTGGTTCACGCCGCCCGCGAGCGCTTCGGCGTGCCCATGGGCGCCTACCAGGTCTCAGGCGAGTACTCTATGCTGCAGGCCGCCTTCGAGAAAGGCTGGCTGGACCGTAACCGGGCCATGATCGAGTCGCTGGTGAGCATCCGCCGCGCTGGCGCCGATTTCATCGTTTCCTACTTTGCAAAGGAAGCAGCCAAACTGCTCGAATAGTTCGATTCTTTGCCCTCGTCCGGGGTTATACTGCCTGCACCCAGGTCGATCTCCGAACGAGGTTATTGCCATGAAACTTCATCTTCGGCCGACCCTCGCTGGCTTCCTTCTGCCAGCAGCCTTTCTGCTCTGGCTGGCTCTTCCCGCCCCGGCCCAAACCACAACCGAAAAGGCCGACAAACTGGTCCGCCTCCTCAAAGAGTGCAACTACGACTACCGCACGACGAAATCGCCAACCGTCTTTACCATTCACTTCACGGGCACGCATATCAAAGACATCAAGCTCGTTCTGGCTATTGGCAATGATGAGGACGCCGATCTGGTCATCTTCGTCACCGTCGCCGAGAAGCGGCGCATGCCGGCCACGACCGATTTCCGCTACAAGTTGCTGAAGGCGAACCACGACTACGACCAAGTGAAGATCGGCTTTGACGGCGATGATGACCTCTCGGCCAGGATCGACGGCGCGATGCGGGTGGCCGACGCCCAGTACCTGCGCAAGCTCGTCAACCAGGTAAAGAACACCTCCGACGAACTTTACGGCATGATCGAGGCCGATCTGCTGCCGTAAGAGAGCCGGCGCGAACGACGGCCGAAAGGGTTCTATCAAGTTTTTCTACTTCTACCAATTTTTCTATATATCTTCATAGCCTTATCGATTCGGGATCGATCTCCTTAATTTATATTTAGATATATTTTTAATCTAAGATAACTCAATAAACGATCAATAACCTGTCCGCTACTAAGAAAACAGCCGGGCGCATCCACACATCTTCGAGGCATTTTCCGGAATACCCGCTCTAATGCCTTTTTTACCAGCGGCTTCCTGCTTTATATTCTCTTCTTTGTATTACATGCTAAATTTCCTATATGGATCTGCGCGCCATGGCCGCCATGGGCCCGCGGCCACAGCGCTCGGGCGAGATCGCCCTCCGGCTCGGCGTCAAAATTCAAGCCGTGGTGCCGGTGCACGACGGGCTGATCCGCAAAGGCATGATTTACAGCCCGGCCTACGGCGAAACCGCCTTTACCGTGCCCCTCTTCGACGAATTTCTCGGCCGCCAACTGCCGCCGGAACCGGAGACCGAGCTTTAAATTTTCGCCGCCGTGTGTTCTCCTACTGCTTACTTCAATCATCGACATGCAGAGAGCCGCGAAAAACCCAGCCGGGCAGAGCCCCTCTTCTGTACATGCCAAAAACAGGGGCCGGCGAAGACCACAGACCATGCGCAAACAACTGGAAAACTATTTTGAATTCACCCGCCTGGGCACCAATTGGCGGACCGAGATTCTGGCCGGCGTCACGACATTTTTGACCATGGCCTACATTGTGCTGGTCAACCCATCGATATTGGGCGCGGCCGGAGTGCCTGTGGCGGCCGCCACCGCCGCCACCTGCCTGTCGGCGGCCTTCGGCTCGATTTTGATGGGCATTGTGGCCCGCTATCCGATCGCGCTGGCGCCGGGCATGGGCTTGAACGCCTACTTTACCTACACCGTTTGCCTGAAGATGCACGTGCCCTGGCAGACGGCGCTGGGCGCGGTCTTTCTCTCTGGCGTCATCTTTTTGGCCATCACGGCGGCCGGCATCCGGCAGATGATTCTGCGCGCCATTCCCCATCAGCTCTTCGCCGCCATCGCCGGCGGCATCGGACTGTTCATCGCGCTGATCGGCTTTCAGGACGCGGGCCTGGTGGTGCGCGACCCGGCGACCATGGTCACCCTGGGCAGCATTCGCAACCCCACGGCAGCGCTGGCGCTGGCCGGGCTGTTGCTGATGGCGGCCCTCGAAATCCGCAAGGTAAAAGGCTCGATCCTGATCGGCATGCTGGCCGTCACTGCCGCGGCCTTTGCAATGGGCCTGGTGCATTGGCCGCACAACACGCTGGGCGGCTTTCAAGCCCTGGGCCAAACCACGCTGAAACTCAACATTGGCGGCGCGCTCAACAATGGCTTGCTGGAAATTGTCTTCGTCTTCTTCTTCGTCGATCTCTTTGACAACCTGGGCACGCTGGTGGCAGTCACCAAGCGTGCCGGACTCATTGAAGACAATCATTCGATTCCCCGGCTCAACCGCATTCTTTTTGCCGATGCCACGGCGACGGTCTTCGGCTCGTTGACCGGCACCTCGACCGTCACCAGCTATGTGGAATCGACGGCCGGCGTAGTGGCTGGTGGCCGCACCGGAATCACTTCGATCGTCACCGGGCTGCTGTTCCTCGCGGCCATCGCCGTCGCTCCTTTTGCCAGCATCGTGCCCGCCGCGGCCACCGCCCCGGCGCTGATCCTGGTGGGCTCGATGATGCTTGCGCCCCTGGCAGAGATCGACTGGCGCGATACGCTGACCGCCGTACCCGCCTTTCTCACTTTGGTGCTGATTCCCTTCACCTGCTCGATCGCCAACGGACTGGGCTTTGGCATCATCGCCTGGGCAGTGTTGCATCTGCTGGCCCGCCGCGTTCGCCGCCAGGACTGGCTGCTCTATCTGCTCGCCGCGCTGTTTCTGGCGCGCTTTATTTATCTGGGAGCAAGTTAGACCAGTACCAATGTTGGTGGTTCCGGCCGGGGCTAAAGCCCCGGAGATGAGGATGGACACGTTTTCGGCCCGGCTGAAGCCGTGCCCTGTTACAAAACCTCGCCCAGGTACCTGCAACTCTAATTTTTCCCTCAACGCGAGTCCACGGTTGGTCATGGCGCAGATATCAACCGGGTACATCCGCCGCGCCATGATAAAAATGTCGTAACGGGCCACGCTTCACTGGTTGTACGATAATTTCGGTTTGTTCGCAGCAAGATAGATACATTCATTTTCTGGACATGGGAAGGTGCTTCCAATGGGCAGAATGAAGTCGGCGGACACGAAGGCGGGGATCGTCCGGAGACACGGTGCGAGGCGGATCGGGCCGCGGGGTTTGGCAACAGCCGCTGTCGCCGCGCTGGCCGCGGCCGTTACGCTCACGGCCTGCCAAAACGTCGCCACGTACACGCAATCGAGCCTGGTGCGCGTCATCGACGCCTCTTACAACGCGCAGGCCATCAACGTCGTCGTCGAGGGGCAAACGCTGGCCGCCAACATCGGCCAGGGAACCATCACCGATTACGGCACTTTTACGGCCAGTAACGACGCTCCGATCAAGATCACCGCCGCCACGGGTGGCACAGCGATTCTGACTGCCAATGGCACCTTCCAGGCCGGTCATCAGCACTCGGTCTTCCTCACCGACAATGGCGCCGCATCGACCGGCTACACCGTCACCATCCTCGAAGATCAGCAGACCGTTGCCGCTAGTGAGCATGCGGCCTTCCGCTTCCTCAACCAGGCGGCCAGCACCGGCGCCGTCGATGTCTACATGGTTCCTTCGGGAAGCACGCTGGCCAACGCTATTCCCATCGTCACCAATCTGGCGGCGGGCAGCACGGCCGGCTACATCGGCTTTGCCGCGCAGACCGTCACCATGGTGATTACGCCCACCGGCGTCACCACCCCCAAGTACACCTCTACGCCGCTGGCGCTGACCGGTGGCGAAGTCCGCACCGTACTCATCATGAACGCACAGTTGACCAGCAATCCACCTGTCGAGGTGAGCATGGCCGACGACGCCGGCCCGCAAGACTAGAGTCAGCACCCGTCTTTGAGCTACCCGCCGGCGCGCGTATACTTTTTCGCAGGCTACACCAAGATCGTTATGGACCCATCACTGCTATCGCCCACTACGTCGCAAGGCATGTTCACGCTTACTGTCTTGCTGGCCTTCGCCGGCTATCTGGTCACCTTCGCCACCAATCGCGTGATGGCACGCCACGCCGATCAGTTACGCCTGGTCAACCAGCGGCTCAACGAGTTCTACGGCCCACTCTACGTGGCCACCGTCACCGGCAACATCGCCTACCGTACGCTGCTCGCCAAGCAGGGCAAGACCCAGTGCCATCCCATCCGCGACGAGGATCTAAAGGAGTGGACGCTGTGGATGACGACGATCTTCATGCCGCTCAACGATATTCGCGAGAAGATCATCATCGAGAACGCGCATCTGATCGTCGAAGAAGAGATGCCGCAGTGCCTGCTCGATTTTGTCACCCACGTGGTGGGTTACAAGGCGCTGCTTACGCGCTGGGCCGAGGGCGATTACTCCGAACGCCGCTCCACCATCGGCTGGCCACCGGAGTTCGACATCTACGTTGAAAAATCCTACAAAGCCCTCAAGACCAAACAGAGCGGCCTGCTACACAGCGCCATCTGGCGGTTCTTTCATCGCTTCAAGCAGCGCAGCGGCAAATAGGGCCAGTCTCGAGTGTTCTGAGTCTGAAATTCGCATCATAAAAACATTGTCATCCTGAGCGAAGTTTGCCGCGCTCTGTGCGGCAAACGCAGCCCAAGGATCCGCGGTTATTCTTCAGAGAACTTCAGATTCACCACGCTAGGCATCCTCTGAATATGTCGTATTTTGAAGGGTACGGCCTTCAGGCCGTACGTCAAATCGCCAATAAAATCGCGGGCTTTAGCCCCCGAGGGCTAAGAAGCGTTTCCGGAATCGTGAGTTTTCCGGGGTTTCCTTAACCCGCAGCGGAAGCATCGATTGCGCCGCGCAGAAGCGAACAGAGATACCGGTCGAACTCGTAGGCTCCCGCCTGGGGCAGCTTTTGCGCTTCGATGTTGCTCTTCTCCCACGCCTCGTTGGATTCTTTGAGATTACCCTCGATCCAATGCAGCGCGCTCTTGGCCCGCCAATAATCGACGCTGAACCGATCCAGTTTTTTCACGTCCATGCGTTCCCACCATTGGCGCGCCGCAGTTGCGTCGCGCAATACAAACGCCGCCCCGAAAACAAACTCCGTATAGAGTAACCCTGGAATATTCGGAGCCGAGTCAAGACAGACGCGCCCTGCCTCTTGTAGAGCTGCACCGGCCTCTGTCATCTCCCCTCGATCAAGCAGATAGCCGTACTTGTACAGCCGCAAAAGCATTCCTTGCGGCCCGCGCGTAATGCCAGCAGCGGCGCGTTCGATGGTTGCAATCTCGTAATCCCGAGGCCGCACAGCCGTCACGAGGCTCGACTGAACGAACGAAATCGATTTGTTGAACTCGCCCCACGGTCCGCCAGAAATGTGCTGGTAAATTCTTGCGCCATCCGAATACAGCATCTGCGTGCGGATCGGAATCAAGTTCCAGACAAACGAAGCCACACTATAGACACCAAAGAGCGCCAGAATTCCAGTGCCGGTACCGGCTGTTTCCATGTCCGACGAATAAACAATCCATAGCGCGCCAACTCCAGCAACTAAATTGATCAGAGGACCAGCGGCAATCATCACTACGTAACGCCAAGCCGGGAACTCTGTGGTTGCCGGCACAACAGACGTAGCGCCACCGGCCATCATGATCTCCTGAGGAACAAACTTGAACGCCCATTTGCCGCTCTGATTGCGCCACTGAAATGGACCCACATAAAAGACGCGGAGCTTCATGCCAAGGGCCACTCCAGTTATCGTGTGTCCCAATTCGTGCAAAAGAGTGATCCCCAATGACAGCAGCGTGAGCCACAAAATCATCCCTGTTATTCCGCCCGTGGGCAATGAAATATCGTGATTCCAGCACCAGCGCAGCCATTGCGAATACAGGGAATAACTCAACACACAGAACAGAAGCCCGGAGAAACGGTTCAGCAGTTCAAGCGTGCCGTCGCCTGGCAACGCTTCAATTTGCCGTTTCAGCTCTGCCTGATCCGGCGCTTCGATTTTGCGGCCGAATGCTACGAGTCCTAATACTCCAATGCTCAACATGGTAACCATCACTGGAAACATCATTGCGATGCCGGCAGCGCCATGATCAAACCGCAGAGCGAGAACAGCAGGAAGAAGCGTCACTAGAATATTGACGATGCTGGCGGCAATTCCCCACCCTCTGGCTGAGGATTTCTCGCGGAAGCTCGTCCACCATGCCACGGCAAAAACAACACCCATTGCGGAAAAGATAACCGGAACAAGCAGGCTGGAAAAGAGCGTTAAAGGAGTTTTCACCGCTGCGTGCGAAAAGAAATCCATCCGCAAATACCGCACTACGATTGCAAAGCAAAAAAATGCCGTGAGCGCAAAGATTCCGGAGAGAAACATTCTAAGGAACCTCTGAACAAGCCCCTCAAAATGAGAGCCGCAAAAGGATTTATCCTTTCCGCTTGAAAAGTGGCACTCATCCGGTCGAAAAACGCGAAGCTATTGCATTATGCAGGCGATCTGTAGTG
>Ga0326727_10001808_pt1 | contig 76742 bp, 61 predicted proteins | sample MB2enrmetagenome_FD_207643 | JGI IMG/M metagenome (GOLD analysis project Ga0326727, IMG submission 207643) | Lab enriched peat soil microbial communities from McLean, Ithaca, NY, United States - MB29MY | ecosystem: Environmental > Terrestrial > Soil > Wetlands > Peat | place: USA: New York... | reverse complement strand
CGGGGGAGTCCAGAGGGGGCGGAGCCCCCTCTGGCGGGGTCCAGGGGCAGCGCCCCTGGTTTGGTTTGAAGGTTTGCATAGCGGTTTTTGACTTTTGCGTGACGCAGCGGATTTATGGGAATTGATCTTGCCCGGTCACAAAAAAAGCGTATGCTGCTTCATAGTCGATTAAGGCATTGCGTACGGCAGGGCCGCAGGGAACAAACATGCGTGTATCGTTCGTCTTTCCGCCATTTTACCTGGAATCGCTCTACAATCTGCCTCCGTTGGGACTGATCTCCCTGGCCACGTCGCTTGATGCGGACGGCGTGGACTGCCGCATCCACGACTTTGCCCTGGATGTGCGCGAGGGGACGATTCCCATGGGACCCGGCATCTACGAAGTCTGCGCCCGGAGAGTCCTTGAGGCGGACCCGGACGTGGCTGCGTTCTCGGCCCAGTGCACCACCTATCCGGCGGTGATCCATATCGCCGAGATCATCAAGCGCGAGAACCCGGCCGTGACCGTGGTCCTTGGCGGCCACAACGCTTCCTTTGTGGACCAGGCCACGCTGGAGAATTTTTCCTGCATCGACATGGTCGTGCGCGGCGAGGGCGAGGCCACCATGCGCGAGCTTGCGCGCGTCCTGGGGGACGGGGCGGAGGGAGAGGACCTGTCCGCCGTGGCCGGGCTGAGCTTTCGGCGCGAGGGCGATATCGTGGTCAATGCCGACCGCGATCTGATCGAGGATTTGGACACGCTGCCCAGGCCCGATTACCGCTTCGCCCCGGAGCTGTCGCGCTACAAAGCGGCCTGCGGCATGTCCCGGGCCATCGCCATTTTGGATATCGGCCGGGGCTGTCCGCACGCCTGCGTGTATTGTTCGGAGTCGGCCCTGTGGCGCAGGCGCTGCCGCACCTATTCCATCGAGCGCGTCGTCTCCGAGATGCGCCGCTTGCGGGACGACATCGGGGCCGAATGTTTCCTGTTATCCTACGACCAGTTCACGGCCAACCGGGGTTTCGTTACGCGCTTCTGCGAACGCGTCATCGACGAGGGGCTGGAGGGCACGCCCTGGTATTGCATCTCGCGGCTGGACACGGTGGACGAGGAACTGCTCTCGCTCATGAACCGGGCCGGTTGCGAATCGATGTGCTACGGCATCGATTCCGGGTCAAAGCGCACGCTGGCCTTCATCAACAAGCGCATCGACGAGGACATCCTGTTCGACCGGGTGCGCGGCACCACGGACAACGGAATGCACCCGACCTTAAGCTTCATCGTCGGTTTTCCCGAGGAGCAGCGCCACGACATCGACGCCACTTTGGAGCTGGCCTTGCGCTGCGGCATGCTCGGCAACGTCAGCCCGCTCATCCAGTTGCCCACGGTCTTGCCCGGCTCCGGGCTGCACAAAATGTTCGCCCGGGACCTGGTGCGCGAGGTGGACACCTATTTCGCGCTGGGCCTGGAATTCGACCAGGGGCGGCGCCTGGCCGTGGACGAAGCCTTGATCGCTTCCGATCCGGCCATGTTTTCGAGTTTCTACAATCTGCCCTGCCGGGCAGCGCCGCTGCGTGATTTGGCCAAAGCAGCCGAAATTTTTCCCTTGATCATTTCCTTTTTTCCCAAATCGTATTATCTCCTGTGCCAAGCCCTGGCCGCTTCGCCTTTCGGGTTGTTCCTGGAACTGGCCGCCTGGGCGGCCAAGAAAAGCGGCCGGGAACGTTTCGATCTGGACGCGCCGGAGCTGCGGCGACGCTTTCCGGCCTTTGCTCGGGACGTGTTCATGGCGGCCGCGCCCGAGGGCTTTCGGCATCTGGCCGACGTGGTGCGCTACGAACTGCGCGGCCTGGACGCGGCCGGACCGGAGTTGCCCGGGCGGGCCGACCCGTACGGCGCTCCGCCCGGGGTCAAGCTCGCCGGGGGGGTGATCGTGGACGTTTTCGACTTCGATCTGCCCCGGATCATCGAGGACTTGCAGGACGGGATCGTGAGCGCGGAGTATCCGGAAACGGTTTCGAGGCTTATTTTCGAACACCGTGACGGGGAACTCGAAGTCAGCGAAGTCAACGCGTTCGGAAACGATTTTTTGGCATTGTGCGACGGATTAAACACCGTGGGGCAGATCGCCCAGGCGATGTACGCCAGCCACGGCGGCGGCATGGAGTACGCCGGATTCGTCGAGGAATGCGAGCGGGCGGCGAGGGTGTTCGCATCCATGCGCATCGTCTCTCCCGCTTCGTGAACCTGTAACGTGGAGGATACACTGATGCTCTCTATTCGTCGTGTCGAGAAGAAAGCCTCGCGCGCGGCCGCCTGCCACGCGCCTTCGTGCCATGCCCCAGCCTGCCACGCCCCGGCTTGCCATGCGCCCGCGTGCCACGCTCCGGCTTGCCACGCCCCGGTCCAGGCCGCCTGTCATGCCCCGGCCTGCCATGCGCCCGCGTGCCACGCTCCGGCTTGTCATGCCCCGGCCTGCCACGCGCCCGCGTGCCATGCGCCGGTCAACTGCTAGAACTTCCAAACCGCGATATTGAACCCGCTCGCCTTGCGAATGGCTCGGTTTTCTTGAAAAGCCGAGCCATTCAGGCCGGCGGCGGGGCCCTGTCCCGGGTGCGTTTGCCGGCCGGCCTCGGCCCGCATTCCCCGTATCCCCCGTATCCCAAGGACGGGTCGGGTGTTCCTCCGGGGGGCTCGGTCGCTGCCGTCGCCTGGGACGGCAAAAGAGGTTGTTTGATGCTCACGCGACTGAGCGAGATCTTGGTCTGCCCGGCCTGCCTGCCCCGCGAAACCGGTCTTGAGCTTTCGGTTTCCGAGCAGGAGGGCGACGACGTCATCCGGGGACGGCTTGCCTGCCCGACCTGCGGCCAGGTCTATCCCATCGAGGACGGGTTGGCCGCGCTGCTGCCTCCGCAAGGGCATGTCCCGGGAGTGCAATCCAAGTACGAGGATCCCCGGGTGGTGGCCTCCTATCTCTGGAGCCATTACGCCGACCTGCGCGCCGCGCCCGAGTCCCTGGCCGCGCACGAGTCCTTGACGGCCATGTTTCCTCAGGCTTCCGGCGAAAACGATCTGGCCCTCGACGCGGGCTGCGCCGTGGGCCGAATGGCCTTTGAGCTTGCCGGGCGGGGCTATTTTGCCGTGGGTCTGGATTTGTCCCGGGCGTTCGTGGAGACGGCCAGGCGCTTGGCGAGGGAGCGCGAGCTTTACTACGACGAACCCATCGAGGGCGAGATCACGGCCGGCCGCACCGTCCGTCTGCCGGAGCGTTTCACTCCCGGCCGGGTGGAATGCATCCAGGCCAGCGTGCTCGCCCCCCCGTTTCGGGCGGGCGTCTTTGCGGCGGCGGCCTCCTGCAACATCCTGGACAAGGTGCCGGAACCCCTAAGCCATCTGCTCGAATTGTCCCGAGTGAGCGCGCCCGGGGCGGCCCTGGTCTTTGCCGACCCCTTTTCCTGGTCCGAGGACTGCGCTCCCAAACATCGTTGGCTGGGCGGAGCCATGACCGGGACCCTCGACTGCCGAGGCATTGAGAACGTCCGGACCATCCTGACGGGCCAGGGCTGGCGCGTTGACCAGGACGGCTTTGTCTGGTGGAAGATCAGAAATCACGAAAACCACTACGAGCTCATCCGCAGCCTGACCCTGCGCGCCACGAAGCACATCGGTTAGACAAGCCCTATCGGCCCGGTTCGGCCGTGTTCTGTCGGTCAGCGAAGTCCTGGCAACCTCGAAACGATGCCACCGATTTTATTCCATAACCGCCCAAGCCGCTTCGGCCGGTTCGGGGAGGGGGGCGGGTTACGCTTTGCGCCGCGCGCGGTAGCGCTGCAGCGCCTTTTTGGCGAGAAGCGGGAAGATCCCGAGCAGGGCCAGGGAGACAAGCAGCGCGGGCGAAAGGATGCCGGAGAGCGTGGTCAGCTTGCCCAGTTCGTTGCCCGCGTTGACGTAGACCAGGGTGGCCGGGAACATGCCGATTTGGGAGATAAGATAGAACCGGCCAAGCGGCATGTCGGTCAAGCCCATGGCGAAGTTGATGGCGAAAAAGGGAAAGACCGGGATCAGGCGTAGGCTCAGAAGGTAGAAGGCGCCGTCGCGGGCCAGACCGTCGCTTATTTTGTTCCACACCGAAGTGAATTTGTGCCGGGCGAAATCGCGAAGCAGGTAGCGGGCCAGGGCGCAGGCCGCAGTGGCGCCCAGGCTGCTGGCGAAGGAGACCAGGATCGCCCCGGCGACGAAGCCGAACAGGGCTCCGGCAGCCAGGGTCAAGACGGTCGCCCCGGGCAGGCTCAGTCCCGTCACCGCGACGTAGAGCGAGAAATAGCCCAAAAGGACGAGGGCCGGATGAGCCTGGTATAGATCCTGGAAGCCTTGGCGCGAGGCCTGAAGGCCCGCCAGGGTCAGGGTGCGGTTCAGGCCCAGGCCGAAATACAGGGCGATCAGGATGGCGATAACCGAGGCGATGCCGATTTTTTTCGCCAAATCGGGTTTCACGGCCGCCTCTTCCCGGGTTGGCCGAGCAGGCGCGACAGAAGCGCGCGCCAGCCGGGCGCGCCCAATCGGCCGCCCGCTCTATCGCCGGCCTGAAGCAATTTGGGCAGTTTTTCCAGGATCAGCCGGGCGGCGGTCTCGGCGGCGAAGCCGGTCAGTTCCGTGCATTGGTCGAAATGCGGCTCCGGGTCGTCCTTGACCGGCCGGGTCAGGACCCGGCAGCAGGTCGAGCCGTGGCGCAGGCTGAAGGCCTGATGCAGGCGGCGCGAGAGAAGCCGAATCTCGCGGCGGCGCAGTTTCCCGGACAGGATCAGCCCCAGGCCCAAGGCCGCGCCGCTGACCGCGCCGCACAGGCAGCCGCTGCCGCCCAGGCCCTCGGGCAGGGCGGCGGCCAGGCCGCCGGCGGCCCGTTTGGTCAGCCCGCCGTCGAAGACTTCATTGACCGCGATCAGGATGGCCTCGGCGCACATGTAGCGGCGCGAGCGGAACAGGGTTACGGCCCGCTCGCGGACCAGTCCGGCCGGATCCGCCGGGGACAGGCCGCCTGGCGCGGGCGTCTCTGGAGGTCTGCCGGCGGCCTTCACCTGGCTCATATTCCCTCGCCGCTGGCGGCGATGGCTGCGAAATCGTTGATTTCGGACTCCAGGGCCGCGCGGTCGGCCAGGCCGTCGCGCAACCGGGCGGGAAAGTCGGCCGTGGCCGAGCCGAGCAGAAGCCCGAGGATCATGCCGCGGTGCACGTTGTCGCCTCCGGCATTGGCGTTGGCCAGAAGCGTGGCCGTAAGATCGGCCCCGTGCTTGGCGGCCAGGGCGAGCATCAGCGGCAGGCCGTGCTCGGGATAGCAGGCCGTGGCCAAAATCCCCCTCACGATCTTTTTTTCCTCGTGCTCGCGGGCGAAGCGGCCCAGATCGAAGGCCTCCTCGGACAAATCGTTGTGCAGCCGCCACATTTCCTTGGCCGGAATATTGTCCGGCCCGTTGTGGGCTTTGTAGCTGGCGAAGAGCTCCTCGCCGGTGACCAGCGGCAGGCGGACTACCTCGGCGTGGCGGAGCATGGCCGTGAGCACGTCCTCCCCGGCCAGGATTTCGTGGACCAGGGGCGTGAGTACGGAGAGGGCCGAGACCACGGTCTCGGAGCGGTGGGTCAGGTTCTGGTGCTCGACCGCCAGGCCCAGGCCCTGGTAGGCGGAGGCGGACAAAAGCGAGACCAGCAAGGGGCGGATTACGCCGCCATGGGCCGCGATGGACCACTGGAAACGCTGCAATTGCGCGCAGGCGTGGGCGGGTAAGCCCGTGGAATAATTTTCGAACCAGCGGCGGATGTAAATTTCGGTGTAGGGGTCGCGGTTGACGCCCGGGGTGGCCAGATGGGTGATGAAACCGTCCAGGAACGCGGCCGGGTCGTAGCGCCCCAGGCGGATCACCTGACGCATGAGCACCCGCACCAGATGCGCTCCCAGGGTGTTCTCCCCGGCGCGTAGGCCGTGGTGGTAGTGGATGCGTTCGCCCGGCCTCGGGGTGAGGTGGCCGTGTTCGGATTCCCGATCCGTCATTTCGACGGACAGCTCGGAATAGGTGGTCTTGTAGTAGCGGGCGTGCTCGTGGAGGATGTCGTAGGGCCTGCCGAGCCTGCGGGCGCTTTCCACGTCGGGTGAGTAGGGCATGCCGGTCATGAAGCTTTCGGGGTGGGGGTGCCTGGGCGCGGCATAGCCCCGGATGCCGCCGTCGAAGTCATTGAAGATATTTGAGATGTTGTAGTACCAGTGAACGGGCATGGCCAGGGCGTCGCCGGCGAACAGGCCCCACAGCCCGTTACGCAGGCGCGCGGCCTTGCGCTGGATGTTTTCGGAAAGCGACGGGGTCATGGCTGGCTCCCTGGGAGGCCGGTTCGCACGGTGATGATTTGCTTGTGGGTATAGTCCCCGGCCGGGGTGATGGCAAGGCTGACGGCGAAAAAGGCGGGCGGGTCGGGGCGATTTAGGGCTTTGCAAATAAAAATGGCGGGGCCGAGGCTCCCGCCATTTCAAAAACGAAGTGGGGTGACTGATGGGACTTGAACCCACGGCCCCCTGGGCCACAACCAGGTGCTCTACCAACTGAGCTACAGCCACCGCGTGAAGCCGAATTACTTACCAATGACTTGACCGGCGGTCAAGTGGTGGGGGCGACGCCGCGCGCATTCTCGAAACGTCCCGATTTTTCCCCCGGCTACCCTCTTGCCGACTCGCCCCCAAGTCTCTACAGTTCCCCTCCAAGGCCGGTCGCGAAGCCTCTCGTAACCTGCCGGACCTTTTGAACAAGTTAAATTACTAAAGTTTTTTTGAGGAGGGGGTTCGGGGGAGGAACCTTTTTTGAAAAAAAGGTTCCTCCCCCGATTTCTCTTCCCCCTCTCCTCCCCAAAAGGATTTCCATGGACAAGCTCATCATCCGGGGCGGCAAGCCGCTCAACGGCGTGATCCGGGTCAGCGGCTCGAAGAACGCGGCCTTGCCGATTCTCTTGGCCGCGCCGCTTCTTTCCTCGCCGGCCAGGTTCAAAAACGTGCCCAAGTTGCGCGACATCAACACCACGGTCAAATTGCTCGATATTTTGGGCCTCTCCACCCATTTCGAGAACGGCGAGGTCACGGTCGAACCGGCCGCCGAGCTCAAATTCGAGGCGCCCTACGAACTGGTCAAGACCATGCGCGCCTCGGCGTTGTGCCTGGGGCCGCTGCTGGCCAGACTGTGCCGGGCGCGGGTGGCCTTGCCCGGCGGCTGCGCCATCGGGGCCAGGCCGGTGAATCTGCATCTGACCGCCCTGGAGAAGATGGGGGCGGTGTTCAACCTCGAAGGCGGCTACATCGACGGCCGGTGCAAGCGTTTGACCGGGGCGCGCATCATGTTCGACTTTCCGACCGTGGGCGGCACCGAGAATCTGCTCATGGCCGCCTCGCTGGCCAAGGGCGAGACGGTCCTGGAAAACGCCGCCCGCGAACCCGAGGTCGTGGATCTGGCCAATTTCCTCAACGCCTGCGGGGCGCGCATCACCGGCCAGGGCACGACCGTAATCACCATCCAGGGCGTGGACGAGCTGAGCGGCACCAGCTATACCGTCATGCCCGACCGCATCGAGGCCGGGACCTATCTGGTGGCCGCGGCCATCACCGGCGGCGAGCTTTTGGTCAAAAATTGTCCCGTAAGTGAACTCGACGCGGTGATTTCCAAATTGCGTGAGATGGGCGTCAAGATCGAACCCACAGAGGAAGGGGCGATCGTCCGGCGCAATGGCGAAATCGTGGGCGCCGACGTGACCACGCTGCCCTATCCCGGTTTTCCCACCGACATGCAGGCCCAGATCATGACGCTTATGACCCTGGCCAAGGGCTCGGGGACGATCAAGGAGACCATCTTCGAAAACCGGTTCATGCACGTCCAGGAACTGGTCCGGCTCGGGGCCAAAATCAAGGTTTCCTCCCAGACCGCCTTTGTGCGCGGGGTGCCGGAGTTGACCGGCGCGCCGGTCATGGCTTCCGACCTTCGGGCCAGCGCCTCGCTGGTCCTCGCCGGACTGGCCGCCAAGGGCGTAACCGAGGTCGCCCGCGTCTACCATCTCGACCGGGGCTACGAGGCCATGGAGGTCAAGCTGCGGGGCGTGGGCGCGGACATCGAACGGGCCAGGGAGTAGCCAAGACCGGGTTATGGCCGAGGCAAAGCGGGACCGAAGCACGACGTCCGGCCGAGACCGGCATTCACCCGGGCCTGGCCTGATTTTCCTTCCCGGCGTTTTGCCCTGGGAACTCACGGTCGCGGCCTACGCCTGCGGCCTCTACGCCGCCCATGATCCCATCGCCGGGGTGAGCGCCTTTGCCCTGGCGTCGTGGTTCGCCCGCCTTTATGGCGCCGCGTCCGTCCGTTTGAGGTATCCCTTTGTCGCTTTGGTTTTGGGCTTTGCCGTGGGCATCGCGATTTTGCCCGGGCCGCCCGGGCCCGAGCCCGCGTTTGTGGTCTCGGGCCAAAAGGCCGCGATGACGGGCACGGTGGCCGCAGTCGAATTCCGCCCGGGCCGACGCCTGGAGGTCCATCTCAAGGACGTCCTGGCCACGCCGGAGCCGGCCGGACCAAGCGGGCCGGTCGAACCGGTCGCGCTGCCCGGCCTTGTTAGCCTAAGCTACGACGACCCGCCGCGCATCCCGGCCCCGGGAGACCGGCTGGCCTTCACCTCCCGGGTGCGCGCGGCTTATGGCTTCGCCAATCCGGGCGCGGCCGGGCGGGCCTTTTCCTGGCTTTTGCGCGGCGTCCGCTACACGACCTACGCCGCCCGGGACGCGGCGCTCACGACCGAGCCCAAAATCCCGCCGGACCCGGTCTGGGCCCTGCGCCTGCGCTTGCGCGGCCTGATCCTGGGCGCGGGTCCCGAGACCGGGGGTCTCCCCCCGCCCGGTTTCGCGGTGACCCCCGGCCGGGGCGTGGTCCTGGCCCTGCTCACGGGCGACCGTTCCTATCTCGAAAGCGGCGATTTGGACCGGGTGCGCCGGGCCACGCTCACCCATACCCTGGCCCTGGCCGGGCTGCACCTGGGATTCGTGGCGGCCATGGGCTACATGCTGGCGAGCGTCGCCGGTTTCCTCTGGCCCGGTCTGTACCTTCGCCTGCCCCGGCCCAAGCTGGCGGTCATATTCGGCGCGCCGCTGGTGGCGACGTATCTCTGGCTCGGCCAGTTTACGCCCTCGCTCACCCGGGCTGCGGTCATGTTCGCTTCCTGGGGGCTTTTGCTCTTGCTCAACCGCAACCGGGTGCTGCTCGACGGGCTCTTTTGGGCCGTGGCCGTTATCTTGGCCGTAAACCCGCTGGCCGTCTTCGATCTGCGCATGCAGCTTTCGGTCGTGGCCGTGGTCGCGATCGTCCTGCTGTTCCCGCTGGGGCGGGTTGTCTTGCCGGTGAGCGGCAAAACCCCGTGGCGGCGCGTCTTGGTTCCGGTCCGGGGGCTGTTTTGGGTTTCCCTGTGCGCCCAGCTTGGGGTTTTGCCCCTGCTGGTGGCGAATTTCGGCGAAATAAGCCCGCATATTCTCTACAATCTGCTGTGGGTGCCGGTCATGGGCTTTGTGGTCATGCCGGCGGCCTTTTTCGGGCTGATTTTCGCGCTTGTTCCCCTGGGATTCACCGCCTGGGTCGGGGAGGCGCTGCTCGGCCTGGCCGCCTGGGTCAGCGACCTGTTCCTGCGCGGCCTGGTCTTTTTGGATGCCCACCATCTGCTCGAGGCTTGGCCTGGCCTGCGGCCGGCCTGGCCCGAGACGTTCGGCTTTTTCGTCTTGCTTGGGGCCTTGGTTTGTTTTTTGGCCACCGGCAGGCAGCGCCTGGCCGTGGCCGGGGTTGGCCTGGCGCTACTCACCGCGCCCCAAGTCCTGCGGGTTTACCAGGAGTCGCGGCCGCAAGTCAGCCTGACCATGATCGACGTGGGCCAGGGGCAGGCGCTTTTGGTCAGCGCCCCGGGCGGACGGAGGGTGCTGGTCGACGGCGGGGGATTTCACAGCGACTACGACATCGGCCGCGAACTCATCGCCCCGATTTTGACGGACAACGCGCCGCCGAGGCTCACCGCCCTGGTCATGACCCATCCGGACCGCGACCACGCCTTGGGCCTGGTCTATCCCTTGGGCTGGTTCAGGGTCGGGCGATTTTTCTATAACGGGGACCTGCCGCAGGGCGCCTTGGGCACGCGCTACCGGGACGCATTCGCGCGCAGCGGGCTTTCGCCGCATCCGGCCGTGTGCGGAGACGGCCTGGACCTGGGGGATGGGATTGCGCTGACGGTGGTCAGTCCCGGACCAGATTCCAAGGGCGATGAAAACGAGCGCGGCGTGGTCTTGCGCCTGACCTGGAACGGGCATGGGTTGGCGCTTTTGACCGCCGACATCGGGCGCCGGGCAATCAAGGACATGCTGCGGCGCGGGGCGACGCTCACGGCGACGGCCATGACCGCGCCACACCACGGCAGCGCGAAAAGCGTGAACAGCGAATTTTACGATCGGGTAAAGCCGGCCGTCGTGCTGGTAAGCTGCGGGCGCGGCAATCAGTGGGGATTTCCTTCGCCGGCCGTGCGCGAAGAGGCCGGACGGCAAGGGGCCGGGTTTTACGCCACCCCGGAGTCCGGGGCCATCATGCTGACTTGGGAGGATGCGGACGCCGCGCCGCGCATCGAAACCGAGCGGGGAGAAGAGGGGATCAGGACGCCTTGGTTTTGGGCGCGATCATGGCCATAAGTTCGGCCTCGGCAACCAGAACGCCATCGACCGTGGCTTTGGCGGTCATTTTGAGCAGCCCGAGCTTTTTGCGGAAGTCGCGGCAGTCGAGCAGGAGCTGGTCGCCGGGTTCGACCGGCTTGCGGATACGGACCTTGTCCATGCCGGTGAACAAAAACAGCTTGTCGTCCATGGCCCCTGGCGCGTCCAGGTAGGCGGAAATCGCACCGGCCTGGGCCAGGGCTTCCAGGATGAGCACCCCGGGCATGATCGGGCGTCCCGGGAAATGGCCTTGAAAAAACGGCTCGTTGATGGTCACGTTTTTGAGCGCCAGGATGGACGTCTCGCGGACATGTTCGATCACCCGGTCAACCAGCAGGAAGGGATAACGATGGGGCAGCATGGCCAGGATGCTCACGGTGTCGATGTGTTTCTGATCGGCCATGGCTTTTTCCCTTGCGGCGGAGTGGTCTCTAAATAAAAAAACCGCCCCGGGACGCATGTCCCGGGGCGGTTTTGCGAAGCTATTTCTTTTTCGACTTGGTCGGGGTGGAGTCGCCGGCCGGGGACATCGAGGGCGGCGTCACCGTCCTGCCCGATCGGTAGGCGGCGTCGATCGCGGCGATGACTTCCTTGGTGATGTTGATCGCGTCGCTGGTGTACATCAGCTGGGAGCCTTCGAGGATGACGGTGTAGCCGTTTTGGGCGCCGTATTCCGTGACCACCTGCTGGGCCAGGGCGGCCAGGGGCTCGAACAGACGCTTTTGCTCGGCCTGGGCGGTCTGCTGATAGCGCTGCTGGGCCTCGGCCATCTTTTGCAGCTTGCCGCGCAGTTCGGTTTCTTTGTCCGCCTTGGCCTGCTGGGTCAAGGCCACGGACTTGTTCTTGAAATCCTCTTCCAGCTTTTTGAGCTCTTCTTGCATTTTCTGCAAATCGGACTCGAGCGGCGAGAGTTTGGCCCTGATTTCGCTGTTGGCTTTTTTCCAGGCCTCGGAAGTCTGGGTGACCTCGGGACCGTAGACCACGCCAATTTTCATCTCAGCCATTGCCGCCCGGGCGCTGAAAACTAGCAGGGCCGCAGCCAATACGACGAACGCTTTACGCATTTTCCATCTCCTGTTTCACCATCTATTGAAAAATTTCCGGGGGCGTTCGCCCCCGGACGTTCTTCCGCAAGAAAATAGTCTCTACAAAAACTTAAGCACCGCTTAAAAACTCCTTTTGCCGACCGAAGTCAAGCGCAATCGCGGGCCTAAGCGCTAGAATGTCTGTCCCATGGAAAAACCGATCTGGCTCGGGTTCAGGTGGTGGGCCTGGGCGTCCAGGCCGTAGCCGTATTCCACCCGGAACATGCCCATAGGCGAGTACCAGCGTATGCCGGCGCCCACGGCCTTGTAAAGGGTGGTGTCAACAACATCGGGATGCAGCCAGGCGTTGCCGGCGTCGAAGAAGCCGAGGCCGTAGACGCCGTTGGCCTTGTTGATGGGAACGATGTATTCGAGGTTGGTGAAGGCTTCGACTTCGCCGCCGATGCGCTGGCCGTAGACCGGGTCGCGCGGGGAGACCTTGTTGACCTCGTAGCCCCGGATGGAGCTGATGCCGCCCAGGGAGAAGCGTTCGAAAATGGGCATGCGGTTCGGACCGGTGGGCAAGAGCACGCCGCCCTGCACGGCCATGTGGAAGACTTGGTCCAAAAAGGTCGTCAGGTAGTAATCGCCGCGGCCGACGAGCTTGTCGAATTCGTCGTCGCCGCCGAGCAAGCCGCCGGAATAGGTGTCCGATAATTTGAATATCGTGCCCTTGGTCGGTCTGCTCTTGGAGTCGGTGGTGTCGCGGGAGACATACACCTCGGCCGAACTCATGATGCGATTGCCCCGGGAGGCCCAGATATAGGGCGATTCCCAGAAGTTGACGTTGGTGATGTCGTAGAAGTCCAGGCGGTATTCGGCCGCGGCCTCGGTGAATTCGCCAAGCGGATGGCCGACCCGGAACGCGCCGCCGGTGGTGGACTTGTTGAAGTTGTCGTAGCGCTGGTAGGTATTGTAGAGCTCGGTCACGGTGAACCAGTCGGAGTCGTAGACCTTGGGGTTGGCCACGCGCAGGACGTAGCGGCTGGCCTTGCCGCCGATCATGCCCGAAATCGAGGCGTTGTAGCCTTTGCCGAAGAGGTTTTTCTCCTCGATCGAGCCGCCTGCGAAAACGGCGTCCGAAGTGGAGTAGCCGCCGCCGATGTTGAACGATCCGGTATTTTTATCCTTGACCGTGACCTTGAGGTCCATTTCCTGGGGATTGTTGGTGGGCACGGGATCGATGTCGATCTTGTCGAAGTAGTCGAGCTTGTTTAAGCGCTCCTGCGAGCGTTTCATCTTGCTGCCGCTGAACTGGTCGCCGTCAGCCAGGCGCAGTTCGCGACGGATCACGTTGTCGCGTGTTCTTTCGTTGCCCTCGATCAGCACCCGGCGCACGTAGACCTTGGGACCCTTATTCAAAATATAGGTGACGTCCACGGTGTCGCCGCCCGGGACCTTCTGGATATCCATGTCCGCTTGGCAATAGGCAAAGCCCTGGTCGGAATAATATTCGGTCAGGGCGTTGAGGTCGCTTCGGACCATCGAGCGGTCGAACCAATCCTTGGATTTGCTCATCGTAGCGAGCTTGGAGTGTTTGGCCAACTCCTCAGGCGACACCAGCAGGTCGCCCTTGAAAGAGACCGTGCCGACCTTGTAGCGGTTTCCTTCCTCGACGGTGAAGGTGATGTAGATGCCGTCGGGCTTGAATTGAACGTCGGGCTGCCCCACGCGCACGTCGATGAAACCCCGGTTGGCGTAAAAGGATTCGAGCGCGGCCACGTCGCGTTCAAGTTGGTCTTCCTTGAGTACGCCCGAACCGGTGATCCAGGACAAGAAGCCGCGTTCGGACAAGGACAATTCCCCCTTGGCGTCCGAGGCGGAAAGCTGCTTACACCCCTTGACCTCGATGCTCTTGATGAAGAGCTTGCCGGTTTCCTTGACGACGATGTCCAGACGCGCCTGCCGCGGATCGGTCTGCTCGAGCTTGTAGGAGACGTCGACGTTGTAATAGCCCTTTTTGACGAAGAGCTCGCGGATCTTGGCCAGGTCCTCGGACACGGTCTTGAGGTTGAGGACCGAACCGGTTTTGGTGGTCATGGCCGCAGTGATGTCGTCCTTGTCGATGGCCGTCGAGCCGACCACGCCGATGGCCATGATTTTTGGCTTTTCCTTGATCACGAAGACCAGTTTCTTGCCGCCTGGGACATCGTCCACGCGGATCTGCACGTCTTCGAAAAAGCCCAGGTCGTACAAGCGCTTGAGGTCTTCGTTGACCGTGCGCGGGTCATAGGCGTCGCCGGGCTGGCTTTTGACCTTGAGCAGGACCACGTCCTTGTCCAGGACCACGTTGCCTTCCACGGCCACGGCGGCGATTTTTTCGCCCGGCTTGATTTCGTCTTTGCCGGCTTCCTTGCTAGGGACCTGGCCCGCGCCGGAGGTGGCGCTTTCGGCAATGCTCGCGGCCAGAGAATCCACCGCCGGCTTGACGTTGATGATTCCCTTGGCGGAACCGGTCAGCTGCTGGGGTTTTTTCTTTCCGGAAGCGTCTACCAGTCTGGCGTCGAGGCTCAAGTCCTCGCCGACCTGGTTGAAGGCGCCGTAGACCGCATACGAGGCTTTAGCCGCTTTGGCCAGACTTTGGGCTTCGGCCGCGTCGATGCTTTTGACCTTGCCGGCCTTGATCACGGCTGCGGTGGTCTTGGCGTCAACCGGCGTAAGACCGAGTTCACGCAGCTTGTCGGCAAGCAGTTCCGGCAGGCTTTTCGCCACGTCGCCGAGTTCCGGACCTGCGTGGACGGCAAAGGGCAAGACCAAGATTCGGATCTTTTTCGTCGCCGCGGGCCTGGTGCCGGAGGCGGCGCTCTTGGCCGACGCCTTGTCCGGCTTTTGGGCCAGAGTTTCGCCAGCAAATGACAGGGTCAGTGCCGGGATAAGGATCAGTCCGAGCCAAAAGCCGCGCTTAAACCAGTGCATAGAGTTCTCCGCCGCGAAGTTCCAGTTGCCGGCCCATCATCCGGGCCAGGGTCATATTGTGGGTGACCACCACGAGGGTCATGCCCAAGTCCTTGTTCAGCGAGAGCAAGAGTCGGGCGACTTTTTCGCCGGACTCTTCGTCCAGGTTGCCGGTGGGCTCGTCGGCAAGCAGGACCTTCGGGCTAAGAAGGATGGCCCGGGCAATGGCGGCTCGTTGACGTTCGCCGCCCGAAAGCGTTGTTACCCTGTGTTGCATCCTTTCATCAAGCCCTACATGCGAGAGAGCCACGGCCGCCATTTTCCGGGCTTCACCCGGATCCACGCCCCCGATAAAACCGGGCATGGCGACGTTTTCAAGTGTGGTAAATTCCGGTAATAAATGATGAAATTGGAAGACGAAGCCAATCTCCCGATTTCGCAGTTTTGCCGCCTCTCCGTTCCTCAACGTGTCCAAATTTTTTCCCTGAAAATAAATTTCTCCGCGGCTGACCGAGTCCAAGGCGCCAAGCAGATGCAATAACGTGGATTTCCCGGACCCCGAGGCCCCGACAATGGCCAGGGACTGGCCGGATTCGATACAGAGGTCGATCCCGCGCAAGACCGTGATGACCTCGGTGGGGCCGATGTATTCCTTGACCACCCGGCGCAGGTCAAGCAGCGGCTGGCTATTCATAACGCAAGGCCTCGGCGGGCTTGAGCCTGGACGCCTGCCTGGCAGGGTAGAGCGTGGCCAAAAAGCACAGGCCCAGGGCGCAGACCGCGATCAGGAGCATATCCAGGCTGTCCAGGCGGATCGGCAGGTGGTCCATGGGATAGACGTCGCTGGGCAGCTTGATGAACTGATATTTCTTGATCAGCCAGGACAGGAACAGGCCCAGGGCAAATCCGAGGCCCGCGCCGAGCGTGCCGATGATCGCGCCCTGGAGCATGAAGATGCGCCGGATCATCGCGTTGGTCGCCCCCATGGACATCAGGATGGCGATGTCGCGGGTCTTTTCCATGACCAGCATGACGAGCGTGGTGATGATGCTGAAGGACCCGACCAGAATGATCATGATCAGGATCACGAACATGGCTGTTTTTTCGAGCTTGAGCGCGGAAAACAGGTTGCCGTTCATCTCCATCCAGTTGCGGACGCGGTAGAAGTCGCCGCCCAGCTTGTGCGAGATATCCTCGGACACGCGCGACGCGGCGTAGACGTCGGCCAGGCGCGCCTCGATGCCCGTGACCACGTCGCCTCGAAAACCCAGGAGATCCTGGGCCGATTGCAGGCTCACGTAGGCCAGGGTGGTGTCGTATTCGTACATGCCGGTTTTGAATAGGCCGACCACGGTGAAGCCCTTGACCTTGGGCGAAAACCCGGAGGCGGAATGTTTTCCGGCCGGCGAGAGCAGGTTGACCCGGTCGCCGACGCTCACCAGCAGGCGTTCGGCCAACTCCTTGCCGATGATGACGCCCGGGTTCTCGCCGCCCGCCTCCAGATCCTCGATCCGCCCGGAGATCATGTCCCGGGGCAGGTTCAGGACTTCGCCGGCCGTGGCCGGATCGATACCGCGCAGGACCACGCCTTTGACCCCGGACCCGGCCGAGAGCATCATTTCGGAATAGATGAAGGGGCTGGCGCCCACGACCCCGGGCACGGACTTGATCTTGGCGACCGTCCCCCAGTAGCCGCGCATGGGCGAGCCGACGGCGTGGACCAATATGTGCGCGTTGATGCCCAGGATTTTGTCCTTCAAATCCTCGGTAAACCCGTTCATCACTCCCATGACCACGATCAGCGAGGCCACGCCCAGGGCCACGCCCAGGACCGAAATCAGGGAGATCACGGAAATGAAGGACTGCTTGCGGCGGGCAAGCAGGTAGCGCATGGCGATGAAGAGTTCGAATTTCATGAGCCGGTATTGGTCTCGAAACGAAGCAGGGGGAAGAGGATGACCTCTCTGATCGAGGCCTGGTCGGTGAGCAGCATGACCAGCCGGTCGATGCCGATGCCTTCGCCGGCCGCCGGGGGCATGCCGTATTCCAGGGCGCGGACGTAGTCCTCATCCATGAAATGGGCCTCCTCGTCGCCGGCCTTCTTTTCCTTGACCTGCTCCAGGAAGCGCAGGCGCTGGTCCACCGGGTCGTTGAGTTCGGAAAAGGCGTTGGCCATTTCCCGGCCGGCGATGAACAGCTCGAAGCGGTCGGTGACCGAGGGGTCGGCGTCGTTTCGGCGCGACAGGGGCGAGATGTCGGTGGGGTAGCCGTAAATGAAATGGGGCTGGATCAGCTTGGGTTCGACGTGGATGTCGAAGAGCTTGGCCTGGACCTTGCCGAGCTTGTCGCCCTTCAAAACCTTTTCGCCTCTTGCCTGCACGTGGGCCTTGGCCGCCTCGTAATCCTCATACAGCTGCTTTTGCAGCCCGCCGACCTCTTCCAGGGACTGATAAAAGCTCATCCGCGTCCAGGTTCCGGCGGTCAGGTCGATTTCTCTTTCCTGGTAGACAATCTTGGGGCTGCCCGCGGCCGTTTCCGCCAGGGTGGAAAATATTTCCTCGGTCAGGTCCATCAGGTCCCCGAAGCGCGCGTAGGCCATATAGAATTCGCACATGGTGAATTCTGGGTTGTGCTGGGTGGAGATGCCCTCGTTGCGGAACTGGCGGCCGATTTCGTAGACCCGCTCGAAGCCCCCGACCAGCAGGCGCTTGAGATAGAGCTCCGGGGCGATGCGCATGTAGAGCTTCATGTCCAAGGCGTTGTGGTGGGTCTCGAACGGCTTGGCCGTGGCCCCGCCCGGGATGGCCTGCATCATCGGGGTTTCCACTTCCAAAAAGCCCCGGCCGTCTAAGAAGCGGCGCAGTTCGGCGATGATTTTGGAGCGGGTGCGAAAGATGCCGGCGGTGCGAGGGGTGACGATCAAGTCCACGTAGCGCTGGCGGTAGCGGGTCTCGATGTCCTTGAGCCCGTGGTATTTTTCGGGCAGCGGGCGCATGGACTTGGTGATCAGGCGAAGCTCCCGGCAACGCAGGGTGAGTTCGCCGGTCTTGGTGCGGAACAGGTCGCCCGTGACCCCGACCAGGTCGCCGATGTCGATTTTTTTGAAGCGGGCGTACGCCTCTTCACCCAAGTCCTCGCGCGAGGCGAAGCATTGGATCTGGCCGGAATGGTCCTTGAGGGTGAAAAAGGCCACCTTGCCGAAACTGCGGTGGGACATGATCCGGCCGGCCAGGATGAAGACATCGGACAACGCGGCCAGGTCTTCGTCGGATTTGTCCGTGCCCGCGGCGACGACCGGGCCGATGTCGCTGCCCTTGCAAAAATCGTTGGGGAAGAGCTTTACGCCGTCGTCCAAGAGCTGGCAGGCCTTGGACACCCGGTTTTTCATGACCTCGTTGAGTTCGTCGCGCGCCTGAAGATTTTCGAGCAGCGGCTGAAAATAGTCAACGTGGGGGGATTTGACCGGCAGCTTGATCTGCTTCCGGCTTTGGTTGTCGTTGCCGCTCAAAATGAAAATCTCCGTTGGCCCGGGCGTTGAAACACCAATGCCTATGCCAATTGGCCTGGGGCGTCAAGAAAGCCATGGCCGCCCGGGTGTGGGCGCCACCTCAGGCTCTCGCCCGCGTCAACCAAGACTTTGCAGCATCTTGCGGGCGTTTTCGAACCGGGGATTAATTTCCAACGCCTTTTTCAGGTAGGTGATGGCCAGGGAAGTCCGCGCGACGCGGTGGAAGATCATGGCGATGTTGAAACAGACGGTTTCGGAATCGCCGTGGAGGTTGGGGCTGATCCTGATGGCCTGCATAAGGTTTTTTTCCGCATCCTGGTAATTCTTGCCCTCGGCGTGGGCCATGGCGATGTTGTAATAGAGGTTCTCGTCCTTGGGCGAGATGGCCAGGGCTTTGTGGTACTCCTCGATGGCCTCGCGCCATTTGCCTTGTTTGCGCAAGGTCAGGCCCAGGCGGTTGAAGGTCTCGATGTCGCTGCTGTCGAGGGAGCCCTTGCGGGATTCCAGGGTGTCGCGGAGGTATCTCTCCGACATCTCCGGGGCGTTTTTGATGCAGCGTTCGGCGATGGCCCTGGTGACCTTGCTGACGTCGGTCATGGCCTCTCTGGTGGCCGTCTTGACCGCAACATCGAAATATTCCTGGGCTCGCCCCTGATCGCCCAAGTCGATGTAATTGCCCCCGATGGCCACTTTGCGCTCGATATTGAGCGGACTTAAGCGGTCGAGCTTTTCCAGATATTTCGTTTCCTCGACGATTTCGCCCTCATCGTGGTGCAAGTCGGCGATGCGTTTGAGCGGATCCAGGTAGAGTTTGTTGCTCGACGCGGCGCTGTTGTAGGCAGCCAGGGCTTCCACGCGCTTGCCCAGGGCCTTGTAAGCGTCTCCCATCAGGATGAACGCTGCCGGGCTGCCGGGCTTGACCTCGTCGAGGATTTTGCGGGCCACATCGAGGGCGGCCTCGGGGTTTTTCAACTCCAGATGGACCCGGCCTTCGTCCATCAACTGGCCGATCGCGCTGGGCGGTTTGACCGTGAAGGCGATTTTTTCAATCAGGGTATCGGGCGAGATCGGTTTGGTGATGATATTGCTTATGCCCGCCTCATGCAGCAGGATGAGCTTTTCCCTGGCGATCTCCGTGGTCAGGACGACGACCAGAAAATCCGGGTTTTCGTTCTTGATGAAGGTAATCAGAGCCATGGTCGGCTTGCCGTCGAATTCGCGCTCGATGAACAAAAGCGGCCGTTTTCCCTGGCGGGCGGCAAGCTTGATTTCCTTTTGGAGGATTTCCGGAGTGGAGACGCCGCGGATGCTGTCTTCCTTGAGCGATAAATGGCGAATGAGCGTGGCGCGCAGATTTTTGTTGAACGAAGGGTCGTCGCTTAGAGTCAAAAAAACGCCGTTTTGTTTCTGGACAAAGGACCGCACGTCCTCATCGAAAAGTCTCGGATTCATGATGGAGTAACCTTTGGAACGGACTGATTACTTGGGATGACAGAACGACTCTTGCCCTTATTAGCCGCTCAACCGGCAATTGGCAACCGGAATACGGAGAAAGAATGTAACGTTTCGTTGACGAACCAGGGACTTTTTTTCATCCGAAAGAAAGCCGGACCGCCGGAGACCTCGGCTGGAAGGGGGCGCGGCCTGTTCCAGGGAGGCGTCCGGTATGGCGACTGAGTCACTGGGCCGGCGAATTGCCCAGGCGAAAAGCGATCGCTTCCTCGATTTCCAGAACCTGTTCCGGGTCGTCGATCTTCTGGCCGCCGAGGTCGCGGACATAGAACACATCGTGCACGCGGCTGCCGAGAGTGGCCACCTTGGCGATGTGCACGTCGAGCTTGAGCGCGAACAAGGCGTGGGCGATGTCGTAGAGCAGCCCGACCCGGTCGTCGGAGCGGACCTCCACGGCGGTGTAGAAATCCGAAATCTTATTGTCCACCGAGACCGTCGCCGGCCGTTCCAGCCCCTTGAAAGCGGGCAAGTTCAGGGGTGAGCGGCGTTTGTGGGCCAATCGGTAATCAAGAGCGAGCTTGCCGGTCATGGAATCGGTGATGGTCCTCCCCACCCGCTCCCACAACTCCAGGGCGAAATAGGCGTCCTTGGGCTCGCTCACGCGCAGGATCAGGACCATGATCCCGCCGCGCCAGCGGTACAAGTCAGCCGCGAGGATATTGACGTCATGCAGGGCCAAGGCCCCGGTCACGGTGGCGAACAAAACCGGATCATTGCAGGCCATCACGGTGAAATTTTTACGATTAGTTTCCGAGTGGTCGGGAAAATCGAAGACCACCCGGCCATGTCCGGCCGCCTCTCCGGGCTTGGCCAGCTTTTCGGCCAGGGCGAGATGCCGCAGGATGTCGGCGGCCTGCACGCCTGCGAGGTAACGCGGCGACATCTGGTCCAGCCTGGCCTCGATATCGGCCGGGTCGAAGAGCCCCTTGGCCTTGGCCCGCACGTCGTCGCGACGCTTCAGCATGACCTGCGCGGCCCTGGTCCCGGCCGCCTGGCCGTCGCGCATGAGGCTGTCCACCTTGGAGACGAGTTCGGACATCAGGTCGGCCTTCCAGGATGTCCAGGCCGAGGGACCGGTGGCCTTGGAGTCGGCGTAGGTCAAAAGTTCCAGCATGGCCAAGCGCTCTTGGTCGCCGACCAGGGCGGCGCAGCGGATGACCTCGGATTCGTCGGTCAGATCCCGGCGGGTGGCCGTGTCCGCCAACAAGAGGTGGTGACGCACCAGGTGTGCCACGTCCTTGATCAGATCGTCCGCGACGTTAAAGCGCGCGAGCATGGTCTCGACCAGCCCGGCTCCGACCTCGGCGTGATTGCCGCCGCGTCCCTTGCCGATGTCGTGGAACAAGGCGGCCAAAAGGAGCGTTTCCGGCCGGGCGAGCCCGGCGAAGAGCCGTGAATACCGGGGGACGCCGCTCTGCGCCAGTTCGCCCAGAGCCTTGACCGTCTCCAGGGAATGCCAGCCGACCGGGTGAATGTGGTAGGCGTCGAACTGGACCATGTCCTGGACTTGAGCGAATTCCGGGAAAATGGCTCCCAGCAGGCCGGTCTCCAGCATCTGCTCTAAGACCGGCCCGGTGGGGTCGGCTTTGAGCAGGCGTAAAAAATGCTCGAAAGCCCAGGCCGAGACGGACAAGACCCGTGAAGAATCCTGGGCCAGCGCTGTGACCCGCCGTCTGGCGGCCCAGGACAGCGGCAGGCCGGTTTTCCGCGCTTCCTCGAACAAAAGTAAAAGCCGCAAAGGATCGGGAGGGGGCTCCTGGCCGCCGACGAAATCGAGCCCGGCCGGGGAAGCGGAAAAGTCCGGGGAAATTTTTTTGGGCGCGGAAACGTCCGGGGAACAGATCCGTTCATCGCCGATGTGCGAATAAAACAGGGCGTTCAAGGTCTTGATCTCGGCCATGCGCCGGTGCAGCTCGGCCAGGAAGCGCTCCACGGCCAGGATGTTGTCTCCCGCCCGGTAGCCAAGGCGGGTGGCCAGCTCCCGCTGGAAATCGAAGACCACCGTGTCGTTTTTGCGTCCGCTCAGAAAATGCAGGTGGTTACGCACAAAGGTGAGGTAGGCGGCGTGATCGCACAAGGCGGCGTATTCCTCGGGAAAGGCCTCGCGCTTGCGGCAGGACGAGCCGCCAAGCAAATCTTCGATCTTGAGCAGCCACAAAATTTGATGGGTATCGCGCAGCCCGCCCAGCCCGTCCTTGATGTCGGGCTCGAGCAGGGCGCCGGCGTCGCCGTGATGGGCTGCCCTGGCGGCGTTGGTCTCCGCCAGAAACGCGCCGAAACCACGGCATAGTTCCAAAAAAGGCCCGGAGCCGAGCATACGGCCGAATTCGAGAAACAAAGCCCGGTCGCCGGCGATAAGGCGGGCATCCAAAAGAGAGGCCAAAACTTTGTGGTCCTGGGCCGCGAGCGCCAGACAGTCTGCGATGTCGCGCACGCCGTGCCCCAGGTCGCAACCGAGATCCCACAGCGGAAAGAACAAAAAACGGGCCAATTCGCCCGGGTCCGCCGTCTCCTCTCCGGATAGCAACACCAACACGTCGATGTCGGAATGGGGGCACAATTCGCCGCGCCCGTAACCGCCCACGGCCACCAACGCGAACGGCTTCGACAGCCGGGGCAAACCCGAGGCGGAAAATTCATCCAGACGCTGCCGGAAATAGGCGTCGAAAAGCCGGGCGTGGTCGAAGGGATAGCCGGCCGCGACCTCCCTGGCCAGAAAGGCGCGTCGCAGCGTGTCCTTGGCCTGGGCCAAACGCTCGGCCGATAAGGGGAGATGATGGGTGTCGGTCATGATTGTATGCCAGGGGGCGCTGCCTCCTGGCCCCCCGCCGGGAGGGATGCCCCCGGCCCCCCTCAATGGGGTGGGCGGAAAATTCTTTTTATTATGTATGAAGTTTTTTGAGGAAAGGGGGGTGGGGGAAAAACCCCTTTTGTTCACAAAAGGGGTTTTTCCCCCGGTTTTCCCATTTCTGTTTAAATCGCGGCGGGGCCGGTTTCGCCGGTACGGATGCGCACGACGTCTTCGACCGGCAGGATGAATATTTTCCCGTCGCCGACCTGTCCGGTTCTGGAGGCGTCGGAGACGGCCTTGATGACTTGGGGCACCAGGGCCAGGGCGACAACGACTTCGATTTTGACTTTGGGTACGAAGTCCACTTGGTATTCGGCACCGCGGTAGATTTCCTTGTGTCCTCGTTGGCGGCCGAAGCCTTTGACTTCGGAGACGGTCATGCCGTGGACGCCGATGTCGGTGAGGGCTTTTTTGACATCATCGAGCTTGAAGGGCCGGGTGATGATCTCGACTTTTCTCATGGTCAGCATCTCCTTTGCGGCCTATGCCGGCCGAAGTTGACGAAAGTGTATCAGCAAATGTCCCGGAGGGGAAGCGGCCGGGCCGCTTCCCCCTCGTCGGGAAGCAGTTAGAACTGGTAGCCGGTTTCGCTGTGTTGGCTGAGGTCCAGGCCTTTTTGTTCGTCTTCCTCGCTCGGGCGCAGTCCGACGAGTTTATCCACGATTTTAAGGAGGATCACGGTGCCGATGAAGCAGAAGGCCCAGGTGGCGACCACGGAGACAAACTGGATCCAGAGCTGTCCGGGGTTGCCGAAGAACAGGCCGTTGGCGCCGTCGGAGTTGACGGCCACGGAGGCGAACAGTCCGGTGGCCAGGGCGCCGAAGGTGCCGCCCAGGCCGTGGACGCCGACCACGTCCAGGGCGTCGTCGTAGCCGAAGGAGTGTTTCAGGGTTACGCCGAGGTAGCACAGCGCGCCCGCGCCCAGGCCGATGGCGACGGAGGCCATGGGGCCGACGAAGCCGGCGGCCGGGGTGATGGCCACCAGGCCGGCCACCGCGCCCGAGGCCGCGCCGAGAGTGGTGGGATTGCCGCGATGCAGCCATTCCACGAAGATCCAGGACAGGGTGGCGCAGGCCGCGGCGACGTGGGTGGTGACGAAGGCGTTGGCGGCCACGCCGTTGGCGGCCAGGGCGCTGCCGGCGTTGAAGCCGAACCAGCCGAACCAGAGGATGGCCGCGCCGGTGATGGTCATGGGCAGGTTATGGGGTATGAAGGCGGACTCGCCGTAGCCTTTGCGTTTGCCCAGGACCAGGACAAAGGCCAGGGCCGAGGCGCCGGAGCTCATGTGCACCACGGAGCCGCCGGCGAAGTCCAGGGCCCCCATCTTTTGCAGCCAGCCGCCGCCCCAGACCCAGTGGGCCATGGGATTATAGATCAGAAGCGCCCAGAGCAGGCTAAAGAGCAGGAACGCGGAAAATTTGACGCGTTCGGCGAAGGCGCCGGAGATCAGCGCCGGGGTGATGACCGCGAACATGCACTGGAAGGCCATGAAAGCCAGGTGCGGAATGGTCTTGGCGAACTCGGAGGGATCGGCGCCGACCCCGGCGAGCCCCAGGAAGTTCATGCCCCCGATCAGCCCGCCGATGTCCGTGCCAAAGGACATGGAATAGCCGACCAGGACCCATTCCAGGGTGATCAGGCCCAGCAGGATGAAGCTGTGCATGAGGGTGGCCAGAACGTTTTTGTTTCGGACCATGCCTCCGTAAAAAAGCCCCAATCCCGGGGTCATGAACATGACCAGGGCTGCGCAAATCAGGACAAAAGCGGTGTCTGCTGCATTCATTTTCTACTCCCTCCAAAAATGTTACATGCAAAAAATCCAATTTTGTAAAAAATGCCGTGGATAATTTCAGCGAATCGCACCAGAATATTGCTTCTATGCTGGGCAAAACAAGAATTATGTGGCCCAAGGCGTCAACGGAGCAAAAATGTATCATGGATTTTTTATCTCGCTCAAGAGTTTTTTTGGTTATTAATTTACAAATTCGTTAACGAGAAATAGACCGCAAACCATTGAGTCCTGGGTTACAGAAATACTTGGCGCTGCAGCCGCCGGATCGCATTGACGAGCCCGGGAAGCAGACGCTACATTGCGTCCGGAGCGGCTCAAATCAGGGTTCTTTTGGCTTACAAAAAGGTAAAAAACCGAGTGAATGCAGGCAATGGCCGCCTCGACAATTTTGTAGAGCGGAGTTCGCTTTGACCAACGACACCATCGCCGCCAGGGCCACCGCGCCCGGAGCCGGGGCCGTGGCCGTTATCCGGGTGAGCGGTCCGGAGGCGCGGACCGTCCTGGAGCGGATATTTAGCCCCAGCCGGCCCACCCCGGAGATGCCGATTGCCCGCCGTTTGGTTCACGGTTTCATCGTGGACCGGGAGACGCGGGTCATCGACGAGGTGCTCGCGGCCTACATGCCCGGACCGCATTCCTACACCGGCGAAGACTGTGTCGAGATCCACGGCCACGGCGGTCCGGCCGTGACGCGCGGCGTGCTCGAAGCAGTGCTGGCCGCAGGCGCCAGGCTGGCCGAGCCCGGCGAATTCACCAAGCGGGCGTTTTTGAACGGCAAGCTCGACTTAAGCCAGGCCGAGGCCGTGGCCGAACTGGTGAGCGCGCCCGGACGCGGCGCGGCGCGTCTCGCCCTGGACACGTTGCGCGGACATCTGGGCGCCCTGGTGGCTTCGATGCGTGCTCGCCTCACGGACCTGCGCGCCCAAATTTGTCTGGCCGTGGATTTTCCCGAGGACGAGGCGGAATTTATCGGCCCGGAGACCTTTGGCCGGGGCGTGGCAACGGTGTTGGACGAAATTGTAAAACTCCTGAGTGATTTCAAACGGGCCGGCCCGATCCGGGACGGGGCGCTGGCGGTTTTGGCCGGACCGGTCAACGCCGGCAAATCGAGTTTGCTCAATGCGCTTATCGGCCGCGACCGGGCCATTGTTTCGGCCGTGGCCGGGACCACCCGAGACTATATCGAGGAGAGCGTGGATTTGGACGGCCTGGCCGTGCGCCTGGCCGACACTGCCGGCCTGCGCGCCGGGGCCGGGGAGATCGAGCGGCTGGGCATGGATAGGAGTTTGGCGCTGATGGACGACGCCGACCTGATTGTCCTGGTGCTGGACCAGGCGGCGAGCATTTCTCCGAGCGACGAGGCGCAAATTCTCGAAGCGGCCGAGCGTCGCGGGCCGCGTTGGACCCTGGTCGCGGCCAACAAGGCCGACCTGGGGCCGAGCCGGGCCAGTCCGGTCGGCAAATTGCGCGAGCTCGGTTTTGAGATCGCGCGCGTCTCGGCCAAGACCGGGGCGGGCTTGGAGGAGCTGGCCGCCGCCATGCGCGCGCGCATTCTTTATGGTCACGGCGGCGAGATATCGTCCGAAGCGGCGGTTCCCAATCTGCGTCAGGCCGGGGCGCTGGAAGAGGCCGGGCGCGAACTGTCGGCCTTGCTTGAAGACGCGACCGCCGGCCTGCCCCCGGATTGTCTGGGCGTGCGTCTGGAGACGGCTTGCGCCAAGCTTGCCGAGATCACCGGCGAAATCACCCCGGAGGGCGTGCTTGAGGCCGTGTTCAGCCGTTTTTGCATCGGCAAGTGAAGCCAAGCTTTGCAGCCCTAATTTTTACCCCGGCATGCCGCGGGATTGGCATGGGTTTCGGATTTAGAGGCCGTCCGGTGGTTCATTTTTTTTTCTTTTCAGGATAGCATTTGTATTTGCAGCCGCGGCCGGAAGAACGTATCCGGCTGTGCGGCCTAAAGTGGTCTCCACGGAGGAGTGCATGCGTTTATTTTCCGCCACGAGCGGTCTGAAGATACCGGCCAGGACTGTCGCCGCCATATGCGCGGCGTTTGTCGTATTGTGGGCTCTCAAATGCCCGGCCCAGGAAAACGCCCCCGAGTCCGCCGCGCCGGATCTGACCATCAACCTGCCCGCGCCCGAGTCCAAGCCTGCTCCGGCCAAGCCCGCCCCGGTCAAGTCCGCGCGGCCAGCGGCCGCAAAGAGCCAGCCGGGCGGGAGCGGCGGAGACGTCACCATCGTCGGCGGCGAGGCCAGTGGCGCGGCCGATACCTCGGTTCCGGAAACGGTTGCGCCGAAGCCCAGTCCAAAGCCCGCGCGCAGAGTCGTTCCCGCCGTCCCGGGCAAACCGGCGGCCGAACCGGCTCCGGAGCCGCTGGCCGGAGCGGATCGCGTGCCCACGCCCCTGGACGCGGCTCCGACTCCAGTTCCGACCCCGGTTCCGGTCCCTGTTCCGGCTATGCCCGAGACCGTGCGTGAGCCTGCCCTGTCTCCGCCCCAGACGGACAAGACCCCCATGCCCTTTGACCAAGTCCCGGTCCCGGCTCCGGCTCCGGCCGCTCCTGTCCAAGTCAAGCCCCAGGCCCCGGCCGCGCCGGTTCAGGTCAAGCCCCAGACGCAGGTCGTCACGCCCGCCCCGTCCAAACCCGGCCCCAAGGGCAAGCAGGCTCGGACCGAGGAAGCGCGGCCCATGGCGTCGCGGCGGATCGGCGAAATGACCGTCGGGGCGCTTTTTCCCTTGACCGGGAATAACCAGGCTCGCGGCCAGGCGGCCCAGGCCGCGCTGGAACTCGCCAAACAGGATATCGGCGACTATTTCGCCAAGGTGAACGTCGCCGGAGGGCTCACCATCCAGATTGAGGATACGCAGTCCGATCCCAAGATCGCCTTGGAACGGCTCAAGGGGCTGTTGGTCCGGGGCATCCGGGTGGTCATCGGCCCGGATTTCGACGATGAGATCGCCGAGGTCAGGGAATTCGCCAAGGCAAACGGCATGCTGCTCTTAAGCCCGGGCAGCGCCGGGCCGTTTCTGACCAAGAAGGAAGGCGAGCTTTACCGTTTCGCGCCCATGAACACGCATCAGTCCGAAGCGGTCGCCGGGCTGGCCGCGCAAGAGGGCGTGGACGCCCTGGTCCCGTTGTGGGAAGGCGACCTGTACGGCGATGAACTGGTGGTGCACCTCAAAGCCCATTTCCGCAACATGGGCGGCACGGTCTTGGCCGGGGTGCGCTACCGCCTGGGCGCCACGCAATTCGCCGGCTATTTGGCCGACCTCAAGGCCCAGATCGGTCAGGCCCAAAAACAGTACAAAAAAATCGCCATCTATTACGCCGGCCACGAGGGGATCGCGGAAATTCTCAAGGAGGCAGGCCCGCTCGGTCTGACTGCCTACCATTGGTATGGCTGCGACGCCACGGCGCTGAGTCCGGAGATGACCCGCGAGGAGGCCAGCGCCGAGCTGGCCCAGACCGCCAGGTTGGTCAGCCCGCGCTACGGCGAGACCGAGACCGATACCTACGGCGCGCTGGAAAAACGCATCCAGGACAAAACCAAGGAATTTCCCGCCCCCGAATGCGTCGTGGCCTACGACATCGCCTGGCTTGTCGCCATGACCGGCCTGGCCTGCGGCGGAATGGACAATTTTGAAGCCTTTCGGGCCGCGTTGCCGGCCACGGCCGAGCGCTTTCACGGCGTGTCCGGCTGGATGGCGCTCGACGACAACGGCGACCGCCGCGAGGATTGGGGCTACGACTTCTGGATGATCAAGAAAGACAAGGGCAAGTATTATTGGGAAAAATTCGCCCGCTACCAGTTCCAGCCCGGCGGCACGAAACAGTTTTTCATCAACAACCCGGAATGAAACCGGACGCGGACGTAGGCCTTTTGTGACAGAAAATCAAAGCCCGCCGGTTCTCACGCGGCCCTTGGCCGCGCTCGGCCGGACCGGCCTCTCCGTCGCCGGGGAACTCGGGGCCTCGGCCATCTTTCTGGCCAAAGCCTTGCGGCACGTCTTTTCCTTGCACCCGCAGCCGGGAAAGATCCTGGCCCAGGTCTATTTCATCGGCGTCAAATCGTTCTTCGTCATTTCGCTCATCGGCCTGTTCACCGGCATGGTGCTCGGCCTGCAAGGCTATTACACCCTGGTCAAATTCGGCTCCGAGGGACTGCTCGGCGCGGCCGTGGCCCTGTCCATCATCCGTGAACTCGGCCCGGTGCTGACGGCCATCATGATCACCGGCCGGGCGGGCTCCTCTATGGCCGCCGAAATCGGCATCATGCGCATCTCGGAGCAAATCGACGCCCTGACCACCATGGACATCGATCCCGTCCGCTTCCTGGTCAGCCCGCGCGTGGCCGCCGCGATCATCAGCTTTCCGCTGCTCACGGCGATCTTCGACGTCATAGGCATTCTGGGAGGCTACGTCAGCGGCGTGCTCATCCTGGGCGTCAACCCCGGCATCTATTTCCAGCGCATCGATTCCAGCGTGGATTTCACCGACGTGGCCGGCGGTTTCTACAAATCCCTGGTCTTCGCCGTGGCCGTGGCCCTGATTTGCTGCTATCAGGGATTTTTCACCCACATGCGAGAGGGGGGCTTCGGGGCCAAGGGCGTGAGCCTGGCCACCACTTCGGCCGTGGTCGCCTCCTGCGTCTGCGTCCTGGTCGCCGACTACGTCATGACCACGTTCCTGATGTAGCGATAAAAGCCTCCGGCGGCCAAAGGGGCGAGGCCCCTTGGAAATCCCCTTCCTTAAAAAACAGAACGGCGCTTGCAGGAGGGCAAAATGTCCAAGCACGCCATGGCCGCGTTGGTTCTGGAGCGGCTTTTGCCCCTGTATCCCGGCTTGTGCTCGGCCCTGCACTGGAAAAATCCCTGGGAGTTGCTCGTGGCCACGGTCTTGGCCGCCCAGTGCACCGACGCGAGGGTGAATAAGGTCACCCCGGGGCTCTTCGCGCGCTGGCCGGGGCCGGCCGAACTGGCCCGCGCCTCGCAGGAGGAGCTCGAGAACACGGTGCGCTCGACCGGATTTTTCCGCAACAAGGCCAAAAACCTGCGCGGCGCGGCGGCGCGGATCATGGACGCGTTCGGCGGCCGGGTTCCCCGGACCATGGAGGAACTGCTCAGCCTGCCCGGGGTCGCCCGCAAGACGGCCAATATCGTCCTCTCGGGTGCGTACGGCGTCCATGAGGGCATCGCCGTGGACACCCATGTCAAACGCCTGTCCTACCGCCTGGGTCTGACCGATTCCCAAGATCCAGTGGTCATCGAGCGCGACCTGATGCCGCTTTTTCCCCGGGAAATGTGGGGCGCGGTCAACCATCTGCTGGTCGATCACGGCCGGGCGGTCTGCGCCGCCCGCAAGCCCGATTGCCCGGCCTGTGTTTTGGCTGACGCCTGCCCCAAGCGCGGAGTCGGCGGGAAATGAACGACCGGGGCGGGGAGTCCGCGGATTTGGCCGCTTGGCGCTAGCCGCCGTCTCGATTGCCCAGGCCGCGATTCCCTGGTACAAAGCCCGGGCCCGGTGACGGCCGGAAAATGCGCCGCCCGGTGGAGGAGAATATGCAACCGTTGCGCCGAATCGTTTCCATGTGCCTTTTTTTCACCTTTGTGCTGCTTACGGCCACGGCCGTGGTCTTGTACTTCAAACCCAGCCCCGGCGTGGCCCAGTGGTCGGACTGGAGTTTTCTGTGGATTTCCTGGCGGCGCTACGAAGCCATGCACCTCGGCCTGGGCATCGCCTTGGTCGTCCTGGCGGCCGTGCACGCCGCGCTCCACCTCGACTTTTGGTTCGCCAACCTGCGCGATAAGCTCGACAATATCCGGCCCCTCGGACTGGCGCCCTGCGTGGGGCTGGCCCTGGCGCTGATCGTGGCCATCGACGCCGCCTTCATGCTGCCGCCGCTGCGCCAGGTTTTCGACTACGCCGCGCGGGTCCAAGCGAACGCCGCCGCCCTTTACGGCGAGCCGCCCTATGACAGCGCCTGGCGCTCGAATTTGGCGGAATTTTGCGCCAAACTCGGGCTGGACCTGGACAAGGTCCAAAACACTTTGGCCGCCAAACATGTCATGGTGGCTTCGCCCGATCAGACCCTGGAAGACATCGCCGGCAAAAACGGCATCACGCCCGCCGGGATCTATGATTCCATCCGGCCGCTCAAAGCCGAACCCGCCCCCGGCGCAAAACCCTCCCCCCTGCCGCCCGAACCCCTGGCCGGCATGGGCAGGATGACCCTGGCCGAGTTTTGCGGCGGCTATGGGCTGGATACGGGTCAAATCGTCGCCAAATTGGCCACGATCGACATCCGCGCCGGCGCGGCCATGACCTTAAACGACATGGCCAAGGTCAATAACCGCCTGCCGGTCGAGATCTACGAGGCCCTGCGTTACGTCTCGGCAACCGCTCCCGGCGCTTCGGGTCAAAATTCGCCCACCCCGGCGGTCTCGGTCGCGCCGGCACAGGGCGCTGTTCACGAACCGGCAGTGCCGGGGATGGAGCAAGCCGGTCAGACACCGTCCGCTATCGGGCAACCGGCCCAACCGGGGCAAGTTCAAGCCGCGCCGGCCCAGCCGGGCGCGGGTGAGGCCCAGAAAATCGAACCGCCGGTCGGTTTGGGGAAAATGCTGATTTCGGAATTTTGCAAGAAATACAATATCGAACAAAGAGACGCGCTCAAAAAACTGGAGGCTAAAAACATCCAGGCCTTCGGAGATATGACCTTCAACGAAATCGCCCTGGAAAACAACCTGACCCCGAAAACGGTCATGGACATCATCACCAATTAAAGACGGCAGGGGGCGCTGCCCCCTGCACCCCTGCTGGGGCTCCGCCCCAGACCCTGCCGGGGGGCAAGCGCCACCCGGACCCCGGCGGTAAGGTTTCGGCCGAGACCCCTTACCCCCGCGGGGTCCAGGGGCAGCGCCCCTGGATTATTCCCCTTTTCCCTTCCAACTGCCGCCGGCGGCTTTGATTTCGTTCAGCACGGCCTCGCCCATGTTGGGCAGGTGTTGGGCCAGTTGCGTGGAGATTTCCGCGCACATGGTTTGATAGTCGAAGGGCTGGATGCCGATGATGACCGCCTCGGGGCGGTTGCCGAGCAAGTCGCAGTAGATCAGGGTGTCCACCAGGTCGGTCTGGTGCATGGAGTCTTTGAAGGCCAGGCTTTTGCGCAGGTCGTCGCCGGTGCAGCGGTAGATCGTGCCCGGTTCGCCGCCGCCTAAAACCGCGTCGCAGACGATGAGTTGGTCGCACTGTAGGATCGGGTCCATCAGGCGCATGCCGAGCGTGCCGCCGTCCATCAGGCGCACGTTCTCGGAAAATTCGTATTCCCGTTCCAGCCGTTCCACGCAGCGCACGCCCACGCCCTCGTCGGTGAACAGGATATTGCCCACGCCCAGGACCAGGATTCGCTTGGTGTCCATCGATGCTCCTTGCTCCTTCGTTAAAAAAACACGCAGACCCGCGCGGGGCGGGTCTGCGTGTGGCAAAGCGGGTCCAGTTCGGTCTAGAGGACCTTGAAGCTCAGGACCTCGTTGGAGTTCGGCTCGATCACATGCACGCCGCAGGCGATGCAGGGGTCGAACGAATGGATGGTGCGCAGGATCTCGACCGGCCGTTTCGGGTCGGCGATCGGGGTGCCGATCAGCGCCTCTTCCAGCGGTCCGAGTTTGCCCTTGGCGTCGCGCGGTCCAAGGCTCCAGGTCGAGGGCACGACCAACTGGAAGTTGGCGATCTTTTTGTCCTCGATGTTGATCCAGTGCGACAGGGCGCCGCGGGGGGCGTCCACGAAGCCGACGCCCTTGGCGCTCTTGGGCATTTCCCATTTGGCGACCAGGTCGGTCTTGCCTTTCTTGATGTTGCTGGAGAGGCTGTCCACCCAGTCTTCCATCTTCTCGGCGATGACCGCGGTTTCGATGCCGCGGGCGGCCGTGCGGCCCAGAGTGGAGAAGAGGTGTTCAGGCTTGAGGTCCAATTGCTTGAGCACGGCGCCGACCACTTTTTTGGTCTGCTTCTGGCCCTTGGCGTAGGCGATCAGCACGCGGGCCAGGGGGCCGGTTTCCATGGCTTCGCCGTCGTAGCGGGGAGCCTTCATCCAGGAGTAGCGGTCCTTGTCGTCGAGCTTGGTGTATTCCGGATCGGTCACGCCATTGTAGGGATGCAGGGCGGCGTCGCCTTTGTACCAGCTGTGGCGGACGTGCTCGGCGATCTTGTTCGGGTCCATCTTGCCAACGGCGGCCAGGTCGCGCTTCATGATCACGCCGGGCTGGAAGAAGCGGCTTTCCAGATCGTTTTCCTTTTCCGGGAATTCGCCGAAGCCGATGAAGTTGGTGGTGCCGCCGATGGCGCCCCAATCCTTGTAGTACGAAGCCACGGCCAGGAGGTCCGGGATGTAGACTTCGTTGACGAACTTCTTGGTTTCTTTCCACAGGGCCACGAATTCAGCCATGCGCTCTTTCTGCAGGGCTTCGTAGCAGGTCACGCCGCCGACCACGGTGAACTGGGTGTGCGGGTTTTTGGCTCCGAAGATGGCCATGGCCCGGGCCGCCTTGACCTGCAGGTGCAGGGCTTCAAGGTAGTGGGCGGTGGCGATCAGGTTGACTTCCGGCGGCAGGTAGTAGGCCGGGTGTCCGCCCAGGAAGTAGGCGTTGGTGAAGATGCCCAGCTGTCCCGAGTCCACGAAGGCCTTGAGCTTGGCCTGCACGGCGCGCAGGTCGTCGGCATTGGTCTTGCGTCCCGAGATCGAGTTGGCGATCTTGGCCGCTTTGTCGGCGTCGGCGGCCAGCGCGCTGGTCACGTCGACCCAGTCCAGGGCGTGCAGGTGGTAGAAATGCACGATGTGATCGTGCAGGAACTGCGAGCCCATGACGATGTTGCGGATCAGGCGCGCGCTGTCGGGGATTTCCACGCCGACGGCGTTGTCCACGCAGCGGGTCGAAGCCAGGGCGTGCACGTAGGTGCACACGCCGCAAGCGCGCTGGGTGAAATGCTGGGCGTCGCGGGGATCGCGGCCTTTGAGGATGATTTCCAGGCCGCGGAAGAGCTGCGAGGAGCTCCAGGCATCCTTGATCTTGCCGTTTTCGACTTCCACCACCACGCGGAGGTGGCCCTCGATGCGGGTTACCGGATCGACCGTGATCGGTCCGGTAAACGTGCTTTTGGGCGTCATCATGACAGGGGGTTTGCTATCAGCCATATAACCGGCCTCCTTGAGAATCGGCTATCGTTAGTTAAATGTCCCGCAATCCGGAAAGCGGTCCGACCCTAGCCTTGCTGGTAGAACGGGCTCATTTCGTCCCAGAAATTGGGCTCGCTGCAACCGAGGCAGGGGTGGCCGGCTTTCATTGGGTAGTTGGTCGAGTTGAACTGGACCGTGGGGCAATTGTTGAAGGTGGACGGTCCCTTGCAGCCGAGATTATAGAGGCAGAAGCCTTTCTTGGCCTCTTCGGACTCGAAGCTCGGGGCGAATTCGCCCTTGTCGAAGTGGGGCAGGCGCGGGCACTGGTCGTGCACGCTCTTGCCGTAGAACACGACCGGGCGGCCGTTGGCGTCGAGTTCCGGCATGCCCTTGGTCAGGAAATAGACCAAGCCGCCGACCATGTTGATGGGGTTGGGCGGGCAGCCGGGGATATTGACGGTCTTCACGCCGGAGGCCTGGCTGACGCTGATCGCGCCGGTGGGATTGGGCTTGGCCGCCTGGACGCCGCCGTAGCTGGCGCAGGTGCCCACGCAGACCACGGCCTTGGCCTTGGGAGCGAGCTCTTTAACGGTGGAGAGCATGGTCTTGCCGCCGACCATGCCGTAAATGCCGTTGTCCTTGGCCGGGATGCCGCCCTCGCAGATCAGGATGTAGCCCTCGGGCGAACTCACGGCCTTGTCCAGAGCCATTTCGACCGCTTCGCCGGCTCCGGCCATCAAGGTTTCATGGTAGTCGAGGGAGATGGTGTCCAGAATCAATTCATCGATGAACGGCTGGTACGTGCGGATGAGAGCTTCGGAACAGCCGGTGCACTCGGCGAAATGCAAGTAAACAACCGAGGGACGTTTCGAGGCCGCCAAAGCCTCGGCCACGGTCCCGGCGAATCCCGGGCCCATGCCCATGGCGCCAGCCACCACGCCGCAGAATTTCATGAAATCGCGCCGCGAAACCCCACGCTCTTCCAAGCGTTTCACGGCATTCTCCTTGCCAAGGCCCACGAAAAACTTCATGGAACACCTCCAGGTTAAAGTATCCGTTGGATCACGAATCGTAACTTCGTCGAATGTGCCGCCCACCTCCTCGTCTTTGGTCGAGACCCGTGCGCCCAAGGTGGGCGAATTCGGGAATTTATTTGATTTTCCTGCTTTATCCAGGGGGACGTTTTTGTCAAATAGAAAAACGCGATCCCTCAAGGACGTTCATATCAGGTATTGAAATAGAAAGGGCGGAAGGCTATTCGTGTTATCTATCGTAAAAAAGTAGCCTCAATGACACGCAAAAAATAAAGATGTGCGAACATCCGCCTTCTTCCGGATTTAGACCGCCAGCCCCAGCAGCGCGGCCAGCCCGGCGGCGCCGGCCGGCAAGGGACGCATGGACCACAAAGCGTTTTGCAATGCCCAGACGTCCGGGGTCAGGCCGATTTCCCTGGCCCGCTCTATCATGTCCGCGACCAGGGCGAAGGCGGACAGCCTGGCCGCCAGGTCAGCTTCGATGCGCGAGTGCAAGGCGTCTTTGGCCGGATTGCCCTGGCCGGTGCGGCGCAAAAAGGTCACAAGCAATGCGGACCGCCCGGGGGCGAGCGTCTCCCCCTGGACGTGCGCCCAGGCCAGCAACGGCCACAGGCCGACCCACAACGGAGCCAAGGTCAGGGTCTCCTGGGCTTCCTGCAGTTCGGGAATAAGGCGTATGCCGGTTGCGGCCAAATCAGCGGCCATATTCCACTGGGCCTGTTCGGTGGTGGCGGCAAAGGCGTCGGCAATGGCTTGGCGTTTATTCCAGGGCATGGCCCGGCCATGGAAAATAAGCATTTCTCCGTTCACTTCGGCCTGGATGGGCGCTTCGAACAGGTCGCGGGGAAGTTCGGCGGGCAGGCTCAGGCCGACGGATTCCCGGCCGCTCTCAAGGCGCATGCCGACGGCGGCCTTGGCCTTGACCGCCTTGCCCGCGCCCTGTTTGTTCATCCGGCTCACGGTCACCGACGCCCCTGGCCAGGCGACTTCGGCGTTCTCTCCCTCGGCCGGGAAACGGCCCTCGGCCAGAAGCGTGAGCGCCGCCTGTCCGGCCAAGGTGGCCGGCGTTTCCAGGCGGGGCAGGACCATGGCGCGCCAGATGGTTTTGCCGTTGCCCAGCTCCGGCAGGTTCGAGGGGGCCAGGGCCAGGACTTGCTCCAGGCGCGGCGTCAAATCGGCCATCCCGGTTTGGCGGGCGAGTTCCAGGGCGCGCAGGGCGAAGGTCAGGGCGTTGACCGGCTCCAGGCGCGAGATTTCGTCGAAGAACCAGGCGCAACTGGCGAACGAGGCGAGGGCCCATTGCTGCATGGACAGGAGTTTCCAGGCTTTGTCCAGGCCCTCTTGGGACAAGCCTTTGGCGAAAAACGTCTTTTGAAAGGACGCGGCCCCGGATAGGCCGGCCAGGACGCGGCCGTACTGCTGGAGCGCCTCGCCCGGATCGGTGAAGAGGCCGGGGGCAAGCGCGTCGTAATGGGCGTCCACCGCGTCCTTGAGCGTGTTCAGGGCCTCGCGCAGGGGCGCGCGCCAGCGCTGGTGCCAGCCGGGATGGCCGCCGTCGGTGCAGCCGCAGTCCGAACGCCAGCGTTCCACGCCGTGGGCGCAGCTCCAGGCCGAGGGTTCGTGCAGGGCGACCTTGTGGCGCGGGGGGGTGGCGGTGAGATAGGCTCCGAAATTGGTGACGGCCAGCCCGTCGCGGCCCTCGCGCGCCTGGGACAGGGCGTAAGCCAGGGCCATCTCCCCGAACTTGAAATGATGCCCGTAGGTTTCCCCGTCCGTGGCCAGGGTCAACAGGCCGTCCCCGGCCGCTCCTGAAAGCCGCCGCCAGAACTGTTCGCCGTCGGCCAGCAGGCGCTCGAAGGCCACGGCCTGGGACAGGGGGCCGTTGTAGAAGAAGACCGCGATGGATCGGCCCGAGGGCAATTCCACCAGATAGGGCTCGAGGATGTTCAAGTTGCCGGGATTAACCGGCCGCCACTGGTCCGAGCCGACATTCGCCACGGCCTTGGCCTGGGTGGGCGAGAGGATGGTGAAGGCGATGCCGTGTGCGGCCAGGACTTCCAGGCTTGGGGTGTCGACGGCGGCTTCGGCCAGCCACATGCCCTCGGGCGCGCGCCCGAACCGGGCCGTAAAATCGGCCACGGCCCAGGCGACTTCGAGTTCCTTGTCGCGAGCCTTGGCCAGGGGCATGATGACGTGATGGTAGACCTGAGCCAGGGCGTTGCCGTGCCCCAGGCGCGTCAGGCTCGCCTTGTCCGCCGCGACCATGGCCTCGTGGGTGCCCGGGGCGCTTCGCGCCAGCCACGACATCAGCGTGGGACCGGCGTTGAAGCTCATCCATTCATAGCAATTGACGATTTCGGTGATCCTGCCCGCGCCGTCCAGGCGCCGGGCAAAGGCCATGGGCGTGTAACTCTCTCTGGTGATGCGCTCGTTCCAGTGGCGAAACGGCGCGGCGCTGCCCTCGGGCAGGATTTTGCCGAGCCAGGGGTCCTCGCGGGGCGGCTGGTAGAAATGGCCGTGGATGCAGAGATATTTTTTCATGAAGAACGGCTAGCACAGTTCAAAGCCGGAGAAAAGACGGGGAGGCCGGCGACAGAAAATTTTGTCGCGGATGTTGAAGCTTATCGTGAACGCTGCCGGCGGAGAGGAAAAAAACAGAACCGCTGTTCTTTTCCAAGGGGGCCTGTAGCCCCCGGCTCCCGCCTGGAGACGCAAGGCCGGAACGCATGCCCCTTTCCTGGGTCGGCCGCAACCGGCCTCTGCCGGATGCGCGGGTGGTCTTCGCCTTTGTTTGGAAAGAGATTCCGGCTACGCCTGGGCCGGACGGGAGGCAAAGACGCGCAGGCCCCAGATGATACCGGCAATGACCAGGACGATGCCGGCGACTTCCAGGGGAGCGGGCAGGCGGCGCTGGACGATAAAAGCGAAGAGTAGTCCCGAGACCGGCCAAAAGACGATGCATTGTCCGGCCACGGCCGCGGGCAACCGGGCGTTGGCCCGGTTCCAGAGCACGGCCCCGATCCAGGAGGAGCCCAGGCCGAGCACGGCGCAGCCCAGGAGGTAGCGCGAGGGCGACGGCCCCATGGCCTGCGTGAGCGTCGTGGCCAGCAGGGCCGGTCGCAGCGCCAGGGCCACGAGCGAAAGGGCCAGGACCGAGGCCCCGATGGCGTTGGCCCAGGCGATCGGCGAGACGTGCGGCCTGGCCTTGAGAAAGAGCAGGTTGGCGACCAGAAAGTGGGTCATGAAGGCCAAGGCGAGGATGCTCAGGGCCAGGCCCGCGCCCACGTCCCGGCCGGTGGTTCCGGCGCCGAGCCGGGCCAGATTGGTCAGGGCCAGCCCGCCGCCGATGAGCGCCAGCGGCCCGAGCAGGCGGGAAAAAGGCAGGTCGCGGCAGCGCAGGTTGCCGACCAGGGCCACGCTGACCGGAGTCAGGCCCATGACGAGCGTGGGTACGGCCGGGCCGATCAGGTCGATGGCCCAGACCAGCACGGTGTAGGCGCCGTAGTAGCCGGTGATCGCGAACAGCAGGGCGTGGGCCATGTCCTTGCGGCTTAAGCGGGGCCGGGAGCGGTTTTGGCGGGCGAACAGGAGCGCGCCGAGCAGGCCGTAGATGAGGTAGCGTCCGAGGGAGATGTCGAAGGCCGTGACCCCGGGCAGCAGCACCGGGATGACGAAGGACAGACCCCACAGGCCGGTGGCGCCCATGGCGCAGGCCATTGCGGCCGGTTCGATGCGGTTTTGGGTCAAGGTCTTGCGCTTGGTGGTCGTGTTGCGGCGAGGATATTGCTTTTCGGATCGTTAGGGAAGTTCTTTGATCATCCAACTCATTTTAAGAAGATAAAACCAGAACCAATCTGTTTCCCCCAGGGGGCTGCCGCCCCCGGCCCCCGCTTCAGACTTAAGAAAATAAAACCAGAGCCAAGGTGTTTTTCCACGGGGCCGCCATTCCTTCCCGCCGCGGATGAAGGAAATAAAACCAGAACCAATGTATCTTTTCCATGGGGCTGTCGGCCCCGGGTCCTTGCTTGAGATTAAGGAGAGAGAACCAGGCTGCACTGTATTTTCCCCAGAAGGCTGCCGCCCCTGGCCACGACCTCAGAAAAAATACAAAATTTTTTGGGAGGAGGGGGGCCGGGGGAGGGACCTTTTTTTAAAAAAAGGTCCCTCCCCCGGAGGTTCTATTTCTTCAGCTTTTCCATTTCTTGAATAAGCACGCCCAGGTCAGGCCGGGTGTTGATGTCGTGGACGTCGATGTAGCGGATGGTCCCGGTCTTATCGATGAGCACGAGCGCGCGTTCGCTCACGCCGTCGGAGCGCAGCAGGCCGTAAGATTTGGCCACGGCCCCGTGCGGCCAGAAGTCCGAGGCCACCGGAAACCAGAGGCCGCCCATTTGTTTGACCCAGGAATACAGCGTCGGGATGTTGTCCACGGTGATGCCGATCAACGTGGCATCGTATTTGTCAAAGACGTCTTCAACGATGGCATAGCCCGGCCATTGCCCGGAGCAGACCGGGGTCCAGGCGGCCGGGACGAAGGTGAGGACCACGTTTTTGACGCCGCGAAAAGCGGATAGGCGGACTTTCTCGCCGCTGATGGAGGGCAGAGTGAAATCCGGGGCCGTCTCGCCGACTTTGACGGCAAGCGTGCTGTCCACGGGTTTGAGTTGTCCGACCGGAAAGATGCTCTCCTGGAAGGATGGGCTTTGGGCCGGGCTCGGCGCGGCCAGGGCGGAAAGGGCAAAAAACAGAGCGACGGCGGCGAGTCGTTTCATTTGGCATCTCCTTGGGGCAGCCCGGCGGCACTGACGAGGTCGCCGAGAAACTGCTCCGGCGAGTCCATGCGGCCGAGCCGGCCGAGCTTTACGGTGAGCGCGCCGGTTTTCGGGTCTCTGGCCAGGAGGTAGAAATAAGGGGTTCCGACACCGCCCACGGCCTGGTGGGCGATGAGATCCGGGTCGGAGAACAGCGGAAAGAGCAATCCGTATTTGGCGCGGAAGATCTCCACTTCGGCCAATGAGTTGCCCGCGCCCAGGCCTACGACCTTGATTTTTTCGGCCAGGCCGCGTTGCGCGATCAGCTTATAGAACTCGTTCATCACCGGGGCCTCGCGCTGGCAGTGCGGGCAGTACATGCTGAAGACCTCAAGCAAAACGAAGGGGGCCTTGATCTTGGACAGGCGCTCGGTTTTGCCGGTGGCCAGACCGAGGTAGGCGGCTTGTTCGGCGCTCAAGTTTCCGTTCAGTTCCAGGTCGGGAAAGGCCGAGCCCTCGGCGATGGGGTGGGACCGCGGGGCTTCCGAGGCCTGGAGTGCCAAGGCGGTCTTTACGCCGGACAACGACATAACCACAAGGAAAATCAGCGCGATACGTCTCATGTGTTCTCCGCGGGGTTGTGATTGCCGAACCGGTTTGGCTCCGGCGGCCCATGAGTTTGCTTAGATAACTTAATTTTCTCCAAGGATTCAGGCAAGCGGGAAAAAGTTTTGAGTGAAAAAAATGCGGCCAGATGACAAAAAGTTCATTTCCTGGCAATGATTCGGCAATGTAAAAAAATTATTATCAGACATGGTCGTTTTTCGGACCAGCGACAAGGAGTTACGCCATGCAAACCAAACATGTCACAATATTTATGATAGCCGCCTTGTTGGCGGTCAGTCTCGCCGCCTGGACGGTGCCGGCGAGCGCGGCCGGGCTGCCGGATTTTTCGGTCTTGGCTCAGAAGGACGGTCCGGCCGTGGTCAACATCAGCACCGAAGCCACGGTCAAAGGCCTGCGCGGCCGGTCTCCCGGGATGCCGCCGGGCATGACGCCGTTCGACGATTTTTTCCACCAGTTCGACGAGTACTTCGGCCGGGGCATGCCCATACCGCGCAAGGAGCACTCGCTGGGAAGCGGTTTTTTGATCTCCGCCGACGGCGAGATCCTGACCAACAACCACGTGGTCGCGGGCGCGGACAAGATATTGGTCAAACTGCAGGGGAGGACCAAGAACTATCCGGCGCGGGTCCTGGGCCAGGACCCGGACACGGATCTGGCTTTGATCAAGATCGATGAAACGGGCCTGCCGTTTCTGACACTCGGCGATTCGTCCAAGTCCAAGGTGGGCGATTGGGTGCTGGCCATCGGTAACCCCTTCGGCCTGGACCACACCGTGACCAAGGGCATCATCAGCGCCAAGGGCCGGGCGATCGGGGCCGGGCCCTACGACGACTTCATCCAGACCGACGCCTCGATCAACCCGGGCAATTCCGGCGGTCCCCTGATCAACATGGACGGCGAGGTGGTCGGCATCAATGCGGCCATTGTGGCCAGCGGCCAGGGCATCGGCTTCGCCATTCCCAGCGACCTGGCTAAGGACGTCGTGGCCCAGCTCAAGCAGGGCAAGAAGATGCACCGGGGCTTGCTCGGTGTCGCGGTCCAGGACGTCGACGACAACACGGCCAAGGCCCTGGGGTTGAAGGGAACCAAGGGCGCCCTGGTGGCCCAGGTGACCCCGAACGGTCCGGCGGACAAGGCCGGGGTGCAAGCCGGCGACGTGATCACCCAGGTCGACGACCAGGATGTCGCGGATTCCAGGGATCTGACCCGCCGCATCGGGCACATGGCTCCCAAGGATACGGTGCGCCTGACGCTGATGCGTGGCAGCTCGGTCAAGAAATTGTCCGCCACGCTCGAAGAGCGCGACGCGAAAACGCTCGCCCAGGCCGAGGGCGGCGATATGAGCGAGGGCGAGGGCCTGCTCGGGATGGGACTGAAGACGGTGGGTCCCAAGGAAGCCAAGGCCCTCGGCGTCCCGGCCGGCAAGGGCCTTCTGGTCACCGCGGTGGACCAGGATTCCCCGGCCGCCGACGCCGGCCTGCGCCGGGGCGACGTTATCCTGGAGATGAACCAGGCCCCGGTCACGAGCGTCGAGGAAGCGCGCAAGATCGTGAATACCGACGGCAAGCAGCGGGGAGCGGTCATGCTGCTTCTCACGCGCCAGGGCCAGCAAACAATCCGGACCATTCCGGTGAACTGATATAAGGGGAAGCCCGCCATTGCTTCCCCCGGGCGGCCGGGCCAGCCTCCTTCCGGACTTGGCCGCCCGTCTTCTCCTTCCCTCCCTTGCCGCGGCCCGGCGTAAGCTCCGGGCCGCGGCCGCTGGGAGCCGCGGTTTGCGGGAGCCTGCAACGAGTTCCCGAGTGTATTGACTCCCTCGATATTCCCTGCTATTTAAAACGGCTTTATTTTTGTTCGCGGGGAACGATTGCATGTTCGACAGCCTGACTGACCGCCTGGAAGGGGTTTTCAAACGCATTCGCGGCCAAGCCCGCCTGGATGAGAAGAACATCCAGGAGGCTTTGCGCGAGGTGCGTCTGGCTTTGCTTGAGGCGGACGTCAATTTCAAGGTGGTCAAGGACTTCGTCGAACGGGTCAAAGAGCGCTCCGTGGGCCAGGACGTGGCCAAGAGCCTGTCCCCGGGCCAGCAGGTGGTCAAGATCGTCCATGAGGAGATGATCGGGCTTTTGGGCGGCGCCACCAGCGAAATCGATCTCTCCGCACGGCCCGCCGTGCTCATGCTGGTCGGCCTGCAGGGCTCGGGCAAGACCACCACCTGCGCCAAGCTGGCCCTGCACTTGCGCCGTCTCAAGAAAAGAACCTATCTGGTCCCGGCCGACGTCTATCGCCCGGCGGCCATCGAGCAGTTGCGCAAGCTGGCCTCCCAGCTCGATATTCCCTGCCATCCCTCGCAAACCGGCCAAAACCCGGTGGACATCTGCGTCGCCGCCTTGGAAGAGGCCAGGCGCGCAGGCAGCGATGCGGTCATCTTCGACACCGCCGGCCGGCTGCACATCGACGAGGAGCTCATGGGCGAGCTTGCGGCCATCAAGGCCAAGACCTCGCCGCACGAGATCTTGTTCGTGGCCGACGCCATGACCGGCCAGGACGCCGTGACCGTGGCCGCCGCCTTCAACGACCGCCTGGACCTTTCCGGCGTGGTCCTGACCAAGATGGACGGCGACGCCAGAGGCGGCGCGGCCCTGTCGATCAAGGCCGTGACCGGCAAGCCCATCAAGTTCATCGGCCTGGGCGAAAAACTCTCCGAGATCGAGGTTTTCCATCCCGACCGGGCTGCCTCCCGGATCCTGGGCATGGGCGATATCCTCACGCTCATCGAGCGCGCCCAAAGCGAGATTGGCGCCGAGGAAGCGGCGGCCATGGAGAAGAAACTGCGCAAGGCGCAGTTCACCCTGGATGATTTTCGCACCCAGATGCGCCGCGTGCGCAAGCTCGGCTCGATCGAGGGGCTGCTCAAGATGATCCCGGGCATGGGGGGTATCCGCAAGAAGCTGGGCGACATCGCCGTTCCGGAAAAGGAGATGAATCGCATCGAGGCGATCATCGGCTCCATGACCCCGGCCGAACGCAGCGATCCCAAGATCATCGGCGCCAGCCGCAAGAACCGCATCTCCAAGGGCTCCGGGACCACGGTCCAGGAAGTCACCTTGCTCTTGCGCAATTTCGACCAGATGCGGTTGATGATGCAGAAGATGATGGGCGGCGGCGGGGGCGCCCCCGGCGGCAAGCCGCGCCTGCCCGGCTTGACGGGCCAGGGCCAGCCGGGCAAGCCGGGCCAGTCCAAATCCAAGGAAGCGCTGCAGCGCGAGAAAAAGAAAAAACGGAACAAGGGAAAGAAACGCTAGTCCGTCCCGGGGAAATGGTTTCTCCGGCGAGTTGCATGGGGCAAACAAGGCTTGCGGAAAAATAAAAAACGTTTAGTAAAAAAGCGAGGATAATCACATGGCGCTTCGAATCAGACTGACCCGGATGGGTTCCAAGAAACGGCCTTTCTACCGCGTGGTGGCGATGGATTCGCAGACCCGCCGGGACGGCCGTCCCTTGGAATTTGTCGGCCACTACAACCCCATGACCGATCCGGCCGAGATCAAGATCGACCAGGACAAGGTCAAGAAGTGGCTGGACCTTGGAGCCAAGCCCTCGGATACGGTCCTGGCTTTGCTGAAAAAGGCCGGAATCTAACACCGCCCGGTCTCGCGGCCGTTTTGCAACCACCGGCCGGGCCAAGGGAGGGGTAGAGACGCATGCTCAAGGACTTAATCGAATTCATCGCCAAATCGTTGGTTGACAAGCCCGACGAGGTGAGCGTGGCGGAGGTCGAGGGAGAACAAACCTCGGTCCTGGAACTGAAAGTGGCCAAGGAAGACCTGGGCAAGGTCATCGGCAAACAGGGCCGCACGGCCAAGGCCATGCGTACCATTCTCGGCGCGGCCTCGACCAAGGCCAAGAAACGCTCCGTCCTGGAGATTCTGGAATAGCCGGGGGAGTGCGCCGCACGCCGGGCGACGCCGCGGCGGGCGACAACGATTTGCTGGTGGTCGGCCTGGCCGCCAAACCGCAGGGACTCAAGGGGGAGCTCAAGGTGGCCAGCCTTGCCAGTTCCCCTTTTGTGTTTTTGGGTCTCAAGCGGGTCTACCTGCGCCCGGCGGCCGCGGGCCAGGCCAAAAGAACGGCCGATTCCGGTCCGGTCCGGCCCGTTTCCGTACTGCGCGCGCGCGTGCAGGGGAACGCGGCTATCCTCTCCCTGCAAGGAATCACCGACCGCGACCAGGCCGAAGCCCTGCGCGGCATGGAAATTCTGGCGGCGCGGCGCGATTTGCCGGACCACGATCCGGGCGACATCTATCTCAAGGACATCCTGGGCAGCGAAGTGTTCACCGGGGAGAACTGGGACGCGGCCACGCCCCTGGGAACGCTGGACGGCCTGCTCGACGCCCCGGCCCAGGAGATATGGGTCATCCACACCCCGGCCGGCCAAGAGGTCCTGTTCCCGGCCACGCCGGAGTTCACCCGCGACATCGACGTGCCGGCGGGGCGCATCCTGATCGCGCCGCCCCCCGGCTTGCTTGAGCTCTATCTCGGCGGGGAAGCCGAGTAATTCAACGCCTCGGGAAGGTGCGGAGGCGATGCTTCACCGCCCTCCGGCTATGACCGGAAAATGAAGTAGACCGCCCCGAGAAGGCACAATCCCGCCCACAGATAGTCCCATTTCAGGGGCTGGCCCATGTAATACAGCGCAAACGGCGCAAAGACCGCCAGGGCGATGACTTCCTGCAATATCTTGAGCTGGGGCAAGGTCAGCCGGGTATAGCCGATGCGGTTGGCCGGGACTTGGATGAGATATTCAAACAGGGCGATGCCCCAGCTGAATAGGGCGGCCACGTACCACGGCCGCGTGATCATGTTTTTGAGGTGGGCGTACCAGGCGAAGGTCATAAAAAGATTGGAAAGAAAGAGCAGCCCAACGGTTTTGAAAAAAACGCTCATATTGGTACCCTTGAAATGATGGGCGGTGGACGGGGTTGGCTTCTTCCGCCCGGCCGCCGGACGATCCCGCTCCCCGAACCGTTGCCCCGGCCGGCTGCGTGGTCCCCGGCCCTCGATTATTCGTTGATTTGCGGCAGGGCCGTTTCGTCCGCCTGGGGTTCTGGGGTGTCCTGGACTACCTCCAGGCGCACTCCGTCCCTGCCGGGCCTCAGCGCATAGACCTTTTGCGTGTGCAGGGCGAACAGATCCACCGGGTGATGGCTGATGACCAGGATCTGCAGGCCGAGCCTGGCGGCGATCTTTTTGATGAGCTTGACGAAGCGCGGCACCAGGGCCGGGCGCAGCCAGCAGTCCTGCTCGTCGAGGACCAAAAACGGCCGGTGCCGGCGGCTGTCGAGTTGGGACAGGGCGATCAGGCGCAGGCCGGTGGAGACGATGTTGCACACCGAGCCGCCCTGGCCGGTCAGGATGTCCTCGGACTCGCCGCCGTGGACCACCTCGAAGAACACCGAGAGCTTGCCGCTCTTGATCTCCTTGACTCCCCGGACCACCCGGTCCTGGTCGAGTATCTCGCGGATGGCGTGGGTGAGGTTGGCCTCGATGTCCTCGATGGTCTCGCCGAAGAGTTCGCGGGACAGTTCGTCCAGGCGGGCGGACGCCTTGGGGGCCAGGGCCAGAAAATTCCGGGTTACGTCCAGCCGTACCCGCAGCCGGCCGTGCTCGCGGGCCAGGCTTTCCGCCAGGCCGTCGAGGCGGTCGGCGCGGCGTTCCAGGTCGCGCAATTCGAGTTCAAGATCGGTGGCGTTCATGGGAGCGCGCAGCCTCTAGTGGATCGCTCCCCCGACCTCGTGCTCGACTTTGTCCGCCCGGCGCAGGCTTTCGGCGTAGCTCTGGACCTGCTCGGTGGCCTTCCAGGCGGCGAACAGGGACGCCCATTCGCCAAAATCCAGGATCTTTTCGTCGAGCAAGGCCTCGTGCCCGCGTACCCACAAGGAAAACAGATGCAGGTCGACCTTGAAGTCCTTGCTGTCGAGGACCGTGGGCACGACGCGTTGGGCGTACTTGGGGCCGTCCAGGCTTTTATGCACGTATTCGCCGACCTGGCGCACCGAGGATTCGTAGTCGATCTCGGAGTTGTTGAGCGTGTCGATCAGCCCGGCCAGTTGGGGATGGCTTTGCTTGACCTGGGCGGCGGCTTCCGGGGGCATCTCGATGACCATCTTGTCGCCGCGCTCTTTGGAGAAATAAAATCTGATCCAATGTTCGAACTGGAAGATTTCGGCCACGTCGCGGAAAGCGGCTTGCATGTCGTCGATCATGGGTCGTCCTTTGAATGCAAAATAATTTCGTATGCTAAAACATGACCCGGACTTGGTCAAACGCCAGCCAGACGGCAGCGGACCAGGTGCCCGGGCGCGGCCTCGCGCAATTCGGGGAGTTCCCGCGCGCAGGCGCCCTCAGCCTCACGGCAGCGCGGATGAAACGGGCATCCCGGAGGCGGGGCCAGCGGACTGGGCGGATCGCCCGGCGCGACGGCCGTCTTGCGCCTGCGCGGATCGGGCTCCGGAGCGCTGGCGAGCAGCGCCCGGGTGTAAGGATGCAGCGGATTGGCATAGATCTCCCGGGTGTCCGCGATCTCCATGACCCGGCCCAAATACATCACCGCCACCCGCGAGCAGATGTGGGAGACCACGGCCATGTCGTGGGAGATGAACAGATAGGACAGGCCAAGGCGCTCCTGGAGCTCGCGCAGTAAGTTGATGACCTGGGCCTGGATGGAGACGTCCAGGGCCGAGACCGGTTCGTCGCATACGATCAGACCGGGATTGGGGGCGATGGCCCGGGCGATGGCCGCGCGCTGGCGCTGGCCGCCGGAGAACTGGTGGGGATAGCGCCCCGCGTGCTCGGGCAAAAGCCCGACCAGGCCGAAAAGCTCCATGACCCGCGCCCGGCGCTGCCCGGCGCTCATGCCCAAGGTCCGCAAGGGCTCGGCCACGCTCCAGCCGATGGTCTTGCGGGGATCGAGCGATGAGAAGGGGTCCTGGAAGACCATCTGGACCAGACGCGCGACCCGGGCGGGGTCCCGGCCCGGCCCGAAGGGACTGCGTCCGCCGAGGGACACGGAACCGGACGTAGGCCGCTCCAGGCCGACGCACAGCCTGGCCAGGGTGGACTTGCCGCAGCCCGATTCGCCGACCAATCCCAGGGTTTCGCCCTTGGCCACGTTCAGGCTCACCCCGGCCACGGCGGTGAGAGAGCGGCGCGAGGTGGAAAAATATCCGTCGCGCACGGCGTAGGTCTTGGTCAGGTCGGTTACCTCGAGAAGATTCATGAATGCTTCGTTGCGGCGCGATGCCCGGTTGGCGCGTTAGATTTTCATCAATTCCAGCAGACGGCGCAACTGTTCGGCGAGCAGTTTGATGAACCCCTGGGCCATGAGATGGCAACCGCCGAGGTAGTTGAGCGCGGCCTGGTGCTTGGCCCTGGGATCGCCCGAGCCGAAATAATCGTCGTAGACCGCTTTGACGACGCCAAATCCCGGCAGGCGTTCGAGCAAAAACGAGACGTTGGCTCCGTCCCAGGCGTCGAGGTGCCTTTGGAATTGGTCTAAAAACCCCGGTTGATCCTGGAGGCGGCTATCCTCTAGGGCCATTTTCCTTACCAGCCGCCAGAATTCGATCTGGCCGAGCAGGTATTCGTGAATTTTCTTCGGATCGACTTTTTGCGGGACGGGCTTGACCAGCGCGGCCAGGGCCTCGATATCGCCGCGCGCGGGAATGGCGTACTCCGGATCGATCACGACGCCCCGGCCGTGCACGATGCTGTCGCGGGCGGTGTTGACCACCTCGATCCCGGAACGCGAGATCTCATCAAGCAGCCACAGGGTGGCGTCGAAGAAATTGAGCGTCGTGTACATCGTGCGTCCGTTCGCCGCGCGCACCGGGTAGTACTGGGGATAGGCGTCGGTCAGGGGTCGGCCCGTGGCCGTAAAGGCCTCGGCCTGGAGGCTTTGCTTGGCGTAGCTCATGCTCCAGGGATCGTGGCCGGCCATGTGCAGGCCCGCGAACACCACCCGGGCGCAGCCCAGGTGCCTGGCCAGGGAAAAGGCCGTGGAAGCCACCGAGCCGTGCAGGCGCAACATGGGAATGACCGGCAACAGTTCGGGCAGCACGTTGCCGAAAAAGAAAACGGTCTTGAAAACGCCCTGGCCCGTGCCGGCGACCGCGTGCGCCACCAGGCGGGTGCCGGGGAGCGGCGGCAGGTTCGCGATGGTCGCCGCCGATTCCACCGAGGTGTCGTTGATGATGACGAAGTGCGGCGTAATCCCTCCGGCCACCAGCGCGCGCAGGGCGGAGTTGACGCAGATGACCACCGCCTTGCCCCGGTTTTCCCGGATGTACGCCATCTTGGCGTCCAGGCCCGGGCCGCCCGCCGCGACAATGGCCGTCTCGCCGGCAAAGGCGCCGGCGAGGTCGTTTATCGTCCCCTGGGTCAGATAATCGACGATGTTGCGATACAGATGCAGCTGCTGGTCGTAGAACAGCCCCCGGTAAATGTCGCGGCTGGGCAGGCCGGCGCGTCCCCAATGGCCCTCGAATTGGTAGATGCGGTGCCGGTAATAAAAAAATTCAATTTTCTCGACGAGTTCATTCTGATAGGCCGCATCGGCGCCGAGCCCCTCCTGGACGAAGAAAACAGGATAGCCCCGCTCCACGAGCCCCTTGGGCAACATCTCCATCAGCGGCGCGGCAAAGCCGTGATGGTCCCCGACGAAAAAAAACGGCTTGGCGGTGCGTTTGTGGAAGTCAAAGGTGGCGATAAACTCGCCGAAGCGCTGGATTGACGGCTCGAACACCAGACAGACGACGTCCGGCTTGGTCAAAATCCGGCCGAGCAGCTCGCTGTCCGCGGCCCCGATGACAACGACCCAGCTCGTGGCCGCCAGAATGTCGTCGAGCGAATCCTCGGGTTTGGGAAAGCAGAACAAGGGTCTGCCGTCCGGAAAAAAGCGCTCGTCCTGTGCGTACTTGGGGTCGCAAAACCGCCAGATGGGCTTGTGGGAGGAAAGCTCGTGGCGGCCGGCGCGCGGGCCTTCCCGGTGCAGGGGCGTGTCGGACGCGGCCTGCTCAAGGAGTCCCAGCGTCCTAAGCGCCTCTATGCGCGGCGAGACGTTTGCCGAACCGTTCATGCCGTCTCCATATCAAAGCGGGTTGCAAGCGCGCCAGCGTCACCCCTGTTGACCGCCGGCGAATCCGGCTGATACTACGGCTTTGGCCCGAAATCCAGTGAGTGCGCCGGAACCTTCCCCGCCGGCCAGGGACACGCCATGGACGACACAACGAGAAGCCTCATCGACGAAGTCATCGCCAAAAACGCCTTCCGCAAAAACGTCCACCGGCTCATCCCGGATAACGCCAGCCGCATCCTGGACTTCGGCTGCGGCGACGGGGCCCTGGCGCTGCGCCTGATGCGCGACAAACACTGTACCGAAGTGTACGGCCTGGACATCAATAAAAAACTGACCAGGCGGCTGGAAGGCATATTAAGCGGCGTCTGGAACATCGACATCGAACGCCAAGATGAAGACCTGCCCGGCTCCCTGGAAGGGTTTTTCAATTACATCATCCTGCACGACGTGGTCGAACATTTCTACGACCCCTGGTACTGCCTGGGCAAACTGCGTCGCTTCCTGGCCCCGGCCGGACGCCTGATCCTGGCCACGCCCAACTTCCAGTTCTGGGACTTTGCGCACAAGATCCTGTCCGGCGATTTTCCCTACGGGCCGGGACTGTGGCATACCGGACACCTGCGCTGGTACACGGTCAAAAGCCTGATCGAACTGGCCACCGTCACCGGCTACGCCATCGAAACCATCCGTCTGGAGATCCCCTACCAGGTCGACCGGGCCGTGTTCGAGCCGCCGAGAGAGCGGACTAGCCTGCAACTGCCCCCGGCCGAAATCGCCGGGGAGCACCCGGACACCGCCCCCATCAGCCTGAACTTCGCCAAGGACATCGGCGCCGGCTATCCGCTCTTTTTCGCCCACAAAATGATCTTCACCTGCAGCAGGCGGCCGGACATGATCGTCAAATCCAGCCCCATGGTCTACAACTGCCCGAGCCTGAAAAAAATCCGCGACATGCTGGACAACCCCTTCGACACCTACTCCCCCCCGCCCATGGAACTGCTCATCGGCGATTGGAATTAAGAAGGGGAAAAGAATCGGGGGGAACTTTTTAAAAAAAGTTCCCCCCGATTTCTTCTTCCCCCGCGGGTTAGGCCGGCCTGACCAGGGCGGTCACGGCCGAGGCCAGTCCGTCCGGGCCTTTGGTCGCGTATTCCCGGTATAGCGCTTCCGCGCTGGCCTGCGAAAAGGCGTAGTTGCGCAGGGCGTTGAACCGCGCGCCTTTGAGGTCGTCCTCTCCCATGCCGTAGCGCGCGGCGGCCAGCTCGCGCAGGGCGGCGACGGTCCATTGGGCGGCCGGCATGGTGAGCACGAAGTCGTGGTCGCCCAGGTGGGTGACGAAGCCTTCCATGCGGCGGGGCAGGGGCAGGCTCTTGCCCCCCCGGTCCAGCAGCCCGGCCCGCACCGGGTCCACGCCCGCCAGAATGCTGGCGGCGCAAATCCAGCCAACCACCTCGGCCTCGTCCTTGTCCGTTCCAGGGTGGTTGTGGGCGCAGGCCTGGGCCACCACCATAGGCGCGGGCAGGCCGCGCACGATGCTCTCGGCCACGCCCAGCACGTGGTGTTCCCCTGTCCCGGCCATGGGCTTCTCCGTGCGGGTCGACCCGTCCTGCTGCCACTGAAAAACCCAGGGTTTGTGCAAATCGTGCAGGGCCTGGGCCACGATCACGGTGTCGCGGTCCAGGGTGAAACCGTAGACATCCTGGTAAGTCTCGTAAATGCCCAGGGATATTTTGAGGTTGCCGACGGTATGCCTGACGAGTCCGCCGGGATAGGGGTGGTGGCTTTGGTAGCCGCTGCCAGCGGTGGCGATAAACGGCTGGGGCGTTTTGTCCGCGGCCTTGGCCGGGGGCAGGAAGGTCTCGGGCTCGGCGTCCTTGAGGTAGCCTTTGGCTACAAGCTCCGCGGCGACTTCCCCGCGAACCCTGGCGTCCATGCGGGAAAGCAGCGTGGGCGCCGGATTGTCCAATATGGCCAGGGTCGCGGCGCGCGCCTTGGGATCTTTCACGGCGGCTACGGTTTTTTTGAGAAACTCCCAGCTGCGCATCACCCGGGACGAACCCCGGGCCATGCCTTCGGGGGTCATGGACAGGCATTCGTCCAGGCTGACCTGTTTCGCCTGCGCCAAAGCCTGTCCGGGCAGGAGGGCATCCATCGCCAGCATGGTGCCGGCGGCCGCCCCAAGGGCGAGCACGCGCCTGCGGTCATGGGAAAACTGCATGATCGGGCCTCCAGGAAAGTGGATTTAACAATATAACAATGCGCCGCAGCGTAGTTGACTGCCGACGGGAAATCAAACTGCTTTGTATACGGATATTTTGTCTTTATAAATACACCTGCTGATCTTTTTTGGTTGGCTTGGCAGGTATAAAGCGTGAATAAAACACCAATGTGCATAGATGTGAAGTGAGGAGGCTGTTTCTATCGCATCCAGCAGAGCAGGCGCGATGTCTGGTTCAGGGAGAATGTCGGATAATTTTAACGCATTCTTTGGGATAATGTAACAATCCGGCTGGCTGTTCCGTCGTGGCGCCAGGGAAAAACGTTCCCTTATTCTTTTCCTGGTCAAAAATCGTCCAATACCGCCAGGAACCGGTCGATGTCGCTTTGGTCCGCGTAAAAGTGCGGCGAGAGGCGAAGGCGTTCACTGCGCAGGGACAGGGCGACGTTATGGTCCAGGCAATGGTGGAACAGGCCCTCGGGGTTGGGGTGCTCGAAGCAGACGATGCCCGAACGTTCGGCCGGGTCGGTGGGCGAGGCGATGGCCAGGCCGCGCTTGGTGAGTTCGCTGGACAGGGCGTCGATGTGGCTGAAGACCTGTTGCCGGATGACCGGGATGCCGGTGTCCAGGAGCAGTGTCAGCGAGGCCCCGAGTGCCATGATGGCGCCCACGTCCAGGGTGCCGGGTTCCAGGCGGGCGGCCTCGGTTTTCAGGTCGAAGTGCAGGCTGAAATTTTCCTCGTCGATCACGGATTTCCAGCCGGCCACCGGAGTGTGCAGCAGGTCGGCGGTTTCCTCGGCGACGTAGACGAGGCCCAGCCCCATGGGACCGCACAGCCACTTGTGCGTCCCGGCGGCCGCAAAATGCGCCCCGGTTTGCTTCACGTTCAGCGGCAAAACGCCCAGGCTTTGGACCGCGTCCAGGCAATACAGGACGTCGCGCTCGCGGCAGAGCGCCCCCAGTCCCGCAAGATCGGCGGCCGCGCCGGTTGCGTAGTCCACGCTGGCCACGACCAGCATCTTGGTCGGGGCGTCCAGGGCGCGGGCGGCGGCCTCCAGGCTGATGCGGCCGTCGACGCGCTCCAGGTAATCGACGTTGACGCCCAGGCGCGCCAGGTTGAGCCAGGGGTAGATGACGCTGGGGAAGTCCGGGGCGCTGACCACGACGCGATCGCCGTGCCGCCAGGGCAGGCCGGCGGCGACGAGCGAGAGCCCCATGGAGGTGTTGCCGGTGAAGGCGATTTCACCGGGCTTGGCCTCCATGAGGGAGGCTGCCAGGGCGCGGGTTTCCTCCACCGCGCGTATCCAGGCGAAGTAGTTTTTCGAGCCGTGCGCGGCGCGGTCTTCGAGAAACGCCTGTTGCGCCGCAAGGGCCGCGCGCGGCAGGGGGGCGATGCCGGCGTGGTTGTAACAGACCATGTTCGTGGTCGCGGGAAATGCGTCGCGTGCTCGGGCGGTGTCCATGGAGATTATCCTTGGCTGCGGTGGGCCTCGTCTTCGGCTTCGCGGATCAGTTCCGCCAAGTCTTCCATCGCCGATTGATAAAGCGCGGGCGAGGCGATGTCGAGGCCCATCAGCATTGCCAGCTCCGTAAGCGGCTGGCACGATCCGCAGGCGCAGACCGCCTCCAGGGTGGCGGCGAAGCGTCCCGGAGCCGCCGTCCGGCTGCGCCACATACCCCGGGCCAGGCACAGGGCGGTGGGGTAGTGGCGGACGTAGCCCGGGATGACGACCGAATGCGGCGCAACCGCCCACAACGATCGGTAGTCGTCGGTGAGGCGCACGCTTTTCCCGTACACATCGCTGTGGGCGGTCATCCAGGTTGCGTCCAGGTCGCGCGCGGCAAGCTCCCCTTTGGCCGCGAAAAGGCCGCGTATGTTTTCCTCATAGGTAAAAATCGCCGCCTGGCGCGGCGCGCTGGTCAGTTCGTCCTCGATGCGGGCGCAGAGCAGGGCCAGTCTGGTTGCCGGCGATCTGGTCCGGCGCAGGAGCAACTGGAAGAAAGCCAGCTCCGCGAAAAAGGCCACGGCCTCGGCCAGGGCCGGGGCGGCCTGGCGCGCGCTTGCGTTCAGCCCCGAGCTTAAGGCCTGGTGTATGCCGTGGCCGCATTCGTGGGCCAGGATAGCGGCGTCCCGCCAGGTTCCGCTGAAGTTCAGGAAGAGAAACGGCAGGCGGCAGCCGGGCGGGGTGAGGCAAAAGGCCCCGGTTTGCTTGCCGGGCCGGGGGAAGGCGTCCACGCGGGCGTTCGAGAGGATGGCGCGGGCAGCCTCGCCGAAGGCCGGTGAGACTCCGGCGAAGCTTTGGAGCACGAGGCTGCTCGCCTTTTCAAAGGTGAAACGGGGCAGGTTCGGCACCGGCGCATTGATATCGTGGGTTTCGAGTTGCGTGAGGCCCAGCAGCTTTTTTTTGAGCCGGAAGTAACGCGCGACCAGGGGGCTTACCCGGCGCATGGCGGCCAGCACGGACACGCGGGTCTTGCCCGGGCTCTCTTCGGCGATGTCGGCCAGGGCCAGGCGGTGGGGCAGGTTTCGAGCCCGCGCGGCTTTTTGTTCAAGGTCCAGCAGGCCGGCTTGGATGCTGGCCAGCTCTTCGCGGTGCGGGGCCAGGGCGCGGGCTAGGTCTGCGGCGGCGCGCGCGCGCCAAAGTCTGTTCTTCGAGGCGAGACGGGAGATAGTCCTGGAGAGGGGAAGCGCGCGCGTTCCGATGCGTAGTCCGGCGGTCAGGCTTGCCCACCGGGTTATGAGGCGCTGGCGGTCCGTTATTTCGAGCGCGGCGAGTGCGGCTTCCCTTTCCTGTCCCGGGCGGTAGGGGGCCTGGGCGAGGAGCTTGGCCAGGGCGTGGCGATGGGCGGCGAGAACCGGGGCGTCGAGCACGGCCTGGGCCTTTTCTCGCGGCAGGCGGCACAGTTCGCGGTCCAGGAAAGCCGTGGCCGAGGCGACGAACGCCCCCAGGCGCGCCGCCAGTTCCTGCTGCTCGGCCGCGCCCGGGGCATTCGCGTCCGCGGCGAACTTAAGCCGGGCCAAGCTCTCCAAGCGTCCAAGCTCGTCCGCCTGGGCGTCGCGTTCGTCCAGCAGTCCGCGCAGTTCGCCAAAGTCCAAATCGTTGATTGTGCCTTGATGGGCGCGCGCAAAGGCGAGAGCGCGCAGGCGCAAGGCGGCCGCGTCCGGCTCAAGGGTCGAATGGCCGCCGCAGGCTGCGAGTTCGCCCAGGTCCCAGCGGACGTCGGGTGGCGTCATGCGAGCGAATTTTAGGCCTAACCCAGCCCGGCAAGCAACTTTTCGATGTCGGCGTGGCGCCTGAGTCCCGCAAGCCAGGTTTTGGGGATGGCTTCCAGGCCGAGCCTGGCGCCGAGCAGCATGCCCAGGGCCAGGTTGCGCGCGGCGCTGTCGCCTCCGGCCATGACCGAGGCGACCAGAGCCTGCCGGAGGTCTTTTTCGTAACTGACGGCGATCTGAATGACGCTCGGGAAGGCGTGGTCGATATGGCAGGATTGGCCGAAGGCGGCCACGGTGCTGACGGTGTCTTTCCCGGCGGCGGCCAGGCCGAGGTCGACCCAGGAGGCCAGCTGCGCGTCGCCCGCGTTGGCCTTGGCCAGGGAAAAGGCTTCGCGGATGTCCGCGCCGTCGAGCAGGGCGGTGGCGGCACGGGCCAGGAAACAGGCGGCCTCGACCACCTGGGGCGAGTTGTGGGTCATTTGGGTCTGGAGCGTGGCGCTGCGCAGCAGGGCGTCCAGGTCGTGGCGGTAGAGGTAGACCAGCGGGGCGATGCGGGCCGCTCCGGCGAAGTCGGTGGACCGGCTGCCGGCATCGAGGGGTCCCCAGCCGGCGGCGAACTGGCTCAGGGTGTTTTTGGTGGCGTTGTCCACGTAGCCGGCATAGCCGTTGAAAAGTTCCCGCCAGCGCGCGGCGAAGTCGTCCAAGTCGAAGGCCTTTTTGGCGGCTAGCGATTCCAATAGAACATATGCCTGGTCGCCGTAATGGGTGAATTCGCCGGCGTTCTTGGTTGGGTGATAGGAGTTCGGCAGCGGCTTGGCGAGTTCCTCGACGCGGCCGAAGGTCTCGGCCAGGGCTTTGGTGTCGTAGACCCAGTGTGCCCCGAGGGCGAGCGAATCGCCGGCGAACGAGGCGAGCGTCATGGCTTTTTCGTTCATGGGAATCCTCCGGTAGGCTCTGGCCGGGGTTGCATCAAGGCGATACCCGGCCGATATCTCATATCTATCCGATAAGTTGGTACGTGCCAAGTCTGGATGTGTGATTTTTGGTGCGGCTCTTCCTCGTGATCATGGTCCCTCGGCTATAGTCACGAACTTTGCATCATGATACCATCAAGAGAAGGTCGCATGGTCATCGCTCCCAACGGCCTCGATCAAGGGTGTATATTGTACTTCCTAATATTTTAGGGGCTGTCCGAGCTAAAGAATTCGCTATCCGCGTTCATGGGGGCCGGGGGCGAAGCCCCCTGGAAAAATACCGGTGGTTCTGGTTTTACTCTTCAAAGGGCTGACGCGCTCAGGTTTGAAAGCAGAAATCCAGAACCACTTTTTTCCCCCAAGGGGGCTGCCGCCCCCGGCCCCCGCTTTCAGACAAGCGGAGAATCCATTTCAACAATTGAATAATATTACGAATTCGGATTGTTGCTCGTTAGCCAGGACAGCCCCATATTTAATGGCAAGATTATTCGCTCTCTCCATGCAGGGCACTCATTGCGCTCATTTTTGTGAAAATGTTTCATTCAAGATGCCGGCATCATATGATTTCGAAATTCCACGCCGAGAATCCAACCGCGCTGGCGGAAAGAAAAAAAAGTCACGAAAATAAAAAAAATCGTGACAAAATAAAATTCAAAAGGTAAGGGCTATCGAAAGGGCTTCCGACCAATCAAAGGATGAGGAGGCAATTTTCCGGATAAGAGGCGCGGAAACTTGGGGTCGAGAAAACCTTGTGCATCCTGTGAACCAGGGCAAACCCAATGTGAACAAGTTCTGTTCCGGGGAGGTATCATGGGGAAAATACCGCTGAAAGATATCTTTTTGATATTTCTCAAGATCGGAACTTTTTCCTTTGGCGGCGTCTACTCCATGCTTTCCCTTGTCGAGCGCGAACTTGTGGAAAAGCGAAAATGGCTGTCACAGGATGAATTCATCGAGAGTGTTGCTATCGGGCAGATGACCCCCGGGCCGCCGATAGTCAATACGGGAATTTGTATCGGGTACAAGCTGCATAAAATAAAGGGGGCCCTGATCGCCACGCTCGGCCAGGCCTTTACCGGCGTCACGCTGGCGATCCTGCTCGCCGTATTTTATGTGAATACGCACGACAATCTCTTGCTGCGGTCCATCATGAAAGGCGTCGGCGCGGCTGTTGTGGGTCTGCTGATGTCGATCGTTTACAAGATGGCGTGTAGAATAATTACGGATTGGAAGTCGGCTCTGTTCTCCTTTGGAGCGTTCATAGCGCTGGCTATTTTCAAGCTCAATGCCATCGGCATCATCATTTCCGCTTGTTTATTGGGCATAGTTATATACCGAAAGCGAGGCCAGGCGTGATACTCTTAGGCTTGTGCACCACGCTGTTTATCATTAATGCGCTGACCATAGGCGGCGGCTATGTCATGTTGCCGATGCTCCAAGAAGAGTTCGTGCAAAGACATCACTGGCTTACCAACCAGGAGTTCCTGGACGCCATCGCCATAGGCCAGATCACTCCGGGTCCCATGACCGTCATGAACGCGTTCATCGGCTATAAAGTATCGGGATTGACGGGAGCATTCTTGGCCATGGTCAGCTCCTACCTTCCGTGCATTATCATCGTCGGTTTGCTGGTGAAATTCTATTACGCATACAAGGATTCCATCCTGGTGAATTCAGGGTTCAAGGGGATCAAGGCCGCGGTTGTCGGCTTGCTCGCTTCAGTGGTCATTACCCTGGGCAACACGTCGCTGGTTGATACGCCGACAATTCTGATCGGGGTATGCAGTTTTGGGGTGATCGCTTTTACAAGATTGGATCCGACTTTTGTCATCATCGGCGCCGGGGTTGCAGGGGCTTTTTTTTGCTAATTTTGTTGGCAAGAGGGGATCCAGTGGGGATCTTGACGGTTTTGACCCCCAAAGTGTCTTTTTTTAGGGGGGACATTATTTTGTAACTTTTTTTCTTGACAGCCTCCTCCCGAGTGGCTACTCGGTTTTTCTGTACCGAGCGCTCGCTCGGGATGGAGGAAGCCACGCATGTCCAAACGCGACGACATCCTGGGCGCCGCAACCCACCTCTTTGCCGTCAAAGGCTACCAGGAAACCTCCATCGCCGACATTTCCAAGGCCACCGGCGCGGCCGACGGCACCATCTTCTACCATTTCAAGAACAAGGAAGAGATCCTGGTCACCATCCTGCGCCGGATCAAGGATCGCATCCTGACCGAGTTCCGGGATAACGCCGTCAAGGGCCGCTTCGCCACGGGCCTGGCGCGGGCCGAGAACGTGATCCAGTTCTATCTGTTGCTCACGGCCGATATGGAAATGGAGTTTATGCTGCTTTTCCGCAATTATCCTTATCAATTAGCCAGCATCAACGAGGAGGCCCGGGCCGACCTGGAGGCCATTTACACCTGCTTTTTGGAATTTTTGACCGAGGCCATCGCCATCGGCAAGACCGACGGCAGCATCGACGACTTGCCCGAGGACAAGGTGGCCCTGGTCATATTCGGCATGCTCAGCAGCATGGTGCGGTTTCGGATATTCAATCTGTTTCCGGTGGCTCCGGTCTATCCCGAGCTGATCATATCCTGTCGTAAGATACTATCCAAATAGGCGAGGTGGCTGATGCTTACCAAGGTGTTTCCATTTTTGTCCTGGGTTAAGGGGTACAACGGCGAATCGTTCCGGCTGGACGCGGTGGCCGGGCTGACCGTGGCGTTGGTGCTCATTCCGCAGTCCATGGCCTACGCCCAGTTGGCCAACCTGCCGCCCTACTACGGGCTGTACGCCGCGTTTTTGCCGCCCATCCTGGGCTCCCTGTTCGGCTCCAGCCGGCAGCTGGCCACCGGGCCGGTGGCCGTGGTCTCGCTGATGACCGGGGTGTCGCTTCTGCCCCTGGCCCAGGTGGGCAGCGACGCGTTCGTCTTTTACGCCATCCTGCTGGCCCTGCTGGTCGGCGCGGTGCAGCTTACGCTCGGGCTTTTGCGGCTCGGGATGGTGGTCAATTTCCTCTCCCACCCGGTGGTCAACGGTTTCACCAGCGCCGGCGCCATCGTCATCGTCTGCTCGCAGCTCGGCAACCTCTTCGGGGTGAACGTGGACGCCTCCGAGCATCAATACGAAACGACCTGGCTGACGTTCAAAGCCGCGTACAGGTTCATGCATTGGCCGACCCTGTTTATGGGCCTGATCGCCTTTGCCATCATGTTCACCCTGCGCAAGATCAACCGGCGCATCCCCAATGTGCTCGTGGCCGTGGCCGTGACCACGGCCATCTCCTATTTCATCGGCTTCGAGCATGACGCCAAGGTCAAGATCGAGGACATCCATTCCGAGGAGGTCGTCCGCTCCCTCGCGACCTTCAACCAGGTCTCGGCCGCGATTCCCAAGCTCTCCGCGCAGCGCACGGATATGCTCATCAAGGAGCGCGAGCTCAAGGCGAAGGGCAGGAGCGAGGAACTCTTCGATTTGCAGCACGAGATCGTGGTCGCGGGATATAAGTCGGATGAGCTCAAGGAGACCCAGCACCTCACGCGCGAGCACCTGCGGGAGCTTTTTCTCGCCGGCGCGCCGCGTGCGGGCGGCGGGATGGATTTTTACGAAAAGGACCAGGTCCCGCAAGGCGCGCAAACCGACGGCCGCACATGGCGCCTCAAGGTCGGCAACCAGCCGATCGACACCGCCGCCATACGCCTCATCGGCGGCGGCGCGGTGGTCGGCGTGATACCCAAGGGCCTGCCGAGCTTCGCCATGCCTAAGTTCGACGTGGCCGCCGTTCTCGAGCTTTTGCCCATGGCACTGCTCATCTCGATGCTCGGTTTTATGGAGGCCATCTCCATCGCCAAGGGCATGGCCGCCAAGACCGGCCAGCAACTGGACCCGAACCAGGAGCTCATCGGCCAGGGCCTCGCCAACATCCTGGGCTCGTTCACCAAGAGCTATCCCGCATCCGGCTCCTTTTCCCGTTCGGCGGTCAACTTTCAGGCCGGGGCCGTAAGCGGGTTCTCAAGCGTCTTCACCAGCCTAAGCGTGATCATTACTCTGCTCTTTCTCACCCCGACCCTGTATCATCTGCCCCAGTCCGTGCTGGCCGCGGTCATCATGATGGCCGTGTTCGGGCTGGTCAACGTCTCGGGTATCGTGCACGCCTTCAAGGCCCAATGGTACGACGGGGCGATCGCGCTGGTGTGTGTTGCCCTGACCTTGTATTACGCCCCGCATCTGGACAAGGGCATCATGACCGGCGTGGTCCTGTCCCTGGCGGTCTATCTGTACAAGAGCATGCGTCCCAAGATCGACACCCTGTCGCTGGCCCCGGATCGCTTCTACCGCGACGCCAAGCACTACAAGCTGAAGGAGTGCAAGCACATCGCCTTTATCCGCTTCGACGGGGCGCTGTTCTTCGCCAATGCCTCCTATCTGGAGGACCAGGTCATCGAGCGGCTCCAGAACATGCCTGAGCTGCGCGCCATCCTCTTGGACTGCCGGGGGCTCTATGATATGGACGCCTCGGGTGAGGACGCGTTGTCGCTCAGCATAGACCGGGCGCGGGGCGCCGGGGTGGACATCTACTTAAGCGGCGTGAAGGATAACATCCTGGAGGTCATGAAGCGCACCCATCTGTTGGCCAAAATCGGGGTGGACCACATCTTCGCCGACGAGGCGGCCGCGGTCTGCGCCCTGCATGCCAAGACCCACGCGGATTCGGCCGAGGAAAACTGCCCGCTCGTCAATGTCTGCCCGCTGCCTGTCGCCTAAGGCCGCGTCATAAGGGAGATATGCCATGTCCATAGCCAGCTTCTTCACCTCCACCCACTGCCTGGCCGATCAGGTGGTTAACGCCGTCTGCCGCGCTCTCGGCGCCGAGAAGGTCGGCGACGAGCCGATCATCGAACGCGCCGCAACCCTCTCGGGCCTGTCCAAGGACAAAATCGCCAGGGCCATTTTCGAGAAAACCTCGGTATTTAACAAGTTCACTTACGAGCGCGAAAAGGCTGTGGCCTATCTCAAGATCGCCCTCGGCGAGTGCCTGAAGTCCGATCCCCTGGTGCTGGACGGCTTTTGCGGGCTGCTGGTGGGCAAGTCGCTCAGCCACGTGATGAAGGTAGCCGTGACCGCGGACGTCAAATTTCGCGTCCGGCAGTACCTGGCCGAAAAAGGCGGCACGGAAAAAGACGCCTTGCGCGCCCTGCACAAGGACGACGAGTCCCGCATCCTGTGGGCCGAATATCTCACCAAGCGCGATCCCTGGAACCCGGAACTCCACGACATCCTGTTGCCCATGGACAAGCTGGGCGTGGACGAGGCCGCGGCCGTCGTCGCCGAGAACCTGTCCAAGAGCGTGGTCGCGTCCACCCCGGAATCGCTCGCCTCGGTGGACGATTTCATCCTGGCCGCCCGGGTCGAGGCCGCCCTGGCCGAGAAAGGCCACGCCGTCGGCGTTGCGGCCAAGCGCGGGGTCGCCTTCGTGACCATCAACAAGCATGTGTTGCTCCTTTCCAAACTCGAGGAGGAACTCAGGCGCATCGCCTCGAAGGTGCCGGGGGTGACGGCGGTTGAGACCAAGGTCGGCTCGGAGTTCTACCAGGCCGACGTCTACCGGCCGGTCAATTTCGAGTTGCCCTCCAAGGTCTTGTTGGTGGACGACGAGCGCGAGTTCGTCCAGACCCTATCCGACCGATTGCAAATGCGCGACATGGGCTCGACCGTGGTCTTCGACGGCGAGCAGGCCTTGGAATTTTTGCGTGACGAGGAACCCGACGTCATGGTGCTCGACCTGAAGATGCCGGGCATCGACGGCATGGAGGTCCTGCGCCGGGTCAAACGCGAGCATCCCGCCATCGAGGTCATCATCCTGACCGGCCACGGTTCGGAAAAAGACCGGGCGGCCTGCATGGAAGCGGGGGCCTTCGCTTACCTGCAAAAGCCCGTGGATATCGAAAAGCTCTCCGAAACCATGCGCCAGGCCTATGCAAAGGCACGCGGCCGGGTGAGCTAGGGCGCGGCGGGAGGCGAATCGGGATGTGGGCTACCGGCAAGATACGCGAGACATGGGATCGCCTGCGTCCCAAGTTTTTGACCGGTGAGGCGGCCACCGCGGCCAACCAGCTCTTCAACTACCGCAAGATATGGATGCTCACCGCCTTCGGCACGGCCCTGGTCACGCTCATCCCCCTGTTTATCCTGGCGGTCTTCAATTATCATCAGTATCAGAGCGCGCTCGGAGCGGAGATCAACTATCCCTTCTCCCGCCTGGTTTCCAACACCCGCCGCCAGATCCGCTCCTTCATGGAGGACCACAAGGCGGCTTTATCCTTCATCATCCAGGACAAGTCCCTGGCTGAACTGCACGATCCCAGGCAGTTGCGCCACATCTTCACCAATCTGAAGAACGCCTTCGGCGGGTTCGTGGATCTGGGCCTGATCGATTCCAACGGAATCCAGCAGAGCTATGCCGGCCCCTACGATCTGACCGGCAGGGACTATCACGAGGAGCGCTGGTTCAGGGATATGGCCGTGACCGGCGTGTACGTCAGCGACGTATTCACCGGATTTCGCCATGCGCCCCATTTCGTGATCGCCGTGAAAAAAGAACTCGAAGACGGCGGGTTCTTCATTCTGCGATCGAGCTTCGACGTCGGGCTGTTCGCCGGGCTGATCTCGGCCATCGACGTCAAGCCCACCTCGGACGCCTTCATCATCAATACCGACGGGGTGTTGCAGACCCCGTCGCGCTACCACGGCGATGTCCTGGCCAAGCTGGATATGCCCGTGCCGCCCCCGGACGAGAGCAGCGAGGTCACCGAGGTCGCCGATACCCGTGGAACCAAGTTCATCATGGGCTACGCCTACATCGAGAGCTCACCCTTCATCTTTGTTTTGGTGAAGCAAAAGGACGCCATGCTGGGCAGCCTCGCCTCCATGGGCAACGGCATCATCGGCTTCTTCGTGGTCAGCGTGCTCTATATCGTGATCGTCATCTTGTACGTGGCAACTTATCTGGTCAACAAGATCTACGAAGCGGACTTGCGCCGGGCAGCCACCCTGCACAACGTGGAACACACCAACCGCATGGCCTCCATCGGGCGCCTGGCCGCCGGCGTGGCCCACGAAATCAACAACCCCCTGGCCATCATCAATGAAAAGGCGGGGTTCATGAACGATCTGCTGGCCATGACCGGCGACTTTCCCAGGCGCGACAAGTTCGCCGCCTGCATCGATTCCGTCCTGCGTTCGGTGGAGCGTTGCAGCGCCATCACCCACCGTCTGCTCGGCTTCGCCAGGCACATCGACGTCAAGCTCGAACCAATCCATCTGGGCGAGTTGATCCATGAGGTGCTTGAATTTCTCGGTAAGGAAGCGCAGTATCGCAACATCGAGGTAAGCATCCTGGTCGACGATGATTTGCCCACGATCGAAAGCGACCGGGGACAGTTGCAACAGGTGTTTTTAAACATCGTCAACAACGCCTTTGCGGCCATGAGCGACGGCGGGCGCCTGGACATTGTCATCAAGGCGTGTTCCGATGCCCGCGTGGTCGTGACTATAAGCGACACCGGCTGCGGTATTCCCAAGGAAAATCTGGAAAAGATATTCGATCCGTTCTTCTCCACCAAAAAGGAGAAAGGCACCGGCCTCGGCCTGTCCATCACTTACGGCATTGTCCAGAAACTCCGGGGGAAAATCGAGGTGCGCAGTCAAGTGGGGCACGGAACGTGTTTTACCGTCACCTTGCCGCTTACCCGGGGTTGAGAAGGAGCCGGCCGTGAACGTCTTGCTGGTCGACGACGAAGAAGAATTGGTTTCGGCCATTGCCGAGCGTTTAAGCTTGCGCGGATTTACAGCCGACTTTGTCACCAGCGGCAAGGACGCCGTGGTCAAGTGCCGTGAAAAGCGCTATGATCTGGTTGTTTTGGATATGAAGATGCCAGGCCTCTCCGGCCTTGAGACGCTTGATATTCTGGCCGCCGACCACCCCGGCATGCCGTTTATCATGCTCTCCGGCCATACCGAGGTACGCCAGTGCCATGACACCGGCGCCTCCAGGGTCTGCTATCTGGTCAAACCGGCCAAGATTGAGGATTTGATCGAGACCATGCGCCAACTTTCGCCGGCATGAGAGGCGGTTATGCAGTCAGGAGATGACGAAAATTCTGGCGGGGCGGCCTTTATCGCCAAGGTGACTGCCTCGGCGGCCCACGAGTTGAACAATTGCCTGGCCGTTCTCGGCGAGCAGGGCGGGCTGGTGGCGGATCTCGCCTGGATGATGCAAAACGGCCGGCCGCTCGATCCGGCGCGCCTCGCGGCTGCGGCCGAAGGCGTCAAACGCCATGTCGCCCGGGCCGGCGCAATCACCGCCAGTCTTTCCACCCTGGCCCATACCCTCGCGGCGGGCCACGAATCGGCGAGCACGGCCGCCCTGGCCGAGTTGTGCGGGACGCTTTTTGCCCGCTTCGCTGACCGGGCCAAGGTGCGCCTGGACGTCCGCGCCGATCCCTCGGCCGGGACCTTCCAGGGCGACTGTTTCGCGCTGTGCCGTTTGCTTTTCACCTGCCTGGAGGGGGCCGTCGCCTGCCAGCCCGACGGCGGCGAGGCGAGCCTGGTCGCGGCTGCGGACGGGGATTGTTTTTTATTTGCCGTGCGTGTCGCCAACGGCATTTTCCCACCCGATTTCGCCCTGGCCCCGGAAATCGCCTGTCTTTGCCGCGTGCTCGGCTTGGCCATAAGCGTGACCGAGGCCGGCAAAGCCCTGAAGATAACCCAGGCCCCATAACGGGGGATTGCCGAGGGGGCCACTTGGCCCGCCGGAGGCGTTTTTACGCCGCCTGCGGCAGCGGCAGCCGCAGCAAAAAGGTCGCGCCCTGGCCCGGGGCGCTTTGGGCGGTCACCTGGCCGCCGAGACTGGCGGCGATGCTGTAGACGATGGACAGTCCCAGGCCTGCGCCCTTGCCGACTTCCTTGGTGGAAAAAAAAGGCTCGAAGATACGCGGCATGATGTGCGCCTCGATGCCGCACCCGGTGTCGCGCACGGCGATTTCGACGTTTTCGCCCAGGACCCGGGCGCTCAAGGCAAGCGTCCCGCCGCGCTCCGCCATGGCGTCCAGGGCGTTGTCGATGAGATTGTGCAGCGCCTGTTCGAGCGGGGCCGGCGGCAGGCGCATGAGCGGCAGATTCGCTTCACAGTCAAGGGCCACGCTGACGCCGATGGCCCGGGAGCGCTCGGCGAAGGCAAGCGGGGCGCTCGCGATGAGTTCGCCCACATTCACGTCCCTTGACCTGGGATCAATCTTGCCGCAGAAGCTTAAGAGCTTGTGGGTGATTTCGCGGCAGCGCCGGCCCTGAGCGACGATTTGGGCCAGCGAACGCTTGATGTCGCCGAGGGATTTGATCTGAGCCGGATCTTCCTCGCCGAGGAGGTCTTCGATCCAGCCGGCCTCCTGGACCATGATGTTGACCGGGTTGTTGATTTCGTGGGCCACGCCCTCGGCCAGGACGCCGAGCGAGGCCATTTTTTCCGTGTCCAGCATGCGCAGGCTTTCCTGGGAGCTTTGCTTGCGCGCCTTGGCCTGCGTGATGATCTCGGTGATCAGGCCGATGTCGGCTGGCTTGAGCAGGTAGTCGAAAGCCCCCTGTTTTATGCCCGCCACGGCCGTGGCCAGGCTGGACTGCCCGGTGAGCATGACCACCTGGGTGAAGGGCCGCAGGGCTTTGACATCGCGAAGGACGTCGATGCCGTTCTTTCCCGGCAGGCCGACGTCGAGCAGGACCACGTCCACGTCGGCCGCGTCCAGAAAGGCCATGGCTTGGCCGCCGTCGTGGGCGACGTGGGCCTCGAAGTCCCTGGCGGCGAGCCGTTCGGCGAGAAGTTCGGCGAATTCGCGTTCGTCGTCGACAACGAGGACCGAAGCCTTGGCCATGTGACGCTCGCTTGGCTGGACCGGGTTAGTCCGCGAAAAACGGACGGGCCGCTTGAAAATTACGGGATAAAGCGCAGGGAGGCAATGGGTTCGCGGAAAGTTCCGCCGCCGGGCGACGGACCAGCCCAGCCGGAGGTCGCCTCCAAGCGTCCGGCGCCGCGGGATTTTGCCCTGCCCGCGAACCCGGCCGGAAATAGCTCCGAAAAAAGCCCTGCCGCCCGGAAGCCATCGGGCGGGGACAAGGAGTATCGGCATGAGGCAGATTCAGGGGCTCATTGACGGGATCGCAGACATCGTCTCGGTCAACCTGCGCGAACATGCGTTCGCCGTGGACAAGCACGTGCAAAACTGCGTGTCGCTGGAAAAACTGGCCAAGTTTTACGCCTTCTACGGTCTGTCCCCCCACTATCCGTTGCATTTTTATTTTCACCAGTCGGTGCTGGCCGGGAGCTATTTCGTCGGCATGTGCACGGTGGAGCGCAGCATTCTGTATAAAAGCGACATCCGGGGCGACGAACTGCGCGTCAAGGGCAGCAAGTTCGGCGCCGAAGGCCGGGTGCTCGCCCTTTTAGACGACGAAAAAATCCACATCAAGAATTCCTTTCTGGTCAAGACCCTGGTGCACAGCAATTCCCACGATCCGGAGAACCCGGAACTTTTCCATATCTACAATACCGTGGCCATGCATTTCGCCAACATCCACGGCTCCCCGGTGCGGGGCGTATTTTTAGGACCGTTCGCCACCCTGGATATGACCACGGCCCACGACTGCGTGCTTGGTCCCTACGCCTACGTCAACGCCAAGGAAATCAGGCACGCCAATGTCCCGGCCGGCCACATCCAGGTCAAGTCGCCGGAGCGCTACGAATTCCATTACCAGTACCCCGCCGAGGTGCTTGCCCGCTACATCCAGTATCTGCCGGGCAAGATTCCCCGGGGCATTTTCATGGTGTTTTCGGACCGCTTCAAGCAGGGCTTCCAGGAGGCGTTCAAATCCGTGCCCCTGGGCAAGGAGCCGGGCGCGCCCACGGGTTCGTTCGTGAGCCCATACGCGGCCGTGGACGCGGACTCGAGCATCGGCGAAAACGTCCTGGTGGCGCAGCGCGCCTATCTGTCCAAGGCGCGCATGGGAGGGGGGTCCAACGCCCAGGAAAGCTGCTTTATCATTGATTCCGAACTGGAAGGCCGCAACATCGCCGCCCACGGGGCCAACGTCATTCACGCCAAACTCGGCCAAAAGGTCTTCGTGGGCTTTAATTCCTTCCTCAACGGCTCAAAGGCGAACCCCATCGTCGTAGGCAAGAATTCGATCGTGGTCCCGCACACCATCATCGACGCCAAGGCGCCGATCGTCATTCCGCCCGGCCACCTGGTCTGGGGCTTTATCGAACGGCCCGAGGACATCCCCAGGCAGACCGCGCCCATCGAGGAGTTACGGAGGTTTTCGGGCGAGCGGCGCGTCGGCGACATGACCTTTACCGGCGACGGCGGGGCCTTTGTCGCCGAGTTCGCCGACCGCATTGAAAATATCCTGGAAGCCAACGGCGCCTATTTCGACGGTTCGTCCGGAAACCGGGGCCATGCCCAGAAGGGCCAGGACATCGCCTACAACATCATCCAGCCCTTTCCCAAAGGCGCCTACCGGGGCCTGTGCCCCACCCTCGACATCCGGGAGCCGCGGTAGCGCGCCGCCGGGATTGGAGTTGGCCATGGAGTGCTGGTGGAAAAATGGGCGGAGAAACCGGCGCGAGCGGTCCCAAGGGGCTTGGCGACAATGACCGCCCCTTGCCCGGGACAGCGCGGGCCGGCGAAGCGGAAGCCTTGCCCGGACAGCTGGGAAACCAACCCGTGAAACCGTTGCGCATCCTGCTGGCCGAAGACGTGCCCATCAACCAAAAGTTTTTGTCCGGTTTTCTGCGCCGCGCCGGATACGAGGTGGTTATTGCCGTCAACGGCCGTGAAGCTCTCGAAGAACTGGAGCGTTCCAGCTTCGACGCAGTCTTGATGGACGTGCAGATGCCGGAGTTGGACGGCCTGGAGGCGACCAGACGCATCCGCGAGAACGCGGCCGGAAAATTTGACCCGTGCATCCCCATCATCGCCCTGACCGCCTTCGCCCTGAAAGACGATCGGGAGAGGTTTTTGAGCGCCGGCATGGATGCCTACGTGTCAAAGCCCGTGGATATGAAGGAATTGATCCGGATCATTGCGGAAGTGACCACCCGTCGGCGGTTGGCGGGGGGGGGGCTTCCACCCTCCAACCCCGCGCCGGAACCTTCGGAAGAATCGTCCGGCGCGCCGCGTTTGCGCGATGAAGATGCCCTGCGCCGCTGTTTGAACGACAGGCAATTCTTGTGGGGCTTGCGCCGGGACTTCGCCGAGGGGTTGGCTCAGGCGCATCTGGAAAAACTCAAACAGGCCGCGGCGGGCGGCGACGTTGCCGGGGTGCGCGGGCAGGCCCATGCGGTCAAGGGCGCCTTGGCCCTGATCGGCGCGGAGCGGGGCAGGGATTTGGCCTTGCGACTCGAAAATTGGCCCGGGGATGGGGACCGCGAGGAGCTTGCCTCTCTGGTGGCCGGATTCGAGGAGGAAATGCTCGCCCTGATCGCCCTGATCCGCCAGGCCGGAGCCTGATGCCTGCCGCCGGGCGCGCTGCCGCGTCCTTCATCCGGACGAAGCGTTCCCGCATGACCGCGTCGTCGCCGTGTCCGTTGGGCGAAACGGTTCTATCCGGGAAATTCCACCTCAAACCGCGTCTTGCCGTTTCCGGTGATCCGCAGTGAACCGTTAAGCTGGGCGGCCAAGGCGTTGAGAAGCTGGACCCCGAGCGTGTCCGAGGCGTCGATGTTAAAGCCGTCCGGCAAGCCGACGCCGTTGTCCTCAACCACAAGCAGGCATCCGTCTTGCGTCTGTTTGAGCGCCAGCAGCAGAACGCCCGGCGTCCCGGGGGGAAAGGCGTGTTTGAGGGCGTTGGTGACCAGCTCGGTGGCCAAAAGCCCAAGCGGAATTCCCTTGTCCACGCTCAGCGCAATGTCGTCCACGTCCAGTTCAAGGCGGACGTTTTTGGCGGTCTCGTCGTAAGCCGCGGCGATCTGCTTCGCCAGGTTGGGGAGGTAGTCCCGCATCCCGACCGCGCTCAAGTCCGGGCTGCGGTAGAGGCTTTCGTGTACGAGCGAGATCGACCGCACCCGGTTTTGCATGACCAGAAAGGCGTCGGTTTCGGCTTTTTTGCCCAGGCTTTTGGCTTGCAGATTGATCAGGCTGGAGAGGATCTGCAGATTGTTCTTGACCCGGTGGTGGACTTCCTTGAGCAGGACCTCTTTTTCGCGCAGGGAGTTTTCGATCTTTTCCTCGTAGAGTTTGCGCTCGGTGATGTCCGTGTAGACCCCAAGCACGCCGAAGACGCGGCCGGCATCGTCGGTCAGCGGGACCTTGGTGGTTTCCAACCAGATGGTCTCGCCCCCGGCCTTTTTGAGCCGTTCGATGATGCGCTCTTTGGCCTTGGCGCTGCGGATGACCTCGTTGTCGTCCTCGACGTAAGCAGGCGCGTAGTCCGACGCCCAGGGCAGTTCAAAGTCGGTCTTGCCGATGATATGCCACGGTTCCTCCACGCCGGCGTCCCTGGCGAACACTTGGTTGCAGCCCAGATAGACGCTGTGGTTATCCTTCCAAAAGACCGCCTGCGGAATCGAGTTGAGGACGTGTTCCAGGAGTTTCCGGCTTTCCAGCAGGGCGTTCTCGGTCTTTTTGCGTTCCGTTATATCGCGGAGCGCGGAAATCCGAAGCGCCCGCCCGTGGAGTTCGAGGCGCCGGCTCCGGATTTCCGTCGGAAAAATTGTGCCGTCCTTGCGCCGGTGCCAGCGAATCGGCACGGTTTCCGCCATTTCCCGCACTGCCCGCGCGGTCTCTTGGGGTTCGGCGGACAGGTCCATGACCGTGCGGCGCCGCATTTCCTCGGCCGTATATCCGTGCATGTCGCAAGCGGCCTGGTTGGCCTCCAGTATCTCGCCCTCCGGGGTGGTCATCAGCAGGATGGCGTCGGACTCCATCTCAAAGAGCAGGCGATAGCGCTCTTCGCCTTTGACGAGTTCCCGCATGAGGGCGTCAAGTTCCGCGGTCTTGGCCCGCACCCTGCGCCGCAAGGTGAAATTGAAAAAAACGAGCGCGGCGATGGCGGCGGCGACCACCCCGAGCCAATACCCCAGGATGCGCATGGTCCGTGAATCCACCAGCGGCACGCCGAGCCATTTTTTTTGGAGGGCCTCGCTTTCCTTGGGGGTTATCTGGGAAAATCCCGTTTCAACGAGGTTCAAAAGCGCGGTCCGGCCTTTTTTCACGGCCCGGTGAAACTGGCCGCTATAGAGGGTGAATCCGTACTTGTATTCGTTTTCCAGACCGTATTTATATAGATAATACAAGGCAGGCGGCTCGTCGATGATAAAGACCTTGACTTCATTCGCCGCCGCGGCCTTGATGATGTCCTCATAGCTTTCATATTCCCGCAAGGTGAATATTCCGTGCTGTTTCAAGACATCGATGCAGGCGTCGCCGGATTTCACGGCGATGGAGAAGCCCTTGAGGGAATCCACGTCGGTGATGCCGCTTAAGGTCTTATGGTAGAAGACGGGAACAGGCAGATCGGTGTAGGCCTTGGAGAAATCGTAGAGTTTCGCCCGGGCTTCGGTGTAAAATATGGTGTCGATGACGTCGGCGCCGCCTGCGGCCATGATCTGCTGCGCTTTGCCCCAATCGGTGGCCTCAATTGCCGCCTTGACCCCTGTCTTTTCGGACCACAGCTTCCATTCGTCGACCAAATAGCCTTGGATTTGGCCGTTTTGGTCCCGGAAAATATAGGGCGGATAGTTGTCGTCGAGGACCACGGTGATGGAAGCGGGTTTGGCTTCGTCCGCGGCCAGGGAAGTCTCCGCGCAAAAGGCCGGGGCCGGAAAGCAGCCCAGGCTGATCGCGGCGAATAGGGCGAATAGGGTGAGCAGAGCGAGCGAAGCCGGATGCGCTCCTGCACTCCTCGTGACATCAGCCGCGAGACGACGAGGGAACCGGCGCGTTTTTCGGACAGGAGCGCGGCTCGCGGCGACGCCCAAGAACCGAGGGTCCGTCGACGGACCGGGAAGCGGCGTTGTCTGGGAGAGGGTCATGTCGTAATTTTTAGCTGGAGCCCTCTGTTTTGTCAAAAGAACCGTCTCGTCCAGACCGCGCTTCGCGGTTATTTTCTTCCGCCCCGAGGCGGCGCGGGCTTATTCTTGGCGTCCCCCGGCCTTTCCCCCTGGATTTTGCCCGGCGCGGCCGTGTCCGGGCGAGCCGGGCGAGCGCGCCCCTCCTGGGCGGAAGTGTCCGGCCGCGACCTCCGGCGTCCGTCCGGGGCGCGGCCCGTGGAGGCGATGAGCACGGCGTGCTGGCGCAGGCGCTCGGCATCGGTTGCGGCCACATGGATCGGAAGGCCGGCCAGGTCGGTCTTGGCATAATACATGGCCGCCGCCGCCGTCCCGGGCAAGGGGATGAAGCATTGCACCTGGGTGGGCTTCCAGCCTCGCGCTCCAAGCCAGTCCGCCAGCTCGCGCATGTCCTGTTCGCTGCAGCCGGGCGCGGCGCTCATCAGGTAGGGCACGATGAATTGCCGTTTGCCCGCCTGGCTCGACTCCCGAGCGAAGACGCGCAGGAACTCCTCGAAGACGGCGAAACCGGGCTTGCGCATCAGGCGCAAGACGTGCGCGCTGGCATGTTCCGGGGCGACCTTGACCTGGCCGCCGACGAATTCGCGGATCAGCGCCGAAAGGGCAGGAAGATCGGCCAGAGCCAGATCCATGCGCCAACCGCTGGCCACGCGCACGTTTTTCACGCCGGGCAAGGCAGCCAGTTCGCGCAAGAGGGCCACGAAGGCCCCCTGATCCAATGTGAAGTCCCGGCACACGGCCGGAACCAGGCAGCTTGGGCGGGTGCATTGGGCGGGGTCGCTCAGGCAGGCCGCCCCCCACATGTTGGCGCTGGGTCCGCCCACGTCGCTGATGGATACGCCCGGTTTGTTTCGGGCGAGGGCCGCCGCTTCGGCCAGAATGGATGATTTGCTGCGGGAACGGATGGCGCGTCCCTGGTGCAGGGCCAGGGTGCAGAAGGAACAGCCCCCGGCGCAGCCTCGGTGCGTGTTGATGCTGGTGGCGATCATCTCGGCCGCCGGGATTATCTGCGTATAGGAAGGATGAGGCCGGCGCGAAAACGGCAGGCCGTAGAGGGCGTCCAGATCCGCGCCGGTGAGGCCCGGTCCCGGCGGGGTCAACGCCACCAAGCGGCCGCCCGAGGCTTGCACGGCGTAGGCGGTATTTTGGTGCGCCTGGCGCTCAAGGGCGAGCGTGGCTTTGATGAGGAGCCCCGGGTCGGCGAGGATGTCTTCGTGGGAGGTCAGTTCAACGACCTCGGCCCCTTGCGGGATATCGTCCGGGCTTGCGGCAAAGGCCGCGCCCGGAAGCGAGGCCAGGATGGGCCCGAGGCTGTCCCGGCTTGCCACGCCGCCGAAGTCCGCGTCGCCAAGCGCCCGGGCCAGGGCCAGGACGGCGGGTTCGGCCATGCCGTAAAGCACGGCGGTGACCTTGGCGTCGAGCACGATCGAGCGGCGCAGGCTGTCCGACCAGAAATCGTAGTGCGAAATGCGCCGCAGCGAGGCCTCGATGCCGCCCAGGACCACCGGCAGTCCGGGAAAGGCGCGCTTGGCCAGGTTGGCGTAGACCACGGCCGCCCGGTTGGGTCGCGCCCCGGCCCGTCCGCCCGGGGTATAGGCGTCGTCGCTGCGCTTTTTGCGGAAGGCGGTGTAGTGGGCCAGCATGGAATCGAGCGACCCGGCGGTGACGCCGCAGAAAAGGCGAGGCCGGCCCAGGCGCGACACGTCGTTTGGCGTGTCCCAGCGCGGCTGGGGCACAATCCCGGTGCGGAAACCGTGATGGATCAGCCAACGCGCGAGCAGCGCCGCGCCAAAGGCCGGATGGTCCACATACGCGTCGCCGGTGACGAGCAGGACGTCGAGCTCATCCCAGCCGAGGGCTTCCATCTCCGCGCGGGTCAGGGGCGCGAAGGGCGGCTGCGTCAGGGGAGGGGCAAGCGATTTTTGCTTCACGGGCGTCTTCTTGGCGTCGTTGCGTCCCGCATAACGCCGCAGGGCTTCGGTTCCATGACGCTTGCATACGGCCGATCGCTCGGGAAGGCAACGGACGGAGCCGGACTTGCCGCCGGGACGCGATCACGGTTACAGTCACGCCCGGAACAGCCGCAAGGCGGAGTCCCGAAACCGGAGGCGTGTCATGGCCGTGGTGCATGCGGTGTGCGTGAGCGTGAAAAAAGGCGAGAAGAAAGTCCCCAGGCCGTTCATCGAACTGCGTGCGGATTACGGCGTGGTCGGCGACGCCCACGCGGGAAGCGGCCGCCAGGTGAGCCTGCTCGGCCTGGATGCGCTTCTGCGCATGCAGTCCAAACTGCCGAGCCTGTCACCTGGCGATTTCGCGGAAAACATCAACGTCGAGGGGTTGGCGGAGCTGCGTCTCGCTGTCGGCAGCCGCCTCACGGTCGGCGATTCCGTGCTGCTCGAAGTCACCCAGATCGGCAAGGAATGCCACAGCGGCTGTGCCATCATGCGCCAGGTCGGCTCCTGCGTCATGCCCAAGGAAGGCGTCTTCGCCAAGGTGATAACCGGAGGAACGGCGCGCCCCGGCGACCAGGTGGCCTTGGCCTGAAAACCGGCGGCGTCACGCGCCGCGCGGCTGAGCCCGTCCGTAAGCCCGGGTGTTTCAGGAAATATTATGATCCCTTGATAGCAATTTGCTTGAAAAATCTTCAGTTTGATTTTTTTTGAGGATTATATATAAGAAAAAAGTTAAGTTTGTTTTATATTTGTTATTTCCAAGGAATACCAACATTTTATGTGACACAAGGAAATATTGCTATGAGCATTATTCATATCAGACAAATTGAAACACACCTTTTGAATACATTTGCTAGATATATAGATATGACAGACTATGAAAATAAATCAGAATCTGAAAAGAAATCTGCCCTTCTTACTAGAAGCCTAGCGGCATTTTCTGTTTTTAATTTTTCAGAAACAACAGAAGAATTCGCGGGGAAAAGTATTACAGATGGCTATGGGGACAACGGAATCGATGCCGTCCATTATGATGAGAATGAAAAAATATTATATATTGCGCAATCGAAATGGCATCACGATGGAACTGGAAGCATTGATCGTGGAGATGTTTTAAAGTTCATAAATGGAGCAAAGGATATATTGGCCGGAAATTTTTCAAAATTTAATAGTAAAATTCAAAATAAAAAAGATGTAATTGAAAAGTTTCTTTATGATGCATCCGCAAAAATTTGTTTAATAATAATTCATAGTGGGCAGCAACAGATTGGACAAGAGTCGATTAGAGATTTAGATGAATACATAGAGGAACTTAATGATGCTTCTGATGTTATTAGTCGTAAGATTCTGAGACAGGGTGATATACACCGTATCATTTCTGGTGGTGCCAAAGGAGCGCCTATTAACTTTGATGTGATGCTAAGGCATTGGGGAAAGATGGATACTCCTTATACAACTTTTTATGGGCAAGTATCAGCAAAGGATGTCGCATCTTGGTATGAAGCATACTACCCTCGGCTCTTTGCACCCAATCTTAGATTGTTTCTTGGATCAACAGATATTAATAGTGGATTAATTGAAACATTGAAGACAACACCTGAGAAATTTTTTTATTTTAACAATGGAATAACTGCCTTGTGCTCAAATATTTCAAAAAAACCAATCGGAGGTGACTCAAAAGAAAGTGGATATTTTGAATGTTGTGATGTGTCTATAGTTAATGGGGCACAAACTGTAGGTAGTATAGCATCTATTAAAAATACACATCCTGACAAATTAGATAATGCATCTGTATTTATAAGATTTATTTCACTGGAGAAGTGCCCAGAAGGGTTTGGGACTGAAGTTACTAGGGCAACAAATACTCAAAATAGAATTGATAAAAGAGATTTTGTTTCACTTGATCCAGAACAAGAAAGGATCCGTACAGAACTTCAGCTTTCAGGGATACACTATTTTTACAAATCTGGAGAACGAATTAGTTCTCCAGAAGATAGCTTTGACTTAATTGAGGCAACCATAGCACTTGCAGTTGCTCAGGGTGACGTGTCACTCGCAGTCCAGGCAAAACGTGAAATTGGCAAGCTCTGGGACGATATTAGTAAGGCGCCATATAAGGTGTTATTTAATAATTCTCTATCAGGAATAAATCTGTGGAATTTTATCCTAATATTACGCAAAATTGAAGAGACGCTAATTGGTACACAAGAGAGCTGTGACAATAGAACAAGAATGTATATTATTCATGGTAATAGATTCATTGCACACCAAGTATTTAAACATCTTGATTTGTCTGGCCTTCAAGATCCAAAGAACAGCATTTCTGGATTACTTGTAACTATATCTGCCGTGACATTAAACTATATTACGAAAACAATGGAATCTGGGGAGATGCTATATCCAGACTCATACTTGGCTCATTTATTTAAGAATCTATCGAAGTGTAGAAAGTTAGATGAAGCCTTAGCATAGACTAAATATAATATGAAAAATTGTCGTTCACATCTCCATCATCAGTAGAGGTCGTCTTGTAGTGTGCGCCGTGTAGCCGCAACCTAATATTGATCGATTTTTGGGCAGTACTAACTGCGGGCCGTCAGTACGGATAGCAGAACACTGGCCGCCGCATCCCTCGGCGAATCCGCCGCGCAAATGGCCGAGACCACGGCCACGCCGGCCGCTCCGGCGCGGATGACCTCGGCCGCGTTCTCCGGGCCGATGCCGCCGATGCCGACCAGGGGACGGCCGGTTGCCGAACGGATGCGCGCCAAGCCCTCCGGGCCGATCGGGGCCTTGGCGTCGGGCTTGGTCTGCGTGGCGAATATCGGTCCCACACCCAGATAGTCCACGTCCGCGTCTTCGGCCGCGAGCGCCTCTTCCAACGTATGCACCGACAGCCCGAGCAGCTTCTCCGCGCCGATCAGCTTCCTGGCGAGTGCCGCCGGCATGTCGTCCTGGCCCACGTGCACGCCATCGGCGCCCGCCGCCAGGGCCACGTCCACCCGGTCGTTGATCAGAAGCGGCACGCCATGCGGGGACAAAAGTCGTTTGACGGCCAGGGCCAGCTCGACAAAGGCCCTGGTGTCCAGATTCTTTTCGCGAAGCTGCACCACGCCGGCCCCGCCGGCCACGGCCTCGCGGATCACATCGAGCAGACCCAGGCCCAGGCATAAGCCTCGGTCCGTGACCAGATAGACGTCGTAGCGCGCCGCCGGTCTCATCGCTCGCTGATCCGCAACCGGCCGTCGATGTCGGCTTGGCGCAGGCCGTACAGGGCGTCCAGGAAACGCACCGCGAACGTCCCGGGCCCGGGCGCGCCGTCAAAGGCGAGCTCCCCGGCAATGCCCATCACGGCCATGGCACAGGCGGCGGCCTCGAGCGGATCGGACCGGACCGAGGCAAAAGCGCCGATCAGGGCCGTGGCCGCGCAGCCGAGCCCGGTGACCCTGGTCATAAGCGGCACGCCGTTGGCCACGGCCAGAACGCGGCCGCCGTCGGTCAGGTAATCCACCGCCCCGCTGACGCAGACCACGCAGGATCGTTTCGCGGCCAGCTGTCTGGCCCCGTCCACGGCTACGGCCGCCTCGTCTTGGGCGTCCACGCCCTTGGCGCTCGAGGCGGCCCCGGCCAAGAACAGGATCTCCGAGGCGTTGCCGCGCACGACCGCCATGTTCACCCCGGCCAGCAAATCCGCGGCCACCTTGGCGCGATAGGCGCTCGCGCCCGCGGCCACGGGATCGAAAATCACCGGCAAGCCCGCGGCGTTGGCCGCGGCTCCGGCCGCGAGCATGCTCTCGACGTAAGCCTGCTGCGGCGTGCCCATGTTGAGCACGACCGCCCCGGCCACGGCGGCCAGTTCGGCCGCGTCGGGCGCGGCGTGGGTCATGGCCGGGGAGGCTCCGAGAGCCAACAGGACGTTGGCCGTCAGATTGGTGACCACGTTGTTGGTCACGTTCAACACAAACGGACGCTTGGCCCGAATAATCTCGACACCTGCCCAGATTTTTTCCGCGTACTCCATATCGCCCTCGCTGCACCCGCTGTGCGGCACCGCCGCGCGTCTGTCAAGACAGACCAGAGGAGGCTCCGCCTCCTCTGGACTCCTCCGCTGGGGGCGATAATCGCCCCCAGACCCCCATGGTAAGGGGGCTCGGCCACGCCCCTTACCGAGGGGGTCCG